>Ga0299906_10001857_pt1 | contig 17914 bp, 19 predicted proteins | sample RVTome_14_FD_200259 | JGI IMG/M metagenome (GOLD analysis project Ga0299906, IMG submission 200259) | Soil microbial communities from uranium-contaminated site in the Upper Colorado River Basin, Wyoming, United States - RVT145D125 (version 2) ...
CGAGCGCAGCAAGGGCTGGCGGACGTATGACGCCCACGGTGCAGCGAGCGAAGGACCGAGCGGCTAGGCGCCTCGCACGAGCCACTGAGCGCGCCGCTAAGCGCCTGGCGGACGAGGAGCGGCGACGAGCCAGGCTCAAGGCGCTAAGCGCTCAGCGCGCGGCACAGAGCGCTAGGCGCGTAGCTGCGGAGCGGCGAGAGGAACGGGCGGTGGAGCGTGGTGGCGCCCCGGACGGCGCGGTGCGGCGGGCGCTCCGCAGGCTGGACAGGGCCACCCGCGCGCTGAGCGCCGAGCACGTGAGGGTGAAGGGGCTGCTGGCGCCACGGTGCGCACTGGAGCGCCCGGTGCGACGCGCGTACCGGGCGGCGGGTGGAGTGCTGAGCGCGGCGGCCGACTACGACGGCGAGCCACCCCACGCGTGGCTGATGGCGGTAGGCGCTACGCTCGAGGAGTGCAGGGCGGCGCGCGACACGTGGCTCGAGGTGCGGGGCGAGGCGGGGCACGCGTGGGACGTACCCGCTCCGTCGACGATACCGGACAGGGAGACGACGCGCGCGGAGCGCGAGGCGGCACGGGAGCGCATCAGCCCCTCTCCCCGGGAGGATTGACGTCGTGCGGGTGGCGGGACATACTAACACCCGGAGGGACGAGAGATGAACAAGAGAGACGGAGACATAGGGAGCGCACTAGACAGGCTCGCCGGCATGGCGCCCAAGACGGACAAGGAAGACGTGTACGACATGGTGGGCGGCCTGCTGTACGGTCTGTACTGCGAAGGCGTAGACAAGAAGCGAAAATCGTGGTGGTTTCGGGAGATAGAGCGCATCTACGAGCGGAACGGGACTCTGAAGTTCCTTCGGGAGAGCGAGGAGCGTCGGCGGAAGGTGTGAAGAAGCCCCCACCCGACGTCGGCTCCCGGTGGTACCCGCTCCGTCCGGTGCCCGAGCAGGTGGCGCTCGTCACGGAGCGGGTCCGCTTCCCCATCGTACCGGCCGGGCGGCGGTCGGGGAAGACGGAGCGCGCCAAGCGCTTCGTGGTACGCGAGGCGCTCCGCACCCCAAGGCCGTTCTTCGTGGCCGCACCAACTAGGCCGCAAGTCAAGAAGATTTACTGGGATGATATCAAGGAGTTGGCGTTCGCGCACCTGCTTCCCAAGAGCGCGGTGTCCGAGACGGAGCTGACCATCCGCCTGCCCGGCGGGGGCTCTATCACGCTTCTGGGCCTGGACAGCCCGGCGCGCATCGAGGGTACGCCTTGGGCCGGGGGAATCATCGACGAGATAGCGAGCGTGAAGCCCCACGCGTGGCCGGAGCACGTGCGCCCGGCGCTTGACACGGAGGACCCGCGGTACCCGGGGTACAGGGCATGGTGCTGGCTCATAGGCGTGCCCGAGGGGCTAGGGCACTACTACGACCTGTACCAGTACGCGCTACACTCGGGGGATGCCGACTTCAAGGCGTACACGTGGCCGTCATCGGCGGTGCTTAGTGAGGCGGCAATCGAGTCCGCCCGGCGGTCCCTTTCCCCCAGGCAGTTCCGCCAGGAGTACGAGGCGTCGTTCGAAACGGCGGGCGGTCGGGTGTACGCGGACTACGGGCAGGACAACGTCACTACGGAGCGCATACTGCCGAACGAGCCTCTGTTGTGGGCGCACGACTTCAACTACACCCCCATGTCGAGCGCGGTGTGCGTGGTGCGCGGCGACACGCTCTACGCTCTCGACCAGGTGGTGCTGGGCGGTGCGGTGTCGGCCCAATCGGCCCAGGAGTTCGTCGAGCGGTACAAGGGACATGAGCGGAAGGAGATCGAGCTGTTCGGCGACCCGGCCGGTCGCGCGGGAGAGAAGCACGGGCAGCTGTCGAACTACGTGATAATGGAGGAGATTCTTAGATCCTCGGGATGGAAGGTGGAGCGCCGGGTCAAGAAGGCGGCGCCCGCCATACGAGACCGACAGAACGCGGTGCGCGCCAAGATACTCAGCGCCGCGGGCGCCCGGACGCTGAGGGTCAACGCTCTCGGCGCTCCGCACCTGCACAAGGGGCTGTCCACGCTGCAGATGAAAGAGGGGTCGTCCTTCATCGAGCAGGACACCGAGTACCAGCACATTACCACGGCTATTGGGTACCTCTGCGATGTGCTGTGGCCGGTGCGCCCGCCGGGGAAGGAAATCGACGTGAAAAGGCTTGCAATCCCCTCTATAAACTACTATTAATACAAGGTGGGCATGAATCCCAGAGGGCGAGCGTACAAGCCCAAGACGAAGGAAGAGATCCTCGAAGAGGCTCACGCGCAGTTCCGTCGCATCGTGAGCGCGGTTCGTGACGAGAGAGAGCAGTGCCTCGAGGACCGGCGCTTCTACGCGGTGGCCGGCTCCCAGTGGGAAGGCTCGCTCGAGGCGCAGTACGCCAACAAGCCGCGACTCGAGGTCAACAAGGTCCACCTGTCGCTGATGCGCATCTTCAGCGAGTACCGAAACAACAGGATTTCCGTGGACTTCGTCCCAAGGGACGGGGTTGACGATGACGGCCTAGCGGACAAGGTCGACCTGCTCTACCGGGCAACCGAGCAGTCGTGTTCGTCGCAGGAAGCGCTCGACAACGCGTTCGAGGAAGCCGCCGCTGGCGGGTTCGGCGCGTGGCGGCTGTGCACCGAGTACGAGAACGAGGACGACGACGATGACGAGCGGCAGAAGATAGTGCTTGAGCCTATCTTCGACGCGGACTCGTGCGTGTTCTTCGACCTCGGAGCCAAGAAGAAGGACAAGTCGGACGCTACCCACTGCTTCGTTCTTCACCCCATGACGCGGGAGTCCTACGTCGAGGAGTACGGCGAGGACCCGTCCACATGGCCGCAGGACATTACCCGGCAGGAGTACGACTGGTCCCGCGGAGACGTGTACTACGTGGCTGAGTACTACTGCGCGGAGCGTGTGCCCCACGTCGTGGTTGTGTTCGAGGGGCTAGACGGCGAGGAGCTCCGGCACTCCCAAGAGGAGCTGGACGAAGATGAGGAGCTTGGGCCGCGCCTCGGGGCGCTTGGCTACCGCGAGGTTCGCAGAAAGAAGACTGTACGGCGGCGGGTGCGCAAGCTCATCCTTAGCGCGACGAGCGTACTCGAGGACTGCGGGTACATAGCCGGCCCGAACATCCCCATCGTTCCGGTCTACGGCAAGCGGGTGGTGGTGGATGGCATCGAGCGGTGCATCGGACACGTGCGGCTCTGCAAGGATGTACAGAGACTGAAGAACATGCAGGTGTCCAAGCTGGCGGAAATCTCAGCGCTCGGCTCTACGCCCAAGCCCATCTTCACTCCGGAGCAAATCGCGGGACATCAGCTCATGTGGGCCGAGGACAACATTAAGAACTACCCGTACTTGCTGGTGAATCAGACGCTATCTCCGGACGGAACCCCGATGCCGCCCGGTGCCGCGGGATACACCCAACCGGCGCAAATTCCCCCGGCGCTTGGTGCGTTGCTGCAGCTGACCGACATGGACATGCGCGAGCTTCTCGGGTCGCAAGAACAGGGAGAAGAACTAAACCCTAACATCAGCGGAAAGGCAGTAGAGCTAATCCAGGGACGGCTGGATATGCAGACGTTCATCTACATGTCTAACATGGCAACCGCGGTGAAGCGGTGCGGGGAAATCTGGCTAGGGATGGCGCGCGAGGTATACATCGAGCCTCTGCGGAAGCTTCGCGGGACGTCGAGAGACGGAACGAGCGAGGTTATCGAGATTATGCGGCCCATGGTCGTTGACGGGGTAATCCGGACCGAGGCGGATATGTCCAAGGCCATTTTCGACGTGGGTGTTACCGTCGGCCCGTCGTCGGACACGCGGCGACAGGCCACCGTGCGTACCATCACGGGCATGATGCAGATGGCGGGGAACGACCCCGAGACGCTTCAGGTTCTGCTAGCGGCCGCGCTTATGAACGTCACGGGGGAAGGCATCGACGACGTACGGAAATTCTTCCGCAAGAAGCTGGTTAGGCTTGGGGCGGTGACGCCAACGGAGAAGGAGTCACAGGAACTCGCCAAGGAACAGGAAGCCGCGGCCCAGAAGCCAGACCCACAGGCCGAGTACCTGAAGGCTGCGGCGAGCCAGGCCGTGTCGGAAGGCGCGCAAGCTCAGGCGGGCACGGTCCTTAAGATGGCGCAAGCGGAGAAGGCCAAGGCGGACGCAGCCAAGACGCTAGAGGAAATCAGCACGGAGAAGCAAAAACAAGCAAAAGCGGAGTTCGAGCTTATGGGCGAGGCGGCCAAGCTTCCGATGGGCGGCACTCTCCCCCCGTCGATGCCCCCTGCACCCCTTAGGCTGGCGACTCCACCGACAGAAGGGGGGATTCCGTAGTGGACAAGCACACACTTTCGGCTCTTTTGGGGGCTGTTCTGCTCTTTGGCGCTCACGTGGCGCTTGTACTACTGATTTTTAGGGGGAAATGACCATGGAAGACACGGAAACGGAAGACAAAGAGGCCGCAGAAAGCCCCGAGGGGCTGGTGGACGAACCGGAGACCGAAGCCGCAGCCGAAGACGAGAACGAAGCGGAACCGGCCGAAAAGGACGCCCCAGAAGGCGAAGACGCGGAGTCGACCGAGGAAGACGCGGATGATTCCGTCGAACCGGAGGGGCCGGAGGTAGTAATCGAAGGCGAAGAAGCCCCTCCGCAGCCCAAGAAGGCCGCCGGGTGGGTTAAGGACCTCCGGAGGCAGATCAAAGAGGAAAAACGACGGGCGCGGGAGCTGCAGGAGCGCCTCGACGCGATGCAGACGCCCAAGGCTCCGGAGCCGCCGACGGCGCCAATGGAGCGCCCGACGCTTGAGGCGCACGACTACGATGAGGATGCCTATGGCGCGGCGATGGATGCGTGGTACGCTAATAAAGCCCGCATCGAGAAGGAAGCGGAGCGGAAGCGCGAAGAAGAAGCGAAGCTGGCGGCAGAATGGGGAAAGAAGCGAGAAAGGTACCAAGAAAAGAAGACTTCGCTAGGGGCTCGGGACTTCGAGGATGCCGAAACGGCATGCAAGAACGCTCTGGACCTGACCCAGCAAGGTCTGATTATGGAAGTAGCAATAGATCCCGCACAAGTGGTTTATGCCTTGGGGAAATACCCCAAGAGACTTCAAGAGCTTGCAGCGGAGAAGAACTACCCGCGATTCATCGCAGAGGTAGCTAGATTGGAGACAAAGTTGAAAATCACAACGAAAACCAAAGCCCCGCCGCCGGAGACTCGGGTAAAGACGGCGCCCGCTAGTTCGGGAGCCAAGAGTCGAGAGCTCGAGCGACTTCGTGCGGAAGCGGCGAAAACAGGCGACCTAACGGCCGTTATTCGGTACAAGGCCGCCAATGGGATAGAGTAAAATGGCAAACGATTTTTCAAAAGAAGAAAGAGTCGCGTTTGAGAAGATCTTAGAGGGTTTTCAGGACGCCCTGGTCCTGTCGCGTCACGTTGCGACCTTCCGCACGGAGTCGGTCGCCATGGAGCGCGCCATGGACGTTATTTGGAGACCCATGCCCTACATCGCCCGGTCGTTCGATGGCATGGACCAAACCGGCAACTTCACGGACTCCACGCAGCTTAGCGTTCCTGCTTCGCTGGGATACCAGAAGTCGGTTCCTTGGGTTCTTGACGCTAAGGAGCTACGGGATGCACTCCAAGAGAATCGACTTGGTGACGCGGCACGGCAGAAGCTGGCGTCGGACATCAACGTCAGCGTGACTCAGGTTGCTAGCAACCAGAGCACTCTGGTGGTCAAGCGGACGGCCGCTGCTACCGGGTTCGACGACGTTGCGCAGTGTGAAGCGATCATGAACGAGCAAGGCGTGCCGATGTACGATCGGAAGCTGGCGCTTTCGACTCGGGACTACAACGGCATGGCCAACAACCTCGCTGGTCGGGACACCGTCCAGGGCAAGGTTCTGAAGGCCTACGAGCAGGCCCACATCGGGCGGATTGCTAGCTTCGACGCGTACAAGCTGGACTACGCTCAGCGCCTCACGGCGGCGGCGGGGGGCGGCGGCATTACCATTGACACCCAGGCGGCGGCGGTTAACTTCCACACCCCTATCGCTACGCGGGTTGGCGTTGCCGGAGAGCGGTCGAACGTGGACAACCGGTACCAGCAAGGCACGTTCAGCACGACTGCGAGCGTAGCGGCGGGTGACGCCTTCACCATTGCCGGAGTCAACGCGGTGCACCACATCACCAAGGAAGACACGGGAAGCCTTAAGACCTTCCGCGTCATCAGCGTGGATAGCGGAACGGTACTGACCTTCAGCCCGCCGATCATCTCGAATCAGGGTGGGTCGGACGCGGAAGCTCAGTACCAGAATTGCGTGGTCACCCCTTCGGCCACTGCGGCCATCGTGTTCCTGAACACCACTACGGCACCCATCAACCCGTTCTGGTGCAAGGATGCTATCGAGATCCTTCCCGGTCGGTACCAGGTGCCGAGCAACGCCGGCGTGGCGGTTATGCGGGCGTCCACGGACCAGGGCATTGAGCTGGTCATGCAAAAGCAGTACAAGGTGGAGACGATGAAAACTCTGTACCGGCTGGATTGCCTGTACGGCGTGTGCAACAAACAACCTGAAATGACCGGAATTATCCTTTTCGGCCAAGCGTAAACCCAAACTGACTGGGCCTCAGGGCCCAGTCTTTCCTCGGAGAAAAACAAAATGGCTAGATCTGCAAACATCGTATACCCCCGGGGCACCCGTGAAATCACGGTGCCCGCCACGGAGTCCATCGCGGTCCGAAACTTCGGCGGCGATAGCTGCAAGGTGTACCGTCAACTGGGCTACCCGGACATCCCGAGTAGTTGGTCCCTTCTGGGAACAGTCGAGGACGAAGAGACCGTGTTCGGATCGTACACGGACGGAGCCACGATCCGAATCAACGCGGGGGCAGACACCGTGCACTACGCGGTCGGCGTTTCCCCCACCACGGTCGATCTGGTTCGCCAGCCAACCCCGACCGCCGAGACCACCGCCGTAACCCTCACCGCTGCGGAGCTCCTGACCCGCATCGTCACGGGAACGCACACGGTTGGCGCCACTGCGGCCTACACTCTTCCCACGGGAACCCTCATGGATGCCGCGGTGGAGTTCGCGGTCGACGGCGCGTTCGAATGGTCGCTGATCAACCTTAGCGCGGCCGCTGCGGACACGATCACTCTCACCGCGGCCTCTGGCCACACGATCGTCGGGATTGCCGAGGTCGCGTCGATCCACGCGACCACGGGCGGCCTGTACGGCTCGTCGGCGCGATGGCTGACCCGGAAGACGGCGGCGAACACATTCGTCACCTACAGGATTGCGTAATGTCATTCCCTACCATCGTGTACAGAAATGGCGGACCGCACTCTCGCCCTGGCGGGACGTGGGATTGGAGAGCCGTGCGCGGACCGCAAGAGCTCGAGGTGCTCATCCAGTCGGGATGGGTGCTCTCGTTCTCCGAGATTACCGAGCCGAAGCCCGAGCCGAAGCCCGAGCCGAAGCCCGAGCCGAAGCCCGAGCCGAAGCCCGAGCCGAAGCCCGAGCCGAAGCCCGAGCCGAAGCCCGAGCCGAAGCCCAAGGTGCGTAGCAGAAAGTGAGCTGGACCAAGCGACAGATAGTAGACCAAGCCCTAGACGACATAGGGCTTGCGTCTAGTTCCTACGACCTAAGCGCGGACCAGCTGCAGAGCGCCCTGCTCAAGCTCGACCGGCTAGTGGCCAGCTGGGGATCTCGCGGCATCCGGTTCGGGTGGCCCATGTCTTCTTCCCCGGCAACCGCGGACCTCGACACGGACTCGGGCGCCCCGGACTACGCTCTCGACGCCATGTGTTATGGCCTGGCCGTCGCCCTGGCGCCGGGATACGGAAAGTCCGTGCCTTCGGAGCTGGCGGCTTTGGCGGGCTCGTCCCTTCGTGCCCTAATCCTACGAACATCGTCCATTCCCCCCGAAATGCGCATGCCCCGCACCATGCCGCGAGGCGCCGGACAGAAGGCATGGAGACAACCCGCCTACCCGTTCATCGACGAGCTAGACGAAGATATTAGCGTTGCCGGAGACGGCGTGATAGACTTCGATTAAATGGGAACCACGATCCGACAGCTAACAGCTCTCGACACGGTTGCAGCGGGCGACTCGGTTCCCGTGTACTCCCAGACCAACGGCGATACGCGCCGAATGAGCGTGTCCGTCCTGCAGTCGTTCATGCAGACCAACCTTACGTTCTCGGGGTTTACGCCCCAGTATTCGGCGCCTTCCGCTACCGGGTTCAACGTGGCGGTGACCGCGGGAAGCGATAACATCTGGCTTATTCTTACTCCCACCGGCGCGTTCGCCGCGGGGACCATTACGCTTCCCGCCGTAGCCGGAATTGTGGCGGGTCAAGAGGTTCTAGTCAACTGTACGCAAGACGTCACCACACTTACGGTGGCCGGAAACGGGGCAACGGCAGTTACCGGCGAACCGGCTGGTCTGTCGGCCAATGACTTCTTCCGGCTTAAGTACGACGAAGTAACATCTACCTGGTACAGGGTAGGCTAATGGGGCACTACACAATAGGACGTCCGTCCACCGGAAGAACTTGGGTGTACCTTGGCGAGACTCCACCACCTGGGGTGTCCGTCGCACCATCTGCTCTTTGGTGCTTCGACAACACCGCGGGAGAGCTAACCGATCGCGTAGGGGCTAACGACCTAACCCTGGCAGCGGGAACCGAAAGGCATGAGGTTGTTAACGGCCTTCAGGCGTTGAATATCGGGTCGGCGGACCGCTACTCGACCGCCGGAGCGGGATTGGTGGCCCTGGCCGCCCTTACCGTCGAGCTCCAATGCATGATTAGAGACACCGATAGCACGACGGCTACCATGCTTTTCTCCCATGGGACGTCGGGAACGACGGAGTCAACTAACGTCGTGTACGGACTAGGAAATCTTCGTCCGCAGTCCACGTTTTTTAGCTTCCACGAGCACGGAGCCGGCACCGATAGCCAGGTAAATACAGAGTACGGCCCGGGAAACAATGAGCTTAAGATACTAACTTACGTGCGTGCGGCAAACGGAACGGCATGCTCAACCTACGCCAACGGAGTACTGGTTACGTCTTGGAACCACGGAAACGCACCCACCGGAGGTGGGTCTGGGGTTTTCAAATTAGGAAACCCGGGGTGGGGTGGAGTCGTTGGCGGGTGTATCCTAGCCTGTGCACGAGTGTGGGTCGGAACGGCGTTCACCGCGGAGCAGGCCCTCGCGGCGTACAGGGGGCATTACAAATGAGCCTACATAGAGTAGTCATCTCGGCTACGATCCTTCGAGCCGAGGCCGTGCAGTACGAGGTGGGGCACTCCCGGTTCTTCGCCACGCACCTTCAGGGCCGTGGCGTTGGGGAAGCTCTCGTTCCCCCCGGCCCATGGGCTACGGCTCGCATCGACGGGAAAGATGAAGTCGTCGAGCGGCCGCACAACCGCCTGCCGGGAAATCACGAGTTTATTATTCCCGGCGCGCTGTTCAAGTCACTCGTAGTGGAGGGGCTTGGAACAGTATGCGTGTGCGACGACGAGTTCAAGGCCAACTTCAAGCCGGAGAAAATAAGGAGTGTAACCGACAGCTTTGCCGACGCCCCGGACGAGCTTGTGCGCATGCGAGACCTCGCGTCGTCACTTCAACTTTGGGCAAGTCCCGTGCAGGGGTGTAATCCTTGTGACGGCGAAGTAAGGTAGGATCGTAACATGCCACTCGTGCCCTTCGTTGTTAACCAGACCCTAGAAGCAAGCTTCACGTCCCTGTGGTTCGCCCTTCCCGACTACGATTCGCAGGCGTCCCTGCACGTGTTCCTGGACAACACGGACTCGGCCGGGTCGTACGCGATCCAAGGAACGAACTTCCCGGGAGCAGTGCCCGAGTCATTCGTGGTTCTGGCCCTGACGAACATGGAGACGGGAGTAACGTCAACCTCGATTGCCGTGAGCGCCGGCGTCGACATCAACGACGGCTACCACTTGGTTCCCGCGGTCTTCGAGCGCTACCGGTTAGTGTTCACCCGCACGGCGGGAAGCGCGGCCAACCTGCTCAGCATTTACCTTCGCATGCTTAAAGGCGACCGGTGAGCCAGGACATTGATATCTTCCGCGGCATCTACGCGGACGAGAACGCGCAGTGGCGCGCTGAGTACCCTAGAAACCTATACCCCACATCTAAGAACGTCGCCATGATCTCTCGCGGCTTTCTGCAGTCGGCGGAAGGCATCGAGCACTTCGCCGACCTCCCCGGAGTCGACCGAGGGGGAATCTTCGCGAACGGCATCATGTACCGGGTTGCCGGCAACCGTCTCATTAGCGTGGACTCATTCGGAAATGTCACTGATATCGGCTCCATAGCCGCGGGGGCTCTACCCGCGCTGGCTCCCTGCCGGTTCGCTGTCGACTACGATGGGTTGATATCGGTACTAAACCCCGAGGACAACAACCTGTACTACTGGGACGGAGCCACGCTGTCCTCCGTCTCTGACCCGGACTTCGGATCAATCGCCACGGACTTCGTGTTCCTTCACGCGTTCTACGTGGCGGTCGAGCCCACCGCGATCTTTGTGTCCGACACGAACGACATAACGGACTGGAACCCGTTCCGCTACGGCGCCAGCGAAGCGGACGTGGACAACATTCTCGGGATCGGCGACCTTCGCGGCGAGCTGTACGTGTTCAACCAGTACAGCGTTGAGGTTTTCACGTTCGTGGGAGGCGCGGGCTTCCCGTTCTCGGCGATCCCCGGAGCAGCGCTAACCCGAGGAGTCGTCGGGCGGAACGCGTTCGCCAAGTTCCTTGAGGCATGGGCTTTCGTTGGCGGCGGACGGAACGAAGATCCCGCGGTATGGGTCGGCGGCGGCGGCGAGACCAAGAAGCTATCGTCGCGGGAAGTCGACCTCGTTCTGTCCGGCTATTCGCAGGAGGACCTCGAGTCCGTGGTGGTAGAGTCCAGAGTGGGACTAAACCGGCAACTTTTGTACATCCACTTGCCGGATAAGACGATGGTCTACGACGGCCAGGCCTCCATTGAGTCAGATCGACCGGTTTGGTTCTCCCTGGACAGCGGGTCGTTGGCCACGGGCCCGCTCCAGTACCGCGCTCGACACTTCACTCGAGCCTTCGATCGCTGGTACGCGGGAGACCCGGGAGCCCGCACTCTCGGGCGAATGACGGACGAAGTAGCCACGCACTACGATGACCAGGTGGGCTGGTCGTTCTCCACCGGCGTAGGCTACACTGCAGGAACGAAGGCCATCGTGCACGAGCTCGAGCTCGTGGCGCTCACCGGTCGAGTGGTGGCCGGGGCGGACCCCACGGTGTGGGCGTCATACTCCCACGACGGGGAAACCTGGAGCGTTGATCGCCCCGCACGAGCCGGAAAGATCGGAGACCGAGAGCGGCGCCTTGTGTGGTGGAAGCAAGGACTCGTAAACCACTGGCGGATTCAGAGGTTTCGTGGTACAAGCGAGGCGAGAATAACTATCGGTCGCCTCGCGGCCAAGTTCGAGCCACTAAATGTCTAGCCGCGCACTACGAAAAGACCTCACCAGCTTCACCCCTAACTACCGCACCATGCGGACGATAGAGGAGCTGACGACCCAGGTGACCCTCGTTCTTCCGACGACCCTCTCGACGTCGGTGTTTAACATGGAGACTAGCCTAAGCTCGGCGAACTCGGCCAAGGAAACCGCGACCCGAGCGGAGAGAATGGCGCAGTCGTCGACGGTGCTGGCGTGGCTTTTGAGTCGCTAATCCCAGCGCAGCTGGCTCAGGGGGCGGTCGCGGCCAGCCCTACGACCCTGTACACCGCTCCGGCTCTTACCCGCGCGCTAGTGACCACGATCGACATCGCGAACACCACCGCGGCTTCCGTTCGAATCACCGTCTACCTGGTTCCGTCGGGCGGCTCGCCCGCAGCGGCCAACACCCTACTCTCCAACGTGGACGTTCCGGGCAACGGCAGCCTGCAGTGGACTGGGTCCCAGGTTATCGGCCCCGGAGCTTCTATCCGTGCGACCGGAGCGGCGACCGGTCTAACCCTCACAGCTAGCGGAGCGGAAGCCGTATGATCTCTAGATATCCAGCGGCGACTCTTGACGCACGGCTCGTGGATTCCCCCACGACGGACCCAGCTGGTAGGCTTCGCGTCAGTAACCCCGAGGTCTCGTTCGGCGCCAGCACGCGCTACAACTCACAGCTCCTGCACTTCAACCATACCGTGTCCGGTTCGGGGGCCGTTGCCCACAGCGCAACCACTGGAGAGATCACGCTGTCCACGGGAGCGGCGGGCTCGGGAGACCGCGCCGTCCGGCAGACCACGCGATACTGGGGCGTGGTTCCCGGCATCGGGGGCGCGGCCAAGCTCATGGGGGTGCTCCACTCGAGCGGTACTCACGCGGACGCGTCCCTGTGCCAGTGTGGCTGGTACGATGATGATAACGGCGTGGGGTTCGGGGTGGACGCCACGGGGGAGTACGTGTTCCGCCGCACGGACCAGTCGGGTTCGGTGGTGACCACGAAGATCTACTCGGGCAGCTGGAACCCACCCGACGGATACCCCACTCTCGACGACGCAGGCCTTGTCATGGACGTCGACGACGTTCTGTCCTACGTGGTTGACGTCCAGTGGGCGGGATCGTCGCGCGTACGGTACGGGGTTGAGCGAGCGGGCGTCACGTACTACGTGCATGAGGAAGAAGCGGCCGGAGCGGCGGCGGGAGAGTTCCTTCGCGAGGTTGAGCTCCCGCTGAGGTGGGAAGTCCACAACGAAGGCGGCACCGGAGCGGACGTAGAGCAGATCGCCATCGCCGGAGCCGTTTTGCTGGAGGGCGCCGGCCGTAGACCGGAGCATCCGTTCTCGTTCGGCAGTGGCGTCACGGCGGTGTCCTGCACCACCGGAGCGCAGATTCCCGTGGTCTCGTGGCGCCTAGCGTCGACGCTCAACGGAATCGACTATCGTGGGTCCGTGGCTGCCGATCGAGTTACCATTCAGGCCGCGACCAACCCAGTGTACTGGCAGCTTCAGCTTAACGCCACGCTTGGGGGCTCTCCGTCCTACGGCGCGGTGGACGCCACGCACAGCGGAGTGGAGTTCGACGTGGCCGCGACGTCTATTTCGGCGGCGGGAACTGTCCTGGCGTCGGGATACGTGGGCGCGGGCGAGACTCGCGAGGTTGACCTTTCGCGAATCGGCCGACACATGGGCAAGGACCTCGGTGGGACGTCGGACATCCTAACCTTCTCTGGTCGCGGGGTTGGTGGGACGGCGGACGTATTGGCCGCGGTTGATATCACGGAGTACTACTGATGGCTACGGCTAACGTCGTAATGATTGAGACCAAGCAGGCGGAAGCGTCGCAGACCACGCAGTACAGCTGTCCGCCCAACACTGTGGCCGTGGTCGACAAGTTCACCGTCACGAACACGGCAGCTACGTCCCTTACAATCTCCGTTAACCTGGTACCCCTTGGCGACGCGGCGGGAGTGGCCAACCTCGTAGTCGACGCCCGCACCATCCGTCCGGGCGACACCTACTCGTGCACGGAGCTCGTAGGGCAGACGCTTGGTCCGGGGATGTTCATCTCAACCGTGGCCAGTGCGGCCACCTCGCTCGTTCTATCGGCATCTGGGCGGGAAATTTCATGAAAGCATCATGCGCGTTAGACCACGAAGTCACCGACCAGCTTCTGGCGGACCTACGGAAGGACCCGTTCGCCGGGCTCGGGTGGCAGTTCGACGGGGTGGAGTTCCCCCTGCGGTTCGCCCCCGGAGAGTACTTGCGGGCTACCCGGACGAGCGACGGTGTGTGCTTGGGGGTCGCCCTTATCGTTAGGTCGCTTCCCGGGTGCTGCGAGGTCCATTCCTTTCTGGGAGAGCTCGCCCGTCCGCACATGAAAGAAATCTGCAAGATGGTCGTGCGCCACGCTTTCTCCGTTCCGTCCACCGAGCGCGTCACCGCGTACTGTCCGTCCGACATTCCAGCGGCCGCGCGCCGGGCTGCGTCGATCGGGTTCAAGCACGAGGGTACGATAAGGAATATGGCCAAGCGAAACGGGAAGTTGTTGGACTTCCACGTCTATGGTATCCTTCGGAAGGAGTTTGAGGAATGGCAGCAGCAGTAGTGGGAGTGATCGTGCTTGCCGGAGGAGCAACGGCGGCGTACTTTCAGCACAAGGGCGCCTCTGACGCGGCGCAAGCGGGATCGGACGCGGCCATCAAGGCGCAAGAGTACACTGAAAAGGCGCTCAAAAACACCGAGGCCCTTCTCAGCCCGTACATCAAAGGCGGGGAACAAGCGTACAACGAGTATCTTCAGCACCTTGGGCTAGACCCGGTACAGACGTCGGCGCAGAAGAAAGGCACTGACTTCCGATTCGACTACGGAGACGCTCGAACCGCGTTCGAGAACGAAGAAGGCTGGTCCAAGGAGCACCGGTTTGTTGATAAGTACCTGACGGACGAAGAAAAGAAGCGGTACAATGCCGGCGGCGTATTTGGCGGGGCCAATGAAACGGAGAAACTAGGGAAAATAGCGAAGCAAAGAGCGAAGGACGACCTCGATGCTAGAATCCTGGCAGGGGAAGCCGACCCGACGAACCCGGAGCACGCGAAGAACGTTGTGTCTTTCTTCACCGACAACCCCACGTTCGTCGACAAGTCCCAAAAGCACTACCGGAGACTCCAAGGTCAGGAATACGAGCGCGAGAGCATCGAGGCGGAAGGCGGGTTTGATCCCGCGGAGAAAGGGGATCCGGAGGATTTCGGTCCTGCGAGCATGATTGACAACCCGGTCTACAGGGCGATGAAAGAGCAGTCGGAAGAGGCGCTTCTGTCGGACGCGGCCACCCGAGCCGGCGGAGGACTTCGCGGGGGTAACATGAACCGCAAGATTGCGGAGCTCGCCCCCAATATGATGAACCAGGTGTATCAGCAGAACATGGGGTACCTGGAAAAGCTCATGGGTTTCGGGCAGTCTAGCGCCGCCGGAGTCGGAGCGGCCAACACGAGTACAGCCGCCGTCCAGTCGGGGAACATCGCCAACGAGGGATCGGCCAGGGCTGCCGGCGAGGTGGGGGAATCGAACGCGATCTCCGGTGGAATCAAGACCGGGGCGCAGGGAGCCGGAATGATCGTCGGCGGCGTCGGGGGCTCCTCTAACGACGAACCAAGCGCGGAAGACTACAAGAAAAAGATCGCGGACCTAGAGAAGCAACTGGGAGTATAGGAGCTGCGCAGTGGCAGGACCGTACGACTTCATCGCCAACAACCCAGGCGGGGACCCTAACATCGCCGGAGCGGCCATGCAGGGGCTAGCGCAAGGGCAGGCGTTTAGCAACGCCCAGCAAGACCGCGCGGATGCGCGCGCGGACCGGGTTTTCGAGTACCAGCAGAAGCTGGCCGCGCTGCAGCAGCAGGTTGCGCGCACCCGGGCGTACGGAGCTGCGGTCAAGAACATCGGCATGAAGGAGCGCGCGTCCGCCCAAGACTACGCGGGCCTTATGCTGCAGTTTCCCGAGCGTGCGGCGCCCATCAAGCAGGCCTTCGACGTCATGGACAAAGGGCAGCGCGAGTCGCTTCTGCGAGAGTCGGGCATGATCTACAGTGCGCTCCGGTCCGACCGGCCGGACATTGCCGCAGCCAAGCTGAAGGACATGTCTGCCGCGTACGAGAACTCAGGGGATCAACAGCAGGGCAAGTTCTTCGCGGACATGGCGAAGCTAACGGAGATAAACCCCAGGACAGCGGAAATGAGCGTTGGTCACATCCTGGCCGCGGCGATGGGGCCCGACCACTTCGCGAGCACGTTCTCGACGCTGGGCAAAGAGTCGCGCGCCAGCGACCAGGCCAGCGCGGACCTTCGAACGAAGGAAGCGGGGGCGCGCGCAGCGGAAGCCGAAGCGGACATCAAGAGCACCAAGGCCCAGTTCGCGGCCAAGGCCGAGAAGCTGAACCTAGGCAAGACGAAGGCCGAGATCAACAACATCTACAGCCAAATTCGAACGCGCGCAGCGCAGCTGGGACTAGACGCCCGGGCGCTCGAAGAAAAGGCGCTAGACCGCCTGCAGAAGCTGCACCTGGAGACCACGAACAAGCCGCTTGGCTCCGAGCTCACGACGGACGGGCGGAAGGCACTCAACCAGACCGCGGTGGACGCGGAAGTGGCGGAAAACGTCGGGCACTCGATGGACGACCTCGCCGAGGAGTTCGCTCGAACAGTCCAGGCCGGGGGCGCGGCTGCCAGCTGGATTGAGACCGCGAAGCGGCTTATGGGGAAAGAGGACGCGGTCACCCTACTGCGCAAGCAAGTTTCCGAGGTTCGCATGACCGAGGCCATCAAGTTGCTACCCAAGGGTCCCGCATCGGACAAGGACATCGAGCTCGCGCTCAAGCCGTTCCCCGAGGAGACGGCGAACCCGGAGTTCGTGGCCAGCTTCCTACGCGGCAAGGCCAAGATCGCCCGGCTTCAGGCCAAGGCGCTCCACGCCAAGACGGACTGGATCAGCGCGGTGGGACACCTGGGTCGCGCCCCCACGGAGATTGACATTCGCGGGGTGAAGGTCAAGGCCGGCTCGCGGTTCACGGACGTTCTCGCCGAGCTCGCGGGCCGGGCGGGCGACGCCCCATCGGCCGGTGTTCCGGAGGCGGCGAGGCGGCTTCCCACCGAAACGATGGACTACTAAGTGGCCAAGAACGTCCAGTTCGCCGACGGCACGGTGCTGTACAACGTACCCGATGACGCCCCACGCGAGGCTCTCATTGCCCGGGTGGATGCGCTACGCTCGTCCGGGCGAGGCGGCGACGCTGTCAGCTTCGGCGAGGTAGACCCCAGCGTCGTCGGTCGATCCAAGGAGATCGACCTGGACGCCGCGGCGACCGCGGACGGCGAGACGGACGTTGGCGGGATGGCGGGTGCCGTGACGCGCGGTCTGGCTCCAACCGCGGCGGCGACTGGTCTTGGTGCGGCGCTTGGCTCGGTGGTTCCCGGGGTGGGCACGGCGGCGGGTGCGGCGGCGGGTGCGGTCGCTGGCGGCGTAACGCAGATGCTCGCCGACCCGGCCACTGAGCTGTTCAACCAGCTGTTCGACAAGAACCTCGCCATGCCCAGCGACTCCATTCAGGACGTCATGACGCGCCTGGGCATCGCCAAGCCGGACTCGCCCACCGAGCGGGTGGTCCAGTCCGCAGCGGAGCTAGGCGGTGCGGCGGCGGCTCCCATTGCCGGCGGGCAGATGCTCGCCAGGGCGGCCGGGCCCGTTGCCCGCGGGGTAGGGGGCGCGCTAGCTGCGCAGCCAGGCGCGCAGGTGGCCGGTTCGGTTGGTGCGGGCGCGGCGTCGCAGGTCGCAGAGGAGTCGGGAGCGGGGGCGCTGGGGCAGGCGGTAGCCGGCCTCGCGGGTGGCGTTGCCGGCGGCATCGGGGCAGCACGAGCAGCTTCGCGCCTTGCGGCTCGCCCGAAGTCCCATCTCCAGTCTCGCCGAGGAGTGTACGAGCCCGCGGGTGCAGTAGGGGCGCTTCCCGAGGATTCCGCGCTTGCCGCCGCGGAGAATGTTGGCATCGACGTCATGACGAGCGACGTCCGTACGCCCCGGACGTTCTTCGGAAAGAACTTTCAGAAGATCGGCGAAGCGATCCCGTTTGCGGGAACGGGCGCGCGACGAGCGACGCAGCAGGAGAGCCGAGTCACCGCCGTACGAGATCTAGTTGAGCAGTACGGGGCGGCGGATGAGGGTCTTTCGTCGCTGGTAGCGGACGACCTGATCAAGACGCACGGAGAGAAGATCAAGAGGCTAGTTGAGCACAAGCGGGAAATCATCGAGGGTTCGGGCCCGCTTCCCGTCGCGCCCATTAAAACGATCCGTCAGATCGACAAGGAAATTCTAGCGCTAGAGGAAATGAAGACG
>Ga0299906_10001858_pt1 | contig 17913 bp, 14 predicted proteins | sample RVTome_14_FD_200259 | JGI IMG/M metagenome (GOLD analysis project Ga0299906, IMG submission 200259) | Soil microbial communities from uranium-contaminated site in the Upper Colorado River Basin, Wyoming, United States - RVT145D125 (version 2) ...
CCCACAGGAGCACCCATGTGCCGATCCGGCTGCGCTCGACGCTGCGCCGGCCGCCGAAGATCCCGACCGGCCCCGGCGGAAACGGGCCTGCCAGGCGCCGCGAGAAAAAGTCCTGCGGCGGATCGCTCTGGAGCCACGGCGAGACGACGTCGCGCAAGCGGCCGTGATTTTCGTAGCTCTCGGGAGCGCGCAGCGCCGCCTCGAGAGCGAGGCCCGCGGCCTCCGGAATAGGTGGCGAATGCCGACCAGTTGCGGCCGTCCTCGCTCTTGAGGATCTTGCCCTGCGAGTCTGATCGCGCGAGGCCGTAGAGCGCGCTGCCGTCCGAGGCCAGGAGGGAAAGGTTCGTCCCGAGTTCCGAGGACGCGTAGAGCCGGCCGCCGAAGATCGCCAGGTGCGCCGTCGCGCGCCGCGGCGAGGCGGCGATCTCGGATACGCGGTCGCCCTCGATGAGCAGAAGCAACCGCTCGGTCGCGCCGAAGACGCGCCGTCCGTCCGAGACCAGATCGGTAATGCGCGCGATGCCGCCGTCGCGCGATTCTCGCTGGTGAATGCGCCGCCAGGTGAGGCCGCCGTCGTCGGAAACATCGATCCCGGCCCGCCATGCCGAGCTTGACGCGACGAGGCGCTCGCCTGCCGAGGCGAGCGCGTGAACGTGGAAGCTCGGCTCGTCGGAGCGCACCACGAGCAGCCGCCATCGGCTGCCGTCGGTCGCTGCGATTTCGCCCCAGCCCTGGCTGCTGCGCGGGTCTTCGTAAGGCCAGTAAAGCAGCCCACGGTGAACCGCGGGCTTGCCCGCGTCCTGGGAAAACAGCGGGCGCTCGAATCTGACCTGCCGCGAGCGCGGATCGTAGCTGTAGATGTCGGCCGAGTTGTGATCGGGGTAACGCACCGAGTTCACGAACCAGATGCGGCCCTGGAACGCGATCAGGTTGGAGATTGCGGGCCACGGCCCGACCTCGGCGAGCACGGAGAGCTCCTCGCCGCGCGCGCTCGCCCAGGCGAAGAGCAAGAAAAAGATTGCTGCTAATCGGCCGGCACCCATTCCGCGAGCGGCTTGCTGCCGCAGTAATGCTCGCGCTCCCGCTCCGGCGGCCCGGCCAGACGCGCCATCGCGCTAGATCCCTAGCCCCTTCTTGAGCAGGCGCTCGATGAGCTCGCGCCGCTGCAACTCGCCGCTGTCGCCGCCCCGGAACACGAGCAGGCCGGAGGAGTACGTGGTGCCGTGGGTCGCTGCAAGATTCACCACCTGCCCGATGGCTGCCAGGAACTGCTCGTCGCGCAGCGAGCCGAGCGGGTGGATGAACGCGCTCCACAGCGTGTCCTTCGCGATCGAGTAGCGCGCGTCGAGCGCCGTGTCGAAGTTCGCCTGCAGCAGGCGGTAGAGGTTCTTGCGGTCGAGATCGCCCGCCTTGGCGACCTCGGTCATGACGCCCATGCGGTCGGCTTTCTCGTCGGTGATGACCAGGACCTCGCGGCTCTCGACCGTCAGGCGCCAGAAGCCCGCGCCGCCCTTCGCCTCGGGGTCGAGGCGCCGGATCAGCGCGTCGAGCCTGGCGTTGGTCATCGGCGCGCCGGCGCCCCTTTTCGCTTCGCCTTCACCGGGGGGCGCGGCGGCGAGTCGCGGGCCGATCAGCAGCGCAAGCGCGCTGCCGATCGCCAGCCGGCGCGGGGGCTTTGACACGATCGTTCAACCCTCCAATCCCGACACCTACCGAATGTCCTCGAATTCGATGCAGCCAGTCAACCGGTCTGATCGAAATTGCCAGGTCAGGCGACCCCTTCGACGATGCGCAGGTCGCGCTCGACGGCGTCGCCGAGGATGCGCAACGCTTCCTGGTACCCGGGGCTGTCGTGCGACGCGCCGCTCCCGCTCGCGGCGCTTCGCGCCGTCGACGGCGACGCCGAGCTCGCGATCGATCGGCTCGTGCTCCCGAACCGGCTGCCGCTCGAGGCGGTCCGGATGCGCGCGACGCTGAAGAACGGCCGCCTCGACCTCCAGCCGCTCACCGCCACCCTGGGTGGGGGCGTGCTGACCGGCCGCGTGCGGCTCGACGCGTCGCAGCCCGCGGCGCCGTCGCTCGCGGTGGTGCTCGACGGCAAGGCGATCAACATGGAAAAGGTGGCGGCCGCGCTCGGCTACGGCAGCGCCGTCTCGGGCGGCACGACCGATCTCGCGCTCGAGCTCGCCGGTCCGGCCGGCTCGCTGCATCGCTTCGTCGGCTGGGGGAACGGCGAGCTCCGCATCAGCGTCGGGCAGCTGCGGGCCGGCGGCGCCGCGCTCGACGCGGGCGGCGGCGCGCTGACGAGCATCATGGACAAGGCGAACCCGTTCCGCCGCCAGGACCCCTACACCGACGTGAAGTGCGCGGTCGTGCGCCTGCCCGTGCGCGACGGCGTCGCGACCTCGCGGCGGACGATGGCCTACGAGACGACCAAGGTCAACATGGTCGTCGCCGGGCAGATCAATCTCCGCACCGAAGCGCTCGACCTCGCCGTTCGACCGACGGTGAAGGAGGGCCTCGGCATCGACGCGCCATCGCTCGCCGAGCTCGTGCGCGTGACCGGCACGCTCGCCGAGCCCGCGATCGGGATCGATACGCTCGGCTCGGCGCGGGCGGCGCTCTCGGTCGGCGGCGCCATCGCCACCGGCGGGCTCTCGCTGCTGGGCGAGGCGCTCCTCTCCAAGGCCACCGCCGATCCGTATCCCTGCCAGACCGCGCTCGCCGGCGGTGCGCCGGCGGCGGGCGCGGGACGCGGATCGCAAGGTCAGGGAGCGACGTCCCGAGACGAGGGTGCCGGCGGCGGGCGGCGGCTGTTCAGGTAACTCTTCTGAGCTCCCTCACGCCGTTCAGCTGAACCGCTGCTCCGGCCGCTCGTACACGCACTTGCCGGCGACGTAGGTCGCGCGCACCGCCCGGTCGTCCCCGAGCGTCATCTGGATGAACAGCGCCTCGTCGAGGTCCTGGGTGTGCTTCATCCGGTAGGCGATGATCGGCGTCGACTTGAGGTCGAGCACGGCCAGGTCGGCCTCCATGCCGGCCGCGAGGCTGCCGATCGCGTCATCGAGATACAGGGCCTGCGCCCCGCCGCGGGTCGCGAGGTAGAACGCGTGGCCGGCGGCGAGCGAGTACCCGCAGGTTTGCGCGACCTTGTACGCCTCGTTCAGCGTCTGCAGCATCGAGAACGAGGTACCCGCCCCGAGGTCGGTCGCGAGCCCGACCCGCACCGGGCGCGCTTTCTTCTTCGCGTTGCCGAGGTGGAAGGAGCCGCTGCCGAGGAAGAGGTTCGACGTCGGGCAATGCGCGATCGCCGTCCCGGTCTCGTGCGCCACCTGGAGCTCCTCCTCGGTGAGGTGAATCCCGTGGCCGTAGATCGTGCGCCGCCCGAGCAGCCCGTGGTGGGCGTAGACGTCGAGATAGCCGGCGCGCTTGGGAAAGAGCTCCTTCACCCACGCGACCTCGCCCCGGTTCTCGGACACGTGCGACTGGACGAAGCAGTCCGGGAACTCGGCCTTCAGCGCGCCGCAGACCTCGAGCTGGTCCGGGGTGCTCGTCGCCGCGAAGCGCGGCGTGATCGCGTACATGAGGCGGCCGCGGCCGTGCCACTTGCCGATGAGCGCCTTCGAGTCGTCGTAGCCGGCCTGGGTCGTGTCGAGGAGGGCGGTCGGCGCGTTGCGGTTCATCAGCACCTTGCCGGAGATCATGCGCACGCCCAGCGGCTCCGCCTGCTCGAAGAAGGCGTCGACCGACTGCGGATGGACCGTCGCATACACCGCGGCGGTCGTGATGCCGTTGCGCAGGCTCTCCCGGAGATACACGCGGGCGGCCTCCGCGGCGTAGGTCTTGTCCGCATACCGCTGCTCGGCGGCGTAGGTGTACCGGTCGAGCCAGTCGAGGAGCTGCCGGCCGCGGGCGCCGATGATCTGCGTCTGGGGATAGTGGACGTGGCAGTCGACCAAGCCCGCCAGGATGAGCGAGTCCGACCCGTAGTCGTCGAGCTCGGTGCCGCGCGGCAGCTGCGGCCGGACGACCTCCGCCGGGCCGAAGTGCGCGATCCGGCCGTCCGCCATCGCGACGATGGCGTCGGACTCGTACACCATCGTCCGCTCGAGCCCGTCCTGGAACGGGTCGCCGGTGAAGGTGAGCGCCGGGCCGCGCACCGCGGTCAGTGCGGGGCGCGCCCGGTCCGGGCTCGGTGAGGCTCCCTTGGTGTTCGGCACGATCGGGCGCGCGCTGCGGGCGCCCTATCGTCGCCGCAGCCCGCGCCCCTCCTGTCTCCCCGCGGCGGACGCTACACGATCGCGTCCCGCGCCGTCAAAACGGGATGTCGTCGTCCATGTCGCCGACGCCGCCGGCCGGCGCTTTCTTCGCCGCCGCCGCCGCTGCCGGCTTCGCCGCCCCGCCGCTCGCGCTTTCCGCCGGTTCGCGGGCCGTCACCGGCTCGCCCGCCCCGGCGCGGCTGCCGAGGAGCTGCATGGCATCGGCCATGATCTCGGTCGTGTAGCGGTCCTGGCCTTCCTTGTCCTGCCATTTGCGGGTGCGGATGCGGCCCTCCACGTAGCACGGCGAGCCCTTCTTCAGGTACTCGCCCGCGATCTCCGCGAGCCGGCCCCGGAACACGATCCGGTGCCACTCGGTCTCCTCCTTGTTCTCGCCGCTCTGCTTGTCCTTCCAGCGAAAGGTCGTCGCGAGGCGGATGTTGGCGATCGCGTCGCCGCTCGGCATGTAGCGCGTCTCGGGGTCCGCACCGAGGTTGCCGACCAGGATTACCTTGTTTACAGAGGCCATTAGGTCCTTCCTTCCACGAGTTTCATCACCCTCGACTCGTCCCAGCCCGGCATGACCTTCAGATGCGCCACGCCCTGCTCGGGGACGACCACCGCGTCGCGCACGCCGGGCACCGACACCAGCTGCCGCCGCAGCTCCTCGGGATCGACCGCCGGCGACACGGCGACGGTGCGGGTCGCGACCGGCGGCGGCACCCGCATGCCGGCGGCCACGATCGCCCACGCCAGAGTCAGCGCCGCGGCCCCGAGGAACACGCCTTCGGCCCCGAAGTGCTTCGCCATCCAGCCGCCGAGCGCCCCGCCGGCGAAGAGCCCGAACGCCTGCGTCGTATTGTAGACCGCGAGCGCAGTCGCCTTCGCGCGCGGCGGCGCCACGCGCGTCACGAGCGACGGGATCGCCGCCTCGAGCAGATTGAAGGCGACGAAGAACCCGAGCAGCCAGGTCACTATGGTAAGCAAGCCAGTGGCCCACCAGGTGAGCCCCAACTCGACCGCCACGAGCAGCGCGATCGACCCCAGGAACAGCCGGCGCGACCGGCCGTGCCGCTCGGCGGCGAGCAGCGGCGGCACCATGAGCACGAACGAGGCGAGCACCACGGGCAGGTACGCCTTCCAGTGCTCGTCCACCGGCAGACCGCCCCGCTCGACGAGGAGCAGCGGCACGACGACGAACATCGCCATCTGCACGCTGTGCAGCACCAGGATGCCGAAGTTGAGCCGCAGGAGCTCGGCGTCCCGCAGCAGCGCGCCGAGCGCGGCAGCGCCGAGGTCCGCCCCGTGCTCGGCGTGCGCCGCCGGCTCGGGCGGCACGCCCTTCAGGATCACCCAGATCCCAGCGAGCGCCAACCCGCCGGTCAGCACAAAGATCCCGGCCATGCCGATCGCCCGATAGAGCGCCGGCGCAGCGACGAGCGATAGCGCGAACACGAGGCCGATCGACGCTCCGATGATCGCCATCGTCTTCGTGCGGTGCTCCTCGCGCGTGAGATCGGCGGCGAGCGCCATCACCGCCGCGGCGATCGCCCCCGCGCCCTGGATGCACCGCCCGAGGATGGTGAGCCAGATGTCCTGCGCGGCCGCGGCGAGGAAGCTGCCCGCGGCGAACACGAGCAGCCCGAACACGATCACGCGCTTGCGGCCGTGGCGGTCCGCGGCCATGCCGTACGGAATCTGGAGGACCGCCTGCGTGAGACCGTAGGCGCCGAGCGCGATCCCGACGAGCAGGAGGTCGTCCCCGCCGCGCAGGTTCGGCGCGTGCACCGCGAACACCGGAAGGATCAGAAACAGCCCCAGCATGCGCAGGGCAAACAGCGAGCCGAGCGCGATCCCGGCGTGAAGCTCTTGGGCCGACATTCGGCCGGCGGACAGCGGGGGGTGCATCGGGAGAAGGTGGGGGTGGCCCCATGTTAGCAGGCGCCCCCACACGGTCCGCCGGGGGCACCCGGAACCGCCTTTTGCGGGCATCCCGCCACGGCCCGGGGTGCGAAAAAGTGGCGCCGCGGCCCGGGAATTTTGTATAGTCACAGAGGTTCCCCCCCGCAGGTGTTTCCCCCCGCAGGCATGGAATTCATCCGCATCCGCGGCGCACGCACGCACAACCTCAAGAACCTCGGCCTCGATCTCCCGCGCGAGCGGCTGATCGTGCTGACCGGAATCTCGGGCTCGGGCAAGAGCTCGCTCGCCTTCGACACGCTCTACGCCGAGGGGCAGCGCCGCTACGTCGAGTCGCTGTCGACCTACGCGCGGCAGTTCCTCGAGCTGATGGAGAAGCCCGACGTCGACCTGATCGAGGGCCTGTCGCCGGCGATCTCGATCGAGCAGAAGGCGGCGAGCCACAACCCGCGCTCGACGGTCGGCACGGTCACCGAGATCCACGACTACCTGCGGCTCCTCTACGCTCGGGTCGGGACGCCCTACTGCCCCGACCACGCGCTCCGGCTCGACGCGCAGTCGGTCGCGCAGATGGTCGATCACGTGCTCGCGCTGCCCGAGGACACGAAGCTCATGATCCTCGCGCCGGTCGTCGCCGGACGCAAAGGCGAGCAGACCGAGCTCCTGGACGAGCTGCGCGCCCAGGGCTTCGTGCGGGTGCGCATCGACGGCACGGTCCACGAGATCGACGCCCCGCCGAAGCTCGCCCGCACCACCAAGCACTCGATCGAGGTGGTCGTCGACCGGCTGAAGGCGCGCGCCGACCAGAAGCAGCGGCTCGCCGAGTCGTTCGAGACCGCGCTGCGCCACGCCGACGGCCGCGCGGTCGCGGTCGAAACCGACAGCGGGAAGGAGCACGTGTTTTCGGCGAAGTTCGCGTGCCCGGTGTGCGGTTACAGCCTCCCGGAGCTCGAGCCGCGGCTGTTCTCGTTCAACAACCCGATGGGCGCCTGCCCGGGGTGCGACGGGCTGGGCGCGATCCAGTTCTTCGATCCGAAGCGCGTGGTCGCGCACCCGGAGCTCTCGCTCGCCTCCGGCGCGATCAAGGGCTGGGACAAGCGCAACCAGTTCTACTTCCAGATGGTCGGGAGCCTCGCCGGGCACTTCAAGTTCGACGTCGAGCAGCCGTTCGAGAAGCTGCCGGAAAACGTGCAGCAGGCGGTGCTCTACGGCACCCGGGAGCCGATCGCCTTCTCCTACATCAACGAGCGCGGCCGGGCGTTCGTGCGCGAGCACGCGTTCGAGGGCGTGATCCCCAACCTCGCGCGCCGCTACAAGGAGACCGACTCGATCGTCGTGCGCGAGGAGCTCGCGAAGTACCTCAACGTCAAGCCCTGTCCGCAATGCGAGGGGACGCGGCTGAAGCGCGAGGCCCGGCACGTGAGAGTCGGGCCGCCGGGCGACGAGCGCGCGATCTACGAGGTGAGCGCGCTGCCGCTCCGCGCGACCCTCGAGTTCTTCCGCCGCCTCGAGCTCGGCGGGGCGAAAGCGCAGGTCGCCGAGAAGATCGTGAGCGAGATCGCCGCACGGCTCACCTTCCTCGTGAACGTGGGGCTCGACTACCTCTCGCTCGACCGCTCGGCCGAGACGCTCTCCGGGGGCGAGGCGCAGCGCATCCGGCTGGCGTCGCAGATCGGCTCCGGGCTGACCGGCGTCATGTACGTGCTCGACGAGCCGTCGATCGGCCTGCACCAGCGCGACAACGGCCGCCTCCTCGCCACGCTGAAGCACCTCCGCGACCTCGGCAACACGGTGATCGTCGTCGAGCACGACGAGGAGGCGATCCGCGCCGCGGACCACGTCGTCGACATGGGGCCCGGCGCGGGCGAGCACGGCGGCGAGATCGTTGCGCAGGGCGCGCCCGGCGACATCGAGGGCGCCGCGGGCTCCCTGACCGGGCAGTACCTCGCGGGCAAGCGCTCGATCGCGATCCCGAAGCGCCGCGTCCCGCCGGACCGCGCGCGGAGCCTCGCCGTGCGCGGCGCGCGCGGCAACAACCTGAAGCGCGTCGATCTCGACCTGCCGGTGGGCCTCTTCGTCTGCGTCACCGGCGTCTCGGGCTCGGGCAAGTCGACGCTCATCAACGACACGCTTTACAACGCCGTCGCACGCGAGCTCTACGGCGCCACGGCCGAGCCCGCCGCGCACGACGCGATCGCCGGCCTCGAGCACTTCGACAAGGTCATCAGCGTCGACCAGAGCCCGATCGGGCGCACGCCGCGCTCCAACCCGGCGACGTACACCGGCCTGTTCACGCCGATTCGCGACCTCTACGCGGGTACCCCGGCGGCGCGCGAGCGCGGCTACGGGCCGGGACGGTTCTCGTTCAACGTCAAGGGCGGCCGCTGCGAGGCCTGCCAGGGCGACGGCGTCACCAAGGTCGAGATGCACTTCCTGCCCGACATCTACGTGCCCTGCGACGTGTGCCACGGGCGGCGCTACAACCGCGAGACGCTCGAGGTGCTGTACCGGGGCCGGAGCATCCACCAGGTGCTGGCGATGACGGTGGCGCAGGCCCTCGAGTTCTTCGACGCCGTGCCGGCGGTGAAGCAGAAGCTCGCGACCCTGTCCGAGGTGGGGCTCGGCTACATCACCCTCGGGCAGCCGGCGACGACGCTCTCCGGCGGCGAGGCGCAGCGGGTGAAGCTCGCGCTCGAGCTCTCGAAGCGCGACACCGGCCGCACCCTCTACATCCTCGACGAGCCGACCACCGGGCTGCACTTCCACGACATCGATCTCCTGCTCGGGGTGTTGCACCGCCTGCGCGACCACGGCAACACGGTGGTCGTGATCGAGCACAACCTCGACGTGATCAAGACCGCGGACTGGGTCGTGGACCTCGGGCCGGAGGGCGGGGACGGCGGCGGGACCGTCATCGCGCAAGGCACGCCCGAAGCGGTCGCGCGGGTGGAGGCGAGCTACACCGGGCGCTACCTGCGCGCCGTCCTCGGGAAGCGCGCGCCGGCGCGCAAGCTCGCCGCCCTGCAGGAATAGCGCGCTCGACCGCCGTCATTGCGCGGCGGCCGACTTCGGTGCTAAAACCGTCGCGACCCGCGGGGACCGAACCACCGCGGGCAAGCAGCCAACCAGAGCGAGGAGGAAGCCATGCAACACCTGGCGCGCGTCGTTTATTCCGTGGTCGCCGTGTCTGTGCTCGCCGTCGGCGGCGCCATGGCGCAGACCTATCCTAGCAAGCCGGTGAGGATCATCAGCCCGTTCTCGGCCGGCGGACCCGCCGACATCTACGCGCGGTATCTCGGCCCGCGGCTCGAGAAGGCGCTCGGCCAGCCGTTCATCGTCGAGAACCGCGTGGGCGGCGGCGGGATCATCGGGGCGGACGCGGTCGCGAAGTCGGCGCCGGACGGCTACACGCTGCTCATCATGTCGAACACCCACACGGTCAACGAGTCGCTGTTCGCCAAGAAGCCGTACAAGCTGATGACCGACCTCGTGCCGATCTCGCCGGTGAACTACTCGGACCTGATGCTTGTCGTGTATCCGGCGGTGCCGGCGAAGGACCTCAAGGAGCTGCTCGCGCTCGCCAAGGCGAAGCCCGGTCAGCTGAACTACGCCTCCTCCGGCCCAGGCACGCCTTATCACATGGCCGGCGAACTCTTCAAGGTGATGGCCGGCGTCGACATCGTCCACGTGCCGCACAAGGAGAGCTCGGGCGCGCGCGTGAGCGTGATGGGCGGCCAAGTGCAGATGATGTTCGACGCGATCACCGTGATGGCGAAGCAGGCCGAGGCGGGCAAGGTCCGCGCCATCGCCACGAGCGGCCGCACCCGCTCCGCGCTCACGCCGAACCTCCCGACGGTCGCGGAAGCGGGGGTCCCGGGCTACGAGGCGGTGATCTGGCTCGGGCTGATGGCGCCGGCCGGTACGCCGAAGCCGATCATCGACCGGCTGAACGCCGAGGTCCAGAAGGCGCTCGCGCAGCCCGACCTGAAAGAAGCCTGGGCCAAGCAGGGCGCCGTGCCGATGAACATGACGCCGGACGAGTTCGGGAAGTTCCTCGCCCAGGACATCGAGAAGTGGGCGAAGGTGGTCAAGTTCGCCAACATGAAGGTCAACTGAAGCGCCGGGTTACCGGCCCGGCCGCCGCGCATCGCGGCCGCCCGGAGCGCGCCCGCGGGCGACAACGACCGTTCCGGCCAGGAGGTCGTGCAGCGCCTGCCGGCGCGCGGTGAACGGCTGCATCAGATAGCCCGCGGCGAGCGCGATCGCCGAGACCCAGCGCCCCGCCCACCGTCCGGTCGCGCGGAGGAAGCCCACGCGCTGCATGCGGTCGGCGGTCAGCACCTGCAGACGGAGCGCGCGCTTGCCGAACGTCGCCCCGCCGGGGCTCGATTCCATCAGCGCGAAGTAGAGCCAGCCGACCGCGAGCATGATCGCAGCCCCGAACGCCTGCGCGTCCGCCATGCGCGCGGTCCAGGCCAGCACCGCCAGCCCGATCGCGAGCCCGACGATCCCCAGGAGGGCCGCATCGATCGCCGCCGCGGCCAGTCGCACCCAGAACCCGGCATAGGCGATCCGGCTTCCGGGCAGCGCCGCGAGATCGTCGACGACGCCCAACCCCGCCGCCCGGCGGGGCGACGCCCCCGGCCGGGACGGCGGACCGGCCGCGGCCCCCAGGTGCGCGAACACCTGGTAGATCGGGATGCCCTCGCGCATCCCCTGGACCCAGAGCCGGTCCGTCGGCCGGATGGTGCCGAGCTCGACGGCCTCGAGGATCTCGCTCTCCTCGTACGGGCCCCGCCGCTCGCCGCCGTGCGTCACCCAGAACTGCTTCATTGGGACGATCCCCTTGATGGCGAACTCTACAACGCCGCGAGCGGGTTTTGGCTAGGATGGATGGATGATGAGGAGCAGGCGATGACGCGCACGGCAAAGGCGGCGCTCTGCCGCGAGCTCGGAAAACCGGTCGTCGTCGAGGCGATCGCGGTCGCGGCGCCGCGGCGCGGCGAGGCGCTGGTGAAGATCGCCGCCTGCGGCGTCTGCCACAGCGATCTCTCGGCCACCAACGGCACCATCGCGATGCAGCTCCCCCTCGTGCTCGGTCACGAGGCGGCGGGCGTCGTCGTCGAGGTCGGCGAGGGCGTCGCCGACCTCGCTCCCGGCGACCACGTCGTGAGCTCGTTCGTCAACATGTGCGGCCGGTGCCGCTGGTGCACCACCGGCAAGCCGCACCTGTGCGACATGGCCGCGAAGACCCTGTACACGCTTCCCGACGGCACGACGCCCGCCCGTGACGCGTCGGGGCAGCCGGTCTACGTGTTCTCCGCGTGCGGGGTCATGGCCGAGTACGCGACGCTCTCGGTCGACAACCTGGTGAAGGTCGAGAAGGACGTCCCGCTCGATCGCGCGGCGCTCGTGAGCTGCGGCGTGATGACCGGCGTCGGCGCGGTGTTCAACACCGCGCGGGTCGAGCCGGGCAGCGCCGTCATGGTGATCGGCACTGGTGGGGTTGGCCTGAACGTCATCCAGGGCGCCGCGATCGCGGGCGCCTACCCGATCGTCGCGGTCGATGTCGCGGACGCGAAGCTCGACCTCGCGCGGAGCTTCGGCGCGACGCACGTGATCAACGGCGCCAAGGAGGAGAACGTCGTCCGGGCGGCGAAGAAGCTCACCGGCGGCGGCCCCGACTACTGCTTCGAGTGCATCGGCTTGCCGAAGACGATCGACCAGGCGTTCCGCAGCCTGCGCAAGGGCGGCAAGGCGGTCGTCGTGGGCGTCACGCGTGCCGAGGAGAGCGTCGCGGTGCGCCCCGCTTCACTCACCTTCGAGGAGAAGACGCTGACCGGCAGCTACTTCGGCTCCGCGCGTCCGCGGGAGGACTTCCCGCGGCTGCTCGCGCTCTACCGCGCCGGGCGGCTGAAGCTCGACGAGCTCATCACGCACCGCTACCGCATCGACGAGGCGCCGCAGGCGTTCGCTGACCTCGAGGCGGGCCGGAACGCCCGCGGGGTCATCGTCTTCGACTAGGCCCCGCCGACCGTGGTCGACCGTCGGAAGGCCGCCCGCGACGGCGCGCACCGCATCGTCGTGGTCGGCGGCGGCGCGGGCGGGCTCGAGCTCGCCACCCGCCTCGGCGACAAGCTCGGGAAGCGCGGGAAAGCGGGCGTCACGCTGATCGACAAGGCGCGCACCCACCTGTGGAAGCCGCTGCTGCACGAGGTCGCGGCGGGCAGCATGGACTTCGCGGTGCACGAGCTCAACTACCTCGCGCAGTCGCACTGGCACCACTTCCGCTATCGCGTGGGCGAGATGATGGGGCTCGATCGCTCGCGGCGCGAGGTGCGCGTCGCACCCTACGTCGACGAGGAAGGCAACGAGGTCACGCCGGCCCGCAGCATCCGCTACGACACGCTAATCGTCGCGGTCGGCAGCCAGACCAACGACTTCGGCACGCCCGGCGTCGCCGAGCACGCGCTACGCCTCGACGAACCCCATCAGGCGGAGCGCTTCCATCGCCGGCTCGTGAACGCCTGCATCCGGGCGCATGCCCAGACCGAGCCCCTGCGGCCCGAACAGTTGCACGTGGCGATCATCGGCGCCGGCGCGACCGGGGTCGAGCTCGCCGCCGAGCTGCACAAGTCGACGCGCGAGCTCGTCGCCTACGGCTTCGACCGGATCGACCCGGAGAAGGACGTCAAGATCAACGTCATCGAGGCCGCCGATCGCATCCTTCCGGCGCTGCCCGAGCGCCTGTCGAAGGCCGCGACCAAGCTCCTGCGCGGGCTCGGCGTGCTCGTGCATACCTCGTCGCGCGTGGCGGAGGTGCTGCCGGACGGTGTGAAGCTCGCCGACGGACGCATCATCCCGGCGGAGCTCGTCGTGTGGGCCGCGGGCGTCAAGGCGCCCGATTTCCTGAAGGACCTCGACGGTCTCGAGACAAACCGGATCAATCAGCTGGTGGTGCTCGCCACGCTGCAGACCACCCGGGACCCGAGCATCTTCGCGATCGGCGACTGCGCATCGTGCCCATGGGAAGGGCGCGACACGACGGTGCCGCCGCGCGCGCAGGCCGCGCACCAGCAGGCCTCGCACATGGTGAAGCAGATGAAGCGGCGGCTCGCCGGCAAGGCGCTGGAGCCGTTCCGGTACCGCGACTTCGGGTCGCTGGTCTCGCTCGGCGAGTACTCCACGGTCGGCAGCCTGATGGGCGCGCTCGTCGGCGGCGCCCTGTTCGTGGAGGGCTATTTCGCGCGGCTGATGTACGTGTCGCTCTACAAGATGCACGAGCTCGCGTTGCACGGGTTCTGGAAGGTCGCCCTCGAGACCCTGGCGCGGATGATCACGCGGCGCACCGAGCCGCCGGTGAAGCTGCATTAGCAGGCGGAGCGCGTCTTTGGACAAGCCGCAAAGACCTACATAGAATCTACCCCTTGCCGGCCCGCCGAGGATCCACAGAACGCGGTGCCAGACAACGAGGAGACCCACCATGCGCAAACTCACACTTCCCGTCGTCGCCGCGCTCGCGCTCGCGGTGGCGCAGCCGGCGGCGTCGCAGGCGCTGACCGGCACCCTGAAGAAGATCAAGGATTCCGGCTCGATCACGCTCGGCCATCGCGACTCGTCGATCCCGTTCTCGTACTACGACGACAAGCAACAGGTGGTCGGCTACGCGATGGACATCTGCTACCGGATCGTCGACGCGATCAAGGCCGAGCTCAAGCTGCCCAAGGTCGACGTCAAGCTGAACCCGATCACCTCGGCCACCCGCATTCCGCTGATGGCGAACGGCACGATCGACCTCGAGTGCGGCTCGACCACCAACAACCTCGAGCGTCAGAAGCAAGTCGCGTTCACGATCACCCACTTCGTGACCGCCAACCGCTACGTGGCGAAGAAAGCGTCGAACATCAAGACGCTCAACGACCTCAAGGGCAAGACCGTCGTCTCGACCGCCGGCACCACCAACATCAAGTGGGCCACCGAGGAGAACGCGAAGCGCAATCTCGGCATGAACATCGTCGCGGCGAAGGACCATGCCGAGGCGTTCCTGATGGTCGACACCGGCCGCGCCGCCGCGTTCTTCATGGACGACATCCTGCTCTACAGCCTGGTCGCGACCGCCAGGAAGCCGTCCGATTGGGCGATCGGGGCCGAGGCGTACACCATCGAGCCCTACGGCATCATGCTGCGCCGTGACGATCCCGCGTTCAAGAAGGTCGTGGACAACGCGGTGACCCAGCTCTACAAGAGCGGCCAGATCACCGCCATCTACAGCAAGTGGTTCCTGAAACCGGTGCCGCCGAAGGGCGTCAACCTGAACGTGCCGATGAGCGCGCAATTCAAGAAGGTCGTCGCCAAACCGACCGACTCCGGCGATCCGGCGATGTACAAGTGACCGTCTAGCAGTGCCCCGGGGCGGGGACCGCTCGGCCCCCCGCCCCGTGCGCCCCGCGGCCGCCCGCCGCGCCCCGCAGCAGCATCCGCCAGGGAGGAACGCTGCGTGAAGTACAACTGGAACTGGGGCATCTTCTGGCAGCCCGCCGCCGACGCGAGCGGCACCTGGCTGCAATACCTCCTCGCCGGGCTCGTCTGGACGCTCGCCACCGCGCTGGCCGCCTGGGTCATCGCGCTCGCCGCCGGCTCGGCGGTCGGCGTGATGCGCACGACGCCGAGCAAATGGGCTCTCCGGCTGGGGAACGCCTACGTCGAGCTGTTCCGGAACATCCCGCTGCTGGTGCAGATGTTCCTGTGGTTCTTCGTGCTGCCCGAGGTCGTGCCGCAGGCCGTCGGGGAATGGATCAAGCAGATGCCGCCGCCGTGGTCGGCGTACCTCCCGGCGGTGCTGTGCCTCGCGTTCTACACCTCGGCGCGCGTCGCCGAGCAGGTGCGCGCCGGCATCCAGTCGCTCCCGCGCGGCCAGGGGATGGCGGGCACGGCGATGGGGTTCACGTTGCCCCAGTCCTACCGCTACGTGCTGCTGCCGCAGGCGTACCGGATCATCATGCCACCGCTCACCTCCGAGTTCCTGAACATCATCAAGAACTCCGCGGTCGCGCTGACCATCGGGCTCATGGAGCTGACCGCCCGCGCCCGCTCGATGCAGGAGTTCACCTTCCAGGTGTTCGAGGCGTTCACCGCGGCGACGATCATCTACATCCTGGTGAACATCGTCATCGTGTTCGCGATGCGCTGGCTCGAGAAGCGGATCGCCGTGCCCGGGCTGATCGCCGCCGGCGGCGCGCCGCAGGCCGGACATTAGCGGGACCCGGTCGTGTTCACCGAATTCGACTTCGACGTCATCCGGCGCTCGGCCGGGTACCTCTTCCGGGAGGGCATGACCTTCACGGTCACCCTCACCGTGATGGCCATGACCACCGGCATCGTGCTGGGCACGGCGCTCGCGATGATGCGGCTGTCGAGCTTCCGCGTGCTGGCGATGCTGGCCGGCGGATACGTGAACCTGATGCGCTCGATCCCGCTGGTGCTGGTGATCTTCTGGTTCTACTTTCTCGTGCCGTGGATGGGCGGCTGGCTGATCGGTGCGACCGAGCCGATCCAGGTCGGCGCGTTCATGTCGTCGTTCATCACCTTCACGCTGTTCGAGGCGGCGTACTACTGCGAGATCATGCGCGCCGGCATCCAGTCGATCCCGCGCGGCCAGGTGTGGGCAGGCTACGCGCTCGGGCTCAACTACTGGCAATCGATGGGGCACGTCGTGCTGCCGCAGGCGTTCCGCAACATGCTGCCGATCCTGCTCACGCAGACGATCATCCTGTTCCAGGACACCTCGCTCGTGTACGTGCTCTCGATCACCGATTTCCTCGGCGCGGCGAGCAAGGTCGCGCAGCGCGACGGACGCCTCGTGGAGATGTACCTCTTCGTCGCCGTGGTCTACTTCATCATCAGCTATTTCCTGTCCTACCTCGTGAAGCGGCTGCAGGCGCGGATCGCCGTGCCCGGCCGGATGTAGCCGGAGAGCGGCCATGGCGATGATCGAGATGAAGAACGTGAGCAAGTGGTACGGCAGCTTCCAGGTGCTCGCGAACTGCACGACCAACGTCGACAAGGGCGAGGTGGTGGTGGTCTGCGGACCGTCCGGCTCGGGCAAGTCGACGCTGATCAAGTGCGTGAACGCGCTCGAGCCGTTCCAGAAGGGCGACGTGGTCGTCGACGGCATCTCGGTCGGCGACCCGAAGACCGACCTGCCGAAGCTGCGCGCCCGGGTGGGGATGGTGTTCCAGCACTTCGAGCTCTTCCCGCACATGTCCGTGAGCGAAAACCTCGCGCTCGCGCAGGTGAAGGTACTCGGTCGGTCGAAGGACGAGGCCACCGCACGCGGCATGAAGTATCTCGAGCGGGTCGGCCTGACGGAGCACGCCCACAAGTATCCGGGCCAGCTCTCGGGCGGCCAGCAGCAGCGCGTCGCCATCGCGCGCGCGCTCTCGATGGACCCGATCGCGATGCTCTTCGACGAGCCGACCTCGGCCCTCGACCCGGAGATGATCAACGAGGTGCTCGACGTGATGGTCGGACTTGCCCAGGAGGGCATGACCATGATGGTGGTCACGCACGAGATGGGCTTCGCGCGCAAGGTAGCGAACCGCGTCATCTTCATGGACAAAGGCGAGATCGTCGAGGACGCGAAGAAGGACGACTTCTTCGGCAAGCCCCGCTCCGAGCGCGCGGTCCAGTTCCTGTCCAAGATCCTGCATCACTGAGCCCCGGGCGGGCCCCGGCCGGGGCGCGCGACGCAGTTCCTGCCGCGCACCCCCCGTCATTTGACCGGGACCGACCGCGGGGGCATCCTTTCCGCCGGGGAGCCCGCCGCAGGCCGCGCGCACGCGCATGACCACGCCATCCCATCTTGGCAAGTACGAGATCACCGAGGTGCTCGGCACCGGCGCCATGGGCGTCGTGTACAAGGGCTTCGACCCCGGCATCCGGCGCATCGTCGCGATCAAGACCATCCGCCGCGAGCTGCTCGCCGGCGACCGGCCTGCAACCGCGATGCTCGCCCGCTTCCGCAACGAGGCGCGGGCCGCCGGCCGGCTCGCGCATCCCGGCATCGTCGCGGTGTACGACTACGGCGAGGACGCCGACGTCGCCTACATCGCGATGGAGTACGTCGAAGGCAACTCGCTCCGGGAGTACTTCGGCCGCGGCGCGCGGTTCGGCGAGCGCGACGCCGTCTCCATCATGTCGCAGCTGCTCGAGGCGCTCGCGCACGCGCACGAGCGCAAGGTCTGGCACCGCGACATCAAGCCGGCGAACCTCATCGTCATGATGAACGGCCGGGTGAAGGTTGCGGACTTCGGCATCGCCCGCATCGAGGCTTCCGACCTGACGCAGACCGGTGCGGTCATGGGCTCGCCCGGCTACATGGCGCCGGAGCAGTACGCGGCGCGCGAAATCGACCACCGCGCCGACCTCTTCGCCGCGGGCGTGGTCTTCTACCAGCTGCTGACGAACACCAAGCCCTTCGTCGGCACCCAGGAGCAGATCGCCTACGCCGTCTGCCACACCCAAGCTCCGAAGCCCTCGACCGTCGACCCGGGGCACGCCTGGCAGCGCTACGACGCGATCCTCGCGACTGCGCTCGCGAAGAAGCCGGAGGAGCGCTACCAGAGCGCCGAGACGTTCCTCGCGGCGATTCTCGACGCGCACGCCGCGCCGGTGAGCCCGGCGGTCTCGGAGGAGACGATCATCACCGAGATCCTGCGGCCGGCCGCGGCCGTGG
>Ga0299906_10001860_pt1 | contig 17901 bp, 14 predicted proteins | sample RVTome_14_FD_200259 | JGI IMG/M metagenome (GOLD analysis project Ga0299906, IMG submission 200259) | Soil microbial communities from uranium-contaminated site in the Upper Colorado River Basin, Wyoming, United States - RVT145D125 (version 2) ...
CGTCCCGGCTCATGCCCGGCTTCCGGGGCTTGCCCGAGGTGATGACGACGATGTCCGAGCCGGCGGCCGCGCTCCAGTCGGCGCCGCCGACCAGCCGGGCGTCGGAGCCGATGATCGGACAGGTCTGATAGATGTCGAGCGCGACGCCGGCGGCCTTGCTCTCGGCGATGTCGACGATCACGACATCAGCCAGCTCCTTCTCGGCAATCGCCCGGGCCACGGTCATCCCCACGTTGCCGGCGCCGCCGACCACTGTGACTTTGCGGTTCATCGGTGTCCTTCTCTCCTCGTGCCGATCTTAGGGCACCATCCCGCGTCGCGGGCTCTCCAGTTACCCACAGAATCTGTTGAAAAACCTGTTGAAAAGCATCGCGCTGGCGCTGGTAGGCCACGCGATCCCGAGCGTTTCAGCGATTTGCACCATCGTAGTGCGAACGTCGCATCGACGACGCAGATTATACTTTCCCCACGCCGTGAAGATCCTCGTCGCCGACGACCTCCCCGCCTCCGCGCTCGATCTGCTGCGCGCCGAGGGCTGGACGATCGATGCACGCTCCGGCCGGTCACCTGACCAACTGGCACGGGATCTTCAGGACGCCGACGCCCTCGTCGTGCGCAGCGCGACTCGCGTGACATCGGCGCTCATCGAGGCAGCGCCGCGCCTCCGGGCCATCGCGCGCGCCGGTACGGGCGTGGACAACGTCGACGTGGCCGCGGCGAGCGCCCGCGGCATCGTCGTGATGAACGCGCCGGGCGCCAACAGCGTCAGCGTGGCCGAGCTGACCATGGCGCTCGTGCTGGTGCTGGCGCGCCCCATCGCCGCCGCCGACGCCGCCATGAAACAGGGGCGGTGGGAGAAGAAGAAATTCCTGGGAGAAGAGGTCCGCGACAAGGTGCTCGGCCTCGTCGGCTTCGGACGCATCGGCCAGGAGGTCGCCCGCCGCGCAGCCTCCTTCGGCATGACCGTGCTGGCGCACGATCCCTTCGTGTCCGAGCAGGTTGCCGCCGACCTCGACGTGGAGCTGGTGCCGCTCGACGCCCTCTTCGAGCGGGCGGACTACCTCTCGCTGCACCTGCCGTCCACGACACAGACCCGCCACCTGGTCAACGCCGAGCGACTCGCCCGTGCGAAGCGAGGCATCCGGATCGTCAACACGGCTCGCGGGGACCTGGTGGACGAGGCCGCGCTGGCCGACGCGATCGAGTCGGCCCAGGTCGGGGGCGCGGCCATCGACGTGTTCCAGAAGGAGCCGACCGTCGACCAGCGGCTCCAGATGCTGCCCCAGGTGGTGGCGACCCCGCACATCGCCGCCTCGACGCGAGAGGGCCAGGAGCTCGTGGGCACCGAGACGGCCGCGGCGCTGCGGGACTTCCTCCGGGACGGCGTCATCCGCAACGCCGTGAACTTCCCCGCGGTCTCCCCGGAAGAGTTCAAGCGCCTGCAGCCCTTCGTGGTGCTCGCCGAGCGCCTCGGGGCCTTCATCGCCCAGATGAACGAGGACCGCGTCCGCGAGGTCAGCGTCCGCTATTACGGGGAGCTGACGCGGACCCGGAACGGGGTGATCGTCAACGCCGTGCTGGCGGGCCTGCTGAAGCCGATCCTGTCGAGCGGCGTGACGCTGGTGAATGCCCGAACCGTGGCGGCCGAACGGGGCATCGAGGTCACCGAATCGCTCAGCACGCGGCCACGGAACTACACGAGCCTGATCTCGCTCAAGCTCCTGACCAGCCAGGGGGAACGCTGGGTCGAGGGCGCCGTGTTCGAGCGTGTCTCGCCGCGGCTGGTGCTGCTCGACGGCATCGGCATCGAGGCGCCGCTCGCCGGCACCATGATCGTGATGCAAAACGCCGACCGGCCCGGCGTGATCGGCTCGATCGGCACGATTCTCGGCCGGCACGGCGTCAACATCGCGAACTTCGCGCTGGGCCGCGCCAACGACCGGGCGATCGGCATCGCGACAGTGGACGAGCACGACCCGATTCCCGAATCGGCCCTCGACGAGCTGCGCGGCGTACAGGCCATCCACGAAGTGCGTCTCGTCCGCGTCTGAACGGAGCGCCTCCGCCGGCTGGCGCAGACGGCGCTGCGACACTCCGCTGATCAGCGATACGCGGCGGCCTGGATGCCGTACAGCTCGGCGTAGCGTCCGTTTCTCGCCATCAGCTCGTCATGGGTGCCCCGCTCGATGACCCGTGCGCCGTCGAGCACGACGATCAGATCCGCCATCCGGACGGTGGAGAACCGGTGCGAGACGAGGACGGTGACGAGGCCGCCGATCCCGCCCCTGGCCGCAGCCGCGTAGCGTTCGAACAGCGCGTGCTCGGTTTCGGCATCGAGGGCCGCCGTGGGCTCGTCGAGCACGAGCAGGAGCGGCCCATCGCGCATGAAACCGCGCGCGAGCGCCAGCTTCTGCCACTGGCCGAACGACAGGTCCACGCCGCCGGGCCAGGCACGCCCGAGTTGGGTGTCGAGCCCCGCCTGCAGGTTCGCGACCAGGTCGTCGGCACCCGCACGCGCCACGGCGGCCGCCACGGCGGCACCCTCGTCGAGCCTCGCGAGGTCGCCGACGCCGACCGTGTGCCTGACCGGAAACTCGAATCGGACGAAGTCCTGGAACGCGCCGGCCAGGCGGGCGCGCCAGCCGCCGGTCTCCACACGCGCCAGCGGCGCGTCGTCCACCAGGATGCGTCCGGACGTGGGCTCGTACATCTTCGCGAGCAGCTTGACGAGCGTCGACTTGCCTGCGCCGTTCTCACCGACGACCGCCACGACCGCGCCCGCCGGCAGCTCCAGCGACACATCGTCGAGCACCAGCCGGGACGTGCCCGGGTAGGCGAACGAGACGTGCTCGAACTGCACGCCCCGCTGCAGGCCCGTCGGCGGGGGCCGATCCGCCCCGTCGGCCACCGCACGCGCGTAGTCCTCGAGCCAGGCCAGACGCCGCGAGCCGTCCATCCAGAAGCCGCGCAGGAACCCGAGCTCTCCGACCGTGGCCCCGACGTAGGCCGACAGCCGTGCCCCGGCGGCCAGCACGAGGAGCACCTGACCCGCCGGTGCGGCCAGCCCCCGGGCCACGAACACGATGGCGCCGACGTAGGCCGCCCCGAAGATCGCCCATGCGAGCACGTGCCAGGCGGCGGTCTCGGCGCGCACGCGGGCCACGGGCCGATGGCCGCGCTCCCAGGCCCGCCGGCGCTCGGCCACCAGGCGGGCCCCGATCCCGATGACACGCACCTCCTTGGCCGGCGACGCCGTGGTCGCCAGCGTGAACAGGTGGCGCGCCAGCCGGCCGGACTGGGCCGCGCGCTCCTGGACGACGCGCTCGACGGCGGGCCGCCACGTCGAGGTGGTCACCGCCGGCAGCGCGAACACGCCCAGCAGCAGGAGCGCCGGGTGGATCGTGGCCAGCAGTCCCAGCGTCACGACGAGCCGGAGGATCCAGCCGCACGTCGAGAAGAGCGACATGTACAGGTGATCCAGGACGAACACCTGATCGCGGAGCATCGCGAGCCGGTCGAGGTACTCCGGTCGCTCGTGATGCGCCAGCGTGGCCACCGAGGCCTGCAGGCGGGCCACGTGCGCCTCCAGCGCGATCGTCACGCGGTCCCGGAACCGGCGCTGCACGCGCGTGCTGACCGTGCGCAGGATCCACGTCCCGGCCGCCGACAGCCCCAGCCCGACCGCCGCCGCGCGCACCAGACCGGGCCGACCGTCGATGACCCCCTGCCCGAGCAGCATGAGCCAGAGCGCGAGCAGCGCGTCCGGCAACGCGGCGAGCTGCGAGAGCGCGAAGGCCGCCAGCATGAGCCGTGGCTCGTGGCGGTAGCCCAGGCGGCAGAGCCGCCACATCGAGGAGAGCGCAGGCGGCAGCGAGTCCGCCGGGTGCGTCGTCTCGACCGTATCAGCCGAGGACGTCATAGCCGTGCCCCTCCTCGTCCTCGTCCGTGAACCGCTGCGCCTGCAGCGTGAACATCGTGTGGTAGCGCCCGCGCAGCGCCATCAGCTCGTCGTGCGTGCCAAGCTCCACGACATGACCCTGCTCGAGGACGCAGATCCGGTCGGCGTGGCGGACGGTCGAGAACCGGTGGGAGATGAGGATCGTCGTGCAGCTCCGGGTGGCCGCCAGCAGGCGATCGAAGATCTCGGCTTCGCCCCGGACGTCGAGCTGTGCCGTCGGCTCGTCGAGCAGGACCACCCCCGCGCCGCCCTCCACGGCACACAGCGCCCTGGCCAGCGCCACGCGCTGCCACTGCCCGCCCGACAGATCCGTGCCCCCGTCGTACCCCCTGGCCAGGGGCGTGTCGAGGCTCGACAGGTGCGCGGCGCCAGCCGCCTCGAGCGCACGGTGGACGGCCTCGTCCGGGGCGCCACCGGGTGCCACGTTGTCGCGAAGCGGCAGCTCGAAGCGCACGAAGTCCTGAAACACGGCCGCCAGCCGTCCGCGCCACGAGGCCACCGAGAACTCGCGCACGTCGATGCCGTCGATCTCGATTGCGCCCTCCTGCGGGTCGTAGAGCCGGCAGAGGAGCTTGGCGAGGGTCGTCTTCCCGGCTCCGTTCTGACCGACGATGGCCAGCGAGGAACCGGCCGGAATCTCGAGGTCGAGCCCCTCGAGTATGGGGGCCCCGCCGGCATACGCGAAGGTGACGCCGCGGAAGCGGATGGCTCGCGCAGGTGAGGCCGCCTCTCGGGACCCGTCCGGGAGCGCGCCGGCCGCTGCCAGGGCCGGCTCGAGCCGGGCCACGGCGCCCACCGGTGCCGAAGCGCCGTCGAGCGCCCAGTTGAGCCCGCCGAAGGCGATCGCCGATGTCCCCACCGCGCTCTGGGCGTAGATCACGGCCTCGCCCAGGCTCAGCCCGCCTGAGGCCGCCTCCGTGGCGATCGACCAGAACACCACGACGCTGGCGCCCGCCACCAGCAGGAGGCTCCAGCCGAGCGGGCGCTGCCGGAGGCGGGTCGCCGCGTACTGCAGCGCGTGGAGGCGCGTGCGACGCGCCACGAACCGGTCGATGTCCCAGTCGGCCAGGCCGAAGAGGCGCATCTCCTTGGCCGGTCCCGGGTCGACCGCCAGGCGGAAGGCGTACTCCGCGTCGCGCTGGGCGGATCGCACCTCTTCGGTGTTGCGGTCTCGCCAGATGGCGCTCTCACGCAGCAGCCAGTGGGTGGCCAGCCATGCCCCGCCAAGGACGAGCGGCGCCCACCAGGCGTATCCGGCCAGCACGACGGCGCACGCCGCCCCTCCGAGCAGCTCGACGAGTCCGCCGGCGATGAAGTCGATCGAGACCGACAGCGGCGGACCGGTCATCCCGAGGTCGAAGTCCCGGGCGACGGTGAGATCGCCGGCAAGCCGCGGGTCCTCCAGGTGGCTCAGGCCCCGTGGTTGCACACAAGCGGTGGTGAGCCGGTCGTAGAGCCAGGCTGCCGTGCGGTCACCAAGGTTGGCTCCGATGGCCTGGTGCACCGGCGGCAGCACCTGAAAGAGCACGAACACGGCGCCGGCGACGGCAAGCGGGACGCCCAGTGCCGCGCCCTGCTCCACGGCCCCGACGAGCCGGCCCATGGCCACGGCAAACAGGGCCGGGAGCACGCCACGGACGCCCAGGACGACCCACCAGGCCGCAGCGAGCGACCGGTCGGCAAACGTCAGCGCGGCGAAGAATCGCCATTCGTTGCGCCGGCGCAGGCGATCGAACGGAGCGAATCGGGCTCTGACGGTAGAGGCCTCGTCCACGGCTGCGTGCTCGAGGGGCGATCCGACCGCCAGGTCAGGGGGATGGCGCGCCGAACAGATGGAGTGTCGTCCGCGCGCCGTCGGCAAGCGACTCGAGCGTGACCGAGGCGCCACCGATCTCGACGACCTGCCAGGCCCCGCCCACAGTGTCGCCCTCGTGCGCGAAGCTCACCCCACCGAGCGAGCTGAGGACCGCCGTCCGCGAGATGCTGTCGCCCATCACGCCGAACAGGCCGAAGGGGGGCGCGGCAGGCCCCGGCACGAGGGGCTGGGGCTCGACGTCGGTCACCCCTGCCGCCGCGCTCACACTGGACGCCGCCGGCGTGCCGGCGAAGCTGAAAGCGTCTCGCGTCGGCGCGCGAAAGCTGGTGGCCGCGTCGACGCTCTCGCCGAGGCTGTCGGCAAGCGCCTGCATGTCCACGCCCGCCTCCGGTACCGAGACCGCCGCCTGCGGCGGCACCACACGGGCCGTGGGCGCGGTTGACGCCAGCGACAGGGCGTAGGCGGCCACCGCCCCGGCACCGGACATGAGGACGTAGATCTTCCAGGTCATCTGCCTTACTTGAGATGTTACCATCGGCCCATGACGAACCTGGAAACTCCGGGCCCGGAATCACCCTGAAACTTGAACCCCGAACGCAGAACTTTCGTGGGCACCTCTGCTATGATTGTTCGTGCCCCCGACGGATTACCGTAATCCGTTCCTGCCCGACTCCACGTCTCGCACTGTCGCTGTCATCCCCGCCCGCTTCGCCTCGTCCCGACTCCCGGGCAAGCCGCTCGCCGACCTTGCCGGGCGGCCGATGATCGAGCACGTCTTCCGGAGGGCGGCCGAGGCACGCGGCGTGGATGCCGTGGTCGTGGCCACCGATGACGACCGCATCGCGCGTGTCGTGGAAGGCTTCGGCGGCGTCGCACGGATGACGAGCGCCGCGCACGCGACGGGCACGGATCGCATCGCCGAGCTCGCGCGCGACCTGCCCTGCGACGTGGTGGTCAACGTGCAGGGAGACCTCCCGCTGCTCGAGCCCGACATGATCGCCGAGGTCCTCGCGCCGTTGGCGAGCGACGCGACGGTGCGGATGACGACGCTCCGCCGCCGGATCGCGAGCGCCGCTGATCGCGAGAGCCCGCATGTCGTGAAGGTCGTGGTGGACGGCAACGGCGACGCGCTGTACTTCTCGCGGGCGGCCATTCCCTTCTGCCGGGAGGGCACGGCGCCGGCCTGGAGGCACATCGGCCTGTACGCCTATCGCCGGGACGTCGTGCTGGCACTGGCGAACCTGCCACAGACGCCGCTCGAGCGGGCCGAGTCCCTCGAGCAGCTCCGGGCGCTCGAGCACGGCATCCGCATACGCACCGTCGAGACGCGGCACGAGACCATCGAAGTCGATACTCCCGAGGATCTGGAGCGCGTGCGTCAGGCCCTGACCACGCGCGTGTGAGGTGGCATGAGCCAGCGAGCTGCCGGACGTTCTCCCAAACCCGTGAAGTACGTGTTCGTGACCGGCGGCGTGGTGTCGTCCCTGGGAAAGGGACTGGCCGCGGCCTCCATCGGGCGCCTGCTCGAGGACCACGGCTACAAGGTCGCACTGCAGAAGTTCGACCCCTACATCAACGTCGACCCCGGCACGATGAGCCCGTACCAGCATGGCGAGGTCTACGTGACCGACGACGGCGCGGAGACGGACCTGGACCTCGGGCACTACGAGCGCTTCACGAGCATGGTGGCGACGCGCAACAGCAACTGGACGACCGGCAAGATCTACCTCTCGGTCATCCAGAAGGAGCGCCGCGGGGACTACCTGGGCCGCACCGTCCAGGTGATTCCTCACATCACCAACGAGATCAAGGACGCCATCCGCCTGGCCGGCCGCGACGTGGACGTCGTCCTGGTCGAGATCGGCGGCACGGTGGGCGACATCGAGAGCATGCCCTTCCTGGAGGCGATCCGCCAGCTCCGCCTCGACGTGGGGCGCGAGAACACGCTCTACATCCACCTGACGCTCGTGCCCTACATCGGCACCGCCGGCGAGCTCAAGACCAAGCCGACGCAGCACAGCGTCCGCGACCTGCGATCGATCGGGATCCAGCCCGACATCCTGCTCTGCCGCACCGATCGGGCGCTCGATGCCGACATCAAGCGGAAGATCGCCCTGTTCTGCGACGTCCCCGAAGAGGCGGTCATCACCGCCAAGGACGTCGACACCATCTACGAGGTCCCGCTGCTGCTCAAGGAGGAGGGACTCGACCAGATCGTCCTGAAGCAGCTGCGCCTCCCGCCGACCGAGGCCCGCACCGACGCGTGGGAAGGGCTCGTCGAGCGCATCAAGCACCCCGCCGACGAGATCACCATTCATGTCGTGGGCAAGTACACGGGATACGAGGACTCGTACAAGAGCCTCAACGAGGCGCTCTTCCACGGCGGCTTCGCCCATCGGCTCCGCGTGCGCCTGCACTGGGTCGAGGCCGAGGCGCTCGAGCGCGACGGGGGTGCGGCCCTGCTCGAGGGCTCCCACGGCATCCTGGTGCCGGGCGGCTTCGGCTCCCGGGGCACGCGCGGGATGATGAAGGCCGCCGAATACGCGCGCGTCAACGGCGTGCCGTTCTTCGGGATCTGCTACGGCTTCCAGTACGCGGCGGTGGAGTTCGCCCGGCACGTCTGCGGCCTCGACAACGCGGACTCGACCGAGGTGGACGAGAACGCGCCGCACAAGGTGATCTACAAGCTGCGCGATCTGCTGGACGTCGACGACCTGGGTGGCACGATGCGCCTGGGCCGGTACGCGTGCGAGCTGGCGCAGGGTTCGAAGGCCGCGGCGATCTACGGAACCGGGCTCGTCCACGAGCGCCACCGCCATCGCTTCGAGTTCAACTGCCTGTACGAGGAGGAGCTCTCACGCAACGGGCTCAAGATCTCGGGCCGCTCGCCCGACGGCAAGTTCGCCGAGATCGCCGAGCTGCCTTCGCATCCCTGGTTCCTGGCCGTCCAGTTCCACCCCGAGTTCCAGTCCAGGCCACTGGCGCCGCATCCGCTGTTTGCCAGCTTCGTGCAGGCGGCCTACGAGCACCGGACGGGCCGCCTGCGGGAGGCGTCGGTCGCGAGCCCGGGGACCGAGGCGCGCTGACGCGCGCCGCGGGCGCGCCCGGGGAGCCGCTAGAATGGGGGTCGTGCATCCGGTCCGCGTCGGTTCGATTCCCGTGGGCGGCGGAAGCCCCCTCGTCTTCATCACGGGTCCCTGTGTCATCGAAAGTGCCGATCACGCGCTCGGCCTGGCGCAGGCGCTCGGCGACATCGCCGGCCGGTGCGGCGTGCCGATCATCTTCAAGGCCTCGTACGACAAGGCCAATCGGACGTCGCGACGCTCGTTTCGGGGACCGGGCCTCGAGGCGGGACTGGCGGTGCTCGCCGATGTCCGGGCGCGCACGGGCCTGCCCGTCCTGACCGACGTGCACGAGCCCGCGCAAGCCGCCCCGGCCGCCGAGGTGGCCGACGTCCTGCAGATTCCCGCGTTCCTGTCGCGACAGACGGACCTGCTCGTGGCAGCGGCCCGGACCGGACGCGTGGTCAACCTCAAGAAGGGGCAGTTCCTGGCGCCCGGCGACATGCGACACGCGATCGAGAAGGTCACCTCCGAGGGCAACCTCCAGGTGCTCGTGACCGAGCGCGGCGCCAGCTTCGGGTACCACGACCTCGTCGTCGACATGCGGGCGTTCCCGATCCTGCGCGCGCTCGGGCACCCGGTCGTCTTCGACGCCACGCACAGCCTGCAGCTGCCCGGGGCCGGCGACGGCGTCACGGCCGGACAGGCGGAGTTCATCGAGCCGCTGGCGGCCGCGGCCGTCGCCGCAGGCGTGGACGCCGTGTTCATGGAGGTCCACGAGGAGCCGGCGCGGGCGAAAAGCGACGCGGCCAATGCCCTGTCGCTCGATCGCGTCGAGACCCTCATCCGTCGTCTGACGCGCATCCACGCGGCGGCCTGGAGCGACTCGGGCACCGAGGCCCCGGCGCCGCTGCGCGACGGGACACCGGCGTGAGCGACGCGGCCATCGATCTCGCCCTCGCCCGCAAGGTGCTCCAGACCGAGGCGGCTGCCATCACGGCGCTCGTCGACCGGCTCGGGGGCAGCTTCGAGCGTGCCGTGCGCCTGCTGCTCGACTGCCGCGGGCGGGTGATCGTCACGGGCATGGGCAAGTCCGGCATCGTCTGCCGCAAGATTGCCGCGACGCTCTCCAGTACCGGCACGTCGGCGATCTTCCTCCATCCGGCCGAGGCCACCCACGGCGACCTCGGCGTCCTGCAGGCCGGCGACGTAATCGTCGCGCTCTCCTACAGCGGCGAGACCGACGAGCTGCTCCGCCTGCTCGAGACGATCAAGCGGCTGGGCGCACCGCTCGTCGCCATCACCGGCGACTGCCGCTCGACGCTCGGCCGCGCCGCCGACGTCGCGCTCGATTGCCGCGTCTCCGAAGAAGCCTGCCCGATGAACCTCGTGCCCACGGCCAGCACGACCGCCGCCCTCGCGCTCGGCGACGCCCTGGCGATGACGCTGCTGGTCGCCAAGGGCTTCAGCCAGGAGCACTTCGCGAGCCTCCATCCGGGCGGCAAGCTCGGGAAGCGGCTCATGCGCGCGTCCCAGCTCATGCACACGGGCGAGGAGATGCCCGTCGTGCGCGCCGACACCCCCATGCCGGATGCCATCTACGAGATGTCGCGCAAGGGGCTGGGCATGACGTGCGTCCTCGACGGCGGCGGCACGCTCGCCGGCATCATCACCGACGGCGACCTGCGGCGCCACATGACCGGCACGCTCGGCCTGCTGGAGCGGCGGGCCGACGAGATCATGACGCGCGATCCCGTGACGATCGCGCTCGAGACGCTGGCGACCGAGGCGCTGCTGGTCCTCGAGCGCCACAAGATTACCGCGGTGGTCGTCGTCGACGCCGACCATCGCGCCCAGGGCGTCGTCCACCTGCACGACCTCTGGGGCACGGAGATGATCTGACCGCCCGGCCATGAGCGACCTGGCCCTGCTCGGGGTATTCGTGGCGTTGCTCGTGGGCATCGTGGCCGGCAAGGCCTGGGAGCGCTACAAGCTGCGTGATGGCCGCTGGATCGACCGGCGGCGCCTGCGCGACACCCCCCACTACATGCTCGGCCTGCACTGCCTGCTCGACAACCAGACGGATCAGGCCATCGACGAGCTCACGCAGGCCGCCAGCACCGACGCCGACGCGCTCGAGATCCAGATGATCCTCGGCAACCTGTACCGGCAGAAGGGACAGGTCGGCAAGGCCATCGCGGTCCATCAGGCGCTCCTCCAGCGGCCGGACCTCCGCACGCTCGAGCACGCCTACGTGCTGCTCTGTCTCGGCCTCGACTACCGCCACGGGGGATTCGTCGACCGGGCGCTCGAGACCTTCCAGGAGGTGGTGCGTCTCGACCCTCACAACCGCTACGCGTACGTCAATCTGCAGAAGCTCCACGAGGACCAGCACCAGTGGGCCGACGCGGCCGACGTCCGCGACCAGATCGCGCGCATCGATCAGGACCACGGCGACGAGCATCGCCAGATCCTGGGGTTCCTCCGCAACCAGATCGGCGACGGCTTCGCTGGCGCCGGCGACCTGCCCCGAGCCGCCAGGACCTTCGAGGACGCGATCGACGTGGACCCCCGGACGGCGCCCGCGTACCTGAACCTGGGCGACATGCGGGAGCGCCAGGGGCAGCTCGCGGCAGCGGTCGAGGCCTGGGAGGGGCTCGTGCACGCCCTGCCCGATCGCGCCCATCTGGCCTTCGCGCGGCTCGAGCGCGCGTACCGCGATCTGGGCACACCCGGCCGGTTCGTCTCGCTCTGCGAGCGGCTCATCGCCGACAGCCCGCAGGACTGGCGCACGCGCCTGGCGCTGTCGCGCCACCTTGCCGCCAGCGGGCAGGACCGGCGCGCGCTGGATCTGCTCCTCGACGCCCTGCCGCACAATCCGCATGGCCTGGCCATCCATCAGGCGGCGTGGCGCGTCCTGTCGGCGCTCGACTTCGAGCCCTCGCTGGTCAGGCGCTACATCGATCTGACCCGCGGTGCCGTGTTCTACCTCGACCCGCACGTCTGCCTGCGGTGCCGGTACCGGAGCACGGAGCTCCTGTGGCAGTGCCCCCAGTGCCACGAGTGGAACACCTTCGTCGAGGAACGCATGGCTCCCGCCAAGAGCTCCGGCGTCGCCGAGCTGGCCGAGCCGTGAGCGGTGTGCCGGAAGCCGAAGTGCGTCGCGTGCAGCGCGTGGCCCTCACCGGCGGGATCGCCACGGGCAAGAGCCACGTCCGGCGACTGCTCGAGCGGCTCGGCGTCCCGACGATCGACGCCGACGGCCTCGCGCGCGAGGCCGTGTCGCCGGGCACGCCGGGACTGGCCGCGATCGTCTCGCGCTTCGGCACGGGCGTCCTCGATGCCGCGGGCGCGCTCGACCGTCAGGCCCTGGCGTCGGTCGTCTTCGCCGATGCCGACGCCCGGCACGACCTCGAGGCCATCGTCCACCCGCCGGTCGTCGCGGCCACCGACGCCTGGTTCGCCTCGCTCGATGCCTCGCGGTACGGCCTGGCCGTGGCCGACATCCCCTTGCTCTACGAGACCGGCCGTGACCGCGCGTTCGATGCCGTGATCGTCACCGCCTGCGATCCGGAGACGCAGCTCGAGCGGGTCATGGCGCGCGACGGCATCGGGGAGGCGGACGCGCGGGCGCGGATCGCGGCCCAGCTCCCGACTGCGCACAAGGCGGAGCGGGCAGACTACGTGATCCGCACAGACGGATCGTACGAGGAAACGGAGCGGCAGGTCCGCGCCGTCGTAGCCACCCTCTCCCGCGAGCACCTGGCCTGACCCCACCCGCCGGTGCCTCCTGGCGCAGTGCCGGCGGGGTGCCTGGTCCCTCGCTCCGGTTCGACGCCGCAGGAAAAGCGGCCCGTCCGCGCGTGTGCTGGCGCAGACGGCGACGGCTGATCCCCTGCCGTACGCCCGTGAACAATCGTGTCTATGCGCACTCAACTCCAGTTCCCACGCCCACCATGCCGGCCACTCCTGCGTCGCCAGGATTCCTCCGATCGAGTCGTTTCAAGTCGTCTTCAGTTCTGCCTAACTACTTATTCGGCCACATCGGGCCGGTCGAGATCCTGCGACCAGCGCGGCGGATTCCCCTCGGTCTCAAGGCGGTAGACTCCCCGCACGCCGTTGAAGCGTCGAATCTGGCATGGCCCGCTCCGCGATACCGGGACCACGATCGGCCGCGGCCGTTGCCGCCCATGCTGGACGTGGCGCGAGCGGTGGTGCCTGACCACGCGGGAGTCACAGTCCATTCCCAGGAACGCGCGGGGGACTGCACACGCGGATGACCCCGCGCCAGGACGAGGTGCAAGTCGGGTGACCTTGACCACCCGCCACCGCAGGGCTGGCGCAGCGACGGTGGGGTGTCTGGGACGAGCGACTGTCCGCGCCGCGATCGGTGAAAGCTCGCAAAACGGCTCGGGAGCGATGCGGTCGGCGACGGCGGTGATTCGCCACTGCCGCGCCGTGCACCTCGTTACCGACACGATTGTTCACGGCTGTACGGCACAGGGATCAGCCGTCGTCGTGTTCGTCAGCACATGCACGGACGAGCCGTTTTTGCCGCGGCGTCGGACCGGAGCGAAGTCCCAGACATCCAGCCGGCGCTGTGCCAGGAGGCGGCCCGCCCGGTATGTGAATCAGACGTCCCCTTCCCGCGCCCGCGCCGCCGTCAGCGTGTTCAGCATCAGCATGGCGATCGTCAGCGGTCCCACGCCACCGGGCACTGGCGTCATCGCGCCGGCGACCTCGGCGACGTCGGGATGGACGTCGCCGACGAGCACCGACCCCTTCGACTCGAAGCGCTTCCGCCTCGGATGCCCGGGCGGAAACAGCCTGGCGGCCACGGCGGCGTCGGTCACCCGGTTCATGCCCACGTCGACGACCGCCGCGCCGGGCTTGACCATGTCGGGCGTGATGAGCCCGGCCCGGCCGACCGCCGCGACGAGGATGTCGCCCTGGCGGCAGATCGCGCCCAGATCCGGCGTTCGTGAATGACAGATCATGACGGTGGCGTCGCGATGCAGCAGGAGCATCGCCATCGGCTTGCCGACGATGTCGCTGCGCCCGACGACCACGGCGATGCGGCCCGCGATCTGGATGCCCTCGCGGACGAGCAGCTCGATGACTCCGGAGGGCGTACAGGCCACCAGCTTCGGGCGGTTCTGCGACAGGAGTCCCACGCTCTCGGCCCCGAAGCCGTCGACGTCCTTGTCGGCCGAGATCGCGTCGAAGACCTGCTGTTGCGCCCCGCGCCCCATCCCGGCCGGCAGCGGCGCCTGCACGAGGATGCCGTCATCGACGGGGCTGCGATTGAGCCTGTCGACCCGCGCCAGCACCTCCTCGAGCGAGGCCGATTCCGGCAGCCTCTCGACGTCCACGCGAAAGCCGACCTCTCCTCCGGCCTTCACCTTGTGTCCCACGTACACGTGCGACGCGGGGTCGTCGCCCGCCAGCACGATGCCCAGCCCCGGCGGGCGCCCGTGCGCCGCCACGAAGCGCTCGACCTGCGGCCGGATCTCGTCCTGCATCCGCGCCGCCAGCGCCTTCCCGTCCAGTACGCGTGCCGCCATTCGTCCGTCTGTCTCCTTGCCGGGCTCGTGTCCCACTGGAGCCGGTGCCCGACCGCCGGCTCGATCCATTCACCCCTGTCCGCGCGCCGCGCCGGTCCCGGCCGCGCCCAGCGCGGCGACGAACGCCGCCGCCCGCGCCGCCGGAGTTCCGCCCGTCAGCAGGTCACCGATCACCGCCACCCCGGTGGCGCCGGCGGCCAGCACGCGGGGAACGCGATCCAGCGTGATCCCGCCGATGGCCACGATGGGCCGGCCCCGCGTACGGCGCACCGCTTCGCCGACGAGATCCAGTCCCCTCGCCGCGTAGCCCGTGTCCTTCGTCGCCGTCTCGAACACCGGCCCCACGGCCACGTAGGTCACCGGCGCGTCCACTGCCGCCTCGATCTGGGAACGATCGTGCGTCGAGAGGCCGACGACGGCCCCCGGACCGACGATCCGGCGGGCGTCCAGCGGCGGCAGATCGTCCTGCCCGACGTGCACGCCCGACGCACCCGCAATCCGTGCCAGGTCGGGCCGATCGTTGACGATCACCGTGGCGCCGACCTCGCGCGCGGCCTCGACCACGGCGTCGCACAACGCCAGCAGGGCCCCCGACGGCAGATCCTTGCCACGCACCTGGAGACAGCGCGCCCCGCCGTCGAGGTACGCGCGGGCGAGGGCCACCGGGTCCCATCCCGCCCGTGCGGCGACTACGGTATCGACGATCGCATGCAGCGACGGCAGCGCCCCACGGGGGCCTTCCGGACTCACGTGCGTGAGTCCCCGGGGTCAGGCACTCTCGGCGAGAGACCCGGACTTGGGCTTCGGCATGAAGCGCTCCATGAAGGCCGTGCTCAATCGGCCCGCCTGGAAGTCCGGGTCGTCGAGAATCTTCAGGTGCAGGGGCACCGACGTGCGGATGCCCTCGATGACGGTCATCTCCAGCGTGCGGCGCATTCTCGCCAGCGCCTCCTGGCGGTCGCGCCCATGCACGACGATCTTGGCGATGAGCGAGTCGTAGTACGGCGGAATCGTGCACTCCGAGTGCGCGAACGTATCGACGCGAACGCCCGGCCCCCCGGGCACGCTGAAGGCGTGGATGACGCCCGGGGACGGCGCGAACGTCTCCGGGTCCTCCGCGTTGACCCGGCACTCGATCGAATGCCCGGTGAAGGTGACCTCGCTCTGCCGGAACGACAGCCGCTCCCCGGCGGCGATCCGGATCTGCTCCTTCACGATGTCGATGCCGGTGACCATCTCGGTGACCGGGTGCTCGACCTGCAGCCGGGTGTTGGTCTCCATGTAGTAGAACTTGCCGTCACCGTCCATCAGGAACTCGAACGTTCCCGCGTTGGTGTACTGGACGGCCTTGGCCGCGTCGACGACGAGCGAGCCCATCTTGCGCCGCACCTTGTCGCTCAGCGCGGGCGAGGGAGACTCCTCCACCAGCTTCTGGTGCCGGCGCTGGATCGAGCACTCCCGCTCGCCCAGATGCACCACGTTGCCGTGGTGGTCGCCGATCACCTGGAACTCGACGTGGCGCGGGGCGTCGAGGTACTTCTCGACGTACACGTCGCCGTTGCCGAAGGCGGCCTCCGCCTCCCGCTGCGCCATGCGCAGCGCCGGGGACAGCTCGCCGGGCGTGCGCACCACCCGCATGCCGCGTCCGCCGCCGCCGGCGACGGCCTTGACGATCACGGGATAGCCGACCTCGCGCGCGACCTTGAGGGCCTGCTCGTCTCCGGTGACCGGGCCGTCGCTCCACGGCAGCATCGGAACGCCCGCCTTCTTCATCGCCTTCTTGGCGCGGGCCTTGTCGCCGAGCAGCTTGATCACCCGCGGGTCCGGGCCGATGAACCGGATGTGGCAGGCCTCGCAGACCTCCGCCAGGTAGGCGCTTTCGGCCAGGAACCCGTACCCGGGATGGATGGCGTCGGCCCCTGTGATCTCCGCCGCGCTGATGATGGCCGGGACGTTCAGATAGCTGTCCGCGCTGCGGGGCGGACCGATGCAGACGTCCTCGTCGGCGAAGCGGACGTGCAGGGAGCTCTCGTCCGCTTCGGAGTAGACCGCCACCGTCTTGATGCCGAGCTCCCGGCACGCGTGGATGATGCGCAGCGCGATCTCGCCGCGATTGGCGATCAGGATCTTCTTGAACATCGCTGCCGGCCTCCCTACGCGGGCTTGAGGGCGAACAGCCGCTCGCCGTACTGCACGGCCTGACCGTTCTCCACGTAGACCTGCACGACCTCGCCGTCACACTCGGCGTTGATCTCGTTCATGAGCTTCATCGCCTCGATGATGCAGAGCACCTGCCCCTTCTCCACCTGCTGGCCGACATCGGTGAAGGGCGCGGCGCCCGGTTCCGAGGACCGGAAGAAGGTCCCCACGATCGGCGACTTGACGATCGCCAGATCCAGGTCCTCGGACGTGGCGACGACGGGCGGCGCGGGGGTCCCGGCGCTGCTCGACGGCGCGGGCGCGGGGGCCGGAGGCGGCGCCGCGGCCCCGGCCGCCGTCGCGCTCCAGCGCGGACCTTCCTGCTTCCGCAGGCGAATCTTGACGCCCTCCTGCTCGAGCTCGACCTCGGCAAGGTCGTTCTCGCGCATCAGGTCGAGGAGCTGTTTGATCTCGTCCAGATCCATGCGTGTCCCGGGCTCCTGCCTACCCGAGCTCCAGCAGCTCGCGGGGCACTGCCGTCAGCACCTCGCATCCGTCGTCGGTCACGAGCACGTCGTCCTCGATCCGAACGCCCCCCACCCCCGGCACGTACACCCCCGGCTCGACGGTGAGCACCATCCCCGGTTCCAGTTGCGCGGGGGACGTGCCAGGCCGCGGCACGCCGATGCGGGGCTCCTCGTGCACGTCCAGGCCGAGCCCGTGGCCTGTGCCGTGCCCGAAGGCCTCCGCGAGACCGTGGGCTCCCAGCACTGCTCGGGCGGCCGCGTCCACGGCCGACGCCGACACGCCGGGGGCGACCGACTCGATCGCAGCCGCCTGGGCCTCGAGCACGGCCGCGTGCAGCCGCCGGGCGTCGGCGGCCGGCACACCGACCGACACGGTTCGGGTCAAGTCGCTGCAGTATCCGTCCAAGACGCCGCCAAAGTCCAGCACGACCAGATCCCCTGGGGCAAGTGCCCGATCCGTGGGCCGATGATGCGGTAGCGCGGCGTTCGACCCCGCAGCCACGATCGTCTCGAAGGCGGCGCGCTCGTAGCCTGCCGCGCGCAACGCCTCCTCGATCCGTCCCGCCAGGGCACGCTCGGTGACCCCGGGTCGCACCGCAGCGAAGGCCTCGCCAGCCACCCCGGACAGCCCCTGCGCGGCCCGCCGCAGCACCGAGATCTCGGTGTCGTCCTTCACGAGGCGGACCTGCTCCACGACGCGCTCGACCGGCTGGAGGTCGACATGCACGCCGCGCGCCTCGAGCTTCTGCCGCAGCCAGCCGTGCCGGGCCACCGTCATGTGCGCGGCCTCGAAGCCCGGCGTGCTGGTCCCGGTCGCGCACAGCTCGGCGATCGC
>Ga0299906_10001861_pt1 | contig 17898 bp, 11 predicted proteins | sample RVTome_14_FD_200259 | JGI IMG/M metagenome (GOLD analysis project Ga0299906, IMG submission 200259) | Soil microbial communities from uranium-contaminated site in the Upper Colorado River Basin, Wyoming, United States - RVT145D125 (version 2) ...
ACCCGCTCGGCCCCACCGTGGTCGAGAATCACCTGCCGCGCTGCCCGCATGTGCGGCAGTTCGATGTCCTCGCCAAGGAGTTTCAGGGCGAAATAGGCCTTGACCGTGGCGCTGAGGTCCACGCCCGCACCCGGATACTGGCCCCAGCTTCCATCGGCCCGCTGGAGCGTTTTCATATACGCCGCGATCTTGTTGAGCGTCTCGCGCCCGGGGCGGCCGTCGGCCATGGGCTCATCCTCCTGCTGGAGGATGAACTTCATGAGGATGTACTCGCTTTCGAGGATGGAATCGCCCTGGAGCTCGCCGCACCAGTGCCCGTCATCCTGTTGCAGGCCGATGAGGGCGTCGATCGCGCAGGCCAGGGTCTGGCGGTGGCGCTGAAGGTCGGCTTGATCGGCAACTCGGCTCATGATCGGAAATGGGCGCGAGGAGGATTGTAGTGAGTATGGTCGGCGGATCGACCGGATCGTCACGACGAATCGTCTCGTCGCACATTCGACGTGTGGGCGGAGGCGCGGCAGTCGGGTAGGATCACCATTCATGACCGACGACACGCGGACCAGCAGCGCCGCCCCTGCCGCGGCCTCCGCCATCAGCGGGCACTTCGACACCCGCACGGCGTGCATGGAGGTCGCCGACATCCTGCACGACTCGCTCGCGGGCGGCTGCGACCTGCTGCTCATGTTCGCCAGCTTCCACCACGTGGCCGCATTCTCCGATGCCGCCGAATCCCTCCGCTCGACGCTCGAGCCGACGGTGATGCTGGGCGTGACGGCCGAGGCCGTGCTTGGCGGCGAGGAGGAGCGCGAGGGCGTCGCCGGCTTCTCGGCCCTGGCTCTGCGCCTGCCCGGCGCGACTTTGCACGCCTTCACGTTCACCGAGAGCGATCCCCTGCCCATCCGCCAGAGCGACGCCATGGCAGCGCGAATCGGAGCGGGCCCGGGCCACTGCGTGACGCTCATGCTGGTGGACCCATTCTCCGTGCCCCTGCGCCGCATTCTGCCGGCGATGAGCGCGTGCGGCGGCGCGACACCGGTGCGCATCGCCGGGGGCGTGGCTTCGGGCGCGAGCCAGCCGGGCTACAACCGCATCCTGTGCAACGACCACATCGCGCCCCACGGCGGCGTGGGAGTGACGATTTCGAACCTCACCGAACGGCACGACGACGCCAACCACGCCGGACCTGACGCTCCGGGAAGGTCCGGGTCTGCACCTGCATCCCACGTCGGACCTGACGCTCTGGGAAGGTCCGGGTCGGGCGGCATCGATGTGGACTGCATCGTCAGCCAGGGCTGCCGCCCGATCGGCAAGCCGCTGGTCATCACCAAGGCCGAGGAGCACGTGATCCTGGAGCTGGGCGGCCGGCCCGCCTTCGATGTCCTGCGCGAGACCGCCGAGCATCTGCCCTCCGAGGAAAAGCAATTGCTCTCCAAGGGCCTGCTCCTCGGCGCGGTCATCAACGAGTACAAGGACCATTTCGGCCGCGGCGATTTCCTCGTGCGCGGCATCCTGGGCTTCGACGAAAAACGCAAGGCCATCCAGGCCGGCGACATCAGCACCGTCGGCCAGACCGTGCAGTTCCACGTCCGCGACGCCCAGACCGCCGGCGAGGACCTGGCCCTGCTGCTCGATGCCCAGCAACTGGACCAGCCGCCCTTCGGCGCCCTGTGCTTCACCTGCAACGGGCGCGGCAGGCGGCTCTTCGAGGAGCCCAACCACGACCTGGGCATGATCCACCAGCGGCTGGGCAACGTGCCGACCGCGGGTTTCTTTTGCGCCGGCGAGATCGGTCCGATCGGCGACCGCTGCTTCATCCACGGCCACACGGCCAGTCTGGTGTTGTTCCGGGAGCGAGCCCGGACGGATTAGCCACGGGTGAACACACCCGTGGCGCTGCGCGACCGAAGTCAGTTGGCACCCGGGCGCCATGCCTCGCCGCCGGGTGCCATGCCTCGCGGCTTTGGGCGAGGCATGCCGCGCGGACCGCACCTTCGACGCCTACTCGTCTGTCACCGTCCGCACCTTGGACCAGTCAATGGGGACGACGATCTCGCCGGGCCAGTACGTGCCCTTGAGTCGAGTTGCTCGCAAGACTGCGGGATCGTTGAAGACGCGGAGGGTCCACGTATCGCCGTCCCTTGCCGCAGGCGAAATCGGCACGTCTCCAATTCGCATCTTGAATGCAAGCATCGGAGCTTCGAACGGCGCATCTACAAATGCCCAGGCTTGCACGTCATCGTCACGCATGAGCTGGACACACATCCGGTCGCCCGGCTGGCTGATTCGGTACACATCATTGTCGCGCAAGGTCAGCAGGACCGAGAGCACGCCGTCGTCGAAAGTCGATTCATGCTGCAAAGATTCTTGGATCGACCTCTGCAAGACCGCGTCGTCCATCGGCCGAAGAGTCTCGGCAACCGGTTCTGTGATTTGAACAGTGCGAGCAACGTCGATACTCGCAAGAGGCTCTTGCATGAGGCCAACGGACTCGGACCCGCCTGGTGGTGAAAGGGCCTGCACTTGAAGCCGCAGTGTGCAAGCGCCGGGGGAATGGATGGGCTCGATGTAACCCGCCACTTGCCGCCAACTCAGTTCATTCACATTCCTGTTCACACGAGCAGCATGCTGACCGTGATCTTCGCACAAGACAGACACGTAACAGAACGGTTCCTTCCGAAAAGCCTGCCAATATGACACTTGGAATGGAACTGCAGCGCCCACGTAGCTCGTATCCGGGACATGCACGTCCTGGAAGTGGGGCGGGAATCGCTCAACGAATGTCTGCTCAAGCCCACAACGAGTCAGCAAGTCTTCAGCCAGCGCGACCTCAATGATCTGACGATGCAGGCCCGAGACCGCTCGTTCGACTCGACTGCCTTGGCGGTCTTCGGTAGACCATGCTTCATCCGAAACACACCGCATTGAGTGTCCCAACAGATGACGCCATTGCCAGAGCCAGAATGTGTTGCCCCACCGCCCCGATGTCGAACCCGGTTCGGAAAGCCGTCGCATGAACTCAGCGAGTGCGGCCTCGCGCCAGTCCTTGATGACAATCCCATCGTCGATCATCGGCATTATGAGTATCAAGACCGTGTTCGGCGCGAGCACCCACTTGCCATGTGCATGGATCTCCGGTCCTCTGCCGAGCGTGTACCCACCCAGCACAACGCACACGCCAAAGCCAGCCCACCCCCACCTTCTCCGCGTCTTCATCAGCGCGCGCGGCGATTTCGCCGTCTGCCCGCATTCGGGGCAGCGCAGCGAATCGACGCCGTCCATGATGTACCAGCACTTCGGGCAGCGCCGCACTCCGCGCGCCCTGTCCCAGCAAAGCGCCCGACCGGCCAGACCGACGCCCAGGCCCATGACCACCCAGGCCAGGGCCCTGATCAGCAGTTGCGTTTCGCCGTCCACTGGGATCCCCTGTTCGCTCGTGAACCAGCGCGTGCCTGCCGTCCATCCATTACGTCCGCGTGCGCGGACTTGTTTCGATGGATTGACGCACGAGCGCGGTTTTTATTCGTCGAAATCGGGCGGAAAACTGACCCGCGCGGGCGCACGCCGGGGCCGATGATCCTAACTGCTTGACGGTCAGACCTTTGCCGTCGCCGGCACGCACTCGGCCGTGCGCGACAGAAGCTCATCCACTTCGGCGGCATCGATCACCAGCGGCAGGCGGAAGCGGATGGATGCCGTCCCGCTGGGCAGGGCCAGCACCTTCCTGTCCATGAGGCGCTTGAGCACGGCCTGCCGCGCCTCGGGCGATTCCAGGGTGAAGGCGACAAGCGAGCCCCGTCCCCGGACGTTCGAGATCGCACCGGCCTCGGCCGCGATGGCGCGCAGGCCGGCGATGGCCCGTGCGCCCATGCCCGTGATCCTCTCGGCCAGCTTCTCGGTCTCGATGATCACGATGAACCTGCGGCATCGGACCATGTCCGTCAGATTGCCGCCCCACGTCGAGTTGATGCGGCTGGACCTGGCGAAGACGTTGTCCTTGACCTCATCGATGCGGGTGTTGGCGTAAATGCCGCACACCTGCGACTTCTTGCCAAAGCAGACGATGTCGGGCCGGACATTGAGGTGCTGCCACAGCCACGGCCTGCCCGAGCCGTAGAAGCCGGTCTGGATCTCGTCGTAGATCAGCAGCGCCTCCTCGGCATCGGCGAAGGCGCGCAGCGTCGAGAGAAACTCGGTCCGAAAGTGGTTGTCGCCGCCCTCGCCCTGCATGGGCTCGATGAGGATCGCGGCGACCTTGCCCTTATGCTTCGTGAAGGCGGCCTCGATCTCGGCGCAGGATTTTTTTTCCTCCGCCTCGATGTCGTTGGCGATGTTGCCTTCCAAGTCGAAAACGATCGCGGGATTGTGCACGCGCGGCCAGTTGAACTTGGGGAAGAGGCCGATCTTGTCCGGCAGCGTGTTGGTCACGCTCATCGTGTAACCGGATCGCCCGTGAAACGCCTGGCGGAAGTGCAGGATCACCAGGTCGTTGACATCATCGGTCAGGTTTGTGCGGCCGAGCTTGCGCGCCTTCCAGTCGAAGGCGGTCTTCATGGCGTTCTCCACGGCCAGCGAGCCGCCGGAGATCCAGAAGTGATGCGGGTAGCCCTCGGGCGTGACGTGCGTTCCGAACGCCTCGACGAACCGCGCCATCTCGACCGTATACAGATCGGCGTTGGAGAGCTTGCACGTCGCCACGCGTGTCAGCTCGCTCAGAAACTGCTCATCGCGCATCCGGGGGTGGTTGTAGCCGATGGGCCAGGAGGCGAAGCAGGTGAACGCATCGAGGTACTCCTCGCCGGTGCGGGAATCGTGGACCCATGCCCCGTGCGACTTCTCGATATCGAAGACGAGCGGCAGGCCGTCGACGAGCTGGTACTTGCGCAGCGTGTCGTGAACGTGTTTGGGGTCGATCATGGGCGGCGGTCTCCGATGCGAGCGAGGGTCCGGGGGTCCGGGGGTCCGGAGGGGATTCACCACAGAGTCACAGAGATCACAGAGAAGAGAACCAGGAAGGTCTCGAATCAAGGATGCGAGCCGAGGAGTCGTATCGCGTCCGGGCGGTCACATCTTCACCACAGCTTTCTGCGTTCCCATACCCCGGCTCTCCCTCCTCTGTGTCCTCTGCGTCTCTGTGGTGAGTTCTTCTCGGGGGGCCGGGGGCAAAAAAGAAAATGGGCAGCCGCATCCTCTGCTTGGGCAGATACGCGCTGCCTGCCGCGCCACTTTGGCGGACACGGTTCCTGCGGCGGCCGGGCGACGATGATCGCCGGACCCGCCTTCGAACCATCTTGAGCCTACACCGGAATATCGGCCAAGTCCATATTCAACCTGCATCGCCTCGCATCATCGTCCGGCCGGTATCAGGCCCGAGGAGGCCGCCCCGTGATGCCGCGATCGATCCCGTCAGCCCATCCGTTCCGAGCCATCATCCTCACGCTGTGCCTGGCCGGATGCGCGGCAGCGCCCGAGTCGCCGCCGACGCCCGCCGGCCAGGCCACCGCTCCAAGGTCCTCGCCAACCGAGGCCGCGGCCATTCCGGGGGCGGACTACCACGCTATAGCCGCCGAACTCATCGCCATGGCCGACGCCGACCAGGCCGTGCGCGGGCGGCTGATCACATGGCTCCAGGCGAATCCCGGGCAGAACCCGCCCGCGGACATCGTGCACGAAATGAGCGAGATCGACGAGGCCAATGCCGCGCGCGTCAAGGCGATCGTCGATGAGATCGGCTGGCCGGTCAATTCCGCGGTCGGCTCGGATGCATCCGGCAGTGCGTGGCTGATCGTGCAGCACGCGGTGCACGATCTGCCGCTCATGCAACGGGCTCTTGCGTTGATGGAGCCGCACCTCGGCACGGGGGAGATCGACGACAAGGACTATGCGCTGCTGTACGACCGCGTGAATCTCCAGATCGGCCGGCCCCAGCGCTGGGGCACGCAGTGCACGGAGCTTCTCATCGACGGCGTCAAGCACTTCGGCGTGCAGCCGATCGAGGACCCGGCGGGCGTGGATGCGCGGCGGGCGGCGATCGGACTGCCGCCTCTGGCCGAATATCTCCAGCGCATCCGCCGCTCCTACGGCGTGCCGGACGATGTGCCGGAGATCCCGCGCGACATGACGATCGAGCGGTACAACGCGATCGTGGCGGAGATGCGGGCCCGGCGACCGGATGGAGGGCAGGAGTCATGACGATCACATCAGGATTGTGGACGACGACCGCAGTGGCTCTGTTCATCGCGGTCGGTGCATCGTCCGTCGCGGCCGATGACTGGCCGCACTGGCGCGGCCCGCACCACGATGGCATCTCGCGCGAGATCAACTGGCTGGACGAGGGGCGCCCTGACGATGTGTGGCGCGGCAACGTCGGCCTGGGTCATTCCTCCTTCGCCATCGCCGGCGGCCGGCTCTACACGCTCGGCTATGACGCCAAGGCGGGCCTCGACACCGTCTACTGTCTCGACGCCGCCACCGGCGCCGAGATCTGGAGGCACTCCTATTCCTGCGCGATCTGGGACGACGGCCATACCGGCGGCACGCTGACCACGCCGGCCGTCGATGGCGACGCGGTCTACACCTCCAACCGCGAGGGCCGCCTGTTCTGCTTCGACGCCGCCACGGGGACCATTCGGTGGCAGCGCCACCTCGCCGAGGACTTTGACCTCACGCCGTCGCGATACGGGTTCGCCGCGTCGCCGCTCATCCTCGATGACATGCTCATCATGAATGTTGATCGCACGATCGCCTTCGACAAGGCGACCGGGGAGGTCCTGTGGCGGACAGAGGCGCTCTACGGCCGCGCGTTCTCCACGCCGACGGCCTTCGAGGATGCCGGGCAGCCGCGACTGGCGGTGTTCAACGGCCTGGGGCTGGTGATCCTCGATCGCTCAAACGGTCGTGAGCTCGCCACGCACCCCTGGGCGCGGCGCAGCGAGACCAATCCGGCCACGCCGATCGTCGCGGGCGACCGGTTCTTCATCTCCGCGGGCTACGGCGAGGGCTGTGCGCTGCTGGCGCTCGATGGCGAGGGCGGCCTCACGCCCGTGTGGGAGAGCCGCGTGATGTGCAACAAGGTCGGCACGAGCGTGCTGATCGACGGCCATCTCTACGGCTTCGATGAATCGATGCTCAAGTGCATCGACCTGGAGGGCCAGGAGCGGTGGCGGGTGCGGGGGTTCGGCATGGGCTGCCTGGCCGCAGCCGGCGACCGCCTGATCATCATGACCTCGAAGGGCGAGCTGGTCGTCGCCGACGCCTCGCCGGAGGCCTTCCGGGAGCGGTCGCGCGCCAAGGTGCTCGACGGCGGGACATACTGGGCGGTGCCGGTTCTCAGCGAAGGCCGTATCTACTGCCGCAACAGTGAAGGCGACCTCGTCGTGCGTGACCACCGGCCCGACCGCGTCGCCGCCAACGGTGATGAAGGGCGCGCCGAGGATGCCGATCGAATCGCGGCGCTGACGCCGGGGGAGCTCTTTGCCCGCCATCGCGCCGCGGTGGGCCGCCTGGCGCCCGGACAAGTGGTCCACCTGACCGGGACGTTCGAACGCCGGGCGGAGGGGGTGATTGCGAATCCCATGGCAATTCAATGGCGGGCCCCCGAGGCGTGGCTGTTTCGCTTCGACCATGAATGGGGCGGCCGGCACATCGGGGCCGATGCGCTGGGCGGGTGGACCCTGCTCGGATCGGGACTGGCCGAGCCGTTGGAGGCGTCGGCGCTGCGGGGAATGACGGAAACCGCCGGCATCGTGCGCTGGTTCGATCTGGAAGCGGCGGCGCCCGTCGGCAAGTACATCGGAGACCGGCAGTTCGAGGAACGAATGTGCCATGTCGTGCAAATAGCGCTCGCGGACGGCGGCCACGTGGATCATTTCTACGATGCCGAGGCCGGATTCCTGCGCGGGCTGGATGGAGACACTACCCCGCTCATCGTCTACGACGACTATCGCGCGTTCGGCGGAATCACGATCCCCACGCGCATGACCATGTACGAGATCGGCACGGGCATCATGGAGTCGATCGAGATCGAGTCGGTGCGGATGCCTTCAGGCGACGATGCGGTGTTCGCCCTGCCGGAGGAGGTCCGCGACATGCCCCGCACGCCCGAGCAGATCGCCCGGGCCGATGCCGAAGCGCGGCAGCGCTGGGGCGGGCTGACGGGCGGCTATGCGGCGCAGGCGGATGCGGACGACACGCAGACCTACTTCATCATCGTCCACCTCGGCCGTCTCGCCCTGCGCACGCCGCGCGATGACGTCCACCCGCTGTTCGAGCCGGATGAGTCGGGACGGTGGGAGTTCGCCACAATGCCCGGCGTGTCGATTTCGTTCACCCGGGACGCCGGCGGCCGCGCCACGCACCTGACCATCCACCAGGAGGGGCGGGACGACGTGATCCTCCCGCGACGCGACGCCGCCGGATCGTCCTGACTCCGGCCGATTCAATATCGATTTGGGTCCATTCACGGCATCGGCGCAACTAGAATACGCCCATGGGCATCGGCAGCATCCTCATCGAGCGCGGGCTGATCACCGATGAGCACCTCAAGGAGGCCATCGACGAGCAAAACCGCACCGGCGAGCGGCTCGACCACGTGCTGGTGCGGCTGGGCCACGTCTCCGGGAGCCAGGTGCTGGAGGCGATCGGTCAGCAATTCGCCATGCCCATCGTCGATCTCTCGGCGATCGAGGTGAAACCCGAGGTCCTCAGGACGCTGCCGCCGCGCCTGGTCTTCAAGCAGCGCTGCGTGCCCATCGAGCAGCGCAACGGCACGCTGCGCGTGGCCACGTGCGACCCCTTCGAGCTGACCGCCTTCGACGAACTGCGCCTGCTCACGGGCATGGCCATCGACCTGGTCCTCGCCGACGAGCAGGACCTGCGCAAGTTCATCCGCGCCCACTACGGGGTGGCCGGCGACACCCTCGACGCCCTGGCCGACGAGCCGACCTCGATCGACATCGACGGCCCCGTCGCCGCCGATCTCGATGAGATCCAGCAGGCATCCGAGGCCAGCGTCATCAAGCTCGTCAACGACTTCCTGCTCGAGGCCATCCGCGAGCGGGCCACCGATGTGCACATCGAGCCCTATGAGGACGAGCTGGCCATTCGCTACCGCATCGACGGCGTGCTCATGGGCGCGGGCGTGCCCCCGGCGGTCAACCGCTTCCGCAACGCCATCATCAGCCGCATCAAGATCATGGCCAACCTCAACATCGCCGAGAAGCGCAAGCCCCAGGACGGGCGCATCAGCCTGCGCGGCGGCGGGCACGAATACGACCTGCGCGTCTCGGTCATCCCCATGCTCTTCGGCGAAGGCGTGGTCCTGCGCATCCTGGACAAGTCCACGATCCAGTTCGAGCTGAAGGACCTCGGATTCGACACCGATCTGCTCCACCGCTGGGACGAGATGATCAACATGCCGCACGGCATCGTGCTCGTCACCGGACCCACCGGTTCGGGCAAGTCCACGACGCTCTATGCGTCGCTGCGGCGCATCGTCACCGACGAGATCAAGGCCATCACCATCGAGGACCCGGTCGAATATCACGTGGCGGGGGTCAACCAGATCCAGGTGCACGAGAAGGTCGGCCTGACCTTCGCCAAGGGACTTCGTTCGGTGCTGCGGCACGACCCGGACCTCATCATGATCGGCGAGATCCGCGACCTGGAGACCGCCGAGGCCGCGGTGCAGGCCTCGCTCACCGGCCACCTGGTCTTCTCGACGCTGCACACCAACGACTCGACCGGAGCGATTACCCGACTGCTGGACATGGGCGTCGAGCCGTTCCTCGTGGCCAGCTCCGTCGAGGGCGTGCTGGCCCAGCGGCTGGTCCGCCGAATCTGCAAGCACTGCCGCGAGGCCTGCGAGCCCGAGGCGACGGACATTCCGCCCGAATTCGGCTCCCGCAAGAAGGTGACGTTCTACCGGGGGGCCGGCTGCCGCGAGTGCCGCAACACCGGCTTCCGCGGGCGGCTGGGGATCTTCGAGCTGCTGTCCATGAGCGACCGGACCAAGGACCTGATCATGCAGCGGGCGAGCACCAATCGAATCGCCCAAGCGGCCCTGGAGGCCGGCGAGGTGATGCTGCTCCGCCAGGCCGGTTTCGAGAAGGTCCGCCAGGGGGCCACGACGATCGCCGAGGCGATCCGCGCCACCAAGGGCTGACGTCCGGGCGCCCGCGCCGCCGGGGTCGCATCGCGGCCGGCTGCGGCATGCCGCGCATTCCGGCCGATAATCACCGCGAAGGGCCTCGCCGCAGCGCGGCAACCGCCGGGGCGGACCCGGCGTACAGGATGTCGGCGGGCCACGCTTGACGCGGACGGCTCCCGCCGCGAAACTGGCTGGATTGCGGCTTTTTGCCGCGTGTTCGCCCTTTCCGTCCCCCGGAACCCCCACGTCGCCGGCCTTCGCGTGCCGGCGGCCCTGCTCGGAGGCACTGGATCATGGCCCTGCGAAGTGGAGCCGGCACCGGCGTCATCGTCTCCCTCGTCGTCTTCATCATCACCACCGTCTTCCTGCTGGTCATGACCATCGTCTTCTACGGCGGCATGAACAACGAGCGTGAGGCCAAGGCCGAGGCCCAGAACGCCCTGGAGGTCTACATCAAGCAGTCGGAGCGCAGCTCCGATCGCTACAAGCAACTCGAGGCCCTCGCCGGCAGCCAGGGCAACGTCTCCGTCGTTCGCTATCTGACCAACCAGATGGAGAACGTCATGCAGTACGTGGACGGGAACCCGAACACGACGCTGGACGTGCTCAGGCAGAACCTGTCCCGCACCGTGGGCGAGGAAGGCGTGGTCAGCACATACCTGCGAGACCTCAACCGCACCCTCGGCACCCGCGAGGCCGAACTGGCCAACGCCAACGAGCAACTTCAGAACCTCGCCGATCGGCTGGCCGAGAAGGACGCCCTCGTCGAGGAGATGCGCCGGCAGCAGCAGGCGGAGCTGGATGAGGTCATGGGCCGCATCAACGCCCTGACCGAGGCGGCCGAGGAGTATCGCGGCCGCGTCGATTCGCTGGCCCAGCAGCTCGAGTCATCCCGCCAGGAGCTGCGCGACGAATACGAAGGCACGGTCGCCGGACTGGAGAACGAGATCGAGCAGATCTCCATGGACAATGCCGTGCTCGTCAGCCGCCTCAACGAGCTGGAGGGCCGGCTCGACCAGACCCGCCTCAAGCCCGAAGACCCCGCCACGCTCGTGGACGGCACGGTCATCGACACCGTTCGCGGTAGCGAGCAGGTCTTCGTCAGCCGCGGCCGCCAGAACCACATCGTGCGGGGCATGACCTTCGAGGTCTATGACGACCCCGGCTCCATCCGCATCGACCCCCGGACGGGCGAGCTGCCGCGCGGCAAGGCCAGCCTGGAGGTCATCGACGTCAGCGACATTTCCTCGACCTGCCGCATCACCCGCTCGGTTCCGGGCCGGCCGGTGGTGCGCGGCGACATCATCGTGAACGCCATCTACGACCCCGAGTACCGCTTCAAGTTCCTGGTTCACGGCAAGTACGACGTCGATCTCGACGGCCGGCCCACCGAGCTGGAGGCGGAGTTCCTGCGCAATCAGGTGGTCGAATGGGGCGGCGAGGTCATCATCGGCGAGACACTGCCGGGCAATCTCGACTTCCTGATCCTCGGCGAGGAGCCGCCCAAGCCCATCAACCCCCAGATCGATGCGCCTGACCATGTCATCGACGCCTGGCTGCGCGCCAACGTCGCTTACGACAAGTACCACGAGCTGCAGCGCCAGGCCATGGATGCGCAGATCCCGATCCTCAACGCCAACCGTTTCTTCATCCTGACCGGCTACACAAGGCGCTGAAGCGCGGCACCACGATCACCCGCGGCCGGCCGGCGCCCTCGCCGGCCGGCTTTGTTTGTGACGCGAGGGCAGTCCAGCCGCTTTCCCGCGACGTCGATGTCGGCTACAACCGTGCCGGCTCCTCTGCCGCTCCGATCGTTCATGGCCCACACGCACGCTCCAGTTCGCCATGCCCTGGAATACGCCGCCGCCCGCGGCCTCTCGAGCCTGATGCAGTGCTTTCACATCGACCAGAACCTGCACACCGCCGCGGGCATCGGTTCGCTGTACTGCCGCGCCAATCGGAGCCGGCGCGAGCGCGCCCGCCGCAACCTGGAGCTGAGCTTCCCGGAGTGGTCGAACCGGCACATCGACCGCACCGCGCTGCGCTCGATGCAGCACATGTTTCAGATCTTTCTCGTCGACGCCCTGGTCATGCCCCGGCTCATCACGCCGGCCTCCTGGAGCCGTCACATCCGCATCGGCTCGTTGGAGAAGGTCCTGGAGCGGCTGATCCGCGGCGAGCCGATGATTTTCATCACCGGGCACTGCGGCAACTGGGAGCTGCTGGGCTATTACCTCGCCACCATCGGCTACCCGATGGCGGCGCTGGCGCGCCCGCTGGACAACCCCTACCTGAATCGCTGGCTGCTGGGCATCCGCGAGGCGCGCGGCATGCGGATCATCACCAAATGGGGCGCCACGCCTGAGCTCATGCACACGCTGCGACGAGGCGGGCGCGTGGGCTTCATCGCCGACCAGAACGCCGGCGACCAGGGCCTGTTCGTGCCTTTTTTCGGGCGGCTGGCGTCCAGCTACAAGTCCATCGGACTGCTTGCCCTGCGCTACGACATTCCCATCGCCGCGGGCGTGGCCCGGCGCCTGGACGGGCAATTCCGGTACGAGCTCTCGTGCGTGGACTTCATCGAGCCGTCCGACTGGATCGATCAGCCGGATCCACTCTACTACGTCACCGCCCGCTATAACCGGGCGGTGGAGCGGATGATCCGGCTGGCCCCGGAGCAGTACCTCTGGCTTCACCGCCGCTGGAAGAGCCGCCCGAAGCACGAGCGCGAAGGCGAGCCCGTGCCGGCGAAGGTCATCGCGAAACTCGAAACGCTGCCCTGGATGACGCCGGATGAGCTTCGGCGCATCGTGGACTACTCCAACGCGATGGCGAAGCGCGGCGGGGATGAGCTTGCTTCCGCGGGCGCGGTGTGACCCGGGCCGGCCCCGCATTCGCCAGGACGCCAGGACGCCAAAACGCAAATCCATCTGACGCCCGCCGCGCAGCCGGGCGCCACCTCGGAATGCCGCGGGTTGAACCGGGGCCATCGGCTTTTCTCGAGGACTCAAATCCTTTGCGTGACATGAGGGGCGGGAATTTGGAACACGTGACTTAAAAGGAGGCTCACAGCATCCCCGGGGCCGAGTGTCGAACAGACACCAACCAGACGGATGTGCCGATCGGAGTCGCCCGACGTGCGTCGACACGCAATGGCCGGAACGAACTCCGTGTCACGCGAGAACGAGGCAAACATGGGCATTCCCACTGAAGCGCAGCGAACTTGGTTGCACAAACTCGGAACGATGGGCGGCGGCGAGGCCGGCGTCCTCCTGACCGAGCCGACCCCGGATGCCAGGGCTGGCCCCATCGCCGATGTGATCGCCGACTCCGGGGCCGTCCGGGCCGACGGCGTGATGGGAACGCTGAACGGCCCCGGGCGCGGGGGCAAGCCGGGGGCGCCGCAGCCCGCTGTGAAGACTGACTCGAAGAAGACGGCCGCGCCCGGGGGCGGGGGCGGACCATCCGGTAATAACCTGATCAGTTTCTGCGGCAACATTTTCAGCCTGAGCAACCGGGATGTGCTCCACAGCAATGCCGCGCCCGTCTGGTTTCCGGTCAAGTCCGGCTACCCCGTGATCGACCTGACCGCGGAGCGCATGCACGCACTCGTCACCAAGCACCCCCATGACGGGACCATCTCGGCGACGTGGAAGAAACTGGAGGCCACCGCCCTGGCGGTGTTCGCCCATGCGCAGCGGCGCGAATTCCCCGCGGACATCAAGAAGTCGGTCCTGGTGGAAATCGACCGAGCCAAGACCAACATGCAGACGATTCGAGTCGCCCTGGCCGACCGGGATAAGCACGCCAAGGAGCTCGAAGACGTCCTGAAAGCCGGCGACCGCAAGAACAGAGTTGACAGCGCCGACGAGAAGCCGAAGCGCAGCCCGGGCGCGGAGAAGGCGCGGAAGCTCTACCAGTTGGGCGATGACCCCGCGACACTGCCAATGAAAGCTGAGGGGCTGTATCGCGACCTGCTGGCGAGCCCGGAACTGCAAGGCCTGGCCAGAGTCGTCTCCGAGCGCACGGAGAAGATCATCGGCCACGCCGTCAAGTCAACTGATGACAGGCTCGAGTGGCTGGGCCAACTGGAGCTCGTCAAGGCGGAGGCGCGCACGGCGATCCTCGAAGTCATCAACGAGGTGGGATACGCCTTCGTCTCGCTCAAGGGCATGTGGACCGAATATGAGCGGAAATGGCGGGGCAAGCAGGTGGCGACGGAGTCCGAATTCCTGGGTGGCGCTGTCCCGTTGCGCGAGAGAGATTTCGGATGGGGGCAGGCCAAGCTCGCCGAGGCCATGGGGCACTTGAAGGCGGACAAGTTCGACTCCGCGGCCACGGCCGCCGCGACCGCCTTCCAGAGCTACGTCGTCACAGAGCAGCGCTGGAACGAGTTCGAGGACAAGCGCATCAAGGGGGCCGGTCGCGCGGTGATCGCGTTGAAAGTCGTGAAGACCGTCGCATTCACCATCGTCTCCGCCTACCTGACGGGCGGCCTGGCCACCGTCCTGAAGACCGGAACCGTCGCCACCGCGGCCATCGGGGCCGGCATGACGGTCGGGGTCGAGGTCGTCGGCTCCGGCGCCACCTACGTCGGTCACGTCCTCGCCGGCACGACTGAGAAGTTCAGCGTCAAGGATGAACTGGTGAACGCCGTGAAGTCCGGCGCGGGCCAGTTTGCGGGCGGCGTCATCGCCCGCTGGATCGGCGGGAAGTTCGCCGAGAAACTGGCGGGCCAGCTCGCCGCGAAGCTTCAACCCACCCTCGGGTCCAAGGCGGCCGAAGTCTCCGCCGGGGCGGTCAGGATCATGATCGAGCAGGCCGGCGGCAGCGTCGGCGAAACGGTCGTCCGGGTCACCATCGACGTGGCGCGAGGCAAGGAGTTCGGCTCGACGAGCGAATTCCTCGAGTACCTGGGCGGGGAGTACCTCAAGACCTATGCGTCAAACGTCATCTTCGGCGCGGCCATGAAAGCCGGTCAGAAGGCGATCAGCGGCGGCGGCGGCGATTCCAAGAGTCTCCAGCGAGAAGTCGCCGAGGATCTGAAGAAAGCCATCACGTCGAACTCGCCGAGCAAGTCGACGGGTGGCGGTGGTTCGAAGCCGAAGTCGGAGCCCTCGAACACCCCCGTGAAGGACCCGACGCCCGATTCCAAGTCGAAGTCGGGAGGCACCCGCTCCAACACCGCCGATGACTCCTCCGGTCAGCCCGCGCCGAACAAGGGCCCCGAGCCGCGCCCGCTTGGCGGGCCGAAGATCCCGGCATCCGATCGGGTCGTCAGGACGCCAGACAATGAGCTCATCACCATCAAGACGCCGGAGGGGCCGAGGAGGATGACCGGCGGCGAGTATCGCCATCGCGTGGAAGAGGCCAAGAAGTGGGCCCATGAGGAGAACGCCCGGCGCGGCGGGCGTCCGGGGTACCCGGACAAAGAGGTGCTGGAGAAGGCCCGATCGCTGTACGGGCTCGACAAGAACTGGCTGAGCATTAACAACCCCCATACGTACGGGGCGTTGCCGCCTCTGCCCAAAGCGCCGCCTGACAAGAAGTCAGGTTCATCCGGCTCCGGCGGCGGAGGTGGATCCAAGTCCGGCGGTGGCGGTGGCGGCGGCGGAGGTGGAGGTGGATCCAAGTCCGGCGGCACGCCGCCTCCGCCGTCGAAACCGCCGGCGAAGCCGCAGTCGAAGCCCGCCGACAGCGGAGACACGAGCAAGCCGCCGCCCGACGGTGGGGGCCGATCGGGCGGCGGGGCGCCCGTCAAGTCGTCCGGAGGCAAGGCGTCGGGACCGCCGCCCAAACTGGGCCCGATCAAGCTCGCGAAGCAGGACGCCCACTCGTTCATTCTGGCTGAGAGAAACCAGAAGCCACTGAAGGACGCGGCGAAACAAGGAAAGCCCCTGCCGCCAAACAAACGACTTGAGAAGATGGTGCAGTTGGCGCTGGAGAAGACCCCGGGCGCATCGCTGCTCAACAAGAAGTACAGCAATCCTTCTGTGCACAAGACCGTCGGCGAGCGGGTTCAGAAAGAACTCGATGCGGGTCGATTTGTGTCGGATCCTCGTGGCGGAAAGACCGTGATCCTCGACATGCACGAGCAGACCGGATGGGTCCTGAATCCCAAGGCCGTGAATACAAAGAAGTCGCCGTCTAAGCCGCAGGAGAACACCGACGACAGCATTGGCATCGTCGAGACGACACGACTGGACGTGCGCATCGACTCCAAGGGCGGCTGGCACTACTTCCCGACCGATGCGATCTGAGGCCGTCAGGAGACGGTCAGGGCCGACAGGCCAAGCGCGGCTGTGACGCAATGCGCGCACGATTGACGTATTGACATCGAGGACCAACCCGCGCTGGACAGCGAGAATCACATGAGCACACCCACGACAGCACAGCGGCAATGGTTGCTTGAACTCAGCACGATCGCCGGCGGTAGCGCCGCGGTCGAAGTCCTGGCCGACCCGGCGGCCGACGCCGGGGCCGGTCCGATCGATGCCGCGATCGCGGAAGCCGGGGCCGTCCGGGCCGACCACGCCAATGGAACGCTGAACACCCCCGGCAGCGGCAAGCCCGGCGCCCCGTCGACGGACGGCAACTCGCGGGAAGGCCTGCCGACGAAGGCCAGGATCACGATGGTCAAGATGGGGCGGACCGAGTACGACTTCGGCCGCCCGCTGACCAAGGAGCAGGCCGCCAAGGTCATCTTCATCGACGGCAAGGTGCCGGACGAGGCCAGGCTCGAGCCGGGGCCGGGCAAGAACACCTGGACCCTACGGACCTTCGACATGGACGGGCACCAGGCGACGCTGCGCAAGATGCGGAAGCGGACGCAGCACATCGACACGAGCAAACCCAACGAGTTCGTCGAGGACTGGTCGGACGACGCTGGCAAGGCGAACAAGAAAGAGGAACTCGGCTTTCGGGTTCACAAGAAGTACAACCTCGACCACGGGCAGTTGCCGGCCCGGCTCGTGGACAAGCGACTCCACGAGTCCGAAGGGGCGGTCGGATTTGACGTGATCTTCGACAAGGCCCTGACAAGGAAGGAGCTCATCGAGAAGCTCTTCCGCAGCGACGCACCGTGGGAGTACATCATCCTCATGCCGATGGGCGCATCTGAGCCGACGACCTACTGGATCATTCATCTGGTCGGGTCGGTCGCGCTGGGCTCGTTCAAGCGCGCGGTCTTCAGCGCCTTCGCGTGGAACCCGAAGGTCCAGAAGACGACGCAACCCGGCGTTCCCGAGGGCATGCGCAAGAACATCGAAAGCAAGACCGTTCCCAAGGGCGCCAAGAAGCATCCGCCGGATGTCTACGCGTGGGAGGCGGACGGCTACCTCATCCGCGTGGAGACCGACTCAACCGACGGCAAGGGCACGTACTACAAGTACGACACCACCAAGATCGGCCATGCCGGCAAGGGCGACCAGGAGTACATGCGCGACCTCGTGATCAACAAGGGCATGAAGCCGAAAGCGGCGTGGGAGGCATACTCCAAGCTGACCCAGGAGTTGATCCGGACGATCGCGCAGAAGAAACTGGAGAACATCGGCGGCGGGGGTCGCATCGGTGGCGCGCCGAAGATCGGAACGGGCCCGAAGATCAAGGCCAAGCCGCCCACCAAGGTCCCCAAGGCCCCGCCCAAGACGCCGAACGCGCCGCCGGCCAAGACGTCCGGAGGCGGCGGTGGCGGCGCCGGGGGCGGTGCTGGTGGCGGCGCTGGCGGCTCATCGTCGAGGACCATCGTCGGACAT
>Ga0299906_10001862_pt1 | contig 17878 bp, 12 predicted proteins | sample RVTome_14_FD_200259 | JGI IMG/M metagenome (GOLD analysis project Ga0299906, IMG submission 200259) | Soil microbial communities from uranium-contaminated site in the Upper Colorado River Basin, Wyoming, United States - RVT145D125 (version 2) ...
GACGCGGACATCGTACTCGAGGGTACGGGGACTTATTACGGCATGCTCGTCGGCAAAACATTGGATATCCATGGTGATTCCACAATCCACGTGGACGAAGCGTCGGTCTTCGACCTCTTAGGCCTCGACGGGCCCGCCCCGACGCTCGTGAAGTGACCGCGGCAAGGATCTTACCGGTCCGTTTGCATCACGCCTCCCGTGAAGAACCCGCTCGCTCGCGCTCGCGGCTCGGATTCGCAAATCTCCCCTACGCCAACTAAGTGACCCCGTCGGTCGTAGCCGATACTGCTTCCGAACGCCGCGTAAGCCCATCGAACGACACGGATCTTCTTCCATGCGTAAGACAACCGATAACCCGGAAGCTTCCGGCTTCGACCGAATCGTCCACCGACTCGCAAACCTCTTCTCCCCCGACCGCCTGCGCGCCTACCCGCCGACGATGGCGATCTGTGTGCTGCTGGTCTGGGCAGCTACCATGGCCCTCGGGGACGGCCTGACGGATCGAAACAAGGTCATCATCGGCGGCGATTTCTCGTCGTTCTATATGGGCGGACGTTACCTGCTCGAGGGCCGGCTGAACGAACTCTACGACTTCGTCGGGCAGAAGGACTTTCAAGACGCGCTCGTCGCCCCGGCGCAACCCGATGATACGCATCCGTTCGTGAACCCGCCGTTCACCACCATCCTGTACGCGCCGTTCGCCCTGACCGGCTACGTCACCGGACTCTTCACCTGGATGGGGTTCGGCCTGATCATGTTGCTGGTGTCGCTCCGCATGCTGCGCAACGAACTCTTCGACGCCGACAGGCTGTCGGTCGGGCGCATGCTGGTGCTGACCCTGCTGTTCTATCCCACGCTCGCGTGGTTGATGTACAGCCAGAACAGCACCATCACGCTCTTGTTGTTGACGACCACGTTCCTGATGATGCGCCGCGGCAAGGACCTATCCGCCGGACTTACGCTGGGTCTGCTCTTTTACAAACCACAACTGATGCTCGCGGCGGGCATGATGCTGCTCGTGTCGCGTCGGTGGCGGGCGCTGGGCGGCGTGACTTTGGGGGTCGCGATCTGGACCGGCGTCGGGCTGCTGATCGGTTCCGAAGCCATGATCGAATACTTCAAGTTGAGCCCGCGCCTCTTCGAGTTCCTGCGGGCCGACGGCAGCTTCATGGGCATCCCCTTCCAATACCCGCGCTGGGGATCGCAAAGCTTCTACGGGTTCTGCATCCTCCTGTTCGACGGGTTCTCGCAACGGTTGACCAATACCGTGGCCACGCTGCTCACCGTCGGCGGCGTGCTCGCGGTGGGCGCCGCCTGGCTCCGCACGCCCTGGGAACCGGGCTCGCGACAATGGGATCTCACCGCCGCCGCCACCCTCGCCCTCGGCGTGCTGATCAGTCCGCACCTGTTCGTGTACGACTTGACGCTGCTGCTGCTTCCCCTGTTCATCGTCTACAGCAAGTATCCGAGCCGCTCGACCGGACTCGCGTTCGACGGCGGACCGCTGCTCGCCGCCACCGGGACGCTGTACGTGTTGACGTTCGTCAGCAGTTATCTGGCGCGCGGTCAGTTGCTGCTCAGCGAATGGGCCGACGCGCCCAAGACGGCGCTTCAGTTCTCCACCCCGGCCATCGTCCTCTGGTCGTGGGTGGTCTACCGATGCTCGCGCCTGGCTGATTCAGTGATCGGCGGCGACGGCGCCCGCACCCGACGAGGGCCGGCCCCATCGCCCAGCACCCCGGCATGAGTCGGGGAACCTGCACGCGACGGCGTGAACGCGTCAAGCCAATAGAAATGCGGAACGAAGCGTCATGACGACACCTCGCTCCGCATGCCAATGGCCACAAGCTCCACGCTCCGCCTACGGGCCGATGGCGACCTCGGCGGTCTCACCGGTGCGGATCTGAATGCAATCCTCCATCGGCAGGATGAAGATCTTGCCGTCGCCGACCTTGCCCGCGTCGCCGGTGCGACCGGCGGTCACGATCGCCTCGACGGCCGGCTCGAGAAACTGATCGTTGACCGCGATCTCGATCTTGAGCTTGGGCAACAGCCGCACCTGGTTCTGCTGGGCCCGGTAAACTTCGGTGAACCCGCGCTGCCGACCGCACCCGCGCACGTCACTCACCGTCATCAGGTACACGTCGCATTGGGCCAACGCCTGCTGGACCGCGTCCAGCTTCTCGGGTCGAATGATCGCGTGAATCATCTTCATGGTTATCACTCCTGCCGGCCTGTATCGAGACCGGTTCGCATGCGCCTAGGATTCGACCTTGGCGCTGGTCGATTTGGAAACGTTTTTGAACAGGTCTTCGAGGTTCTGACGAATCTTGTCGGGGTTGCCGCCGCGGAACCGGAACTTCGTGCCGCGAACGGTGGACATCTGCGAGTAGACCGACGTGAACGCCTCGGACGGCGGACCGCCGTGGTCCTGACAGAGATTACGCCAATGGTTGAGCATGGCGTCGGCGTCGATACCGTCCAGCGTGATGGTGAAGCGTTCACCCGCCGGCGGCGCCGACGCCGCCCGGGGTCCGCCGTTGCCGCCCACCAGCGCCACCGATCCGGTGCCCGCCCAGGCATACGCCCGCTCGCTGTGCTGCGAGAGATCCAGCCCGACGACTTCCTCGTCCTCGCTCGGCCGGAGCTTGAAGATCTTATCCACGATGACCAACAGAATCAGCATCCCGATGCCGCAGTAGGCATAGGTGGCCAGCACGGCGACGATCTGCGTCCACAGTTGTCCCGGATTACCATAGAGCAACCCGTCGGTACCGCCGATGTCCGCGCGGGCAAAGACGCCGGTGAGGATGGCGCCGACCGAGCCGCCGACGAAGTGCACACCGACCACGTCGAGCGCGTCGTCATATCCGAATCGGGGTTTGAGGCTGACGGCAAAGAAGCAGGCCACGCCGCCGATGCCGCCGATGGCGATCGCCGCCATGGGGGGTACGAAACCGGCCGCGGGCGTGATCGCAACCAAACCGGCCACAGCGCCCGAGGCCGCGCCCAGTATCGTGGGTTTGCCGGTCTTGAGCCATTCGGCCAGCAGCCATCCGAGCGCCGCCGCTGCCGCGCCGGTATTGGTGTTGATGAAGGCTACCGATGCCAACTCGTTCGCGCCCAATGCGCTGCCGGCGTTGAAACCAAACCAGCCTACCCACAGCAACGACGCACCAATGACGGTGAACGGCAGGTTGTGCGGCGGCATGGGCTCGGTTCCGTACCCGACGCGCTTGCCGAGGTAAAATGCCATAACCAATGCGGAGACGCCGCTGGAAATGTGCACGACCGTGCCCCCGGCGAAATCCAACGCCCCCATCTCGCCGATCCAACCGCCGCCCCAGACCCAGTGGCAGAGCGGGGCATAGATGATCACCGACCAGAGCAGCATCAGTACGGCAAAGGACGAGAAGCGAATGCGCTCGGCAAAGGTGCCCGAGATCAGCGCCGGGGTGATGATGAAGAACGTACCCTGGAACATTACGAACAACAGGGCGGGTATGGTTCCGTTGGTCTGGCCCACCAGACCGGCGAGTCCGAAGTTCTTGAAGCTCCCGATAAAGGCGTTGCCCTCCGGCCCGAACGCGATCGTGTAGCCGACCACGATCCAGGCGATGCTGAGCAATGCGGCGCAAAAGAAGCTGTGCATCAGCGTCGAGAGCACGTTCTTGGAACGCACCAACCCGCCGTAGAACAAGGCGAGCCCGGGCACGGTCATCATGATCACCAGCGCGCTGCTGGTGAGCATCCACGCGGTATCACCGGAATCAAGTTTAGCCACCGGCGTTTCTGCGGTGTCGGTGGCGGCCGCGTCCTGGGCCCATAGCGGCGTCACCGCCATCAACACGATAGCCACGGCCAACAGGCCGCTTCGTCGCCCTCGATTTGAACGGTCGGTCCAACTCATTATCGGCTCCTCTGTTACCTCGACCATAATGACGGCATGCGGGGCGCTGACGACAGCGCGAGAGAACGGAGCCCCGTCACCGGGACTCTGGAGATCGCAATGGCAGGGATGGGACGAACCCGGAGTCCAACCGCGAAAACCGCCCGCCCGCAACGAACGCGCTTATCGAATCACGCAGCCGTGGCAGACTTGCGGTCGTCCGCATCGGAAATGTTTGTAAGGCGACCGACTCGCCGACGACGCGACGAGCCGAGTCCCAAGCGATACCCTACCAACCATGGCCGTCAGACCATAAAACGATCTGTACCCGGATCACCCGGCAAGACAAGTACCACTTTCCCGGACGATGGGCCCGGTAAACGCCATAACCTGCTTTCCCACATGAAGTTACATCTACAAGCAGAGAGCCAGAAGACCCGCTCGCCATGCTGAGAAACTATGCAGATTGCACCGTCGGAACGAGGGGTTGCCTACTGAACATGCATTCTGGATCCCGTCTCTACGCGGTCGGATCGGTCGTCGAACCGAGATCCTCCCAGCGGATCACCCGCGGGTCGTAGGAACTCGTACTCCGGTCGTACATGGCCTGGCGTCCCACGAGTGACATCAGGGTGGCGATCCGGCCGGTCTCGACGTTGGCGTTGGGCACCCGCTGGGCCCCCGCCTTGATGTTGGCCGCGAAGTCGACCAGTTCCTCGGCCGTGCCCATGCCCCAGTCCTTGTTGCTGCTCGCTTGGGTGACCTTGTCGAGGAACGCCTGCTGCGCCTTTTCGTCCCCTTCGGCGAGTTGACCGGCGGCTTGGACCATCTCCTGGCGCGTGCGCTCGTTCCAGAGCGGCAGGCTCGACGGCGCGATCTTGGTGCGGTCCTTCATCACGCCCTGCCGGCCGTACTGCATGCCCGAGGTCAGGTCGATGCCCGCCTTCTCGCAGAAGGCCCACAGCTTCTCGTCGGTGAAGAACTGCGGCAACCGGAACAGGTGCGTGTAGGAAAAGATCGTGCCGTCGGCGAATTGGAACACGGTGGCCGAATGGTCCTCCGACTGGAGCTTCGGCCCGCGGGGATGAACGACCTGCTGGTAACCGATCGACACGCACTTGATCGGCGCCTGGTTGTTCATCACCCAGGACATGACGTCCATGTGGTGACACGCCTGCTCGACCAACTCTCCGCCGGACATCTCGACATCACCGACCCAGCCGCCGCCATCGCCCACGTTCCAAGGCCAATGCCAATGGCCCTGCATGAACGTGACCTTGCCGAGCTTGCCGCTGTGAATGACCTGCATGCCGGAGAGGAAGCCGGGATGATAGCGGCGCTGCGTGCCGATCTGATAGAGACACTTCGCCTTGCGCGCGGCCCGGGTGATGCGATCGACTTTCTCGACCGTGCAGTCCATCGGCTTTTCGCTGAAGCAGTTGATGCCGGCTTCGAGCACGGGCACGACGACCTTGGCATGGTTGGCGACCTCGGTGGCGACGATGATGCCGTCGAGCTTCTCCTTGTCCATCATCTTGCGGAAGTCTTCGTACCCGACCGGCTTGTCGCGCTCGGCCTCGCGCTGACCGGCTATTACGCGCACCGGTTTGAGATCGCACACCGCGGCGATGCGAGCGTCCTTGCTGTGCTCAACCATCGTCTTGAGCAAACCCGTGCCGCGACCGCCGACGCCGACCCAGCCGAGGTTCACTCGCTCGTTCGCACCGCCGCCGCGGGCGACGCCGGCCGCACCCAACGCGACCGTCGCCGCCCCCGCCGCCGTGCTCGATTGCCGCATGAACTTTCGCCGTGAGACCCGTTTCGATTGACGCATGATTGGACTCCTCAGAATCGCGGGAAAACGTGACGCTGTACATTGTGGCATACGCGACAGGAAGGAACAAGCGCCGACTCATGCTCGCGTTTGATGGGGTTACCCACGGATGCAACCCGCGGGTATGTGCGAACCGTACCGTCCTAGTCCGGCAGTTCGAGACGGTCTTCGACGAAGGCTTTCCAGCTTCCGGCGATGTCCGGCTCGGGGTCGGTGGGATCGGGGGACTGGTCGTCCTTGGCATCGGGGTTGCTGATCCGGCTCAGGTCGTCGAGGTAGGCCAGTCCACCGGCGGCGGGGGTGGCGAGGAGAAAATCCTCGGGGGTCGGCTCTCGGGCGATGACGGTGAGAGTTCCGGGCACATTTTGTTTGCCGGCCGAGTCTTGTTTGCCGCCGGTGACGACCAGGGACAGGTCGTGCCGGGTCAGGTCCATGCGTGAGCCGAGCCAGCGCAGCCAGCCGGCGGTCTGCACCTCGATCGGGAAGGCCGTCGCCATCGGGAAGCGCAGCGTCGGCTCGAATTCGCCGGAAGCATGTTCGGCCACCATCTCGCCCCAAGCGGCGGCCCGGCGAAACCAGTCGTTCATCACGGGGATCTCGAGCGTATCGCGCACGGCGGCGAACCAGTCGCCGAGGTCAAGGGTCGCCGCCGGGGTGGTCCACGACGTGTCCGGCGGCTTCTCGTCGATGCCTTCGACGTCGATTTCGCGGCTCTCGAAGACCGTCTCGAACCGCCCGGGCCGGAGAAGGAACCGGGATACTTCGTCGCGCAGCTCGGTCAGCGCGAGCAATATATGCCACGCGGCGGCGAGGTTCTCGTGCGTCGGGCCCGGCCAATGCGGCGTGGGCACGCCGACGTAGAGGCACAGGGGGAAGGGGCGGCCTCGGTTGTCGCCGCCGTAGTCCTGAAACGCGGCGAAGACGGTCATGCCGGATTTCGGCAAGCGCAGCACGCAACACGAGTCGGGCATGCGGCGGGATCGCGGTGTGCCGTCGCGTGATCGGCCGTGGTAGATCTCGTAGCCTTTGAGGATCCAGTCGTTGAACTCCTCGACCCACTCGACGTCGGCCTTGGAGGTGTAATAGTCGGCGTACGTCGGGAGCTTACCGAACCAGCGCACGCGCGGGTCCGGCTTCAGCGTCGTCGCCTTCGATTTGAACAGGTCGGTCCAACTCATCGTCGCGCCTGCTCTTGTGGTTCCCGAACACCGCGTCGGTGCGGGTTCGGATCTTGGTCGCGATTAGCGTCCGATCGCCCGGATCGGCGCCGGCATGGCGCGATCGAGCTCGAACTTGAACTTCATGCCCACCTTGGTCTGCGCCTTGGCCTTGGCCGGTATCTGTGACGCATCGATCACTTTGTTCAGCTCGACCGCGTGGGCGGTGATCCAATAACCCCCGGACCCGGCATGAAACCTTCCGTACCGATGGAGATAAGCGGGCAACGCCAAGGGTGACGACGTGCCGAGACTTTGCGGTTGCAGGTTCGGGAACGGCTCGTTGTTCACCCCCGGCACCGGGCGGAGCAGATTGAACCAGAGGTTGCGACTGCCCGCCGCCTGCCACTTCCACTGCACCTTGCGCGGGCCTTCGTCGCGCCGCCGGTCGGTCTGCGACGCGATGGTCAGCGCGTCCTCGTCGCCGTCACTGGTGATCAGCCCGAGGTTCAGGGCCGCTTCATTGTAGAAGTGCTGCGGCGTGTCCTGGATGTCGTGGGCGCCGTGCTCGCCGGCCTGGTCGACCTCTTCGCCGACCGGGTCGCGCCCGGTGATGGTGACCTCGAGGGTGTTGCGTCCTTGCTCGCCGATGCGCATGAAGGCGCGCCACGCCTGACACTGCTCATGAAAGCTTTCCCGCCGGGTCTGGCCCGCGAGCTTCGCCGCGCCGGTGGGCAGGTCCTTCTCGAGCGGTTCGAGGAACGAACGTGCAAAATCGACCTCGGTAAGGAACGCGATGTACCCCGCGTAGGGCACGGTGTCCATGGCGTGTTCGCCGGTGCCCGCACCGTTGATGTAGGGCCAACCGTCGTAGGGCGTGGCGGTTTCGGGCAGGTGACGATTCTCGATGGCGGCCAGGATACCGGTGAGCCGGGCGTCGAGCAGACGGCGACCGACCTCGACGAACGACGCGAGCTGGCCGGTCAGCTTCTCGTCGCCCAGGGGTAAGTCGCGGCTGCCGCGCAAGGCGTCGATGTCGGGCCAGGGGATCGGGGCGGTTTCGTTGGGTCGCGGTTTGCGCTCGAACTTGTCGCGCAGCTTGGCGTTCCGGCCGATCGCGCCGGCGAGGTCCGCCCAGTTCTTGTCGAAGGCCGAGCTCACGTCGCTCCACGGTTGGGCGTCGGGCTCGAGCGTGCCGGCGTGGATGGCGCCTCGGATGAATCCGCCCTGCTTCCAGTAGGTTCCCATGGCCGCGTCGTACGTGTCGTAGATGAACTTGCGCTGTTCGCTGACCGCATCGCCGTAAGCCCCCATCCAGCCTTTGTTCTGGTGGCCGAACAAGCCCCAGCGCACGTTGCGGAGGATCTGTCGCAAGGCGGGAATCAACTCGCGACGCACGTCTTCGATGTTCTTGCCCGCCCGGTCGCGCTGGCCGAACTGGTCGGCGAACGTGTCCCACGTTTTGTGGTTCGAGAGGTTTTCGAGCGCGCCGATCTTCTTTTGCGCGTAGGCCTGGTCCCACGCGGCGATGTACGCTTCACAATAGCGCTGCCAGCTCGATCGTAGTTTGTCGCGGCACCGTTGGTGAAGCTGGGCATCGGCGCCGGCGGTCGTGAAGTAGAGCGTCGGCCGGGTCGCGTCGAGCCAGTAGAGCGTCTGAAGGCATTCGTCGCCGCGTTGCATGAGGAAGGGAGCCGTCGCACAGGTCGGGATGTCCTCGGTTCCGCCGGCGCTGGGCACGGGAACCGCCGGCCGGATCGGCGTTTCGGCTTTGGGGGTCGTCGAACCGAAGGGGTTGTCGAACGGGTTGTCGATCTCCGACGGCGTCACCCGTGTCGGCGGTTCCGGCGTGTCGGGCGTTTCGGCGGCCCCGGCTTCCGTGGCGATCACGTAGGCCGACGGCTGCGGCTTCTGCCAGTCGGCGGCGAGTTCGGCGAGGCCCCAGCGGTTGCGTTGGCCCGTCGCCCGCGTGAGCTGTTTCTCCATCGATTGCAACAGGCCGGTCGCCCGGCCACGGTGGGCCAAGACCTTGTAACTACCCATGAGGGCCTGGAGTTTGTCGGGCAGCCATGCCGGATCGAGCTCGGCGACGAGCTTTTGCATCGACGGGTCGGTCTTGTTCTCGGGCAGCCGCTGATATTTCATCAGTTCGGTGGGCCAACGGGTGACCGGAACGTCGGCGGAGAGATCGGCGGCCCCGGCCAGCCCTTCGTTGATCTGGCCGAGCGCGGTGCGCACGCCGTTGGCCGCTCCCTTGAGCAGGACCGCGTCACTGCCGCCGACGTCTTCGGCTTTCTTCAGTTCGATGGTGTGGGCGTAGCGCTTGTAGACTTCGAGGATGTCGTCGAAGTAGTCGGGGCCGTACTCGGTCTCCGGCGGCAGCAGTTGCGCCTCCTTCTTCAGGCTCTCGAACAGCACGTGGTCCAACCCGAGCACGCCGCCGGGGTTCGGATTCCCCGCGCTGATCCAGGTGATGACCTTGGTGACCGCTTCATCGTCGTCGGGCCGGGTCTCGCAGTGCGCGTAGGTGTCGCGCAGCGCCTTTTCGTAGCTCGTCCAGTGCTTGCGCGTGTCCTTGATCGCTTCGGCAATCGACGGGATGCGGACGCGCTTGGTGTCCTTGCCCGATTGCCACGCGCAGCCGTCGAGGGCCTTGCTGAACGCCGCGAATTGGGTGCTGAAGGTTTGTTGAAACGTGGTCAGTTCGGCGACGGTGTTGATGGCGTCGGGCGCGGTGGTGCCGAGCATGGCGGCGTAGGCGGCGTGGGCGGCGGCGCAGTTCTCGGCGATGCGCATCCATTCGGCGATGCGAGGATCGGGATGGCTCGATTTGAGCAGCGCGTAGGTGCCGAGATCTTCGTGAGCGTTGGCGACGGCGATCTCGATCGTCTCGACGGCCTCGAGTTTGCCCGCGGGTCGCAGCAGACGAGCCGGGTTCTTGGCGCCATCGAGGTTGGCGACAATCGCGAAATATCGCTCGGCTTCTTTGAAGAAAGCTTCCCGATTCTCGTTACGGATGACGGATTCTTCTTTCGCGACGACGGCGCAGAGCCGTTCGCGGAAGCCTTCGTAGGCGACGGCGTCGGACGGCTGGCGTTGGGCCGAGCAACCGAACCAGGCCACGTACTCCCGCAGCGCTTCGCGGTACCGGGTCTGTTCCTCGTCGGTGGATCGCACGGCGGTGCGTAGTGCCTCGTCGATGTCGCGCAGGGCACTGCTGAGCGGACCGGTTTCGAACAGTTGGGCTTCGAGCAGGCTCAGGTCGTGGATCGGTTGGTCGGCGCCGATCCCGCCGGAGAGAATGGTGCGGGCCACCGGATGCGCTTCGAGCGTTTGCACGTGTTGACCGAGTCGGACCGAGTCGGCCAAGGCCGAGGCCGGGAGCACCGCTTCCCGCTTGCCGTCGTCGGTGGCGTGGATCAGTTTCGCCGAATCCGCGCTCGCGCCGCCGATCAGGTCCCCGAAGCTCAGTGAGGTCCAGACGAGCGTCGAGATCAACACCAAGGACAACGCGGCACTGCCGATCTTGGCGATCTTGGCCAGCCGCCGGTTCCGGGCGACCTGAGCCTCGTTGCGGAACACCAGGCCGTATTCGGGAAAGACCTTCTTGAACAGCAAGTCGCGCACGAAGTGCGGCGTCGGTTGCGGGTAGAGGCTTTCGAGGGGCGCGAACTGGGACGCGGTTTCCTCGCCGAGCCGTTCGGACAGATGCTTGAGGATCACCCCGCCTTCCTGGGTCGCACTGGTGAAGTAGACGCCGCGGAAGATCAGGTTCTTCATCGCCTTGGGGTTCTTGACCATCGGGAACAGGGTACGGACGTAGGTGTTCAGCGGCTGGCGCAGGGTGCGAAACTCTTCCGGGAAACAGTAGGCCAGCCCGCGCTCGACCTCGTCGACGTCGTCATTGAGCCGGCGGAGACGCAGGTCGCTGAGCCGCTCGTAGATCGAGTCGAAGTCTTCGTCGAAGTCGTCGGGGTTGTACAGTTCGTCGAAGGACGTGGGTTTGGACCAGCCGAAGATCTGTTTCTTGAGGGTCACGTCGTGCGACGCGCGGTCGAAGAGCTGCATGAAGCCGAGGACCTTGTCGCATTTGGTGATGACCAGGTAGGTGGCGAAGGTCACGCCGAGCTTGCTCTGGAGATCGCGCAGCCGTTCGAGCACGGTGTTGGCGTCCTGCTCGATTTTCTCCGGCGAGTCCTCGAGCAGATGTTCGGCCGACACGCATACGATGGTCCCGTTGATCGGAAATCCCTTGCGACCGTTGGCGATGGTTTCGAGGAACGAGGTCCACTCGCGGCGGTCGGAATCTTCCTGCGGGTTGCACAGCCGGCCGGCCATGTCGACGAACACCGCGTCCTCGGTGAACCAGAAGTTGTAGTCGAGCGTGCCGAGCTGATAGCCCTCGGGCTTGCCGCGCGAGAAGACGAGCCCGCCTTCGTTGATCAGCTTGGTCTTGCCGCACCCCGAGTCGCCGATGATGATGTACCAGGGCAGGTCGTAGACGCTGATCCCGGTTTCCTTGCGCATGTCTTTGACGGCGCCGAAGAATTTCTCGTTGTTGGCCTTGATCTGGGCCCGGACTTCCATGCCGCTGGGGCCGCTCTCGGACCCGCCGGCCATGTCCGCTTCCATTTTCTTCTGTCGCTTCCGGCCGCCGAATCCGAACACCCGGGACAGCAGCAGCGCGATCAGCGCGATCACCCCGATCACCACCGCCACCCCGAAGATGAGATAGATCATCTTGACGCCGGGGAAGAGGAAGCGCTTCAACAGGTAGATCGCGCCGACCGGCGTGCCCATGCCCGCCATGGCGAGCATCATGCGCACCTCGCGGGGCAGGCTCTTGTACATCTTCAGCAGCTTTTTCATGGCGCCGTCCTCTCGACCGAGCACTTTTAACTTCGAACTTCTAACCTCTCACTTCTCGCTTCCATCCCACACTTCCCGGGTCTCGCTGATGGTGCCGACCGCGTGGTTCCAGGCCACGCGAAAGGTGAACGCCGCGGTGACGAGGATCATCACGAAGATCGCGATCACCGTCGCCATCTTCATGCCCAGCTTGTAGTCGACGTCGATCTGTTCGGGCGGGGGTTGGGGAAACATTTCGCCCCCGCGGGTGGCGGTCTGCGCGGGCAGCCGCGCCCACAGCCGATGGGTGTAGTCGGCGAGTTCCTGCTGGAAGTCGTGCATCCGGCCCTTGAACCCGAGCCGGAGGCAGATGAAATAGAGGTTCAACTGGGCCCCGAGCTCTTCGGTGTCCCGCCGGTCGCGTCGCACGGCCAGATCGTATTCGTTCTGAAGCTCGTCGCAGTCCTCGAAGAACTGCTGACCGCCGAGCGATTCGATGTTGCCCAAGCCGTCGGGCGGCACCGCGGTCTCGAGTTGGACATCGCGCCAGTAGAGCGCCCCGTCCCAATTCGAGTTGAGCATCTTGTAATCGATCAGGTAGATCATCATCGCCTTGACCCGGTCGTGCCAGGCCCGTTCGGTGATCGGGTCGTCGCGGGCGATCTCCTCGGCGTCGCGCAAGGAAGAGAGCGCTTCGTAGCGCACCTGCTCGCCCGGCGGCGTGGTTTGATGCTCGATTTGCCGGGTGAAGTTGGTGATGAACTCGAAGACCGGCCAGCAGGCTTCGGTCAGCATGACCGCGGGCGCTCGACCTTCACGCTCGGGCGACGAAGATGATGAAGCTCGGGTCCGTGCCATGGATTCCAATTTCTCCGTGACCACCCTATTTCTCTGTGACGACATAGAGTGCCGGCTTGAACTTTTCCATCGCGGCGAGCTGCTCGGCCCGCATGCTCATGCGGATGCCGCGCTCCTGCTCACACTCTTTCCAGTAGTCGGTGCGGTCGGCGCCGATGGTCTTGTCGATCTTGAAGTAGTGCAACTCCTGCCGCCGGGGCAGGATGCCGGCCGGGACGGCGCGGATGTCGAACCCCAGGCCACGCACCGCCAGGGTCAAAATGCGCGGAGCTCGACGCGGCGACGCGAGCTTGAGGTTGAACGTGTTGCCCACGTGACGCTTGAGCTCGTTGATCTCCATCTCGGTCGATTCCAGGGCCAGGAACACCTCGAGGTTGTCGTCGATCCACTTGCGATCGAGCTCGACCTCGAGCCCGTCCTGGCCGGTATCGTCCTTCTTGCGGGTGAACGGGCGGACCGCGAAGTTCAACGGCCGCATCGCATCGAGCAGGCGCGTGATGCGCTTGCGCTGTTCCTCGAAGCATTTACCCGGATGATCGTGGTCGTAGTTCGGCATCGCGCCGGGCACGAGTTCCTCGGCGAAGACGGACAGATGGCCGATCAGCCGGCAGAGCATGACGAACACGTCATAGGGATGCAGCACCGGACATTGCAACAGGGCGCGCAGGTGGGCGCGGGACTCGTTGAGGGCATGGAGCTTGAGGAGGTGCTCGGTGTTGGCGGCCACGCCGTCGGTGAAGAGCATGCGGTGTTCGCGGGCCTCACGGGCGAGCACTTCGTCCTTGGCTTCGATCTGATCGGCGAGCGAGGTGATGATCCCGCTCAAACCCGGATCGGCCTGAAGAGCGAACATCGGCCCGGCCCCGAGGTCGTCCAGCTCGGGCACCGCCCCGGGGCGATCCGAGCGCTTGACCCGCCCGACCCGGACCACGTCGTACCCGGTCGTGTCGTCGCCGGCGACGAACAGCCGACCGCACATGCGACGCACGTAGACCGTCTGCGGGTTTTCGCCGGTGTTCTCGTCGCGTCGGGAGATGGGCATCGGCTCGTAGCGCGGCGTGCCGTTGCCCGCCGTCGGCTCTTCGAGCGAGATCGAATTCGCCCGGACCTCCTGCATCTGCGGGATGCCCAGCAGGATCTCGACCGAACCGCCGCCGGCGTCAAGGGCGTCGGAGAACTCGAGCGGCGGGACTTCGGTGTTTTCCGGAATGCGGACCCAGGTGCCGTCCTTCATCCGCACGATGCAGCGATCGAGACGGAGGGTGAAGTTCTCGAGCGGCTCGGGCGCGACTTCCAACTCGAGGAAGCCCCACGAGAACGGACGCGTCGCGTCGAGCCCGGTGCGGATGATCGTCTCGGTCCAGCGCTGCCCGCCCTGGAGATGGTGCGGCCGGAGAAACATCCCCTCCGACCAGTGGATTTCGTTCCAGTAACTCATATCACCTGCCGTGCCTTTTGCTGCCGCTTCCCGAGTCAGTCGTTCTTCTTGCCGCCGCCGAGTCCTTCGCGGGTGATGTTGCTGATGTACTGCTGCGGGTTCTCGCTACAAGCGTCGTTCACGCCGATCTTGATGTACAGCTCGTCGTCATAGTCCCCCGGCGGGTTGAAGCGGGCCGGACTCACCGAGAGCACGCTGCCGTCACGATCGATGAACTTGGGAAACACGAAAATCGACGCGTTCCCGTCGTGCAGCGCCATCGAGTCGAACTTGACCCCCTTGCGCGAGACCTTGGGGCCGTCGATCAGGCCGCCGCGCAGAGCGGCGCCGATGATCTTACCGTAGATTTTCTCGGGCGGGGCGTTGGTCAGCAGATAGATCTGGTCCTTGTCGAGGCGAAAACGGTTGTGCCCGGTTTCGTCGTCGACCCGGTCGCCCGGCTGGGGGCGTCGCTCGTACCAGTCGCGGGCGGTGACGTTCGACTTCGGCCCGAGCTCGTCGTTGGGGCTGCCGTCTGCGTCCAGGTCCTTGCCGTAGACGCACACGATGGTGATCTCGACCGGCTCGCCGGTTCTTCGGTCGCACGGGCGATGCTTGTGCATGTCGGTGTTGACGTGATCGTCCTGGCCGATGATCAGGGTGCGGGAGACGCAGCCGACCGAACCGAACGTCGACAATGCCGCCAACACGCCCCACACGCCGGCTCGACCGACCGAGAAACGTTTTCTTTCAATCATCGGCTCACACTCCTCTGAACACTTCCGCGAGCTTGGCGCTGCGCAGCTTGCGGATGCGTTCCATAAAGTACTCGTGCCCCCCGGCTTTGACATAATCCTTTACCGTGAGTTTCGGGTCTTTCCCGGCTCCGTGCTCCTCGCCGAGGAGTTCGCTGCGTAGTTCGCCGGCGATCGATTCGATGGCCGCGTCGTTGCTGAGCATGCCCGCGAGGACGAACTTGTGGAACGCCTTGAGCTTCGCGCCCAGGATGCTTACCGGCCGGCCTCCCTCGGGGTTGAGGGTCTGGGTGAGAATCTGGTGAAAGTCGTCCCGGTCGGCATACACCCGCCAAGGCTGTTTGACGTCGGCGTTGTGTTTGGTGAGGCGTTCGAGCACGACCCGCATGTCCTGATCGAGTCGGTGGGTAAAGCCGAAGCATTCGATCAGCGCGTCGGTCAACCGCTCGGCCGCTTTAGTGTTGGGCGCCTCGGACCCTTGGGCGAGCGGCGGCCGAGATCGGGCGAGTCGGTCCCACAAGCCTTCGAGCAACTTGTCGCCGCCGCGCTCGCCGGCGGTATCCGATTGCCGAAGCCGGCGACTGAGCTCTTCGATTTCGGCGTCCTTGTCGGTGCGAAGCCGGTCCATCTCGGCCCGAACCTCGTCAATCCGCCCGGTGAGCTTCTTGCGTTCATCCTCGAGCGATTCGACGCGGGACTGATCCGAACCCGCAAACTCCAGCTTGCGGACCTGACCCTGAAGCGCTTCGATCTGGTTTTCGAGTTCGTAGACGGCGGCGTTTTTCTTCGTCAATTCCTGGTTGGCCTGATCGCGCTCCTGCGCGACCGACTTGATCTCGGCACGCCCTTCGTCGTCGCGGGTATCGAGCTCGGTTATCCGGCGCTGGGCGACTTCGAGCTGAGCCCGCGCCTGTTGGAGATCGGCGACCGCAAGGTCGTAGTCGTTTTGCAGTCCGGCGCTTTTTTCGCGTTCGAGTTTGAGTTTTTGCCCCAGTTCCCGCGCCCGGGCCTCGAGCTGGTCGTCACTGGCGCCGCCCCGGCCGTTGGCGCCGGTCGATTCGGCGGTGGCCAGCTCACTGAGCAGCGCACAGAGCAACCCGTAGCGTTCCGGTTCGCTGGCCCCGCGCAACGCCGCCCGGAGCGGCTCGATGAGCTTGGCCGCTTCGGTTGCTTCACCGGTGGATTGAGGTGCATCAGCCATGGGTCCGCTCACGCTTCACTTCCCAACGCCGAGTTGTCGAACGGCGATCCGTGCCCTCGAAGATGGTCATCCAGCCGTGGCGATTATAACTAACCGGAGGTCGGCCACAAGACATTGGGGGTGACGGTCATCATCCGTAACCCGCATGGGGGCATTCACCTCGCGAGAAGCTCAGCGCCGCGGGAAAGTTGAACTTGACAACCCATGTACCGGGTCATCTAATGCCGGTTACCCAATACGCCAAGTTCGTGACCGCACGCCGCCGATCGAGGCGTCGTACGGTGGCTGCCGCATCGGTGTGTTGGCGCATCGGCGTGTTGGCGCATCGGCGTGTTGGCGCATCGGTGTGTTGGCGCATATGCGTGTTGGTCGGCGTGCCGCGAGTCAAATTGCGGTGTCTGGGCGCCGGCCTGGTCGGGGAAGAAACGCGTACGCGGGCGGCAACGACATAGGACGGCGGATGGGGTGCGAACGGACTCGCAAACGGTTTGCATGAATTGCCCAAGTGGGTATTTGTTCCGTCGACCGGATCGCCCGGCGCGCGCAATCGTCCCCACCCGGCTGCGGCGCGTCGACGTACGGGAGTCCGTCGTTACGAACCGGAGGCGCATAAGTTACGGAAAACTAACGTAGATACGATGCGTTCTCGCGCTGAAGCCGGTGCTTTCGTCGGTTCTGGCACAGCGGATGCTCTGTTTGATTATCGTGACGGGCGACAACGGCGTGAGCCGGCCCGTTTTTTTTGACCAGTACATTTCCCGGCCACCGGGGCCGGGCGAAAGATCAAGTTGCCGTGATCTCACAGGTGGGATCGCGGGCCGTTTAACCGTAAGCGAAGGAGTACGCAGCCATGCCAACCCCGTGTAATCTTAAAGTTCCGGAGTATCCCGGTTCCTCGGAAAAGGAAGGACGCGAAGACACGTCCGACGTGTTTGAAATCGAGCACCATCTCCACCAGCCGGTCGAGCCGACGACGGGACAGGCGTCGGGCGTCCGGGTCCACTCCCCGATGCGCATCGTCAAGCTGATCGACAAGGCGACGCCCGGCTTCCACAAGGCGCTGTGCACCGGCCAGAACCTCGCGGAGGTGACGCTGCACTTCTACCGGATCGATCCGGAAACCCGCGAAGAGGCGGAGTACTACCAGATCATCATGCGCAACGCGCGGATCGTCGACATCCGACCGTACATGCCGATGAGCTTCCTGCCCAACAACGAATCGTACCGTCACATGGAGCAGGTGAGCATGGTGTACGAAGAGATCGAGTGGAACTGGCTCCCGGATTCGGCGATCGAGCAGGACAAGTGGCGGGCTCCCGGCGGCGGCTAATGGTTCCGGCGGGTAATCGCCTCGACACGGTTGAGCGGCAGGGCGCGCCCCGGACCCGCGGAGGTCGCGAATCTCCGTGGGCCGGGGCGAGTCTCCCCGCCAATCGCCTGAGGTCGCGAGCGTATGGCACGTGAGCAGACGTTACTCGACCGGCTCGGCGATCAAGCCACCGTCGCCGGACCGACCGTCGACGAGGATGTCGATGCCCTGATGGAGTCGGTGCGTCGACACCTGAGTCGGCTGCTCAACGCCCGACACGGCATGTGCCAGACGTTATCGGACTACGGCCTGCCCTCGTTGGTCGACCTGACCGCGGGTAGCGGCAATCACGTACAGCTTGTCGCCGCCGCCCTCAAGTCGGCCATCGAACGCTACGAGCCGAGACTCCGACGGGTCCGCGTGTCGCACGATGTCGAGGACGATCAGCACGGCAGCGGCAAGCTGTTCTTTCGTGTCGATGCGATCCTGATCTCCCAGAACGGTGAGCACAAAGTGTGGTATCAGACCCATCTCGCCGGCGGCGGAGAGTTTGATGTGACGGGCTAGTGTAAAGTTTCATCCTGATGATCCGAGCCGCGAGCGCAAGCGA
>Ga0299906_10001864_pt1 | contig 17876 bp, 16 predicted proteins | sample RVTome_14_FD_200259 | JGI IMG/M metagenome (GOLD analysis project Ga0299906, IMG submission 200259) | Soil microbial communities from uranium-contaminated site in the Upper Colorado River Basin, Wyoming, United States - RVT145D125 (version 2) ...
CGTCGGCGACCAGGATCGCCGTCTGGTGGACGGGCCGGGCGCGCTCGGCGGTGGCCAGGACCAGTGGACCGGTCGCATCCGAGACCCCCCCCGGCCGCACGACCACCAGGTACTGCCCCTCGGCGGCGGCAAACACCTCCAGAGCGTCCCCGTCGGGCGGGCGCCGGCGACACCGCGCGAGCAGCGCGTCGAGCTCGCGGTCGGTACGCGAGGGCTCGTGATGGAACAGGGCCAGCCGGCGGGCCCGCGCGGCCACCGCGAAGTCCACCGCCCACTCGGCGGGGGTGTGGCCCCAGGAGAGCTTGCCGGGATACTCCTCGAGCGTGTACGTCGCGTCGTGAATGAGCAGGTCGGCGCCGGCCAGGAACTCGATGTGCCGCTCGTCCTCGCGGTGCACGCGGACGGCCTCGCCGCCGGTGTCGGGGTGGTGGCGCGAGTGCGGCTCGTGATCGGTCGCGTACACGAGGACGACGCCGTTGGTCTCGAGGCGGTAGCCGAGCGCCGGCGCCGGGTGGTTGAGGTAGCGGGTGGTCACGCGGATGCCGTCGACGTCGAACATCCCCTCGGTCAGCTCGTGATAGCGGATGGTGGCGGCGAGGTCGCCGAGCGGCACCGGAAAGTACGTCCGCTGCATCTGGCCGCCCAGGATCGCTTCCAGGGTGTGGCCCATCTGGCGCGGCGCATAGACGTCCCACTCGTTGCCGGCGACGAACAGCGGAGCGAAGAACGGGAAACCCTGGATGTGATCCCAGTGCGTGTGGGTGATCAGCAGGTGGCCACGCACCGGCCCCGGGGCGCTCGCGGCGATCTGCTGGCCCAGGCCGTGGGCCCCGGTGCCGCAATCCAGCACGATGAGGGTGCTGTCCGAGCGGACCTCGACGCAGGAGGTGTTGCCGCCGTAGCGGACCGTGGCCGGGCCCGGCTTCGGGATCGAGCCGCGCGTACCCCAGAAGCGAATCCGCATTCCACCCTCCGCTGGCCTCTGCCAGCACTCCTGGAACGTATGGTATGACACGCGTCCCGGCCGCGTGAAAAGTTTGCAGGCCCGCGCCGGTGCCTCACCCGGCGCCGGTCTGCGACTTGCAGTACGCTGGAGCGAGATGCGCCGCGCGATCGCCGTCGTCCTGCTCCTCCTGGCGTTGCCTGCGTTCGCGCAGGAGGCGCCACGCTCGCCGAACCCCGACCCCGCGAAGCTCCCGGCCCGGGTCGTCGATGTGGCACGAGGGCTGGAGCATCCGTGGGGCCTCGCGTTCCTTCCCGGCGGCGGCATGCTCGTCACCGAGCGGCCTGGACGTCTGCGTCGGGTCGCCGCGGATGGACGGCTGTCCGAGCCGCTCAGGGGGGTGCCGCCGGTGGCGGCCGGCGGGCAGGGCGGGCTCCTCGACGTCGCGCTCAGCCCGCGCTTCGCACAGGACCGGCTCGTGTACCTGTCGTTCTCGGAGCCCGGACCGGGCGGGGCCAGCACCGCCGTGGCGCGCGGGCGCCTGGACGAGCGCGGGCTCGAGGGCACGGAAGTGATCTGGCGCCAGCAGCCCAAGGTCAACAGCACCTTTCACTGGGGCTCGCGGCTCGTCTTCCGCCCCGACGGCACGCTCTTCGTGACGCTCGGCGATCGGCTCTCGCATCGCGAGCGCGCGCAGGATCTGACGACGACGATCGGCAAGATCGTTCGCATCAACCCCGACGGCTCGACGCCCGCCGACAACCCGTTCGCCGGCCGCGACGGGGTCCGTCCCGAGATCTGGTCCTACGGTCATCGCAACGTGCAGGCGGCGGCGCTGCACGGCAAGGGCGAGCTGTGGACGGTCGAGCACGGCGCCCGCGGCGGCGACGAGCTGAACGCTCCGCAGCCGGGGCGCAACTACGGCTGGCCCGTGATCACGTACGGCGTCGACTATTCCGGCGCCCGCATCGGCGTCGGCACCACCCGGCCGGGTATGGAGCAGCCCGTCTACTACTGGGATCCCGTGATCGCGCCGTCGGGCGCGGCCTTCTACACGGGCGACCGGTTTCCCGCCTGGCGGGGCGACCTGTTCGTCGGCTCTCTACAGCCCGGCCGCCTGGTGCGCTTGAGGCTCGCCGACGACCGGGTCGTGCTCGAGGCGCGCTACGTCATCGAACCGGGCGAGCGCGTCCGCGACGTGCGGCAGGGCCCCGACGGCCTCCTGTACCTCCTCACCGACAACCCGCGCGGGCGGATCGTCCGCCTGGAGCCGCCGCCCGGAGGCTGACCGCTCCCCCCACGCAGAGGGAGATCGAGGACCGTCACGGCTCTGCCGCGACGGTCCGAGCGTGGTGTGGGGGCCATGTCGGGGCCCCCACTCAACCAATCGCCTGAGGAACTGCGCCCGGTCCATCCGGCGGCGCACGGTCTCGGCGTGACGCCGGTACGCCGCGCTCGGCGCGCCCGGGTGCCACGTCGCCGGACTCGGCAGGCCGGCCGCCAGCAGCGCCGCCTCGTCGTCGCCGAGATCGGCGGCGGCCTTGCCGAAGTAGCGGCGGCTCGCGGCCTCGGCGCCCCACACGCCCGGGCCGAACTCGACGACGTTCAGGTAGAGCTCGAGGATGCGGCGCTTGCCGAGCGCACGCTCGAGCTGCCAGGTGAGGATGGCCTCGCGCGCCTTGCGCAGGGGATCGCGCGAGGGCGACAGCCACAGGTTCTTGGCGAGCTGCTGGGTGATGGTGGAGGCGCCGCGCGGCAGGTCGCGCTCCTCGATCGCCTGGGTCAGCGCCTCGAGGATCTCACCGCGGTCGAAGCCGCGGTGAGCGAAGAAATTGATGTCCTCGGCGACGAGGACCGCCACCTTGAGGCTCGGCGAGATGCTGCCGTAGGGCGTCCAGGTACGCGCGATCCGCGCGCGGCGTCCCGCCGCGCGCTGGCTCGCGCGCCACCGCTCGATGAACGCGGTCGTCGCCGGCGGCCGTCGCGCCAGCGACGCCACGTCGGGCCACGTCCACACCTCCCAGGCGGCCCAGGCCGCCAGGGCGGCGACGAGGAGGAGCGCGAGGCGTTTCAGGGGGCGGGCGGCCGCCAGGACGGCGGGGCGAGTCGCCGCTTGCCGTCGGTGGCCAGGCGGATGCCGGGCTCGTCCACGCCGACGCGGTCCCAGAGCTTGCACGTCACCTGCTTGTGATGCTGGTCGAGGCCCTCGCAGTAGTTGGTGAACTCGCAGCGGCGGACCAGGTGGCCGTAGCCGAGGCGCACCTTGCGGAACCAGTCGGGGTCGGCCAGCGACTGACGGGCGGCGGCGACGAAGTCGGCCTCGCCGCGGGCGAGGATGTCCTCGGCCTGCGCGAAGGAGAAGATGCCGCCGCTGGTGACCACCGGCGTCTCGTGGCCGGCCTCGCGCAGGGCCCGGCGCACGGCGGCGGCCAGCGGCACGTTGCGCCCGAAGGGGCCGCGCTCGTCCGAGAGCACGGTCGGCATGCACTCGTACCCGGAGCGCCCGGTGTAGGGGTACACGGCCTCGCCGACCTTCGGCTGGCGCGCGTCCTCGAACCGGCCGCCCTTGGAGAGCGACAGGTAGTCGGCGCCGGCCTCGGCGAAGCGCGCGCCGAACCAGGCGGCGTCCTCGACCCGGCTGCCACCCTCGACGACGTCGTCGCCGAGGTAGCGGATGCCGACGACGTACTCCGTGCCCACCCGCTGCCGGACCGCCCGCAGGACCTCGAGCGGCAGGCGCACGCGGTGCTCGCGCGAGCCGCCGTAGCCGTCGTCGCGCGTGTTCAGGCGGGAGAGGAACGAGGCCATCGTGTAGGCGTGCGCGTAGTGCAACTCGACCCCGTCGAAGCCGGCCGCCCGCGCCCGCCGCGCCGCCCCGGCGAACAGGTCCGGCAGGATCGCGGGCAGCTCGCGGATCCAGGGCAGGTGCACGTCCCCCACGCGCTCGCGATAGCCGTAGTCGAGCGACTCCCGCTCACGCGGCGTCAGCGTGGCGTCGAGCAGCGAGCGGTCGCGCGCGTGGGCGTCCAGCAGGTGAGCGCGAATCGCCGGCTCCGGCGCGTCCAGCCAGGCGGGCTCGCCGGCCGCCGCGGCCAGCCGCTGGCGCAGGCCCGGGCCGACCTCGAGGAAGCGCAGGAAGAACTTCTCCGGCTCCGGACGGCGTCGCACGGTCAGGAAATCGATCGCCTGGATGAAGAGCCGCGTGCGTCCCTGGCTGCGCTCCCGCACGGTCTCCACCAGGCGTCGCAGCCCGGGGATGAAGCGGTCGTCGCCGATCCGAAGCAGGGGGCCGCTGGCGACGTCGCGGATGCCGGTCGCCTCGACGACCAGCACGCCCGGCTGGCCCTCGGCGAAGCGCCCGTACCAGTCGAGCACCTCGGGCGTCACCACGCCGTCGTGCGTCGCGCGCCACGGCACCATCGCCGGCACCCACGTGCGGTCGGCGACCTCCAGGCCTCCGATCCGGGCCGGCGCGAACCAGCGCGAGCGGGCCGCCTCCTCGGCCGTCGGCCACGGCGCCGGCGGCAGGGGATGACGGACCCGGAAGCGCTCGGCGACGGGCGTCATCGCGCCGGGTCGTCGGGGTCGTAGGGGACGACGTCGGCCTTGCGGAGGACGTAGCGCTGGATCTTGCCGGTCTCCGTCCGCGGCAGGCGCTCGACGAACTCGATCGCCCGCGGGTACTTGTACGGCGCCAGCTCGCGCTTGACGTGCTCCTGGAGCTCGCCCACCAGCTCGGGGCAGGCCTGGTGCGGGGCGCGCAGCACGACGAATGCCTTCACCACGAAGCCGCGGGTCCGGTCGGGCGCCGCCACGACGGCGGACTCGGCCACGGCCGGATGCTCGTCGAGCACGTGCTCGACCTCGGGGCCGGGGATCTTGTAGCCGCCGGAGACGATCATGTCGTCGGAGCGGCACCGGTACGTCAGATAGCCGTCGGTGTCCTGGACGTAGACGTCGCCGGTCACGTTCCAGCCGCCGAAGCGGACGTACTCGGCCTGGCGGTCCGGCTTGCGCCAGTACTTGCACCCGGTGGGGCCCTTGATGGCGACGAGCCCCGGCTCGCCCGCCGGCAGCTCGCGCCCGTCCTCGTCCACCACGCGACAGTCGTAGCCGGGCACCGGGACGCCGGTGGCGCCCGGCCTGACCCGGCCGGGCAGGGAGGAGATGAAGATGTGGAACATCTCGGTCGAGCCGATGCCGTCGAGCAGCTCCACGCCGGTGACGCGGCGCCAGGCCTCCCAGGTCGCCGCCGGCAGCGGCTCGGCCGCCGACACGCCGAGCCGCAGCGCGCCGAGATCGTACCGCCGCTCGAGGTCGGGCACGGCGAGCATCAGGCGGTACGACGTCGGCGCGCAGAAGCCGAGGGTCACGCGCTGGCGGGCGAACGTCTCCAGCATCGATTCCGGCGAGAACGGCGGGGCGAGGACGGTGGACGCGCCGAAGCGGAACGGGAACACGAGCAGCCCGCCGGTCCCGAACGTGAACGCCATCGGCGGGTGGCCGCCGAAGCGGTCCTCGGGCGAGGGGCGCAGGACGTGGCGGGCGTAGGCGTCGGCCGCGGCCACGATGTCGCGGTGGAAGTGGACACAGCCCTTGGGGATGCCGGTGGAGCCCGACGTGTAGGCGATCATCGCCACGTCGTCGCGATCGGTGTCCACGGCCGCGAACCGTTCCCCGTGCCCCGTCATCAGCCCGTCCAGCGTCAGGTCGCCGGCGCGGGCGTCACCGGCGACGATGACCCGCTCGAGGACGGGCGCCTGGGTCTGCGCGCGCTCCAGCTCCTCGCGCAGCCCGCCCCACACGATCGCGGTCCGGGTGCCGGCGTCGGCGGCGACGTAGGCCAGCTCGCGCGCCCGGAGCAGCGGCATGGTCGCCACCGTCACGATGCCCGCCTTCTGGCAGGCGAGCCACGCGACGATGAACTCCGGCACGTTGGGCAGCCGCAGCAGCACGCGACCGCCGCGGTCGAGGCCGGCCGCCCGCAGCCCGTGCGCGAGCCGGTTGACCCGCCGGGCCAGCGCCCCGTACGTGAGGGTGCAGGCGCCGGCGTGGATCGCCGGCCGCCCGGCCCGGTCGCCCTCGGCATTGGCGTCGAGCAGGACCTCGCCCACGTTGAAGCGCGCGGGATAGCGCAGCTCGGGCAGCGTGTAGACCCGGTCGGGCATCCGCCCCGGCGCGGGCAGCGAGGCCGCGACGGCCGGGATCATGCCAGCGCGGCGACGCCCTCGATCTCGATGAGGCAGCCGTCGGCCGCGTCGAAGAGATCGCGGGCGCCGACCAGGGTCATGGCCGGGAAGTGCTTGCCGAAGTACTCGCGGTAGACGCCCCCGATCTCGCGAAGGTGCGCCTTGTAGGCGGCGGTGTCCAGCACGTAGATCGTGAGCTTGACGATGTCGGTCATGTCGCCGCCGGCCGCGTTCATGACGGCCTGCAGGTTGCGGCACACCTGGCGGAACTGGGCGACCACGTCCCCCTTGCCCACCACGGCGCTGCTCTCGTCGCGCGCGACCTGGCCCGCGAGGAACACGAGCCGGCCGCGCTTGACCTCGTAGCCGTACGAGAAGCCGGCCGGCTTGGGCAGCGTGCGCGGCTGGACCGCCGAGATATGGTCTTTCATGGCTCCCTCCGGAGGGACGCGGTGCCGTCGAGCACGACGGCCGCGCCGTTGATCGTGTCGTCACGCACCAGGCGGGTCACCTCGGCGGCGACCTCGGCGGGCTCGATGAGCCGGCCGCCCGGGTTGAGGCGCGCCATCGCCGCCACCGCGGCGTCGAACGACCGGCCGGTCCGGGCCGCGACGGTGCGGGCGCCGCTCCAGACGATGTCGGTCGCGGCGAAGCCCGGGCAGATCGCGTTGACCGTGACCCCCGTGCCGGCGACCTCCGCCGCCAGCGCGCGTGTGAGGCCCACCAGCGCGTGCTTGGAGGCGGTGTAGGCGCTGACGTAGGGCGCGCCGTCCAGGCCGGCCAGGGAGGCGATGTTGATCACCCGCCCCCAGCCGCGTTCGAGCATGCCGGGCAGGATGGCGCGCGTCATCAGATAGGGTCCGGTGGCGTTGACCCGGAGGTGGCGCTCCCACGACTCCGGGTCCGTGCGCGCGAACGGAGCCGACTCCGCGATCCCCGCATTGTTCACGAGCACGTCGACGACCCCCAGCGCGGCAACCGTCCGGGCGACGGCGTTCACCACCGACGCCGCGTCGGTCACGTCGAGCCGTATTCCGATCGCGGTGGTCCCGGCCTTCCGGAGCTCGGCGGCGGCGGCTTCCACCTGCGCGGCCGTGCGCGCCGCCACCGCCACGGCGAGCCCGGCGGCGGCGAGGTCGGCCGCCACCGCTCGTCCGATCCCGCGGCCACCACCGGTCACGAGCGCAACGCGGGCCATGGCACCATCTTACCGTCCGGCGGCATGACCCCCGAGGATGCCGGCGTCTATGGGCTCTCCACGCAGAAGAAGAAGAAGAGGGGACGCATGCCGGTCTCGTGAGGATCGGACAGGCACCGGACGCGTGGGGGCTGGGAGCCACGCGGCGGCGGGGCGGCGACGCCGGTCGCGCAGCCGGCCACCAGCACCACGACGAACAGCACGAGCACGACCCGGGCCCCGATCACCGCGCCATTCTAGCGCCCGCTCTCGCGCGGCGGGAAGGTGTATAAAGCGGAGGGGCATGGCGCGCGAGTTCGTGAAGGCGACGGCGAGCGGCGCGGTCGAACGGCTGCGACCGGGCATGCGCGTGCTGCTGCCGCCCGGGTGCGGCGAGCCCCGGGCGCTGGTGGCGGAGGTGTGCCGGCAGTCGGAGCGGCTGCGCGACCTGACGCTGATGGGCGGCATCCACCTGGGCGACTATCCGTGGGCCAGACCCGAGCACGCGGCGCTGCGCTACACGACCTGGCAGATGTCGCCGCGCCTCGAGGACGCCCGGGGCCGCGGCCGCGTGGAGTTCATCCCGATCCGCTACTTCGACGTCGTGACCGAGTTCGCCCCCGGGGGGCGATGGGCGCCCGACTGCGTGCTCGTCCACACGGCCCCGCCCGATGCGGGCGGCTACCTGAGCCTCGGCGTGGCGGTGGGCGTCACGCTGCCGGCGGCCCGGACGGCGCCCCTCGTCATCGCGCAGGTCAACCCGCGCATGCCGCGCGCCCGCGGCAACGGATGGCTGCACGCCAGCCAGGTCGACGCGTGGGTCGAGGTCGACGAGCCGCTGGTCGAGTACCCGCTTCCCGTGGCCGGCGAGGTCGAGCGCGCGATCGGCCGGCACGTGGCGGCGCTGGTCCGCGACGGCGCCACCGTGCAGATCGGCATCGGCGCCATCCCGCAGGCGGTGCTGGAGGCGCTCGCCGATCATCGCGACCTGGCGCTGCACTCGCTGCTGGTCGATCAGGGGGTGACCCTGGTGGAGCGCGGCGTGGTCACCGGCGCGCGCAAGCGGTTGCATCGCGGCCGGATGGACCTGGCCGAGGCGATGGGCACGCGGCGGACGTTCGAGTTCGTGGGCGCCAGCGACGCCGTCAACATGGAGTCATCGGGCTTCGTGCACGATCCGGAGGTCCTCGCCCGGCTCGACGGCTTCGTGGCGATCAACTCGGCCCTCGAGATCGATCTCACCGGCCAGGTCACCGCCGAGAGCCTGGGGCCGCGGCAGGTGGCGGGCATCGGCGGGCAGTTCGACTTCGTGCTGGGCGCCTCGCGGGCGGCCGGGGGCGCCTCGATCATCGCGTTGCCGTCGACCGGGCGCGAGGGCGCCGCGTCCCGCATCGTTTCCCGGCTGGCCCACGGCGCCGCGGTCACGACGCCACGCTACCTGGCCGACTGGGTGGTGACCGAGCATGGGGCGTCGCGGCTGCGGGGGTTGTCGGACAGGGCGCGGGCCACGGCGCTGCTCGCCGTGGCCCATCCACGCTTCCAGGGAGAGCTCGAGCGTGCGCTTACGACCGCCTAGCCGCGTCGATCTTGGCGAAGATCTCCTCGTCGGTCGGGAAGCGATACGTCTCCTGGTTGGTGTACACGGTCTGGCCGTCGATGAAGACTTCGAAGATGCCGGCCACGCCCTCTTTCAGGCGGGCCGTGATGCCGTACTTCCCCTTGATGGAGGCCTGCAAACTGGAGGCCTGGGGCAGGTAGTTTCACTCCCCGCAGTACAGGATCTCGATGTCCATGGCTCTCGTCGCCTCCCCCCGGACAGGATGATGACGCCATTGTATATGACGCGTTCGTTGCGGCCGGCGATTCCGTGCGCGCCCTGATCGACACCGACCCCGGGCTCGACGACGCCCTCGCCCTGCTGTTCGCCTGGGGCTCGCCGCAGCTGGAGCTGGCCGGAATCACGACGGTGGCCGGCAACGTGCCCCTGGCCGACGCCACGCGCAACGTCTTCCGCCTCCTGGCGTTGCGCGACGTCCGGCCCCGGCCCCCCGTCGCCGAGGGCGCGGCGGCCCCGCTGGCCCGCCCCCTCGTGACCGCGATCCGCTATCACGGCGCCGACGGGCTCGGGGACCTGCCCGACTGGCCGGCGGCGGCGGGCACGCCGGAACCGCACGAGGCGGCCCGGTTCATCGCCGACACGGCGCGCCGGGCGGCGGAGCCACTCACGCTCGTCGCGCTGGGCCCGCTCACCAACGTCGCCCTCGCGCTGGAGCGGGATCACGAGGCGCTCCGCCGGCTGGCCCGCGTCGTGGTGATGGGCGGCGCCGTCGACGTGCCGGGCAACGTGACGCCGGCCGCCGAGTTCAACATCCACGTCGATCCCGAGGCCGCCGCGCGCGTCCTGGCCGCCGGCCTGGCCCTCGACCTCGTGCCGCTCGACGCGACCCGTCAGGCCGTGCTCTCGCGCGCGGACCTCGAGGCGGCGCTGCGGCGCCGGGCCGGTCCGCTGGCCGAGCGGGTGTCCGCGTTCACCCGGCGCGGCTTCCGCGTGGACGAGGGCCGCGGCACGCCGGGGATGGTGCTGCACGATCCTCTCGCGGTCGCCGCCGCCCTGGATCCGACGCTCGTCGGCTGGGAGGCCACGCGCCTGGAGATCGGCCCCGACGGCGAGACGCGCCGCGTCGCGGGGCCGGCCAACTGTCGTGTCGCCCGCACCGTCGAGGTCGCGCGCTTCCTGGCCGTGTTCCTGGAGCGCCTGTGCCCCGCGTCCTAGTCGTCGGCTCGGCCAACGTCGACGTCACGGTGGCGCTGCCGCGACTGCCGCAGCCGGGCGAGACCGTGACGGACGGCACGCTGCTCGTCGCGCACGGCGGCAAGGGCGCCAACCAGGCGGTGGCGGCGCGGCGCCTCGGCGCCGAGGTGCGCCTGATCGGCTGCGTCGGTGACGACGCCTCCGGCCGCGAGGTGCGCCAGGCGCTCGACGGCGAGGGGATCGGTGTCGACGCGCTGCTCACGACGGCCGCGGCCGCGACCGGCACCGCGCTGATCGTCGTGGACGCCGAGGGACGCAACCAGATCGCCGTCGCTCCGGGCGCCAACCGCGCGCTGACGCCGGCGCACATCGACCGCCGCCAGGCGGACTTCGCGTGGGCGGAGGTCGTCGTCGCCTCCCTGGAGGTGCCGCTGGCGAGCGCCCGGCACGCGCTGGCGTGCGCGCGGCGCCACGGCGCGCTGACGATCCTGAACCCGGCGCCGCTGCCCGAGGGCCGCCTCGATTGCCTCGACCTCGCCGACTACGCGACGCCGAACGAGGGCGAGGCGGCCCGGCTGACCGGGCTGACGCTCACCGGCCTCGAGGACGCGGCCGAGGTCGCAGCGGCGGTGCGGGCGCGGGGGGCCGTGCACGCCGTCCTCACGCTGGGCGCCGCCGGCGCCTTCGCCGACGGTCCGGGCGGACGGCTCCACGCTCCCGGCTTCCCGGTCACGGCCATCGACACCACGGGCGCCGGCGACGCGTTCAACGGCGCGCTGGCGGTGGCGCTGGCCAGGGGCGGCCGGCTCGCGGAGGCCGTGCGGTTCGCGAACGCCGCCGCCGCGCTGGCGTGCACGCGGCGCGGCGCGCAGCCGTCGATGCCGTCCCGCGCGGACGTCGAGGGGCTGCTGGCCGGCTGAGCGCTCACGGGCGCATCCGCGCTCGGAGCGCGCCGACGCGGGCGAGGGCGGCTTCCACCGTTTCGGGCGCCAGCCGGCCGCGCTCCAGCGCGCCGCGGAGGGCCTCGAGGACGACGCCGGCGGCCGAGCGGCCGTCGGGCAGGCGATCGTCGGCGATCAGCAGGACGTCCACCCCGGCGCGCAGGGCGAGCACGGCGGCGTCATCCAGGCCGTAGTGCTGCTCGATGGCGCCCATGCGCAGATCGTCGCTGACGACGACCCCGGTCCAGCCCAGCGCGCCGCGCAGCAGGCCGGCGATCGTCGCGCGCGACAGCGTCGCCGGATGCCGGCGATCCAGCCGCCGGTTGAACACGTGCGCGCTCATCACGCTGTCGACGAGCCCCTCGGCCATCAGCGCCCGGTACGGCGCCAGCTCCAGCTCGGGCCGCGCGGTGGCCGTCACGTCGACGAACCCGAGGTGCGAGTCGCCGAAGCTCGAGCCGTGCCCGGGGAAATGTTTCAGCGTGGTCAGCACCCCGGCGGCCCGCATCCCGGCGAGGTAGGCGCGCGCGTGGGCGGTGACGCGGACGGGATCGGCGCCGAAGCTGCGGCTGGCGCCGACGACCACGGGGTTGGCGGGGTTGTAGCCGACGTCCACGACCGGCGCGAGGTTCCAGGCGATGCCGGCGTCGCGCAGCCACCCGCCGATGCGGCGCGCCTCCAGCTCGGTCAGCGCGAGGTCGTTGCCGTCGCCGAGGTCCTGGTGCGAGAGCGTGTCCGTGTAGCCGGCGCCGGGTCCCAGCCGCATCACGCGTCCGCCCTCGGCGTCCACCGCGACCAGGAGCGGCCGGCCGGCGCACGCGCGCGCGCGCCCGGCCATCCAGGCCGTGAGCCGCGCGACCTGTCCGGCGTCGACCACGTTGCGCCCGAACAGCAGCGCCCCGCCCGCCCGCGCCTCGCACAGCAGGCGCTCCAGCTCGGCATTGCCCTCGCCGGCGGTGCCGTGGAAGCCGGCGAGGAGCAGCTCGCCGAGACGCGGCAGCAGGGGCGCCAGCCGGGCGGGATCGGGCGGCGCCAGCGTGCGGCAGTTCGCGAGCGCGAGCGCCGCGAGCGCCAGGACTAGCGGGCCGAGGCGACGAGTCGTCGGACGCGCTCGGGATCGACCGGGCTGGCGACGTGGCCATTGCGCTTGAGCGAGGTGCCGACGATGACGCCGTCGGCGACCGCGAGCAGGTCGGCGACCGTGCCCGGCGTGACGCCGCTGCCGACCAGCAGGGGCACGTCGGGCACCGCGCTGCGCACGCGCTTGACCTCGCCGATGGGCGTCGTGGCGCCGGTCGCCTGGCCGGAGACGACGAGGCCGTCGGCGAGACCGCGGTGGGTGAGGTCGCGCGCATGCTGCTCCAGGTCCACCGGCGCCAGCGGCATCGCGTGCTTGCCGCCGACGTCGGCGAAGATGGCCACGTCGGCTGCGAGCAGCCGGCGCTCGCGCAGCGTCGCGTAGGCGTCGGACTGCACCAGGCCCTGGTCGGCGACCACTGCGCCGGCGTGCACGTTGACGCGGATGAAGCGGGCCCCGACGGCACAGGCGATGCCCAGCGCCGCGCGGGCGTCGTTCTTGAGCACGTTGATGCCGAGCGGGACGGCGGGCAGGGCCGCGCGGACCTCGCGCGCGACGACGGTGAGGGCGGCCACGGTGGCGGGCTCGACGCGTCCCGGCGTGAACGGCGCGTCGCCGTAGTTCTCGATCAGCAGCGCGTCCATGCCGCCGTCGGCGAGGGCGCGGGCGTCGGCGACGGCGGCGGTCACCACGCGGTCCATCGAGCCGTCCCAGCGCGGGCTCCCGGGCAGCGGGGCAACGTGGACCATGCCGATGAGACGCATGCGACGCCGGGGATTGTAGCACGCGGTCACCGTTGGACGGGCCGCCGACGGCCCGGCTATAGTGGCATCCGCAGACCGTGGGAGCCGCCAGGGAGTCCGGGCCGGGCTCGCGACCGTGGCGCAGGCGACGGCCCAGCCGGAGCCGAAGGGAGGACAGCCGTGGGCTACCAGACGCTGCGCGTGGAACGGGACGGGGCGATCGCCACCATCACCCTCAACCGTCCGGACGCGCGCAACGCAATCGACCTCACCATGCGGCAGGAGCTGGTGGGCGCGCTCGACGAGGTCGAGGCCGACGAGGCCGCCCGCGTCCTGATCCTCGCCGGCAGCGGCGGGCACTTCTGCGCGGGCGGCGACGTGAAGTCGATGCGGACCCGGCGTCTCACGGCCGCCGAGGGGCGGGGGCGCGTCGAGCTGCTCAACCGCATGGTCCTGCGGCTGGTGGACTTTCCGCGTCCCACGATCGCGATGGTCGACGGCTTTGCCGTCGGCGCCGGCACCAACCTGGCCCTCTGCTGCGATCTCGTCGTCGCCTCCGACCGCGCGAAGTTCGGCGAGCTGTTCAACAAGATCGGGCTGGTGCCCGACGGGGGCGGCACCTGGCTGCTCTCGCGTCTCGTCGGGCTGGCGCGCGCCAAGGAGCTGATCTTCACCGGCGACGTCTTCGACGCCGCCGAGGCCGCGCGTATCGGCCTCGTCAACCGCGTGGTGCCGGTCGCCGACCTGGGGCGGGTCACGCGCGAGCTGGCCGAGAGGATCGCGGCCGGCCCGCCCGCCGTGCAGCGCCTGGCCAAGCACATGGTCAACCGCGCGGCGACCTCCGATCTGGCCGCCGCCCTCGACCTCGAGGCCTACTCCCAGGGACTGGCCATCGCCTCCGACGATCACCAGGAAGGCCTGGCCGCCTTCTTCGACAAGCGCCCCCCGAAGTTCACCGGGGCGTAGGGCCGTGCTAGTTCGGGCGGGGCGCAGCGGGTAGCGGCGCCGGAGTCGACTCGGAGCCGGGGGGCGCGGCGTCTTGTTGCGGTGCTGGTGGCGCCAGCGCCGCCGGTGGCACGGCGCGCGGGCGGATGGGCGGGCCGGCTGGGCGGGCGGTGCTCGGCGGAGCCAGGGCCCGTGGCGCGGCGGGGACCGGTGATCCCGTTGCCGGGTCGGCCGGAGGAGCGGGTGCCGACGACGGGCCCGGTGGCGGCGGCGCGGGCGGAATCGCAGGGACACCAGGCGGCGGCGCCGGTACGACGGGCTGGGGGCCGGGCGGCGTCACGCCGAGGGGCGGGCCGGGGGCGGGAGCGGACGACGGCGGTGGCTCGAGCGGGGGCGCCGAGGGCGCCGGGGCCGGGACCGGCGGCGGCACCGGCGGTGGGCCGGAGGTCGGCGGGCGCGGCGACGTCCGGATCGCATCGTCGACCTCGGGGGTGGCGCGCCGCATCTCCTCGGTGATCCGCGCGGCGTCGAGTGCGGTGCCGACGACCCGGGGCGTGATGAGGAGGATCAGCTCGCGCTTGTCCGTCGTGTGTTCCTTGGTGCCGAACAGGTAGCCGAGGATGGGGATCCGGCTGAGCAGGGGAAGGCCACGGTCGGCGACGCCGCGCCGGTCGGTGATCAAGCCCGCCAGCACCAGCGTCTGATTGTTGAGCAGCACCACCGATGTCTCGGCCTCGCGCTTGTTGATTCGACGCGAACCCGTCGGCGGCTCGGGGTCGCCGATGTCGTTGACCTCCTGCTTGATGTCCAGGGCGACGGTGCCCCGCTCGCCGATTCGCGGCGTCACCGTGAGCACGACACCCGCGTCCCGGTACTCGACGGTCTGGTTGACGACGATGTTCGTGGGGGAGATCTGGCCGGGCTGGGTGGGGTCGGTGGGTGACGTCGTCACGCCGCCGATCGGGGCCTGCTGCCCCGTGATGATCGGGATCGACTGCGACACGTTGACGACGGCCTTCTTGTTCTCCGACGTCATGATGTGCGGGTTCGAGATCACGTTCACCCGCGTCTCGGCCGCCAGCGCGTTGAGCATCGCGAAGAACTTGTCCCTCTGGAAGGCAAAGGCGGTCAGTCCGGCGCCGGGCAGGCCACTGGCGATCGCCCCCGGGATCAGCGAGCCGAGGTTCAGCGCGGGAGCCGTGATCGGCGACGTCGTGCCGGTCGACGTCGTGATCGACTGTTGCGCGAGGCGGAAGCTGCCCTCCCGCAGCGCCCAGTCGATCCCGAGCTTCGTGCTGTCGGTCAGCGTGATCTCGGCGACCAGGACCTCGATCAGCACCTGGCGCGGCATCCGGTCGAGCTGCTTGATCGTGATCTCGATGTCCGCCCATTGCTTCGGCGTCGTGGTGACGATGATGGCGTTCGTCGTCTCGTCGGCGATGAAGCGCACCTGGCCCTCGACCAGCGGGGCGTCGGCGGTTCCCGGCGCCAGCGGCGCGCCCGGCGCCACCGACGGTGGGGGCGGTGGCGGCGGAGGCGGCTGGCCGGGGGTGCGTCCGGTCTGCGTGCCCGGGGTGGTCGTCGACACCGGCGTCGTCTGCACGGTCTCGCGCCCGCCGTAGATCGCGTTCAGGGTCGCGGCGAGATCCTTGGCCTTGGCGTTCTCGGCGTAGTAGATGAACACCCGGCGGCCGCCGGTGATGTTCACGTCCAGCTTCTCGATGACCCGGCGGATGGTCTCCATCTCGCCCCTGCGCGCGTTGACGATGAGCAGGTTCGAGCGGCGCTCCGCCACGATCAGCGGCGGGCGGTCGGCGCCGCCGGGCTGGGCGGCGCCGGGCAGGGCCGGCGCGCCGGGCGCGGCCGGGACCGGGGCCGCGACTCCGGCGCCGGTGCGCAGGCGGCCCGACTGGAAGAGCTGGTTGAGGATGTTGGCCATCTCGGCCGCGTCGGCGTACTGCAGCGGGATGATCTGCAGCTCGTCCAGCGCCACCTCGATGTCGACCAGCCGGATGATGTCGAGCAGGCGGGCGATGTTGGACGCCGAGTCCGTGATGATGAGCACGCCCGTCTCGCGGTTGGCGATGAGCGTGCCCCGGGACGAGATGAGCGGCCGCAGGAGCGTGCCCAGGTCGTTCACGGGGGCGAAGCGGACGGGAACGATCTGCGTGATGACCTCGTCGGTCGCGCGCGCCGGATCGGGCGTGGCGCCGACGATGGTGGGCACCGCGCGCTCGCGGGCGCCCTCGATCGGCACGATCTTGTAGAGGTTTCCCGAGCGGATCGCGGTGACCCCGTGCACCTCGAGGATGGCCAGGAGGACGCCGAAGACCTCCTCCTGGGGGATCCGTCCCGATGTCTGCACGGTGACCTTCTTGCCCGACACACCGGGGCCGAGGACGTAGTTGAAGCCCACGATCTCGCTGGCGGCGTGGACGACCGTCTCGATGTCGGCGTTGTCGAAGTTCAGGACGATGAAGCGGCCCTTCTGGCCGGGGGGCACCGGCGGCACCGTCGGCGGCGCGGCCGGGCGCACGGGGGCGGCGGCGCGAGGCGGCTCCGCGCGGGGCGGCTCGGCCCGAGGCCCGACCGAGGGCGTGGGGGGCGCGGGAGTGGGGGGCGGGGCGGGCGCCACCGTGACGACCGGGGCCGGGAGCGGCGGCAGCGGCGGAGCGCTGATCGGCGGCGCCTTCGACGGCGTGGCGCAGCCGCTCGCGAAGGCGAGCATGACGACGGCGGTGATGCTGCGCTTTACATCATTGCTGCGGCGCATTGGGGGGCTGCCCTTGCGGGAGGCGTCGCAAGAGGTTCGGTGGCAGCGGCCGGCGGCCCGGGATGACCGACGGCATCACGGGCTGCGCCGCCTGACCGGACGGCGGGACCACTCCCGGCCGGGGCATGACCTGGCCGGGCGGCGGGGCGACCGCCGCCGCCGGCGGGATCACGCCCGGCAGGGTCGGCGGGGTCCCGACCGGCTGCGCCGGCTGGGCTCCGGGGGCGACCGCGACCGCCGGAACGGGCGTCGGCCGTGGCCGCGAAGGATCGCGCAGCCTGACGTCGAGCTGCCCGTCCGGGCGATTGATGACGACGCTGTCCGCGCTGATGGCCTGCACGGTGCCTCCGCCCACGTTGTCACCGACGCGATAGGCCGCCACCCGCTTCGTCGCCGGATCCTCGAGGTACGCGATCGGCGCGCCCTCGCGGAGGACGACGCCGTACAGGTTCGGCTTTCCCGCGGGAGAGGCGGCGGCGGCCGCGACCGTGGCGGGCGCCTCCGTCCGTGTCGGGCTGAAGAGGTTGCGCGCGGCGACGCTGCCGTAGGCGCCGGCGACTGCCGACCGCGGCTCCTCGGCCACCGGGGCCGGGGTGGTCGCGGGCGGACGGCGCGCGGCCGACGGCATCCGCAGGGGAGCCGTCAGCTGGCGGGCGATGAACACCACGCTGCCGGCCGCAATCGTGAGCAAGAGCACGTTGATGATCAGTAGCTTCTTGGGCATCATGCTTTCGGCTTGCCGGGCAGGATGAACCCGGACACGGTCAGCGTCACGAGCAGCTCCTTCGGTTGGCTGACGTTCACTACTCTCACGCGCAAGTCTTGAACCGTCAACAATTTCTGCGAGCCCTCCAGCCGGGTGAGCAGATCCACGAGCTGACGGATCTCGCCCGAAACCGCGATTTCCACGGGGATTTCCAGCAGCTCGCCCCGCTCCACGGTGGGCAGGATGCGCTCGCTCCGGACCTCGGTGTTGGCCTGGGCCGCCATCTCCTTGGTCAGCTTCTGCAGCTCGGAGGCGGCGACCGCGGGCGCCGCCTCCGCGAGGAACCTCGCAGAGGCACGCTCGAGATCGGCGTTGACCGCCTCCAGCTCCCTGGCGATGGCGTCCTGGCGGGCGAGCAAGTCGAGCCGGCGGGCCAGCACCTGCGAGCGGCTCGGCACCAGCTCGGCCGTGAGCCGCTGGCGTTCGGCCAGGGGCTGGACGATGAACGTCCAGCCGAGGACGAGCGCCAGGCCGAGCCCGCCCAGCAGCACGAACCGCCGCTCGCGGCCCGACAGCGAGCCGATCATGAGCGGGACGCTCCGCCGGCCGGCGCGAGGGGGGCCGCAGGC
>Ga0299906_10001865_pt1 | contig 17873 bp, 14 predicted proteins | sample RVTome_14_FD_200259 | JGI IMG/M metagenome (GOLD analysis project Ga0299906, IMG submission 200259) | Soil microbial communities from uranium-contaminated site in the Upper Colorado River Basin, Wyoming, United States - RVT145D125 (version 2) ...
CATGGCCCTCCGAGAAGAGGCGTGGACGCTGGGCCATGGCGGACCGGTAAGCATCGGAGGCGATGGGGGGATCCAGAGCCGTTTCCTTGGCGCGCATACCCGAAGACCTGGAGAAGGCGCTTTCATGCTTGTCGTCAAGGCAGGCCCGATGCGGTGCCGTCGTCCGGGCGAGCGTGCGGGCCACAGCCATCGACCGTGCAAGACGTTCCCGTCCGCGTCACCGTGGCCAGGAGAACAGTGCGAGGAGAAGGCGGCGCGGGGCGCGGCCCAGCCATGTTCGGGACAAGGACCGAGTCCGCCGCACCGATGGGGCGTCATGGCGCACCGGAGCCGTGCCTACGTCGGCACGAGCGGTTGGAGTTACGACGACTGGCAAGGCCGCTTCTATCCAGAGGGCACGTCCGCAGGCGAGCGGCTCGCTTTCCTGGCGTCCGTCTTCGACACCGTCGAGGTCAACCACTCGTTCTACCAGATCCCCGACCGCGACGCCGTCGCGTCCTGGGCCGAGGGGACGCCCGACCGCTTCCGGTTCGCCTTCAAGCTGTGGCGCGGGATCACACACTACAAGAAACTACAGGACTGCGCGGAGCACCTGCAGCGCTTCTTCGCGCCGCTTGAGGTCTTGCCGGTCGCGCGGCGGGGCCCCGTCCTGGTGCAGACGCCGCCGCAGCTCCGCCTGGACACGGGGCGCCTCGAGGCCTTCCTCGACCTCGTGCGGCAGACGACGGCGCCGCAGCGGTGGAAGGTGGCCGTGGAGTTCCGACACCCTTCCTGGATCTGCGATGAGGCCTACGAGGTCCTGGAGCGGCAGAGCGCGGCGGTCTGCCTGCACGACATGCGCGACGCGGCGCCGACCACGGAGCCGACGGACTCGTCGTTCGTCTACCTGCGGCGCCACGGACCCTCCTCGTCCTACACGGGGGGCTACGACGACGACGCGGTCGCGGAGGACGCCCGGCGCGTCCGCTCCTGGCTCGACGAGGGGCGGACCGTGTACGCGTACTACAACAACGACGTCGGCGGCCACGCCGCGCGCGACGCCCGCCGGCTCCTGGAGCGCCTGGGCATGGCCCCCGCCACGGAGGAGGGGGCCGCCGCGGTCGCAAACACGACATAGGCGTCCGTGGTGACCCTGTTCGAATGGCGTTGCGCATCACGCCGAGCCTGGAGGCGGTCGTGTTCGACATGGACGGCGTCGTCACGGACACGGCCCGCCTGCACGAGGCGGCGTGGAAGGACCTCTTCGACCCGTTGCTGCGCGCGCGCGGAGAGGACCCCCGGCCCTTCACTCCGGACGACTACCTGCGGTACGTCGACGGCAAGCCGCGTCTTGACGGCCTGCGCGCGTTCCTCGCCTCGCGCGGCCTCGAGGTCCCGGAGGGCGACCCCGGCGACGCGGCGGACCGGGACACCCTGCACGGCCTCGCGGCGCGCAAGGACGCGGACTACCTGCGGCGTCTCCGAGAGGAGGGCGCCGACGTGGTGGAGGGGACGGTCCGTCTGGTGCGCCGGCTGCAGGAGGGCGGGTACCGCACGGCGGTGGTCTCCGCGAGCCGCAACGCGGCGGAGGTCCTGGCCTCCGCGGGGCTCGACCGCCTGTTCCCCGTCCGCGTGGACGGCGCGGACGCGGCGCGGCTGGGACTCGCGGGCAAGCCGCACCCCGACGTCTTCGTGGCGGCCGCCGAGCGGCTCGCGACCACGCCGGGCAAGACGGCCGTGGTGGAGGACGCGCAGGCCGGCGTCGAGGCGGGGAGGCGCGGCGGGTTCGCGCTGGTCGTCGGCCTGGCCCGAGGAGGGGAGGACGGCGAGGAGGCGCTCCGGGAGGCGGGTGCCGACGTCGTCCTCCGGGACCTCGGCGGCGTGCAGGTCGCGCCGCGGGACGCCTCGCCCCCGGACGCGGTCCGGCACCTGCCGGCCCTGCTGGCCCGTGCCGCCGGGCGGGATCTGGTCGTCTTCCTGGACTACGACGGCACGATGACGCCGATCGTCGACCGCCCCGAGGACGCGATCCTCTCCGCATCGATGCGGGAGGCCGTCCGCCGCCTCGCGGGGCATCTCCCCGTGGCCGTCGTGAGCGGCCGGGACCGGAGCGTCGTCTCGGAGCTCGTCGGCGTCGAGGGCGTCCACTACGCGGGCAGCCACGGCATGGACCTGGCCGGTCCGGACGGTGTCGGGGAGACGCGCGGCGAGGCGGCGCTGCCCGCCCTCGACGCGGCCGAGGGCATGCTCCGGGAGCGCTTGGCCGGCATCGACGGGGCGCTCGTGGAGCGCAAGCGGTTCAGCGTGGCTGCCCACTACCGGCTCGTCGCGGAGGCGGAGGTCCCGCGCGTGGAGCAGGCGGTGGAGGAGGCCCTCGCGGCGACGGAGGGGCTGCGGCGGGGCGAGGGCAAGAAGGTGTTCGAGCTGCGGCCCGACATCGACTGGCACAAGGGACGCGCGGTCGAGTGGATCCTGTCGGCGCTCGGCCGGGAGGACGCGGTCCCGCTCTACGTCGGCGACGACGTGACGGACGAGGACGCGTTCCAGGCCGTGTGGGGTCGGGGCGTCGGCGTCGCCGTGATGGCTGAGCCGCGCACGACCCGCGCCGAGTTCCGGTTGCGGGGGCCTGGGCAGGTGCGTGCCTTCGTCGACGAGCTCGCGGCGGCCCTGGAGCGGGACCGCGACCTCGCGCGCCGTCTGGAGGGGGTGGCATGAGCGGTCGGCGGCTCGACTACTCGGGCTTCGACCGGGAGCAGGAAGGGCTCCGCGAGACGCTCTGCACGCTCGGCAACGGCCGCTTCGCGACGCGGGGGGCCGCGCCCGAGGCCGAGGCGGGCGACGTCCACTATCCGGGCACGTACATGCACGGCGTCTACGACCGCCTCGCCACCGACCTGGCCGGCCACGCGGTCGAGAACGAGGATCTCGTGAACCTGCCGAACTGGCTGCCCCTCAGCTTCCGCGTCGGCGAGGGGCCATGGTTCCACCCCGAGGCGGTCACCCTCCACGAGTACCGGCAGGCCCTCCGGCTCGACGACGGTGTCCTCGAGCGCGCCATGCGCTTCACGGACCACGAGGGCCGCACGACGCGGATCGAGGAGCGCCGCCTCGTCTCGATGCACGACCCGCACCTCGCCATGCTGGAGTGGCGGATCACGCCGGAGGACTGGTCGGGCCGCATGGAGATCCGCTCGGCCATCGACGGCCGCGTGGTCAACGCGGGCGTGGAGCGCTACCGCCAGCTGCGCGGCAAGCACCTCCACCACGTCCTGACCCGCGAGGTCGACGGGGAGACGGTGCTGCTTGCGGCCCGCACGGAGCGGTCCCGCATCGAGGTCGCGGAGGCGGCGAGGACACGGGTGTTCCGGGGCGACGCCGCCTTCCTCCCCGAGCGCCGCGTGATCGAGGAGCCTGGCTACATCGGGCACGCCCTCGGCGTGGCAGTGCAGGAGCGCACGACGCTGCGCGTCGAGAAGGCCGCCTCCCTGTACACGCGCCTCGACCCGGCGGTCTCGTCGCCGGCCGTCCAGGCCGCGGAGAAGGCCTGTTCCGCGCCGGCCTTCGACGAGGCGCTCCGCGCCCACGCCCGGCGCTGGTCGCACCTCTGGGACCGGTTCGGCATCGATGTGAGGCTCCGCGGCGACGCGGCGGAGGACCAGGCCGGAGGGCCGGCGTCCGGCGAGGGCGGCGGCGAGGTCGAGCGCGTGCTGCGTCTCCACCTCTTCCACCTGCTGCAGACCGCCTCGTGGCACACGATCGACATGGACGCGGGCATCCCGGCCCGAGGCCTCCACGGCGAGGCGTACCGGGGCCACGTCTTCTGGGACGAGCTGTTCATCCTGCCGCCGCTCGTGCTCCATGCGCCCGAGATCGTCCGGTCCGTCCTCCTCTACCGCCACCGCCGGCTGCCCGCGGCCCGGGAGGCCGCGACCGCCGAGGGGCTCCAGGGCGCCATGTTCCCCTGGCAGAGCGGCAGCACGGGCCGGGAGGAGTCGCAGCGCGTCCACCTGAACCCGAAGTCGGGGCGTTGGATCCCGGACAACAGCCGGCTCCAGCGCCACGTGAACGCGGCCGTCGCGTACAACGTCTGGCGCTACGTGGAGACGACGGACGACCTCGAGTTCCTCGCGTCGTACGGCGCGGAGATCTTCCTGGAGACGGCCCGCTTCTGGGCCAGCATCGCCACGGAGGAGGAAGACGGCCGGTTCCACATCCGCGGCGTCATGGGGCCCGACGAGTACCATGAGGCCTACCCGTGGAGGGACGAGCCGGGGATCGACGACAACACGTACACCAACGTGATGGCGGCGTGGACGCTCTGGCGCGCGCAGGACGTGCTCGCCCGGCTGCCCGAGGACCGCCGCAAGGAGATCCAGGCCGACCTCGGCATCACCGCGGACGACATCCAGGCCTGGGAGAGGATCGGCCGGCGTCTCGCCGTCCCCCGCGACGAGAACGGTATCCTCCTGCAGTTCGAGGGCTTCGATCGGCTGGAGCGGCTCGACTGGGACGCCTACCGGACCAAGTACGGCGACATCCGGCGGCTCGACCGCATCCTGGAGTCCGAGGGCGACAGCCCGGACCGCTACCAGGTCGCGAAGCAGGCCGACGTGCTGATGCTGTTCTACCTCTTCTCGAGCGCCGAGCTGGAGGCCATCCTGGAACGCCTCGGCATCGGCTTCGACGCGGCCACGGAGCGCGCCCGGCACCTCGAGCACTACTTGCAGAGGACCGCGCACGGCTCGACGCTGAGCCGCGCCGTCCACACGTGGGTGCTGTCGCGCTCCGACCGCGCGCACTCCTGGCGGATGTTCTGCGAGACGCTCCGCGCCGACATCGACGACGTCCAGGGTGGCACCACGCCGGAGGGCGTCCACCTCGGCGCCATGGCGGCCACGGTCGACATCATGGAGCGCTGCTACACGGGCCTCGACGTCCGCGACGGTGTGCTGCGGTTCCGGCCCGCCCTGCCCGACGAGGTCGAGCGGCTCCGCTTCCGGGTCCACTTCCGGGGCCACACGTTCGAGGTCGACCTCGGCCCGGACGGCCTCGTCCTGCGGCCCCACGCCACCTCCGCCGGCCCGGTCCGGATCAACATCGGGGGCGAGGAGCGCGAGGTGAGCGGCACGGGCGCGATCGAGAGACCGGCGTGAGGCGCCGCGTCCGCGGGGAGCGCCGCCGCCGTTCGGCACAAAGGTCAAGGACGGCAGGTGCCGATGGCGCCCCATGGCGGACGTGCCGAAGGTGGCCGTGAACGGCTTCGGGCGCATCGGGCGGCTCGTGACGCGGGGTCTGCTCTCCATGCGGGGTGAGGTGGACATCGTGGCCATCAACGACCTGACGGACCGCGACCACCTGGCGCACCTGTTCCAGTACGACAGCGTGCACGGCCGCTACCCGGGCCGTGTGGAGGCCGTGGACGGGGACCTGGAGATCGACGGCGACCGCTTCCGCGTCCTGTCGGAGGCGGATCCGGCGGACCTTCCGTGGAAGGACCTCGAGGTGGACATCGTCATCGAGTCCACGGGGCGCTTCACGCGGCGGCAGGACCTCCAGAAGCACCTCGACGCGGGCGCGCGGCGCGTGCTCCTCAGCGCACCCGGCAAGGACGAGGACGTGACGCTGGTGCGCGGCGTCAACGACGCGGTCTACGACCCCTCCCGGCACAGGATCGTCTCGAACGCGTCATGCACGACGAACTGCCTCGCACCCGTGCTGAAGGTGCTGCACGAGGCCTTCACGGTCGAGCACGCCTGGATGACGACGGTCCACGCGTACACGAACAGCCAGGTCCTCCTGGACGCCCCGCACAAGGACCTCCGCCGGGCGCGCGCAGCGGCGCTCTCCATGATCCCGACGAGCACGGGCGCGGCGAAGGCGATCGGCAAGGTCATGCCGGAGCTGGAGGGGAAGGTCGACGGAATGGCCATCCGCGTGCCGGTCCCGAACGTGTCGCTCGTGGACCTGACCGCCCGCGTGGGGAGGGGCGTCACCGCCGAGGCGCTCCACGGAACGTTCCGCGACGCCGCCGCAGGAGACCTGAAGGGCATCCTGCGCAGCGAGGAGCGGCCGCTCGTGTCCGTGGACTTCAACAACGACCCTCACAGCGCCGTCGTGGACCTTCCGGCGACGTCCGTGGTGGACGGCGCGCTCGTGAAGGTCCTTGCTTGGTACGACAACGAGTGGGCCTACTCCCTGCGCACGGCCGAGCTGGCGCGCGAGCTGTGGCGTCGTGAGACGGTCCCGGCGACGGCATGACCGGACCCCGGAAGCGGAGAGATCGTACCGTTCGGCGGCATCGGCAAGGGGGAGAAGGGGGAAGGGGGCTTTCCGGATCAGCGTCGGCGCCGCAGCGCCACGTAGCCGAGCAGGCCGAGGCCGCTCGCGAGGCCCGCGGCGACCAGCGTCGGGAACACCGGGATGGCTGTGACGACGATGCGGGCGCAGTCCTGCTCGTCGATGACCACCTTGTAGGTGTAGGTCACGCCCGGGGTCGTGTCCGTGTCCACGTACCGCGTGTCGCCGCGGAAGTCGCCGACCGACCCGAAGCCGCCGCTGCCTTCGGAGCGCATCAGCGTGAAGTTCCCCTCGACGTCGACGTCGACGGTGATGGACCCGTCCTCGTTCGCGGTGGCCTCAAGGCCGACCTCAGGGCATCCCTCGGGCGGCGGCACCTCGCATTCGTCGACCCAGAACATCTTGGCCTTGGAGAAGTGGTCATGGCCGCCCGGGTGGCCGTCGTTGCTGAAGGCCTCCACGCGGTAGTGGCCGGGCGGCAGCGCGTAGGGGCCCTTGAGGAAGTGGTATCCGTCCTGGTCCTCCTCGGGCGTGCCGACCCAGGCGAGCGTGTCGCCCGCCGGCGTGACCTCCTCCTTGTCGCCCGTGGGTGGCCACGCCTCGAAGACGAGGCTGCCCATCGAGTCATGCATGTTGAAGCCCTCGATCCAGAAGTCGCAGCTCACATGGGGCTCGTTGCGCCGGTCGGGCTCGGCGTCGACCTCGTCGTGCACCTTGATGGTGCCGTGGTTGCCGCCGTGGGCGGCGCCGCTCGGGGTGAACGCGACCAGGGTCGCGGCCGCGAGGGCGATCGTGACCGATGCGGCCAGGATCCGTTTCGCTCGGCTGGTTCTCTTCGTCATCTTTGCATATCCTACGCCGTTCCGGCGCATCTTCCCCCTGCTCCGCGGCGGGGCATGTCCGTTCTGGGACGGATCGCAAAGGCCTCCGTCCCTCCGGACGCCCGGCGACAGGCTTCCTGACCTGCGGGCCTGCGCCCCCCCGCCGATCGCCGCCGCCAGAACATGGAACCCGTGCCGCATCCGATACGCGGCCATGGCGCAGACGGTGCGGAGCGCGCCATCTCCTTCGGGCTCGTGAGCGTCCCCGCGAAGGCGCGGTCGGAGCCGGAGGACCCAGGATCCGGCTTCCGGCGCGCCGCCGTGCCGCTCGCCCGGCTCCTCGAGCCGTAGCCCCCCTGCGCGTCCAAAGGGTCTTGTGGGGCGGACGGGATGGGGTGCGGCCGCGACATGGATGGGTCGCGGAGGTGAGAACCATGAAGATCCTGTGCGTCCTCTACGACGACCCCGAGAGCGGCCAGCCGAAGGAATACCCCCGGGACGGCATCCCGGCCATCCGGGCCTACCCGGACGGCATGACGACGCCCTCCCCCAAGGCCGTCGACTTCACGCCCGGCGAGCTGCTCGGCAGCGTCTCCGGCGGACTTGGCCTGCGCGGTTGGCTGGAGCGAGAGGGCCACGAGTTCGTCTGCACGTCGGACAAGGACGGCCCGGACTCGGAGTTCGAGCGTCACCTTCCGGACGCCGACGTCGTCATCTCCCAGCCGTTCTGGCCCGCGTACCTGACGGCGGAGCGCATCGCGAAGGCGAAGAACCTGAAGCTCGCGGTGACGGCCGGCATCGGCTCCGACCACGTCGACCTGCGGGCGGCCATGGACCGGGAGATCACTGTCGCGGAGGTCACGTGGTGCAACAGCGTCAGCGTCGCCGAGCACGCCGTGATGTCCATCCTTGCTCTCGTGCGGAACTACCTGCCCCAGCACCGCACCGTGCTGGAGGGCGGGTGGGACATCGCGGACTGCGTGTCGCGCTCGTACGACCTCGAGGGCATGCAGGTCGGCACGATCGGCGCGGGGCGGATCGGCACCGCCATCCTGCGGCGGCTCAAGCCGTTCGACGTGGGCCTTCACTACCACGACCGGCACCGCCTGCCGGCGGAGGTCGAGGACGAGCTGGGCCTCACGTACCACGCGACGAAGGAGTCCCTCGTCGCCGTGTGCGACGTGATCAACATCCAGACGCCGCTGCACCCGGAGACGGAGCACATGGTCGACGACGCGCTCATCGCGAGGATGAAGCGCGGCGCATACCTCGTCAACACCGCGCGTGGGAAGATCTGCGACCGCGACGCCGTGGTGCGCGCGCTGGAGAGCGGCCGACTCGCCGGGTACGCGGGCGATGTGTGGTTCCCGCAGCCGGCGCCCCGGGACCACCCGTGGCGGGCGATGCCGAACCACGGCATGACGCCGCACACGTCGGGCACGAGCCTCTCGGCGCAGGCCCGCTACGCAGCCGGCGTCCGGGAGATCCTGGAGTGCTGGTTCGAGGGGGCGCCGATCCGCGAGCCGTATCTCATCGTGCACGAGGGTCGCCTCGCGGGCGCCGGGGCGCACGCGTACACGGCCGGCGACACGACGAAGGGGTCCGAGGAGGCGAGGCTCTTCTTCGACGGGCGGGCCGGCAAGGCACAGCACGCCCGGTGATCGGCGCGGCCGCACGTCCGGCGGTCAGCGCCGCCGCGCAGCCAGCACGAGCAGGGCGCCAAGGAGCGGAAGAAGCGGCACGAACGGGACCGGGCGGCCCACGCTCGCGCCGTCGTCGGGCCCGCCGGCGCCTTGCTGCCCCGCGTCATCCTGGTCTCCTTGCTCGTCGTCGCCTGCTCCGAGGTCCCCGCCTGGACCGCCGTCCGCGTCCGGATCGCCATCGGGGTCGCACCCGCGGCAGACGTCCACCGGGCTGCTCGGCACGGCGCGGGCGGCGTGGTACAGGTCGGGCTCACCCGCCTGGAAGGCGATGATGTGGTACTCGTGCGGCCCGGTCGGAGGCGCTTCGACGACGAGGCTGCGTGCGTCACCGTCCACGCGGCCCGCGAGCCCGCCGCCGCCGACCCAGACGAGGAAGCGGTCCGCAAGCGCGCAGGGATCGTCGAGGCCCCAGCGGACGACCACGGTCGCGTCGACGACGACGGCCTCGACGTCGACGGGGCGCGGGACCTGGCCCCTGCATCCGTCCGGCCCGGAGGACTGTCCGTTCCCGTCGGCCGATCCATCCGATCCATCGCCGCCGCATTCGGCCTCGGAGGGGCAAGGGTCGTGCTGGTCCGGACTGCCGTCGCCGTCGGCGTCGCTCTGGTCCGGCGCAGGAGGGTCTTCCACGGGGAGGACCTCGATCGTCATGGCCTGGGTGTCCGACCCGGGCGGGGGGTGGCCCGGCGGCAGGACCTCGTGGATGGCGAAGGCGACGCCCTCGTACGTTCCGGCCATGCCGCGGCGCGGCGTCCACGTGAACGTCTGGGCGTCGAGGTCGAAGGTGGCGCCGCTTGGCAGGGGACCAGGCGACCAGGAGTAGACCGTGGGGTCGCCGTCCGGGTCGTGGCCTGCGACGGAGAACCGGAGCTCCGTGAGCTCGTACACCGTCCGGTCGGGCACGGGGTCCAGGACCGGCGGACGGTTGGCGTAGGGGATGCACATCTTCTTCACGGTGTCCGAGAGGCCGTCGTTGTTGGTGACGGTCAGGCTCACCATGTAGCCCTTCTTCTCGTCGTAGTCGTGCGTGAACGACGCGGACGACGCGGACGACGCGTCCCCCAGGTCCCAGAACCGCGACGTGATGGTCCCTTGCGGGGTCGTGCTGAGGTCCGTGAAGGCCATGCGGAGGTATGGGCTCGTCATGGCTGTGCAGTCGAAATCGGCCACGGGGGGCTTCGGCGGAGGGGGCGGCGGAGCCGGGATGAGGAGGATCATGGACTCGAAGGGCGCCCGGACGGAGCCGGATTCCGTCATGACCTGCATCGAGTAGATGGTCCGCGGGAGGGTGGCGGAGACCGTGGCGCCGGTCGTGTCCCATTCGATCGTGCCGTTGGGGTGGACGGTGGCCGCGTTGGGCGCCCCGGAGCCCGCCTCGCCGACCTGGAGGTACGTGCCTGGCGTCGTCGGCGGGATGCCGTTGGCTTCGGTGTCGGTGGCAAGCCGGTAGCTCATGGCCGCCCCGGTCGGGTGCGTGACGGGGATCTTGATCCAGCAGACGGCGTTGATGACGCACGGGTGCGTGTATCCGGAGGGCGTGGGGGGGCTGTAGGCGGGGCTGGCGTCGGCGGCGCCGAGGTCCACGACGGCGCTGAGGGTCATGAGAGAGCCCGGGTTGTTGATGTGGTCGTTGGTCGCCGAGGGGTCCGCCGGGTCGACGCGTTGCCCCCACATCGCGGGAGGTTGGATGTAGGGCATGTAGATGCCGAGCGGGCTCGCATACGTGTAGGAGACGCCGGGCGTCCCGCCTGCGGGAGCGATGAACTCCGCCACGAACCAGTTGTCCGTCGGATGCACGTACGTCACGCGCTGGTTGAACTTCACGATCGCCGAGCCCGCGCCGTCGACGTTGAGGTCCCAAGTGAAGCCGAGGGTCGTGCCGACGCCCGGCGACCCCCAGACGCTGGACCGCCAGGCCATGGAGCCGGTGAACTCCACGGTGCCCCCCGACACGCGCTCCCACTGGAGCGTCCCGCCCCGGCTCGAGTGGTTCGCCGCCGCGTCGTCCGCCAGGACGACCAGGCTGGCGATGACGGCCGCGGACGCCGCGGCCACGAGGATCGTTCTCATCATGCTGGTCACCCACACCGCCGGAACGGACGCAGGTGACCCCCACGGAACATCATTAAGGCTTTCGGGGGAGGTGTTGCCGCTTTGCGCCGGTCGGCGGCCTCCGGCGGCGAGGCGTGCCGCGCCTGCGGAAGGGGCCATCGGGAACGCGTTCCTCCGCCGCTCAGCCGAGCACGAGGGCGCAGTCGTCCCAGGCGACGACATCGTCCGGCCGGAAGGGCTGGAGCGTGATGCCGAACTCAGCAGGCTCGCCGTTCACGGCGTAGCACCAGAACCCCGGCGACTCGTGGCCCTCGATGGCCTCTACGCTGACCCCGAAGTCGCCGCAGGCGCCGTAGCGCACCTCGCGTCCCGTCCCGGCGGTCCACTCCATCATGGCGTCGTGGACGTTGGCGTGGCCGGGGTGCTGCTGCGAGCAGCCGTCGTAGTGGCCGGAGTCGCGGCTCGCGAGCGCATCCACGTCGAACCAGAAGGTGTCGTCGCGGTCCTGCAGGCCAAGATCGCCCCGGTACGTCACCTGCACCGTGGCCTTGGCAAGGCGCACGGCCGTGAAGGTGGCCTCGGACGCCGCCGCGCCGTCGTCGGCCCGGACGGTGTAGGCGGTGGTGCCGTGCGGCAGGGCGAGGCGCACGCTCCACGGGCCGTCGGCCTCGAACGGCTCCGGCAGGTCTGGGCCCTCCTGCGAGGCGATGGACACGAGGGCGGGCCGGTCCACGGAGCCCCGGAGCAGGATGGAGGCCTCCTTGGTGGTGGCCGTCGGGGCCTCCAGGACGAGGCGGGGCGCCGTCTGCGCCGTCGACGGCGGGCGCTCCTTCGGGGCCGCCCCGGCGCCTGTCGTCCCCTCCGTCGGTCCCCGGTCCGCGTCCGACGGCGCCGCCGGTGCCGTCGGTCCGTCCGGCGATCCGGTGTCGGGACCCGCGCAGCCCGCCAGCACGACGAGCGCGATCAGGACGGGCACGACGAGGACGGCCCTCATGGGCGCCTCCGCAGCAGGGCGGCCAGGGCCAGGGCGGCCACCGCGCCCCCGACGCCGGGGGCGGGCGGCGTGCTCCGCGCGTCCCCGGCCAGGTCGACCACGACCTCCGCCGAGACGCGCTCGGAGCCGGCGGCGCGCAGCCGCACCGCATCGGCCTGCGTCCGGAGGAGCCACTGCGTGCCGGCCTCATGGCTGCGCCAGCCGTCGCCCTCGTGGACCTGGATCTCCGTGGCGTTGGCGTCGGGGAGCCGCCCCTTGATCTGGGACCCGCCCTCCACGCGGCGCACCTCGTCCACGACGGGGGGTCGCAGGGGCAGGGCGCGCCACGCGTCGAGGGCGGCCTCCGACGGCGGGACGGTCACGACGAGCGTGGCGACGCTGTCGCCGTGCTCCCCGAGGTCGCTCGCGTTGAGCCGCGTGTCGTGGTTGCCGTTGGCGGCGATGCCGGCGGCCCAGAACGTCACGTCCGTGGGACGCCCCAGGAGGCCAGGGGCGACCCACGTGAGGTTCCACGCCCGCTGGAACACGCCGTCCTCCGTGTAGGTGGCCTCGGCCGGGAAGAAGGAGCGCACGCCGTCGGCGGCGTCCGTCGCGAAGGTGCCGGCCTCGGCCTCGATCTCGAAGCCGGCCTGGGGGCCCGTCGGCAGGGAGACGGGTCCGCCCTCGATCCGCACCGTGAGGCGGGAGCGCGCGTCGCGGTCCCAGGCGTCGGGCAGGCCGTCGACGGAGATCGTGGCGTCATCACCTTGCAGTGGGGGGCGGTGGCAGGCGGAGCAGTCCGCCTGGCGGCCGGAGAAGCCGGGCGAGGCGGCGAAGTCCGCGGAGGCCGCCGCGCCGAGGGCGAGGCCAAGGCCGCCGAGCAGGCCGAGGAGCCGCAGGAAGCGCATGCCCTCGACGCGAGCGGGCGGCTCAAGTAGTTGCCCTCAAGCGGCCTTGAGGGGCGCCTCTTGGAGACGGACCTCGACGCGCGCGGGGCCGCGGCCGCCGGCCTCGAGGACGCGCAGGGCGTCGGCCACTTGGTCGCCGCTGACGTAGAGGCGCACGTCGAGGCCGCGCTGGGCGGCGTTGAGGGCGGCCTCGGCGGCGGCGAAGCGGAGGTCCAGGCGCCCCAGCCGCGCGGCGAGGATGGCCGCGCCCGTGCCGACGGCGCCCACGAGCGCGTCCCCCGGCTCGTCGAGGCGGCGGGCATCCACGGCGGCGGTCCCCCCCTGGGTGGGCTCCGGGACGCGCACGACGTCGATGCGGCCGGGCCGCAGTTCGACGACGCCCTGGGCGCCCTGGACCAGCACCTCGTCGCGGGCGCGCGCGTCGCCGACGGCGACGCCGCGGCTCGGTCCGTCGCGCCCTGGGTAGGCCACCAGCTCGCCGTCCTCCATGAAGAGGCCGACCTCCTGGCCGGCCCGGATGCCGGATCCGGCGACGGCGCTGAGGACGTCGAAGCGGGACAGCGGCGCGCGCAGTCGCTCGGTGGCGTCGCCAAGGAGGGCGACGTCCTCGCCGAGGCGTTGGACGCCGAGCGGGGCGACGCGGAGCCTGGGGTCCTCGGCGAGGAGGCCGGTCTCGAGGAGGTCGCGGACCTGGACGGCGACGGCCTGGACGGTCAGGTCCAGGCGGCGCGCGAGGGCGGCGCGGCTGAGGCCGGGCTCGCGCAGGAGGAGTGCGAGGATCGAGGACCGCGTCCAGTGGCCGCGTCGGCGCAGGGCGGACAGGGGCTCCATGTCAAATGGGATGGATGGCCGGGAAATGAGGTTTGGCGGGGGGGCGGGGCGTCGGCCACGGACATTCAACCGAAAGGTCAAGTATCCGGGTCGCAATACTCAACCTTGTGGTTCAGCGTTCGCGTCTCGACCGGTGCTTCGCCGCCCTGGCCGACCCGACCCGCCGGAAGATCGTGCAGGTCCTCACCCAGGGCGGGTCCACGCTCGGCGGGATCGCAGGACCGCTGCCGATGAGCCTCGCGGCCGTCCAGAAGCACGTGCGCGTCCTCCAGGACGCCGGCCTCGTCGCGACCGAGAAACGCGGCCGCCACCGCCACGTCCGCCTGCGCGCGGCGCCGATGCGGGAGGCGGTCGACTGGCTCCGGCGCTACGAGGACTTCTGGAACACGCGGCTGGACCGCCTCGGAGAAGCCCTGGAGAACGGTGATTGACATGAAGACCAAGACGACCCTACGCCTCGAACGCACGTACAAAGCCCCCCTTGAGGAGGTGCGTACGTACCTGACCGAACCCGCGCTGCTGGCCCGGTGGTTCGCCCCGGGCGACATGCAGGCCGAAGTGCGCGCCGATGCCCGCGTCGGAGGCCACTACGAGATCTCCATGCAGGGCAATGGCCCCGACGGGAAGCCGGCCACGCACACCTGCGCCGGCGTCTACGAGGTGCTCGAGCCCACGCGCGTCGTGGCCACCTTCAACTGGAAGGAGCAGCCCCTCCCCCAGGAGACACGGCTCATCTTCGAGCTGGAGCCCGTCGACGGCGGCACCCGGCTCGTGCTGATCCACGAGGGCCTCCCTGGCGACGAGGCCGTCGCCATGCACCGCCAGGGTTGGGAAGGCTGCCTCGCGAAGCTCGAGGAAGCCGTGCCCAGCGGCTCCTGAGGCGGACAGGGCCGCCGGCGGTCCTGCTGCGGCCAAGCCTCAAGACGGGGGCGGAGCATCCGCTTCGATGGCGAGCGTGTGGCGGCCCGCCCACTCGCCAAGCGCATCGAAGACCGTGCCCAGGTCCCGCGCCTTGGCGGTGGGCCGGTACTCGACCCGGGGCGGGATCTCGTGGAAGGCGTGGCGGGTCACAAGCCCCGCCTCCGTCAGCTTCTTGAGGCGGTCGCTGAGGGTGTTCGGGCTGATCCCCAGCTCCTGCTGGATCGCGTTGAAGCGCACGCTCCCCTCCTGGAGGACGCGGTGGAGGACATCGGGCACGTGCCGCTCGCCCAGCAGGCGGAAGAGCTGCGCGAGGCTGCAGCCGGTGGGAGCCTGAGCCGGGTCCATGATGGATACTCCGGGCTTCGAAGCCATAACGCTATGGCTCCGGGAGCGCGGAGCGGCTCCCAGACTCCTTACTTGATAGTATATCACTCCAGGATTCGTACTATCCGCTGGGGCGCCACGCCCCGGAGACACCGACATGCAACCCACCGACATCGCCTTCCTGGCCGGCCGCCTCCTCCTCGGAGGCTACTTCCTGATCGCCGGCGTCGCGCACTTCCGCGGCGCCAAGGCCATGGCCGGCTACGCCGCCAGCAAGAACGTCCCCGCCCCCCGGGCCGCAGTCCTCGGCACCGGCGCGCTCCTGGCCCTCGGCGGCCTCAGCCTCGCCACGGGGCTCCTCCCCCTCGTCGGCATCGCTCTCCTGGCCGTGTTCCTCCTCGGCGTCACCCCGAAGATGCACGACTTCTGGAACGTGCAGGAGCCGATGCAGCGCATGGGCGAGACCGTGAACTTCCAGAAGAACGTCGCGCTGCTGGGCGCCGTCGTGGCGCTGGCCGCGGTGGCGAGGCCCTGGCCCATGGCGCTGTAGACCGTCGATCCCCGCAGGGGCGGCGACCCCAGGCGCCCATCGCGGCCGTGACCCACAGTTAGGAACATCCGGGCCAACAATCCTTTCAATCCCGCCCGTGGTCTTGGAGGCATGGTTGTCGGGAGAGCCGGACGCGTGCGCCTTCGAGGACGGATCCGTCGTGGTCCGGTGCTCGCCGGTTGCGTTGTGGGCCTGTTCCTGGTCCTGTTGGTAGTGGCGGGTGAGGCTCATGCGTGGCACACGAAGATGTTGAATGCCGGAGATGTCCAGACGGGCCTCGACTGGAGCATTCATGCCCTTGGCCACGCCGACGGCCCGGCCAGCCTCGGGACAGGCACCACGAGGGTACTGCTGCGCTATTCGCCTGCCGGGTCCCCCGCGTCCTCCTACGAGGGCGTGGCCCGCGACATCGACCACAATTACCAGGACGCCTGGCTCAGTTGGGGTGCCGGGTCCAACGCCGGGGGCCCCGCGGGAACCGACTACGACGGGGGCTGCACCCAGACGCCGATGATGGGGGGCATCCCCTGCACGTCCACCGGGTCAAGCAATGCAGGAATCACCGCATTCACCCCTGCCGGGCCCACCCCCATCGCCACCTGCGCAAGCCACCTCACGGCCATCGGCGCCGGTGGCGGGACGCTTCCTCCCGGGGAAAGCGGGCGACCCATGTATGTGACCCACGAGTGGTGTCCTCTGGCCGCCAACATATACCGGAACAACATCACCATCCTGAACCGCTACGTCGACAAGGACTTGGACGATGTCCGATACCGGCGCGCGATGGAGTGGAACGCCGAGACCCTCCCGTCCAATATGGGGGCCGCGCAGTACGTCACGGTCAGCGGCACGACGCCCCTTCCGCCGAACCTGGCGGCCTTCGGTGACAACGGGCGGATGAGCCACAACGTCTGGGACCCCATCACAGCGCCGGCCTGTGCCGCGGCGGGTGCCTATTTCCAGAACTGCACCGCCGGGAAGGGTTTCGTGTTCGACTTCCGCTTCGGGACGCTGGGACCCGGCGAAGAGATCAGATTCTGCATGATCTACGGAGGAGCGCCCGATTACGACGAAGCATGGGAAGCACTCCTGGACTTCAATGTCGAATTCTTCAGCACGGCCTATCGTGGCAGCGACTCCCCGGTCACGTTCTTCGTCGGCGTCGGCTGCCTCTCCCCGCCCATCGTGGACTTCACGTGGGCCGCCGAGCCGCACATCCACGCGCCCCCCGGCTGGACGCCGCTCACGGCATGCGTGGGCAGCAAGGTCACGTTCAGCGACCTCAGTTACGTCAACGGGCTCGTGAAAGGCGACCCCGCCAAGAGCGCGTGGTCGTTCGGCGACGGAAACGGCACCTCCACGTCGTGGAGCGACACCGTGGAGCACACGTACATGTCGGCGGGCACCTACGACGTTTCGCTCACCGTGTGGTCCATGGACGACCGGAACGTCACCGTGACGAAGCCCATCGAGGTGATCGACTGTCCACCCCCACCGCCTGTCAACGAGGCGCCCGTGCTCATGCCCTTGCCCTGCAAGACGGTGACGGAAGGTTCCCTCGTGTCCTTCCGGCTCGTCGCGTACGACCCCGACGCGCCCCCGGACCCGTCGGCGTTCTACACGCTCGCCTTCACGCTGGAGGGGGCCCCTCCGGGCGCGCAGGTCATCGGCGACCTGTTCCGTTGGGAGGCGTCCGCGCTCGGCGAGCATCGCTTCACTGTCCGCGTGCAGGACAACGGGGCCCCGCCCCTCTCCGACGAGACGGAGGCCTGCATCACGGTCTACCCGCAGCCGCCCGCGCCCGAGAGCTCGGACGCAGACGGGGACGGGGTCCCGGACAGCCACGACCCGTGCCCCGCGACGGCGGGCGCCTCGGGGTGCCCCCGGGCCGACGAGGAGGAAGAGGCGCGGGTTCCAGCGGGCGGCGGAGGCGACGACGGGCCGCCTGGCCTGTGCCACGTCGAGGAGCTGCTCCCCGTCGACGTGGAGGGACGCCTCGATGGTCGGGAGGTCACGATCGCCTGGAAGCCCCCGGCGTGCGCGGTGGACCGCTTCCTGGTCCGGAACGGCACGCAGGGCGACCTGATCGCGGAGGTCCCGTTCGACCCCGACCTCGCCGTGTACGAGGTCCGCGACACCGATCCGTGGATGGCGCCCCACCGCTACTACGTGCAGGCGGAGCCGGCGCGGGGCGACAACGTGTTCGTCTACCCCCGCGCCGTGCCGACGGGCATCCTCGCCTTGCAGGACTGCACGGACTGCGACGGCGCAGCGCCCGAGGCGCGCAGGGGCGATTTCCCGCCGATCGACGGCATCGCCTCCGTCTTCGTGGGCGGCGCGTCGCATCTTCTGCTGCCTTGGCTCCCCGTCGTCCTGCTGCTGCTGGCCGCTTGGTGGTTCTGGCACAGCTACGGCACGCTGGTGCGCGTCTTCAGCCGCCTGGACGAGAAGAAGGTGCTCGACCACCCGACGCGGGCCCGCATCCACGAGATCGTCGCCGCCGAGCCCGGAATC
>Ga0299906_10001867_pt1 | contig 17857 bp, 14 predicted proteins | sample RVTome_14_FD_200259 | JGI IMG/M metagenome (GOLD analysis project Ga0299906, IMG submission 200259) | Soil microbial communities from uranium-contaminated site in the Upper Colorado River Basin, Wyoming, United States - RVT145D125 (version 2) ...
GCGGATACGGCAAGTAGCGATCAGCGCTTGCGCGTTCCTACCTGAGGCAAGAGCCCAGTGCGGTAGCTCTGCACGCTGGGATCCGTGCGGGGGGCCGCCAGCAATGGCGGTCCTACCGCGACATTCGCGACGCCGAAAGACGTGGCGGACGTTTCAGCCCCGCCGCACCTCCAGGCTAAGTCGCTGAATCGGGGAAGGTTATAAGTGTCTGTAACGACTATCGGGACGGACGTCCGCGACGCCGCGACCGCCCTGAAGCCCCCGCGTCCTGCCATCCTGGCCGCATTGCGGGAACCGGCCTCCGCCAGCGCGCTGGCCCAGCGCCGCGTCAACGCTTGTGAGGTTGACGGGAAGCTCGGGCTCGTCTATACTTGGCGGTAACGAAACGCGAGCGCCCATCCACCCTGAGAGAGGAGGTGCAACGACTCGGTACTCCTGGCGATCAACTCCAGCGAGGCTCAACGGCCTCAAGAGGACGCCCGAGGGAGATCCCCTCGAGCCTGCAAGACGACGACAACCTCCCAAACAAGATGGCCCGAGCGAGTAGCGAGCTCGCCCGGACCTGACCAGGCAAAGGAGAAGGGTCCAATGCCCGATCACGAGTATCCTACCCCCGCCAACGCCTTCGACCCCGCCTACCTCGACCAGCTTGCCCAGCACGACGAGCCCGTGACCGCCGGCGAGGCGGTGACCGGCGGCTTCTGGCGCGTCCTCCCCTTGGGCGACGAGCGCTACGGCCTTTATCGTCTCTGGGAGAGCCCAGACGACGGCGACGAGCCCTTCGGCGTCCTCACCGACCGCGACACGGCCCTGCTCGCCGCCGCCTTCCTGCCGCTCGTCGACAGGGCGCGCAGCTTCTCCGTCGACCCGGAGGACGCCGGCGGTCCCGTGCTCTACCGGGACGGCCGCGCCGTAGGCCGGATCCGCCACGGGAATCCGGAGCTCATGGAGGCGCTGAACCTCGCCGACGGCCTGGCGCGCTCGCCAGCGTCGATCGCCAGCTTCCTGGAGGCGGCGGGGGCGGCGGCGCTGGAGCTGGCCGGCAAGATCCTGGTGCGGCGGAGCTGACCGCCGTCCCGGCTGGGAGCGCAGGCGTCCCGCCTGCGCTCCCAGCCTGAGTCCCAGGACGGCGCTTCGCTTGTCCTGGGCTTCGGAATTGAATCCCCGTTGGGATTCCGGAGGAGAATCTGAATATGACGCTCGGGCATGTCCACTATGAGTATGTTGGCAAGTGACCTGTTTTCAGCGGTTATGGAAGTCTGTGCCGGAATGGCGGGAGTCGCGAGCGTGTCCAACGGGGCTGGCTTGACGGTCTTCTGGTCTGGTTCGAGCAAGCAGACGCTTCAAAAGTAGGATACGCCCCTCTGCCAATTCCCGAAAGTGCCCTGCAGGGTCTGCAACGCACTTCTGCCAATTGAGGGAGTAGCATTGCAGGGCCTGCAACGCACTTCTGCCAATTGCCGGAAGTGCCCTGCAGAGGCTGCATACTTCCTCAATTGGCAAAGGTGCGTTGCAGACCCTGCAGGGCACTTTCGGGAATTGGCAGAGGTGCGCTGCAGACCCTGCAATGTACTTCCGGCAATTCGCGGGACTGCCCTGCAGAAGCTGCAACGCACTCTCGCCAATTCACGAAACCGCTTTGCAGCGGCTGCAATCGCCCCGTCAACCCGGCGGCGCGCGCTCGCCGTCCCCGATCGCCAGCTTCCTGGAGGCGTCGTTGGCTCACGTGCCGCGGAGGCGCTATACTCGATTCGTGGACACCTCCGCACCCAAGATGGAAGCCCGCCCGGCCTCGGCCGGCGCCCCGTCGAGATTGCCCCCGACGCCCAAGGGCGGGTGTACTCGCAGAAGCTCGGCCTGTTCTTCCATGTCGACGACGCGAGCGAGGAGCTGGTGATCGTCGCTTCGGCGCCACCTCGTGAACGAGAAGAGCTGGCCAGAGTAAGGGAGTGGCGGACGGCAAGAAGAGCGAGGTCCTGGTGCTGCCGGCGACCCTCGTCGTACTCGTGGCGCTGTCGGTCTTCGTCGCCTTCAGCTTCCGCAACACGGTGACGACCCTGGCGGCGGAGCGGCGCCAGGAAGCCGAATCGATGGCTCTCGCCCTCGCCAGCGAGCTGGCGGGAGGCACGCTGCCCGGCGACCACGAGCTGGCGCGCCGCCGCGGCGACGCCCGCGCCGTCGCTCTGTTGGACGTCGAAGGCGTGCCGCTGGCGACGAGCGGCGACTACCTCGGCCCGCCGGCGACGCCCGCCGCCGAGCTTTCCTGGTGGCGGGCCGCGACGACGCCGGCGCGGCGGACGATCTCGGCCATCGCCCCGGTGGCGGCAGGCGAGCGCGAGCTGACGCTCCAGGTCGACCTGCCGGCGCCGACCCTGGCCGCCGCCGAGCGCGCCGTGCGCGTGCTGACCCCGGTGGTGCTGGTGGTGGACAGTGCCCTGCTGCTGCTCGCGGGGCTCTACCTCCGCCACGTGCTGGCCCCCTTCGACCGCCTGCTCCGGCGCGCCCGGGCGAGCGGCCGCGTGCCGGCGGCGAGCGACGACCTCAGCTTCCTGCTGGCGACCTTCGAAGCAGCCGTGGAGGCCCTCGCGACGCCCCCCGAAGACGACCTCGAAGCGCTCGAGCGCACCCTCGCGCGCGGTGTGGAGAGCGGCCTGCTGCTGCTCGACGCCGGCGGCGGCGTGCTCACTCTCAACGACGCGGGAGCGGCGCTGCTCGAGGTCGCGCCCCCGGCTCCCGGCACGGCGCTCGAGGCGCTCCTGGCGCCGCACCCGGCGGTCTCCGCGGCGCTCGCCGCGGCCATTCGCGAAGGCCGCGGCCTCGAGCGCCAGGAGCTCGCCCTGGGGACGGGGGAGCGCACCCTGGGGCTGACGCTCCACCCGCTGCGCCGCGACGACGGCGCGGTGCGAGGCTACCTGGCCTTCTTCGTGGACCTGACGGCGGCGCGCCGCCAGGCCGCCGAGCGCCAGCTCGCGGAAAGCCTGCGCCAGCTCGGCGAGCTGTCGGCGGGCATGGCCCACGAGATGCGCAACTCGCTCGCCACCCTGCGCGGCTACCTGACCCTCATCGAGCGCGGCGGCGAGGGCGACGAGGTCTCCGAGTACGTGGCGGAGATCCGCCACGAGACCGACCACGTCAAGCGCGTGCTCGACGACTTCCTCGCCTTCGCGCGCCCCGAAAGCGCGCGCCTGGAGAAGCTGGACCTCGAACGTCTCGTGCACCGGGCGGCCGCCGACCCGGCGCTCGGCGGCATGGCGGTGCGCGTCTCCGGAGAGGGGTGGCCGCTGCTCGTCGACGGCGACGCCCAGCTCCTCGAGCGCGCCTTCCGCAACCTGTTGCACAACGCCGCCGAGGCCGAGCGCGGCGCCGGACGCGAGGGTCCGCTGGAGGTGGCGGTCCACGCCGCCGCGGGTGGCGTGGAGGTGGCCGTGGGCGACCGCGGCGGCGGCCTGCCCGACGAGATGCGCGACCGTCTCTTCCAGCCCTTCGCCTCCCACCGTCCAGGCGGCGTCGGCCTCGGCCTGGCGCTGGCCCAGCGCATCGTCCAGCTCCACGGCGGCGGCGTCACCCTCGAAGTCCGGGAAGGCGGCGGCGTCGAGGCGCGGGTGCGGCTTCCTCTTGGCGCGGTTGTTACCGATCGTAACGATTCCGCGTCCCCTGATCCGGTCGAAGATCTCGACGGAAAATCCTAACCCACTCGAATCGTGCCACTTGTTGGCCGAGCCATGGGTCTGGCAAGGCCCTTGCTCTCCCGCTCCTGCGAACGACCGCGAAAGGAGCATGGAAGCGATGAGATCAAAAGGGAGACGGCAGCGGGGATTCTCGCTGGTGGAGGTCCTGGTGGCGATGGGGCTGCTGGCCTTCGTCGCCATCGGCATCCTGCCGCTGCTCATGCGCTGCGTGTCCGACAACCGCCGCGGCTGGGAGGCGACGCAGGCGAGCCACTTCGTGCAATCGGAGCTCGAGCCGATGCTCGCCCATCCCTTCGACAGCCCGGCCCTGGCGCTCGAGCCGGGGACGCGCGAGCGACGCTCGGCAGCGGCGTGGGTCGAGGGCGACGCGGGCAAGGTCGGCGACGGCCGCGAGGGCTGGACGGATCGTCCCGCCGGCAAGGGCAGGAGCTTCTGGCGGCGCGCCACCACGGTGCGCTGGTACGACGTCGGCGACCTCGAAGCGCCGCTCGACGGCGACGCCGAGCCGGTCCATCTCAAGGAGATCCGGGTCCACCTCGCCGGCGTCCGGCAGGGCGGGGCCCTGGGCGCCGGCCAGGTGCTCCACGTCCGGGTCCTGCGAGCCTTCTGAGGACGCCATGCCGAGCCGACGTCCCCATCGCGGCCGCGGGTTCACGCTCCTCGAGCTCGTCGTCAGCCTGCTCATCCTGGCGGCGGTGATCGTGGCGGCCCTGGCGCTCTTCGACTCGACCTACCGCGTCACCCACGCGGAGCTCGACCGCGTGGACCTGCAGCAGTCGCTGCGGATCGCCCAGCGCGAGATGAGCCGCATGGTGCGGCTGGCGGGCCGCGGCGGCCTGCCGGCGGCGGCGGGAGCCTCGCGGCTGCCCGCGGGTCTGGCGCTGCGCGTCGAAAACGACGTGCGGGGCTTCGACGTCCTCGGCGACGGCACCTCGCCGCCCGTGGTCGACGGCACCGACGTCCTCACGGTGCGCGGCGTCTTCCAGGCGCCGGTCTACCTGGTCGACGCCGCCGACCCGTCGACCTTCCGCTTCGACGCGGAGACCGGCCGCGGCAGCGTGATAGTCCGCGGCGTGACCCCGATCGGCGGGGTCGACCAGGACCTCGACGCGCTCGAGGACGTGCTGGGGGACAACCGCCCGGAAGCCCTCGTCCTGGTCAGCCCGTTCGACGACGAGGTCTTCGGCGTCGCCGAGATCGACCACGGCGCCTCGGCCAGCGGCGACGGCGAGGTGCGGCTCGGCTTCCGCGTCACCGGCGGCGTCCACGCCGAGACCTACGCGGCGCTGTCGAGCCCGGACGCCTTCGCCGCCCTCGCCCGCAGCCGCGCCGGCTCGGTGGGCGTGCTCGAGGAGTACCGCTTCTACGTGCGCCGCGACGAGGTTCCCGTCCCCAGGCCGGCGGACCCGTTCGCCGGCGAGGTCCGGCGCCTCAGCCGCGCGCGGACCTATCCCGGCGTCGACGCCGCCTACGGCAACGACCGCTCGAACCTGAGCCTCGACGTCGCCGACCACGTCCTCGACTTCCAGGTCGCCCTTGCCTTCGACGCCGACGGCGACGGCGAGATCGCCGAGACGCCGGACGGCGCCGGCGACGAGTGGTTCGGCAACGCCGCCGGCGACGATGCGGACGCCGAGCCCTGGAAGGACCTGCTGGCGGGGCCGGCGCCGCTGCTGCGCTTCGTGCGCCTGACGGTGCTGGCGCGCAGCGCCGGCGGCGACTCGCGGCACATGGCGCGGGAGATCGAACGCCTCGAGGACCGGGAGTACGGCGAAAACGACCCTTTGAACGATCCCCGGGGCGCGCGCCGCTTCCCGCGGATCGTCCTGCGAACCGTCGTGGAGGTGAGGAACCTGTGATGAGGAACCAACGAGTCTTTCCGCGGCGCGCCGCGAGCGCGGGAAGCGCCTACCTGGTGACTTTGGTGGTGCTGGTGGTGCTGACGATGCTGGCCCTGGCGCTCTCCTTCGCCACCCAGACCGAGATGATGGTGGGCTCGAACGAACGGGTGCTCCAGCGCGCCTTCTACGCCGCCGAGAGCGCCGTGCACCTGGCGGCGGCGCGGACCCTCGGAAGCCACGACAAGTGCCCGGCGCGGGTGCGCATCCAGGACGTGCCGCGCGGCGAGCCCGGCTGGCTGACCCAGGCCGAGCTCGAGGTCGACGCCGTCGTCCCCGTCGCCGATCCGCCCTGCGACTACTGCCAGGTCAACGAGGAGAACGAGTACGGCGGGAGCGCCTTCTACCGCGTCGGCCACGCGATCAGCGTCCGCGGCGCCCTGGTGGGACGCGGCGGCGAGCTCGTGGCCCTGAAGTCGGTGACCGCCCAGCTCGACGTCCAGCCCTGGAGCGACAACGCGATCCCCGTCTGTCCGGAGGGAAAACCATGAGACCCCTGACCCTTGTCCTGATCGCCGCGAGCCTGGCTGCGCCGGCTTCGGGCGACGACCGCGACCTCCTGCGCCGGCCCGGCGCCGACCCCTACCTCTTCGTGCTGCTCGACACCTCGGCGTCGATGGCGCGGGCCCTCGACGGCTCGGCGCTCGAGGCCGGGGGCGAGGATCCGCGCTCGCGGATCTACCTGGCCAAGGAAGCGCTCTACGACACCCTGAAGCATCTCGACGGCGTGCGCTTCGGCTTCGCGACCTTCGACCAGGACCGGCTCCGCGTCCGCTCCAAGCGCCGGCTCTCCTACGAGGACGGCGGCCAGACCACGGCGGTGGCCGCCCTCGAGGTGCTGGCGGCCGGCGAATCCGAGGACGACACGCTCGCTTGCGGCAAGGCGTTCTCCGGCGGCGGCTGGGAGGGTAACTACGACACCGGGCGTCCGTTCGCGGCCCCCTTCGAGGAGAGCCTCATGGGCTACGACGCCGAGCGGGTCGACGCCCACTGCGTCGCCAAGGACTGCGGTCTCTTGCGTCATCCCACGTCCTTCAGCGTCCACCCCGACGCCCGCGAGCTGGACCGCGGCGACCTCGTCCCCTTCCACTGGAGCTTCGCGAGCAGGCACGAGGTCCTGCGCCGCCTCAACCCCAACCACGGCACGGACGCGCCCCCGGAATTCGGCGCCGCGCCTTTCTTCGAGGACCGGCCCGACGCCGGCGGGCGCCTGCCCCTCAAGGACCCGTCCCGGATCCCTCTTATGGCGGCGGGGCCGAGCCCGGTCGCCGACGCCGTGCTCGACTTCCGCTGCTGGTACATGGGTCCGAACGAGCGGTGCGGACGGGGCGGCCTCGCGGACGTCTACACCCGGGGGTTCATGAAAGTCCTCCAAGAAGCGGACGCCTCCTCCTTCGGCTGCCGCCGACCCGTCCTCCTGGTCGTCTCGGACCTGGAGAGCAACTGCCCTGGCGAGGCGCCGCTCGCCGAGGTGCTGGGCATGAACGCCGAAACCGGCGGCCGGGAAGGCGTCAGCACCTGGATCTTCGACGTCGGCACCCGCGGCCTCGGCGCCCTCGTCAACGCCGGCTCGGGCCGGGTGGTCCCGATCGCCTCGCGCGACGAGCTGCGCCGCGAGCTGCGCTCGGCGCTCGGCGTCCTCGCGGCGACGCCGCGCTCGTTCGCCGCGGCGGCGGTGCCGCCGGCCGCGGCGGACGCCGACGAGGTGACCTACCTCACCCGCTTCGTGCCGCGCCAGGAGTCGCCGGTGTGGGAAGGGCACGTCCACGCCTTTCGCCGTCCGCTGCCCGCCGGCGCCCTCGAGGGCGCGGCCGCCGCGCACCCGAACCACCTCTGGGACGCCGCCGACGTGCTCCTATCTCAGGCCCCCGATGCCGGGGACCTGTCGCTGCCGCTCGGGCGCGGAGAGCTGCGGATCGGCGCCGGCGTCCACCAGCGGCGCCTGCTCTACGCCGTCGGCGGCGCGGATTCCCGGGTACCGCGCACGCGCTCGTTCTTCGGCCCGTACGCCGCGGGCGACAGCCCGGCGCCAGGCATGGACCTCAATGCCGCGCGCAAGGACCTGTGGCGCGCCATGGGCATCGTCGGCGACGCCTTCACCTTCGCCAACGACCCGGACGACGTCACCGAGCTCTTCGCCCTCCACGGCCCGGACGCGGCGGCGGCGCACGAGGTCTTCAGGTACACCTACGGCGTCAAGGAGGTGCAGCCGCGAGACGACGACGGTCTGCCCGTGGGGGGCCCCGTGAGCTACGTGCTCGGCGACACGTTCCACGCCCGGCCGCTGGTGGTGGGCGCTCCGGCGGTCGGCCGTTACCTCGCCCGCCCGGACCTCTTCCCGGGCTACCAGGAGCTGGTGAGCCTCCAGGCGCGGCGGCGCAAGGTGCTCATCGTGGCGAGCAACGACGGCCAGCTCCACGCCTTCGACGCCGGCCGCTTCCAGGGCGGCGTCGTGGACGGCGCCTACGACCACGGCACCGGCGTCGAGCTCTTCGCCTACGTGCCGCGGCCGCTGCTGGCCACCGTGGCTGCTCTGGCCGACCCGCGCAGCGGCCACCGCTGGGGTCTCGACGGCACGCCGGCGGCGAGCGACGTCTTCATCGATCCCCGGCACGGCGGCCGCGGCTCGGCCGATCCGCCGAAGGCGGCGGACCGCGAGTGGCGCACGATCCTGGTCGGCGGCATGCGCCGCGGCGGACGCGGCTACTACGCGCTCGACCTCACCCGTCCCGACGCGATGATCGCCGAGACCAAGAAGATCGGCAGCGCCAAGGTGGCGATCGGCTGGAAGCCGGCGCGGCCGTCGCAGGTGGTGCCGGACTGCTTCCAGCGCACCGGCGATCCCAAGAAGGACGCCGGCGCCTGCGATCCGCCCGGCTCCGAGTACCCCGCGGTGCTCTGGGAGCTTTCCGATCCCGACCTCGGCGACACCTGGTCGTCGCCCGACGTCGGCGCCATACGGGTGATCGAGGGGGCCCTCGAGACGCTCCGCTACGTCGCCGTCTTCGGCGGCGGCATGGATCCCTCGGGCCGCCTGCGCGACGCCGAGGTCACCCTCGGCCGCTTCCTCTACATGGTCGACGTCGAGACCGGCGCGATCCTCTACAAGCGGCGGCTCGAGGGCGCGGCGGCGTCGGCGCCGGCGGCGGTCGACGTCGATCGCGACGGCGTGCTCGACCGCGTCTACGTCGGCACCACCGAGGGTCTGCTCTACCGCGTCGACCTCGACCCGCCGGCGTCCCTGGACGGGGGCGTCATCACCGACAAGCGCTGGGAGCCCTACGCGATCTTCGACACCGCGTCCGGCTCGTTCGACGGCGGCGTCTTCGAGCCGGATCCGTCGACCCGCAAGCCGATCTTCTTCCCGCCGTCGGTGATCTTCTCCTCGCGTCTGGGCCGCTACGCGCTGGCCTTCGGCACCGGCAACCGGGAGAACCTGTGGGCGAGCGAGCAGCCGACCGGCAACCGCTTCTATCTCTTCGCCGACGACGGCGACACGCTCCACCCCGACGACCTGCCGCGCTACGAGCACCACTTCGAGGACGTGACGGGCCAGGAGGGCCTCGGCCGCGACCTGCTCCAGGAGAGCGACGACGGCCGCCGCGGCTGGTTCATCCGCCTCGGCGCGACCCACGAGAGGGTGATGGGGCCGGCGACGGCGATCTCGGGCGTCAACGTCTTCCCGACGTTCGTCCCGGAGACCAACGGCGACGGCTCGCTCTGCTCGCGGCGAGGCGTCAGCCGCGTCTACGCCCAGCTCACGTCCAACGGCGCCGAGGTGCCGGCGCCCGGCGGCGGCGGCGGCGGCGATGACGGCACGCCGCCGCCGGAATGTCTGGCGCCGCCCTGCGAGCGTCAGCCCGCGGAGGTCGACGGCCTGGTCTCCGACCCCTTCCTCGAGCAGACCGGCCAGCCCTGCGCCGGCGCCGGCGCCATGGCGGAGCTGCTGAAGGAGCAGATCTTCCCGTCCCGGTGCAGCTTCGCCAGCTACCGCTGGACCCTGAGCGTCCTGCGCGAGGACGCCGGCGTCGAGTGTCTCGCCGAGGTCCCGGTGTGCGTGATCGAGAAGAACTGGAAGGACTTCTGAGGTGCGCGTACCCGCACGTAGACGTCGAGGAGGCAGTCTCTCATCGGCCTTCGGGAATTCCGTCGTCCGCCGCCAGGGGACGGATCCGGACCAGGGTCCAGCGACGGCCCTGGTCGATGCCGGGGCAGTGGTCGGCCTCGATCTCCCAGGTGGCCGGCGAGGCGAGCACCTTCTCCCAGAAGGGATAGGTCCGGCATTGCCGGGGACGGTCCTCGTAGACGGTGCAGAACCCCTGCTCGGGATCGAGGAAAACGCAGTCGTAGTCGTCGGTCTCGGTCAGGGCGGTGCCGTAGCCGTCGACCTGCCGGGTGTAGCGCCGACGGAAGTCGGCGTCGCTGATGCCGAAACGGCGGGCAAGGGCCGCGATCTCCTCGCGGGTGACCCACACGAAGCCCGGAGCGCCGCCGCAGCAGCGCCCGCAGCGGGTGCACTCGAAGCGCAGGCCGTCCCGATACCAGGGTCCCGTCGACGCCGGGGTCATGGCCCGGAGCTTAGCACTCGCGCGCGGTTGCGTTTCGGCCGCCGCGGGTGTCCAAAGAGATGTTATGAACGTCGGACGAGCCCGACCTGCACAACCCCTTCCCCTGCGACTGGTGGACGAAGCCGTGCGAGAAACCGACGCGACGCCGCAGATCGACGAGGCCGCCTTGATGCGGCGCCTGGCCAGCGGCGACCGGCGGGCGGCCGAGGACCTGGTGGAGCGAACCTACGCCCAGATCTACGCCGCGCTGGTGCACCTCACCGGCGACGCCGACCTGGCGGCCGACCTCACCCAGGAGACCTACCGCAAGGCGTGGCAAGCCCTGGCTCGCTTCGACCGCCGGTCCCAGGTCGGCACCTGGCTCTACCGCATCGCCTACAACACCTTCCTCAACCACGTCCGGCGGCCGCAGCGCCTGCAACCGCTGGACGAGCGCCGCATGGGCGCGGTGCGCGACTGCAGACCTGGTGATGAGGACCGGCTCGAGCGCCGCGAGGTGGCGGCGCGGCTGCGCCGCGCCGTGCTCGGTCTGCCCGAGGAGCTGCGCTTCACCGTGACCGCGCGCTTCTGGGGCGAGCTGCGGGTGGCCGAGATCGCCCGCCTCGAAGAGGTGACCGGCGCCGCCATCCGCAAACGGCTCAGGAAAGCCGTCGCCTACCTGCAGACGGTGCTCGGCGAGGAGGCCGCATGAACCAGCTCAGCGAACGCGAGATCCGCGATCTGCTCACCCCGAAGCACGCCCCGGCGCCCCCCGCCGGCCTCGCGCAGCGCATCCGGAGCGAGATCCCGGAACCCCTCGACGCCGCCCCCGACGTCGACGGCGGGCGCCTCGGCCGCCGCTCGCCGCTGCGGACCTACTTGCTGGCCGCGAGCGTGCTGGTGGCCTTCGGCGTCGGGTTCCTCGCCTGGCGAGCCCAGGACCAGATGACGCCGGACGCGGTCGAAAGCGGTCTCTCCCAAGACGAGGCGGCGCCGTCGAGCGAGGCGGACGCCACCGTCGCGGCCGACGCCGTCCCGTCCCTCGCCAAGACAGAGCCGACGGCCGGGCAGGCCGCGCCGGAGCGCCGGCGCCAGGAGGCGAAGGAGAGCGCGAGGGGCCTGGCGGCGGCCGCCGCGGCGCCGTCGGGCGAAGGGGGCGAGCGGACGGCAGCCCCGCTGGAGGAAGACGCCCCGCCGCAGGGAGACGCCGCGACGCTCCGCGAGGAGGCCCGGGACCAGGCCTCTGCCGAGCACGAGGAGCAGCGGAAAGAGGTCGCCGAGGAGCTGAGGGCCTTGGGCTATCTGGATACGTTCGTCGACGCGGAGGAGGACGCCCTCTCGGCCATCGCCCCCGGCGCCGATGCGGCCTCCTACGAGGTGGTGCGCGACTTTCTGCGCGCCGGCCGCCTGCCGCCGCCCGAGGCCGTGCGCGTGGAGGAGCTCGTCAACCACTTCGCTTACGGCGGCCCGCCGGCTCGCGGCGAGCCCGCTATCGACGCTTCTGCGGCGCTGCGCGTGAGCAGCCTGGTGGCGGAATTCGCCGAGATCCTCAAGGAGGGCCACGGGCAGCGGACGGGCGACCTCGCCGATCTCCACCGGCGCGCCCGTGAGCTGGCCGCGGCGCTCCCGGACGACGCCGGCGTCGCCGAGCTCGCGAGCCTGATCGGCCGCGCCGCGGAGCTGCTCAGATAGCCTCTCACCCGCCGAGGCGGGCGAGGTTGGCGCGGGCCTGCTGCAGGGCCCTTTCCGCGGCCTCGAAGCGTTGCTCGACCAGGACCGGATCGGGCACGCCTTCGCTTCTCGCCTGCGGCACGGCGCGCAGCTCGTTCAGGATCCGGTCGACGTCCTGGTAGGCGAGCGCCAGCGCGGGGTGGCCGCCCGAGCCCGGAGGCGGCGGCAGCTCGTCGGTCAGCGGCTGGAGCCGGGCGCCCCATTCGAGGGCCCAGAACTCCCAGTCCTGCCTCTGGCGCTCCGGGTCCTCGTCGTCGGCGAGCAGCCGCCCGGTCTCCCGGCGGCCGAGCTCGATCACCTCGGGGACGTCGGCGACGATCTGCTGCAAGGCGATCTCGCTCGCCTCCGCGGCCACCTCCCGGCCGGCGCCGGCGACCGGTTGGGGGGTTGCGGGCGCCGCGTTGGCCGGGGCCGGCTCCTCGGTCGGGGAACGGGTGAAAAAAACGTAGAGCCCCGCCACCACGAGCACCAGCCCCAGCACCTTGACCGAGGTCGGGAACCCCGCCTGGCCGGAGCGCTGGCGTTCCCATTCGCGGATGCAGCGCTCGCAGCCGCCGCGCTTGGAGGCGTCGTACATGAGGCCGTGCCTCGAGCAGACGACCATCCTGCCGCCCTGATTCTCCGCGTTCTCAGCCATCGTCGTAGGCCCTCGCCGGAGATTCTCTCACCTGGAGGGAAAAAGGGGAAGCGACGCCGGGCTCAGCGGATCTCGCGCACCTCGCGGCGCAGCGTCCATCCCAGCGGCGCCACGATCTGCAACACGCCGCCCTCGCCGTCGATCCATACCTGCGAGCGCATGGCGCCCGAGGTCACGTCGAGGCGTCGCGCGCTCGTCGGCGCGCCGGCGACCGTCAACGTTTCTTCGGCGACGCAGCGAACCCGAAGGGTGCTTTTCTGAAGCGTCAGAGGATCGAAGCTCGCGAGCCGCGCCTCCTCGCCCACCGCGAGGGACGGAAATTCGACCGCGGTTCCGAAACCGCCCGCGAACACGAGCTCTTCGCTCACCGGAAAGCTGAGCGGTGTGGTCTCGCCGGCGGAGGTCACGGCGGCATCGAGGCGCCCGTCGGCGAGGCGGCCGTCCACCTGGAATTCATAGTCGGCGGAACGTACGTCGAACTTGAACACGGCCCGTGGCGTCGACGCCGGCCGCCACGCCTCGCCGGCGAGATCGAAATCGGTAAGGCGGCCGAACAAATCGACCGCGGCGTGGACCTCCAGGCGGGTGAGAGTGCCCGCGAGGCCGTCGCGCTGCTCCGGCCGTTCCTCGACGTGGAGCTGACCCACCCGGCGCTCGCCCACGAAAAGGCCCATCGTAGTCTCATGGGGAGAACGCGACATGGCTGCCGCCGCTGCGGGAGAAAGCTCCCGCGGTCCGTGCTCGCGGTAGAGCAGCAAGCCCATCATCACCAGCCAGAAGGCGATCGAACCGAGACCGATCGTCCATCCCGTGTTCAGGCGGGTCGCTGCGTACGGGCTCATGCCGAGTTTACGGTCGACCGCGGCGGGACGTTTGGGCATGGATCTGGGGTATGGGGGAGGCGGCAAGGCGGATCAGGCCGGCCCGACAAGACCGAGAGCTGAAAGACTACTCATGACGCTTCTTGAACACTTCGTTTTGCCCCTGACGAAGGGGTGCGCCCCCAATCCGCCGGGCCGACCGATCCTGACGGACGGACTATACACTGTTTGCGAGAATTTATCCACTGCCCTTACTACCCAACAACGAGCCGCGGGCTACCCGGCAGGGTAGGCGCGCCGCCGACCGCGTCCGCTAGGATGCCACCGAAGCGGGAGCATCCCGTAGGAATCCCGAAGGAGATCGACCATGACCAAGAAACTCACCCTGACCGTCGTCCTCTCATTGCTGCTCGGCCTGGCCGTCGCCGCGGCGTCGCTCGCCGCCGAAGAGAGCGACGGCAAGGCGGTCTTCGAAGCTCAGAAGTGCAACCTCTGCCACGCCGTCCCGCCCGCCGGGATCGAGGCCACGACCAAGTCGGACAAGCTCAAGGGCCCCGATCTCGTCAACCTCGACTCCGAGGCCGAATGGCTCGCCCAGTACCTGAAGAAGGAAGTGGACAAGGACGGCAAGAGCCACACCAAGCCCTTCAAGGGCAGCGACGAGGAGCTCACGGCTCTGGTCGACTGGCTGCTCGAGCAGAAGAGCGAGTAGGCCGGCCGGGCCTCCCCGACGCCAAGGCGTCAGGTTTCGTCACCGCGCCCCGTGGTTGCCGCGGGGCGCAATGCTGATAGCCTGTCCCGCCACTGATTCGCGACGATTCCGGCCGGAGCCATGTCCAGGACATCCCTGCTTTTCCGAATCCTTCCGGCGGCGTTCGGGGCCTTGACGCTGGCCGCCATATCCGCGGCCCAGGACGAGGGCTGCGGCGACTGTCACGACGTGACCTTGGCCGCCGAGTCGGTGCACGCCGACCTCGGCTGCCTGGGCTGCCACATGGAGCTCGACGAGGAGCTCCATCCCGAGGAGATGACGGCGGACGAGGAGCTCTGCGGCCTGTGCCACGACGCCGCCGACGCCCTCGCCGCCAGCGTCCACGCCGCGGCGTCGTGCCAGGACTGCCACGGCCCGGTGCACGAGGTCCCGGCGGCGGCCGATCCGGCCTCGCCGGTCTCGCCGCTGCGGCAGATCGCCTCCTGCGGCGGCTGCCACGACGAGCACGATCTCATCGACGGCTACCTGACGAGCGTCCACGGCCACGCGCTCTTCAAGTCGGGGCTGGTCGGCGCGCCGAGCTGCGCGCGTTGCCACGGCGCCCACGACGTGCTGCCGCCCGGCGATCCGCGCTCCACCGTCTCCTACCAGCACGCGCCGGAGACTTGCGGCGAGTGCCATCGCTTCATCCTCGACGACTGGCGCGAGCTCTCGGCGCACGGCCTGCGGTGGCAACGGGGCGAGAGCGGCGCGCCGACCTGCGTGACCTGTCACGGCTCGCACGAGGGCCGCGAATCCGGCCGCGCCATCCGCCGGCCCACCGAGCGGGCGGTGCGCCTCGGTTTTCCCGAGAGCTGCGGCGACTGCCACTCAGGCCCCTACGGCACCTACCGCGACAGCTTCCACGGCAAGTTCACCGACCTCGGCTTCGTGCCCAGCGCCATCTGCTCCGACTGCCACACGCCGCACAAGAACCTGCCGGCCGACGACCCGCGCTCGAGCGTCCACCCCGACGCCCTCGCCGCCACCTGCGGCCAATGCCACGGCGAGGTCTCGGCCGGGTTCCTGAGCTTCGATCCCCACTCCGATCCGCGCGATCCCGAGCGCAGCCGCGCCGTCTATTCCGTGTGGCTCTTCATGACCACGCTGCTGATCGCGGTCTTCGCCTTCTTCGGCCTCCATGACCTGCTCTGGCTGCAGCGCCTCCTCGTGGGCTGGCGGCGCGGCGAATGGACCCACCTGCGTAAGAAGATCGGCCGGGGCCAGGACGAGCCGTGGGTGCGGCGTTTCCCGCGGATTCACGTCTGGACGCACGCGGTGATCATCGTCACCTTCCTGGTCCTCGCCGCCACCGGCCTGCCCTTGAAGTTCCACTACGCGGCCTGGGCCCAGGCCCTCACCGCGATGCCGGGCACGGTGGCGTTGCTGCGGCTGCTGCACCGCGCGGCGGCGGCGCTGACCTTCGGCTACGCCTTTCTCCACCTCGGCTTCATCGTCTATCGCGGCCTCGTCCGCGGCGACGCCGGCCTCTTCTGGGGCTGGCGCTCGCTGGTGCCGAACGCGCGCGACCTCCGAGACCTGTGGCACAACCTGCGCTATTTCCTCTACCGCGAGCCGACCCTGAAGCTCGATCGTTGGAGCTATTGGGAGAAATTCGACTACTTCGCCGTCTTCTGGGGCGTGCCGATCATCGGCGGCTCCGGGCTGGTGCTGTGGTTCCCGGACTTCTTCACGCGCGTCCTGCCGGGATGGGCATTGAACGCCGCCTACGTGATCCACAGCGACGAGGCGCTGCTGGCCACCGGCTTCATTTTCGTCTTCCACTTCTTCCACACCCACCTGCGGCCGGAGATCTTTCCCTTCGATCCGGTGATCTTCACCGGATCGATGCCGCTGTCGCGCTTCCGCGAAGAACGGCGGTTGGAATACGAACGGCTCCAGGCCTCCGGAGAGCTCGCCGGGCGCCTGGTGAAGGCGCCAGGCGAAAAGCGGCTGCAGGTGCTCTTCGGACGCGCGATCGTCGCGGTCACCGTCGGCGTGCTGCTGGCGGTCGCGATCTTCTGGAGCCTCTTCCACTATTGATCGTAGAGACAAGACATGAGCGAAAAACCTCCCTCTGAAGCCCCCCCTCACAAAGGTGGAAGCCAGCGGCTTCGCGAGCTCTTCGGCCTCGCCTTCAACTACGCCAACAACCCGATCGCGATCACCGGCATCGTGATCACCACGGTGGCGGGCCTGTCGATCGTGACCTTCCTGCTGATCGAGGCGACCGGCGGGCTGCACAACCCCTACGTGAACATCTTCGCCTACCTGATCCTGCCGGCGGTCTTCCTCCTCGGCCTGCTGCTGATCCCGCTCGGGATGTGGCGGCGGCGGCGGCAACTGGTGTCCGCCGGGATTTCGGAGGTCGAGCGGCTGCGCTTTCCGCGGCTCGATTTCAACAGCCCGCAGCTCCGGCGCGTGGCCACCCTGGTGCTGGCCCTGACCGCGGCCAACGTGGTGATCTTCGGCTTCTCGTCGTTCCTGGCGGTCGAGCACATGGAGACGGTGGAGTTCTGCGGCACGACCTGCCACAGCCTCATGCAGCCCGAGTACACCGCTTACCAGCAGTCGCCGCACTCGCGGGTGACCTGCGTGGAGTGTCACATCGGCCCCGGCGCCTCGTGGTTCGTGCGCTCCAAGGTCGACGGCCTGCGCCAGGTCTGGCACACGCTGCGCGACACCTACCCCCGCCCGATCACCACGCCGCTCGAGACCCTGCGGCCGGCGCGCGAGACCTGCGAGCAATGCCACTGGCCGGCCAAGCACTACGGCGACAAGATCCGCTTCTTCGCGCGTTTCGCCGAGGACGAGGCCAACACGCCGAGCTATACGGCGATGCTGTTCAAGACCGGGGGCGGCTCGCTCGACCTGGGCCGCCACGGCGGCATCCACTGGTGGCACATCTACTCGGACAACCGGATCCGCTTCGCCGCCGACGAGAGCCGGGAAGAGGTCTACTGGGTGGAGCTGACCACCCGCGAGGGCGAAGTCCGCGTCTATACCCGCGACGGCGACGAGCTGCCGCCGCCCGCCGAGCTCGAAGCGCGCACGCGGCTGATGGACTGCATCGACTGCCACAACCGCCCCACCCACCTGATGCGGGTGCCCTCGAAGGCCCTCGACGAGGTGCTCGAGACGCGTCCCGAGCTGGTGGCCCTGCCCTATTTCAAGCGCGAGGCCATGGCCGCCGTCGCGACCGACGGCTACGCCACCCACGCCGAGGGCGTGGCGGCGGTGCGCGACAAGGTGCTCGGCTACTACCAGGAGAGCCACCCCGATCTCTGGCGCCAGCGCCAGCAGGTCGTCGAGAGCGGCGCCGACGAGGCGTCGCGGGTCTATGCCCGCAGCTTCTTCCCCGAGATGAAGACGAGCTGGCAGACCCATCCCAACCACATCGGCCACGAGGACTCCCCCGGCTGCTTCCGCTGCCACGACGAGGAGCTCGCCACGGCCGACGGCGAGCACGTCATCTCGATCGACTGCGAGCAGTGCCACGCCTTCCTCGTCGACGGCGCCGACGAGCCGCCGGACCTCGCGGCGCTGGTCAACGGGGGCTAGTACAGCTCGGCGGAAGTCCCGACACGTGAGGAACTGGACCGGCCCGCCACAGGAGCGGAGCAGCGACTCAAGCTCCGCTGGTGTCCTTCGCCAGAATCACGAGCGCAGCCCCCGCGCTCGTGATTCCGGACGCCAGCATCGCCCCCGCCGGCGCCGCGGACCCGATGCTGGCTCCCAGAATCGCCTTCCCGGGCCGGCCGGGACCCGATTTCAGTCTCTCAA
>Ga0299906_10001868_pt1 | contig 17854 bp, 9 predicted proteins | sample RVTome_14_FD_200259 | JGI IMG/M metagenome (GOLD analysis project Ga0299906, IMG submission 200259) | Soil microbial communities from uranium-contaminated site in the Upper Colorado River Basin, Wyoming, United States - RVT145D125 (version 2) ...
ACCAGTTGATTATTTGGATTTCCCATTGCTCGGCAATGGGATTTCTTGCAAGCCGGTACCCCTCCGAAGGCAGGGGTCGGACGTTCGAATCGTCTCGGGCGCGCCAGTTTGATTCGATGCTGGGCACTTCTATGGAAGTGCCCAGTTTCATTTGCGAGACCGCGTGGCTGAGCGCCGCGGTACTGCCGGTCGGCGTCACCGCGTCGGGTCCCACGCGAATTTCATCAAGTAGGGGCAGCGTTAGTTGCCCTGTCCTGTGCTGGGGTCGAGCAGCATCTGCCGCGTCCGTTCGCATGCGTACTCCACCTGCCTGGGGGAGACCCCTGCGGTACGATGGCTTGTCGCGCTTGACCCGCATTACGTCCGCAACAATCTTCTTCCACCTCGCGAATATGCTTTACCCCGCCCTGCAGGGATCTGACGAGTAATCACGACCGGCAATGCCTTCGCCAGACGCTCCAACTTTACGTGCGAGCGCCTGTCCCGCCTCACCGGTTCCGTGGGCCACTCCTTGATCAGCATCACCACCCGGATCGTAAATGAGCCAATTCATCCGCTCCATCGGTGGTCTGGCCGTCGCGCACGCCGTCGGGTGCACGCTACTGGGGCGGCGAACAGCTGTGTAACCGTGGAGTCCACTCCTTACGGCCACCCGTTGCCCGACGAACAGCTGTTTACCTTGCTCCGCGAAATTATGCCCGGTGAGCACGAACACTTCCTTGACATCGTCGTCGCATCTCCCTAGGGAATCCCTGATCAATTGACGTTTTGAGCAATCGCACCCACGCCAGCAGTTCTCAGCCAACTCCGATGATCGATTTTTCCGCTCCCACCGCTGAAATTCGAGACCAATTCGGTCTCGGACGCCCGTTTTTGGGCGCGGTGGGCGGATTTTGCCCATCAACTCATCAGGTTTCGCCTCACGAGGTAGAGATTGGTCAAACCGATCAGCGAGAACACCTGCGCGGCGTTCTTCGCGATCCCCTTGTAGCTCACCTTGGTGTAGCCGAACTGACGCTTGATCACGCGAAAGAGATGCTCGACCCGCGCGCGGATCGACGACATCCTGTGGTTGAAGCGCTTGTTTGCCTCGGTCAGCGGGTGCGGCTTGCTGGCCTTGAGCGAAACGCCGCAGAACACGCCGGCCTTGCGGGCCAGGCGCTTGAGCTTGTTATTGACGTAGCCCTTGTCGCCGAACACCGCGCGGTCGTCCTCGCGCAACAGGTGCGGCAACTGGCTCACGTCCGACACATTCGCCGGCGTGACCGAGACCGTGTGCGCCAAGCCAGAGTTCGCATCCGCTCCCACGTGGATCTTCATGCCGAAGTACCACTGATTGCCCTTCTTGGTCTGGTGCATCTCGGGGTCGCGCTGTTTGGCCTGGTTCTTCGTCGACGGCGGGGCATGGACGATCGTGGCGTCGACCATGGTGCCGCCCTTCAGAAGCAGGCCACGCGCCTCCAGCGTGTCGTTGATGACGTTCATCATCTGCGCCGTCAGGCCGTGATGCTCGAGGAGGTGGCGAAACTTGAGGATCGTCGTCTCGTCGGGCATCGCATCGTCGGTCAGATCCAGGCGGGCAAAGCGGCGCATCGACTCGATCTCGTAGAGCGCGTCCTCCATGGCCGGGTCCGACAGCGCGTACCACTGCTGCATGAAGTAGATCCGCAGCATCGTCGCCAGCGGCATCGGCGGGCGACCACGCCGGCCCGTCGTCGGGTAGTGCGGCTCGATCACCGCCAGCAGTGCTGCCCACGGCACGACTGTGTCCATCTCGGCGAGGAACCGCTCCCGGCGAGTCTGTTTCTTCTTCTTGTCGAAGGCCAGCGAGGCGAAGGTCGTTTGCTTCATGGGGACGATGCGTTCTATGACTTCAGTATTTTACCGGCTCTGAATAGATCAGAGCTTCCCAGGAGACACGTATTGCCGCCGGTAGCATGACACGTCCCTTTGCCAACCGGAGCCAGTAAATCAATGGGTCTAGCGTAGCGGCTAGCCCGTATTTCTTTGGTTTGAGGCAGTCACGATTCAGCCGTCTCCCCTGCAGAGCTTTGCACGGAGCGCTCGGCGGCACTGTGGCACATGCACCCGTCGACTTACAGACATCCAGTTACAATTTGCGCGATCTGCTCTCGTCGAATCGATCTTCATGGCTGGTCCGCCCGCCGCGCCCCGGGCGCGGTGCCTTTGCCTCGATATTGAAACCGCCCGCCAGGACCGCATGGTCCTGCGCGAGCTGGGCATCTATCGACCCGATCTCGACGCGCGGCTCAGGCTCTCGGGGAAGGCGCCGGATCTCGTCCGCAGGCTGGATGCGCTGACCGAAGGCGCCGCCTTCGTGCTCGGCCACAATGTCGTCGCATTCGACCAGCCTGCGCTGGCGGTATTGCATCCGGAGCTCGCGCTCCACCGCCTGCCGCTGATCGATACGCTCGAACTCTCACCCGTCGCCTTCCCGCAGAACCCGTATCACCGGCTGGTGAAGGACTACCAGCTGTGCACGACCACGCGTAACGACCCGGTGCGCGATGCGGAGCTGGCCTACGAGCTCTTCGTCGACCAGAGCGCGGCGCTGCAACAGCGCGTCGCCGATCACCCGGACGAGGCGCTGTGCCTGCACTTCCTGCTCGCGCCCGAGAACGGCAAGGGCGTGGCGAACTTCTTCGCGACCTTGCGCCGTGCCCTGAAGCCTTCGCTCGGGGAGGCGGCCACCGCGTGGCAGCGCGCAACCGCCGGCAAGCTTTGCATCACCGGGCAGCGCTGGGTCCTTGAACACTACCTGCCAGATCCCGCATGGCACAAGCCGCTGGCGTATGCGCTGGCGTGGCTGCGCGTTGCCGGCGGCAATTCGGTGCTGCCGCCGTGGGTAAGCCTGAGCTTCCCGAAGACGCGCGAGGTGATCGCGGCCTTGCGCGACGTGCCCTGCCCGGATGCGGCCTGTGCGTGGTGCCGCGAGCAGCACGACCTCGAAACGTTGCTGCCACGCTATTTTCCTGGCATCACCCGGTTTCGCAGCAGGCCGACCACCGACGACGGCCGCTCCTTGCAGCAGGCGATCGTCGAGAACGGCTTTGCCGGTCGGCCGACGCTCGCCATCCTGCCGACCGGGGGCGGAAAGTCGCTGTGCTTCCAGCTCCCCGCGCTGGCGCGCTATTACCGCAACGGCAGCCTGACGGTGGTGATCTCGCCGCTGCAGTCGCTGATGAAGGATCAGGTGGACAATCTGGAGGCGCGCGGGATCACCTGCGCGGGCTACCTCAACAGCCTGCTCAATCCGATGGAACGGCGGGTGATGCTCGACAAGCTGCGCCTGGGCGACCTCGGGCTGATCTTCGTCGCGCCGGAGCAGTTTCGCAGCACCGCGTTCGCGAATGCGCTGATGCATCGCGAAATCGGGGCCTGGGTGTTCGACGAGGCGCACTGTCTGTCGAAATGGGGGCACGACTTCCGTCCCGACTATCTCTACGTGTCCCGCTTCATCAAAGCGCGCCAGAAGGACAAGCCCTCACCGGTGTTCGGCTTCACGGCAACGGCCAAGCCGGACGTCGTCGACGACATCTGCGCGCATTTCGAGAAGCGACTCGGCGTCGTGCTCGAACGGCTCGAAGGCGGGGTGAGCCGCGAGAATCTCGCCTACGAGGTCAGAGCAGTACCGGCGCAGGCCAAATACGGCGAGGTGCTGCGCCTGCTCCAGGAGGCCTTGCGCGAGGAAGGCGGCGCGATCGTGTTCTGCGCGCGGCAGAAGACGGTCGAGGAGGTCGCGCAATTCCTGAAGGACGCCGGCCTCGACTGCGGCCACTTTCACGGCGGCATGCTCCCGGCACAGAAGCGCGCGATGCAGGAAGCCTTCCTCGCCGGCAAGCTGCGCGCCATCGCCGCAACCAACGCCTTCGGGATGGGCGTCGACAAGCCCGACGTGCGCCTCGTGATCCACCTCGACACGCCCGGTTCGCTGGAGAACTACCTGCAGGAAGCAGGCCGCGCCGGGCGCGATCAGGCACCGGCGCGCTGCATCCTGCTCTACGACGACGCCGACCTCGACGTCCAGTTCCGCCTGCTGAAGAACTCCCGCCTCACCCAGCACGACATCCACGCCATCCTGAAGGCGCTGCGCGCGATCGAGCGCAAGGACCGCAGCGAGGGCCAGGTCGTGGTGACCAGCGGCGAAATCCTGCTCGAGATCCCCGACGCGCACCGCATCGACCCCGACGCGAGCGACGCCGACACCAAGGTGCGCATCGCCGTCGCCTGGCTCGAGGAAGCGCGCCTGCTCGAACGCCACGAGAACCACACCCGCGTTTTTCCCGGGAGCCTTCTCGTCGCGAACGAGGAAGAGGCGCGGACCATCCTGCGCAAGAAGCTCGGGCCGGATGCCGACATCGAGCCCTACCTGCGCATCCTCACCATCCTGATCCAGGCCGAGGACGACGAGGGCCTGTCGACCGACGAGCTGATGCTCGCGACCGGCAAGGATTCGCGCACCCTGCAGCACATGCTGCGCGAGCTCGACCGCTGGAAGCTGCTGTCGAACGACACCGAGATCGGCGTGACCTTCTACCGCGAGCCCGACACGGCGCAGCGGCTCGACGATCTGGCGCGCATCGAGGACGCCCTGCTCGCCAATCTGCGCGAGGCCGCGCCCGACGCCGATCAGGAAGGCTGGCAGATCCTCAACGTGCGCCGCCTGTGCGACACGCTGCGCCGCGACGCGCAGGTCGACTTCGACCCGGACAAGCTCACCCGCCTGTTGAAATCCTTCGCCGAACCCTTCGGCGAAGGCGTCGCCCAGCGAGGTTTCTTCGCGCTGCGTCCGCAGACGGCGGACAGCCGACTCCTGAAGCTCCTGCGCAGCTGGAAGGACATCGAGACGATCCGCGAGCGGCGCATGCGCCTCGCCCGCGCGTTGGTGCAGGAATTCCAGCGCCGCCGGCAGGGCAACACGCTGCTCGTCACCTGCAAGCAGGGCGAACTCGAAGCCGCGCTGCAGGCCGATACCACGCTCGCCGATCTCGGCCTCGAAAAATGGGATGTCGCCCTCTCCGCAGCGCTGCTCTACCTGGACGCCAACGAGGTGCTGCATCTGGCGCGCGGAAAAGCCGTGTTCCGCTCCGCGATGAGCATCGAGCTCAACGCCGAGGCGCGTCGCCGCCAGTTCAAGAAGTCCGACTACGCCGAGCTCGCGCTGCACTACAAGGACAAGATCGTCCAGGTGCACGTGATGGCCGAGTACGCCAAGCTCGCGATCCGCAAGATCCAGGCGGCGATGGCTTTCATCGTCGATTACTTCAGCCTCGACCGCGCCGAGTTCGTGCGGCGCTACTTCGCCGGGCGCAAGGACGTGCTCGAAATGGCGACCACCGAGGCCGCGCATCGCCGCATCCTCACCGAGCTCGCCAACCCGGACCAGCAGGCCATCGTCGCAGCACCCCTTGAAGGCAACCACCTCGTGCTCGCCGGCCCGGGCGCGGGCAAGACGCGCGTGATCGTGCATCGCGTCGCCTGGCTGCTGCGCGAATGCATGGTGCTGCCCGAAGCCATCATGGTCCTCGCGTATAACCGCTCGGCCGCCAACGAGATCCGCCGCCGCCTGTGGGCGCTGGTCGGCGCGGACGCGGCCGGCGTCGCAGTGCAGACGCTGCACGGGCTGGCGATGCGGATCACCGGCACCAGCTACGCGGTCGCCATCGAGCGCGGCGAGGCCGTCGACTTCGGCGAAGTCATCCGCCAGGCCACCCGGCGGCTACGCGCTGCCGAGCAGGACCAGGACGAGGGGACAGAAATGAGCGTCGGCCCGTCCATCCTGCGCGACCGCCTGCTCGCCGGCCTGCGCTTCCTGCTCGTCGACGAATACCAGGACATCAACGGCGACCACTACGAGCTCATCAGCGCGGTCGCCGGCCGCACCCTGCAGACCGAGGAAGACCGTGTCTCCCTGATGGTGGTCGGCGACGACGACCAGAACATCTACGCCTTCGACGGCGCGAGCGTGCGCTTCATCCGGCAGTTCGAAGCCGACTACGCCGCGCGCCGCTACGCGCTGATCGAAAACTACCGCTCGACGAAACACATCATCCACTGCGCCAACCGCGTCATCGAGCGCGCGCGCGAGCGCATGAAGGCCGGGCAGGCGATCCGCGTCAATCACGCCCGGCGCGATCAGCCCGACGGCGGCGCGCACGCCACGCTGGACCCCCTTGCCGCGGGCCGCGTGCATGTCCTCGAAGTGCCGCGCAATCCCCAACAGGAAGTGCAGGTCGCGCTCGACGAATTACAGCGCCTCCACGCTCTCGTCGAGAGCGGAGCCGGCGGCCAGTGGGGCCGCTTCGCGGTCATCGCCCGGCGCTGGGAAGATCTCGAACCCATGGCCGCCGTGTGCCGCCTGCGCGGCATTCCGGTGCAGATGCTGCGCGACGGCGGTCAGGTGAGCCTGCACGCCACGCGCGAAGGCGACGCCCTCGTCACCCTGCTGCGCGGCCTGCGCCGCCGCGCCCGGCGCCGGCGCGTGCTGGTCCGCTCCGGCGTCCTCGCGCGCTGGTTCCGCCGCCGCTTCCATACCCCGCCGGACGGCCTCATCGAACACCCCTGCCGCGCCGCGCTCGCCCAGTTCATCTGTACTGCCGAGTCCGCCGCGCCGGGCCGCGAGCTCGTTGTCGATGACCTCATCGAGTCCCTGTACGACTTCGGCGCCAGCGGCAAGCCGACCGGCGACGCCCGCCCCAACGCCCCGCTGATCCTGATGACCGCCCACCGCGCCAAGGGGCTGGAATTCGACCACGTGCTGATCCTCGACGGCGCCGGCTGGCAGGGGCGCGGCGACGACGAGCGGCGTCTTTTCTACGTCGCCATGACGCGGGCGCGCAAGTCGCTGACGCTGTGCGAGGCGATCGGCGGGCAGCATCCCTTCGTGCGCGACCTGGAAGGCATGGGGCTGCGCTCGCGTCCGACTGCCCAACCCCCGCTGCCGAGCCTCGCGCAGCGCACCTGGTGCGCCGACCCGGAGAAGATCGTCCTCTCCTGGCCGGGGCGCTTCGCGCCCGAGTCGACCGTCCATCGCGCACTTGCCGCCCTCGACGTTGGTAGCCCCCTTGCGCTGCGCGCACGAAGCAGCGGCGCGGCCAAGTGGGAGATCACCGATGCGTCGGGCTTTGCGGTCGGCCGGATGTCATCGAAGTTCCTCCCTCCCGAGGGCGAGATCGTTGCGGTCCGCGTCGCGGCGATCCTTGTCCGCTACGCGCGGGAAGACGAGCAGGGTTTGCAGTGTCGGTGCTGGGAGCTGGCACTGCCGGAAATCGACTACGTACCGCGGTGAGGACGCCACGGAGGCGCAAGTGCCGATCCGGCACGCCGCCCCTCCTGCTTGGGCACGCCGGCCCATGCGGCGGGATCGCGCTGTAAGATCGGCGCTTTTGTCATATCTCCTCCGACCGATGTCAGACGATTGCCCTTTCTGTAACCTTTCGGCAGAGCGCCTCATTCATGCCGACGAGAACATGGTAGTCATCCGAGATGGCTTTCCGGTCTCGTCCGGACACACGATGGTCATTCCCAGGCGCCACGTGCAGTCCTTCTTCGATCTGTCCCGCGGAGGGGCAATCACTGATGGCTTTGCTCGACTGGGGCAAGGCCGAAATCGAGGCCGAGCATCGACCCGATGGCTACAACGTCGGAATCAACGACGGCCGCGCGGCCGGGCAAACCGTTCCGCACTTGCACGTCCACCTCATCCCCAGGTACTTTGGCGACGTCGAAGATCCACGCGGCGGGGTTCGATGGGTGCTCCCCGCCAAAGCGAAGTATTGGGACTGAACGATGAGCCTGGCGACCTACCTCGACCGGTTTGGCAGGCTGCAGGTCAATGTGGCGCACGGGCGGGCAAGTCCACACAAGATTTGCATGTTGCTGGCGATGCTCGACCTCGTGCGTGGCGGTGCCCTCCGGGAAAACCGCATCGATTTCGCATCCCCGCTACTCGAGCGGTATGCGATGTATTTCGACGCCGTCAGGACCGACCGCGACCATGCGAATCCGCACTTTCCGTTCTTCCATCTTCAAGGGCGTCTGCGGGGCGGCGGCGAGAGCTTCTGGCACCTTCGCGCAAAGCCGGGGCGCGAGGACGTCGTTGCGTCGATGGATGGCGCGCGGACGGTGCGACAGATCACCGACAACATCGATTTCGCCTACCTCGACATGGAGCTGTTCGAGCTGTTGCAGGATCCGGTCGCCGCCGATGCCCTGAGCGCGGTGCTGGCGGAAAGGTGGTTCCACAGGGGACTTCAGGACCTTCAGTCAGTCGTCGGGCGGTCGCGCGAAATTGGCCGTTACGAGCGAGTGCTCCGGGATCCGGACCGTGTCCATCTGAGGGTTGCGGACAGTACGCCGAGCTCCATCCGCGATCCGGCTTTTCGGCGCGTGGTGACCGAGATCTACGACTACCGCTGCGCTGCCACGGGCTTGCGAGTGGTGCTGCCAGACGGGACGGCGATGGTGGAGGCCGCGCACATCCCTTCAGCGAGGCCGGCGATGACGATCCGCGCAATGGCTTGGCGCTGACGCCGGATATGCATTGGGCGATGGATCAATCTCTCATTGCGCAAGATGCGGATTTCCGATGGAGAGTGAGTCGGCAGCTGGATCGCCGAATTCCGGATTACCGTGTGTTGACGGAACTCGAGGGCAAGTCGCTCTTTCTACCGCACGAGCCGAGGTTGTATCCGAAGCGGGTTGCGATCGAATGGAGACTGGCGCAGCTCGATCGGTGATCGGATGCCGTAAGGTTCCACTCACGGCCGAAATGGGACGACCTGGCCGGCTCACGCCCTCAAGACGCTAAACTCCCTGAACAACGCGATCGGCAAGGCCCGCTGCAGTCGCCACGTGGTTGACAACGGCCGGCTAACACGCTTACCTGGGTGAAGGCCGCTTCCACCCCAATCTCGTGAACTGGGGCACTGAAGTCGTAGCCTTTCCGGCCGTTTTCCCGGCGTCGCAAAGCGGTCGAGCAGCGTGCGCGACTCAGCTGTCGCGACTCATCATGCCGATGCAGGTTTGCAGAGCGTCCGTCTCGCCCAGGGGTGGGTCGGAAAACGCCAAGGTGCTCGCGGCATGGCCTGCTAGAGTTTACTGGTCCAAGCCATTGTGGGCATCGAGCCCGCGGCGGTCGTGAGCCAGCTTTCTGGCGCGGAAAGCGGATCCTTATGAGGCTGGCGGGGCCCTTGGAGAACGCGCTGTGACGCACAGGACGGTTCGCGTCCGAGGCATGCGAGCCGAGGGTTGGGCCCTGTACTGAGGATTCTGAGTCGCATTGCGGGGGCCGCGCCACGTTCTCGTAACTGGGGGATCGCAACACGCTGGTGTCCCCCGGGACGAATTCTTGCTGCGGCCACTAGACGGTACAACGCTTACGGTTTTCCGAGCCATGCGCAACCTTCATTCCGCGACCCGAGCATGTGCGGCGCTCGTTTCGGCTGCGGTCCTCGCACCTGCCGCTGTCGCCCAGCTGTCGCCCGACTTCGGTCCGGCGGATACGGTGTGGAACTGCTGGTACAACCATGACACGACCTTCCGGTGCCGGCTTGCCCAGGCACCTGACGATCCTGGCGGAGCCGACGCTGACCCCGGCCTGTCGGCGCCGAGGTCGTCGCTGTACCCGAGGCGTGGTCCCTTGCCGGCCATTGTAAGAACTATCCGGGACCATCCGGCGCGCCTGCGCGGACGCACGATCACCATTCCCCTGTTTTCACCCCCGATCGACATCCGGTTTTCGGCCGAATTGGTTCATGCGGTGATGTGCGGCCGTCGCCCTGTGTGCCGGATACGCATCTTCCGTTCGTTGGCCGCTGTCGCGCAGGAGTACGAGGAAGACCCGGCGCGCGCCGAATAGCACGGCACCGGCGCTCACCGCGCGGGGCCGCCGCGTTTGACGATCGCCGCAATGATGTCGATGTCCGGCTCATCAGGGGGCGCAGCGGGGGCCGACTTGCGGCGCGCCGGCGTCGACGCCCGGCCGGGGCTGGAACCGACCCGGGAGGCGCAGGCGCGACGTCCACGATGACTGCTGCGGATGGCGCCACGGGCGTCTCGGGTGGTGCCACGGACGATGCATCTCCACTGCTGCCGACGTGATCAACCGGTTCGGAACGCTGCGTCGTACGGGCGAGCGCGGCGGCGTGAGGCGCCGCCGACGTCCCGGGCGTCGGGACGCCGGCGTGCGGCGGCCCTAGCGCGCTTCGGTACCCCGCCCATAGCGTGCCGGACACCACCACGACGAAGCCTGCCGCGAACAGCGCGGACCCGCGCCACGCGCTGCGTCGGCATGCGGGGGGCGAGGAGCCGGCAAGGTCGCCCAGGATGCTGACATGGTGTCCGCACGTGTTGCGCCCGTCGATGGAAAGCAGGCTGGGGACGCTGCCGCGAGTCGAAAATCGCTCTTTGTTCATCTTTCACCACCGCATCCAAAAATTGACAATGACATCGGCCGTGTATACCGATAGGATACACATACATCATAAGTAGGTGGCATTGATGTGGGCTGCGCAGGGCGCGGGCGGGTCCGAGTGTCCGAACGGGGTGCGCGTGATCTGTCTCGCCCGCGGGCGCCACCTCATTCTCAGCCGACGAGTCGTCCATGTATCGAATCCGTGCTCTTCTGACCGATTCCCGCACACTTTCCCTGCTGGGACTGGCGGCGTTGGCGGCCATCCTGTTCCTCGCCGCGGATGCGCTGGCGGTCGGCATGGCGTGGGCCGCGCTCGCCTGTGCGGTCCTCTTTGTGGGGTGGCTCGGCGTGGGGGCATGGCGGCGGCGACGTGCCCGCCGGTCGGCGGCCGCGCTGGGCAGCATGCTCGAGCAGGTGGCGCCGGCGTTCGACAACGACTCGCGGGCCGAGCTCGAGCGCCTGCGCCTGCGCCTGAGCGAGGCGGTCAGGACGATCAAGGGTTCCAGGCTGGGCCAGCTGGCCGGCGACGCGGCGCTCTATGAGCTCCCGTGGTACATCACGATCGGCAATCCGGCCGCCGGCAAGAGCACGGCGGTGGCCAATTCCGGGCTCGCCTTTCCGTTCGAGGACGGCGCCGGTCGCCTGGTCAAGGGCATCGGGGGCACCCGCAACTGCGACTGGTTCTTTACCACCGAGGGCATCCTGCTCGATACCGCCGGTCGCTACGCGGTGCATGAGGAGGACCGCGGAGAGTGGCTGGGATTTCTCGATCTGCTGAAGAAGCACCGTCCGCGCGCGCCGATCAACGGCATCATCGTCACCGTGAGCATCGCCGAGCTGCTCGGCAATCCGCCCGACTTCGCGCTCGGCCTGGCGCGCAGCCTGCGCCAGCGCGTGCAGGAGCTCACCGAACGGCTCGAAGTGTTCGCCCCGGTCTACGTGATGTTCTCCAAGGCCGATCTCATCGACGGCTTCAACGAGTTCTTCCTCGACATCGACTGGAACGAGCGCGACCGGACGTGGGGGGCGACACTGCCCTACGACCCGGACGCCCGGCAGGACGCGATTGCCCTCTTCGACACGCATTTCGACGAGTTGTACGAAGGGCTGCGCGAGATGAGCGTGGCGCAACTGGCACTCGCGCGCGGCGAGACGACACCCCCCGCACTGCTCGCCTTTCCGCTCGAATTCGCAGCGATCAAGCCCGTGCTGCGCTCTTTCGCCGCGACCCTGTTCGAAGACAACCCGTTCCAGTTCAAGCCTGTTTTCCGCGGTTTCTACATCACCTCGGCCCTGCAAAGCGGCGAGAGCCGCAGCGCCTCGAACGAGCGCGTCGAAAAGCGCTTCGGGCTCGCCGGGCGCGGGCCGCTGCCGACGCGCGTCGGCTCGCGCAACGGCTTCTTCCTGAAGGACCTGTTCTCGAAAGTCATCTTTGCCGACCGCAACCTGGTTCGCCAGTACGCGAGCCGAAGGAAGACGCGTCTGCGCACGGCGGGCTTTTTCGCCTCCATCGCGGCCCTCGGCCTCGCGCTCGGCGCGTGGAGCTGGTCCTTCGTCGCCAACCGGGATCTGGTGGACACCGTGCGCGCCGACCTCGAGACGGCAGTGCGCATCCAGCACGATCGCATCGACCTGCAATCGCGCCTGGAAGCGCTGGAAATCCTGCAGGACCGCATCATCGACCTGGAACGCTTGCGCGACGACGGCCCCCTGGCGCAGCGGTTCGGACTGTCCCAGGGGCCGCAACTGCAGGCCCGGCTCGAGCGCGAATATTACGCGGGCGTCTCCAGCATCATGCTGCAGCCGGTCAAGGCGAGCCTCGAGGCCTTCCTCGGGGAGGTCGGCCGCAACGCCGAGCGGCTCGCATCGTCCGCCGGCGCAGCGGGCGTCGCGTCGCAGCCGGGCGGCAAGCCGCAGCGCTCTCAGGAAGCCCTCCCCGACAACGCCGGGGACGCCTATGACGCCCTCAAGACCTACCTCATGCTCGCCAGCCGGGAACGTGCCGAGGCGGGCCATCTTTCCGATCAGATCGCCCGCTTCTGGCGAGGATGGCTGGAGGCCAACCGCGGCAACATGACTCGTGAGCAGATGATCCGCAGCGCGGAGCGCCTTCTCATCTTTCACCTGGGACGGGCCAATGACCCGGACTGGCCCCTCATCGACAACAACCCGGCCCTCGTCGAGCAGGTGCGCGAGCCCTTGCGCCGCCTGGTCAATGGCCAGCCAGCCACCGCGCGCGTGTACCGCGAGATCCGGGCACGCGCGGCGCGGCGCTTCGCGCCGGTCACGGTGGCGGGCATCGTGGGCGCGGAAAACGGCAAACTGGTGACCGGCAGCCATGTCGTCTCCGGTGCCTTCACGGCCGCCGCGTGGCGCGAGTACGTCCGGCCCGCCATCGAGGACGCGGCGACCAACGCCCGGCAAAGCGCGGACTGGGTGCTGCAGACTTCGGTACGCGACGATCTGACCCTCGAAGGCAGCCCCGAGCAGATCCGCAACGCGCTCGCCGCGATGTACAAGAAGGAATACGCGGGCGAGTGGAAGCGCCTCGTGCAGGGCATCACGGTGACCGCCTTCAGCGATTTTCCGGCTGCGGTGGCAGCCATGAACCGGCTGGGCGACGCGAGCGATTCGCCGCTCGGCCTGCTGCTGCAGAGCATCTTCGCGCAGACGGCGTGGGACAACCCGGTGCCCGACGCGCGCCGCGAGGAGGCACAGAAGGGCGTCGTCGGCTGGTTCAAGCGTTCCGTGTTGCGCAGCTCGCCCAGCCTCCGGGACGCGAGCATCGCAAGTGGCGGTGCCCACGAGATCGCCGTCGGGCCGATCGGCGCGCAATTCTCCGGCATCGCGCGGGTCGTCGCCCCACGCGACGACGCCGAAGCGCTGAGCAGCGGCTATCTCAAACAACTGGCAAGGATCCGCTCGCGCCTGAACCAGCTCGCCAACCAGGGCGATCCGGGCCCGGGCGCGGTGGTGCTGATGCGCGATACCATCGAGGGCGGCAACTCGGAACTGTCCGACGCGCTGCGCTTCGTCGACGAGCAGATGCTCCCCGTCATGCCCGAGGGGCAGCGCGAGCTGTTGCGCCCCTTGCTGGTCAGGCCTCTGCTGCAAACCTTCGCCGCCGTCGTCAAGCCGGGCGAGCGCGAGCTGAACAAGGTCTGGCTCGCCCAGGTGCACGATCCGTTCAACGGGAATCTGGCCGGCAAGTACCCGTTTTCGGACAAGTCGGGCATCGAGGCCGGGCCGGCCGAGATCGCCCGGATATTCGGGCCCGAGGGCGCCATTGCCAAGTACGCCGAGCGCGCGATGGGGGCGCTCGTCGTGCGCCGTGGCCCCACCATCGTCCCGCGTACGTGGGGAGATGTCGGCTTGCAGCTCGCGCCCGAATTCACGGCGGGTTTCGCGCGCTGGATTGCCCCGCTGGACGGGGCGGCCTCAGCCGGCGAGGGGGGCGCGGCTGCGCCGCAAACCGTCTTCATGATCCTGCCCCACCCGGCCCCCGGCACCACCGAATTCGTCATCGAAATCGATGGCCAGGAATTGCGCTACCGCAACGGGGCAGCGCAATGGACAAACTTCATCTGGCCCAATCCCGGTGCGGTGGCCGGCGCGCGCATCCGGGCGACCACATTCGATGGGCGCGCGGTCGAGGTGGCCAATTTCAGCGGTCGTTTCGGCCTCGAGAAGTTGATCGCCTCCGCCGACCGAACACGCCGGCCCGACGGGTCGTTCCGGCTTGGATGGCAGGCGGCAGAAGTGCCGGTCAGCGTCGATCTACGTATCGTGAGCAACGCACAAACCCAGGCCCAATCGGACGGCAGCACGTCGCAGCAGGCCGGCCTGGGCGGCGTGCGCCTGCCCGCAACCGTCGTCGGTGAGCGGACCGCCTCGCCCGTCGCTGCGGTGCTCAAGCGCGAGCCGGCGGTGCCTCACGCGACGGGGAGCCGCTGATGGCGGGCCCGGGCGTGAGCGCTGCCACCTACTTCGGCAAGGTTCCTTCGCGCGGTGACTTTATCAAGGGCGGTGGACACGCCCGCTTGATCCACATGCTCGATGCGTGGGTGTCGTGCGGCATGGAATGCATGTCCGAGGACCCGCGCTGGAAGATCGCCTATGACAACGCACCACAACTGAGCTTCGCGTTCGTCGGCGCGCACAGTCCGCTCGCCATCGCGGGCCATCTGCGACCGAGCCGCGACGCGTGCGACCGGCGCTTTCCGTTTCTTGCCGCTGCAGCCATCGATGGCGGCGATCGTCCGCTGTTCCAGTGCGCACCGTTGTCGTTCACGCGGCTGTGGAGCCGCTTGCGCGGCGTCGTGGATCGGGCCTGCGCGGCCGACGATCCGAGCGTCGTGTTGGGCGAGATCGCCGACATCGACTGTGGCGCGGAGATCCGCCTCGGCATGGCAGGCGATCCGCTAGGGCACTTCACGCGCACGCGCACCCTCCATTGCCTGGCCGAGCTGCTCGCCTCGCCGCTGCGGCCAATCGACGTGCGGCGCATCATCCTTGCCTTCGGGCTGCTGCTGCGTCCGTTGCGCGGCCGGGGCAAGCTCACCATCGAAAAGGATCTGAGCGTCCCGCTGCCCGCCGATCCGGCGTATCGCGATCTGGTCGCCGCACTCTGGCTCGACCTGGTGTCGGGCTTCGTGCGCGACGCGGACAGCGAGCTGCAGGTGCTGGTCGGCGGCATCAGGGGGCACGAGCGCCTGGTGATCGGGTTCAACGGGGCTTCGCCGCACACCCTCCTAAATTTCCTGTCGCCCGCCACCGTGAGTGACGCGAACATCATGCTCGATGACCCCGAGTGGGTCGAAGACCACCACGATTTCCGGCATGACCATGGCGTCGCCAGGCTCTCCAGCTACCTCGCCCTGCCGGGCATCACGCTCGAGGCGGTCGTGCTGACCTTCAAGGAAGTCTTTCTCGGAGAATGAAGATGCGCGCGAAGCTGTTGTGCACGCTCGCGGTGACGCTGGTCGTGTCGTCCGCCTACGCCGAACCCGCTGCCGGGGGCGGACGCAGCGGGGCGGGCGATCCGCCCGTCATCATTTCGGGGACGGTGCCCGACGAGGCGGCGCGTGCCACCCTGCTTAGCCGCCTGCGCCAACTCTACGGATCGACGCGGGTGGTCGATCAGCTCGAAGTGGGGGGCGTGGTGCCGCCGCCGAAATGGACGCAACACGTGACCGCGGCGCTCACCGCCAACCTGGTTCAGGTGCGCCAAGGCGAGTTGCAGGTGAACGGCACCCAGCTCGCGCTGCGCGGGCAGGTCGCCAACGAGGCGCAGCGGCAGCAGATCGCCAGCGACATCGCTACTGCCCTCGACGCCAGCTACACGCTCAATAATGCGCTTCGGGTAGCGCACGATCCGCAGCGCCTGATCGATCAGACGCTGGCCAGGCGCGTCGTGGAGTTCGAACTCGGGGCCGCCACCCTGACGCCGGAAGGCGTCAGGGTGCTGGACGAACTGGTGGCCGCCATCACCATGCTCGAGGCGCCGCCGATGCAGATCGTCGGCCACACCGACAGCAGCGGCGATCGTCTCGCGAACACCGGCCTGAGCCTGGCCCGCGCGCAGGCGGTCAAACAGTACCTCGCCGCCAAGGGGATTCCGGCCGACCGCATGAGCGCGCTCGGCGCGGGACCCGACCGGCCGATCGCGAGCAACGCCACACCGGAGGGCCGCGCCAGAAACCGGCGCATCGAGTTTCATATCCAGCAGTGACCCGCACGCGATCGGAGCGCAATCAGCGGTTGTCGTCGGCTTCGCCGGCGTCGGCGCGCGCGATGCCGAGCAGCTCCTCGACATGCCCGAGCGCCCCGTCATCCCTCAGCACGGCGCGCAGCCACTGGTGCAAGGGCATCTCGCCCCAGTGCGCCGCCTTCTCGGCGAGATAGGCGACCGGGCTGTGCGGCTCGGTGCGCCGGAAATACGCCGCCACCTGCCTCAGCTGCGCAAGCGCCTGCGCGCGACCGCGGATCGGACTTTCCTGATCGCGCTCCGCAATGCCGGGCGCAGGCCGGTCGGATTCGCCGCCAGCGGCGGGCTCGGAGCGCGCCACGCGGAGCGCCTGGGCGTCTGCCTCGCAGGAGCGTCCGGCAAAACGCCCGAGCGTTTCCACGAGGGACTCGAGGGCGCCGCGCGCTGCGCCGAACGCCGGACCTTGTGCCCCCACGTGCCCGTCGACCACCCCTTGCAGTTGCGCGAGCGACATCTGCGCCGTGCGTGCCGCGGCCAAGTTTTCGGTAAAGAACGTGTGCGGCGTGTCCTCGCGCGCCGCCTCGATCTGCGCCAGCGTGACGCGCGCCCCGCGCAGGCGCGTCTCGCCCTCCTGAGGATTGCGCTCCACCGCCTGGGCGAGATTGCGCGCGGCCTCCAGGTCGTCGAAGGAAAACCGCCCTTTGGGCGAATCGGTCAGCGGCAACTCGCGAATGAGGCGGTGCGACTGGGACAGCAGCCAGTCGAGCGTGCCGATGCGCGCCTCCTGATCGCCGTCCTCGGACCGTGGATGCAGATCCGGCCAATGCGCCGCGCACAGCGCCGCAACGAAGCGATAGCCGTCACCGAGCCCGGCGACCCCGCGCGTCCTGGCGAGCGCCTCGGTGAGCCAGGCGGCCAGGCGCAGGTCCTTGCTGCGGGTGGCGAGCAGCTCGCTGCAGCGCCGCACCACGCCCGCCCAGTCCGCCTCCTTGAAGTCGGTCACCCACTCGCCCTGGCTCAGCGACGGATCGTCGAAGCGACGCGCCTCTTGAATCTCGTCGAAGACCGGCGAAAACATCAGGTCCTCGCCACAGGCGCTGGCACCCGCCAAGGGCCGAAGCAGCCCCTCAATATCCATCGTCACGTGCCGCGTCTCCCATTACTGGACGGAATAGCGGAACTCGCCGCGCCGGTCGGCGGCGGCCCGGATGCGGCGGATCGGTTTGCCTTCGGCCATGCGGGCGAGCACGGTGGCGGCCACCGCGGGCAGCAGCGTGCCGTTGAGGATGTGGTCGACGTTGCGGGCGCCGGAATCGACCTCGGTGCAGCGGGCCCGGACGGCCTCGACCAGGTTGTCCTCCCACTGGAAGGCGGCCTGGTGGTTCGCTGCGATGCGTTCGCGAAGGCGCTGCAGCTTGAGCGCGATGATGCCGGACAGAATCTCGTCGGACACGGGGTAGTAGGGCACCACCTGCAGGCGGCCGAGGAAGGCCGGCTTGAAGTGTCTGGACAGCGTCGGCCGAAGCGCTTCGGCCAGCGCGTCCGCGCCGGGTAGCTCGCCAGCCGCCTTGTTGAGGCAGGCTTGCATGATGTGGCCCGACCCGACGTTGCTGGTGAGGATGATGAGGGTGTTGCGGAAATCGATTTCGCGTCCCTCGGCATCGTCGAGGACGCCTTTGTCGAAGACCTGGAAGAACAGCTCGAGGACATCC
>Ga0299906_10001869_pt1 | contig 17850 bp, 12 predicted proteins | sample RVTome_14_FD_200259 | JGI IMG/M metagenome (GOLD analysis project Ga0299906, IMG submission 200259) | Soil microbial communities from uranium-contaminated site in the Upper Colorado River Basin, Wyoming, United States - RVT145D125 (version 2) ...
CCTCGTGACCCGGAGGCCGGTCTCTCCGATCTCGCTATGGGAAAGCGGCGACGATGTCGGCAATCGAGACCCCGAGGGTTTTCTTCGCCACCGCGTCGAGCTCGGCTTCGGGTCCGCGGAAATGGAGGGTGCGGTGGACGTGAGTGAGACTCTCTCCGGCGGAGAGCTGCGCCGCCGGTGAAGAGGATTCGAGCTCGTAGAAAGGGCCGAGGGGCGGGGCGCCCGGGGCGGGCGGTCCGTCGTTGTAGCTGTTCACGACGTCGCCCCCGTAGGGCGCGTCCGAGATCTCCCACATGCTGTTCACGTAGTCGGTCGCGTCGGCGGGAAGGGTGTACTCGACGACCGTGAGCACTTTGCCGTCGGCGTCGTAGCTACCCATGACCGGGAGCGCGCGTTTTCGCGGGATGCCGATCTTGCCGCGCTCCTCTCCGTCGCCCCGGAAATACAGCACTCCGTCGCCCACCACGAGACGGTCGGCGGGAACCTTGCCGAAGTACCGGTCGTTCACAATCGGTCCGAGCTCCTCCTCCGGACCAGCGACGAAGGGGATGACGACGGTAGTCGAGGGCGAGGGGTTGAACATTCCCAGAATCCACACGGAGAGGACCCCCGTCTCCTTGGTCCAGGAAATCTCACCGGTGTTGGTGATGGTGTTCTCCGATTCGTAAGCGACCGCCTCGGCTCCGGAGGTGGGAGGATCGACCAGTCGGATGACCCGGCTTGCTTCGAGCGAGAGCTTCGTTCCCGCGTAGTTCACGAGCTCGATCGACTTGCGGAACCGGACCTCTGAGAGGGACCTCTCGACCATCTCCCACGCGCCCCAGTCGATGGACTCGGGAGTCTGCCAGTGCTCGAGATCGAACGGATCGCCCGGAGCGAAGAAGATGGAGAACTGGCCGCCCTCGGGCCCGAGCCAGAACCGGTCCTCGCCGCCGAAGGCGTTGATGTGGGGCTTTCGATCTTTCGCCGCGATGGCCTCGCGGTTGAGCCAGCCGAAGCTCGGCCCGCCCGTCCCGCCGGAGGTCGAGGTCATCACCCGCCCCTGATATTCGGCCAACACCGCCACGCGGGCGTTGCCAGAGGGACGGGAAAGCTCGATCACCTCCTGATGCTCTTGGAGAAACGCCAGATCGTCGCCGTAAGTCTTCATCGGGGTCGAGGTCTCTTCCGGCGGCTCGGCGCCGGTGCAAGCGGCCATGAGGGTCAAGGCCAGAATCGCGTGTCGCATCGCGGGATTCTATATGATGTCGCCCGTCTCGCAGGAGGGTTCCCGATGAAGATCAGACACGCCGCCGTTTCTTGCCTCCTTCTCGCTCTCGCTTTGCCGGCGATCGGCCAGCCCCGACTGAATCTGGCCCGGCTCCGCGATTACACCAATCATCGCGTCTCGAGCCATGACCGGACGGGCGCGAACGACGACGGCAACTGGAACAACGCCATCCAGCCGGGGGAAACGCGTACCCTCGCCGAGATCGAGGGCCCGGCGGTCATCTCCCACATCTGGATCACCATCGCCACACCGGCGAAGTGGCACCTGAAGGAGATGGTCCTCCGTATGTACTGGGACTCCGAGTCGCAGCCGAGCGTCGAGGCGCCGGTCGGAGACTTCTTCGGCCTGGGTCTCGGGGAGTACTTCCTCTACGAATCCGAAGTGTTCTCGGTAGGCTCGCAGAAGGCGTTGAACAGCTTCTTCCCCATGCCGTTCCGCCGAGCGGCGCGGATCACGGTGACGAACGATGGCCCGACGGCGGCCAGCGCCTTCTACTTCAACATCGACTACGAAAAGCACGAGAGTCTTCCCGAGGACCTCGGGTACTTCCACGCGCAGTACCGGCAGGAGGCGCCGACGAAGGGTTGGACCGCGGAGTGGATGGGGAATGGAGAGGATCGGGTCGACGACCATCCGAACCTCGACGGGAAGGACAACTACGTGATCCTCGAAGCCGAGGGTCGGGGCCACTACGTCGGGGTTGCCCACAGCATTCAGCAGAACCAGGGGGACTGGTGGGGCGAGGGCGACGAGATGATCTTCGTCGACTCCGAAGAGGCCCCGGGCATCGTCGGCACCGGCTCCGAGGACTACTACCTCGGGGCCTGGTGCTATGGCGGCTGCGGCATCAATCCCTTCGGCGGCACCCGGCCGACGTTCGCCTACGCGCGCTACGGAAATCCGATGAACGGGGGCGACGATCGCGGCGCCAAATGGATGGTGTATCGTTTCCACACGGAATCACCCATCGCCTTCCAGAAAGACATCAAGGTCACGATCGAGCACGGGCACGGAAACCATCGATCGGACAATTTCTTCACCACCGCCTACTGGTACCAGACGGAGCCCCACCGGGTTTTTCCTACGCTGCCGGCGGTCTCCGATCGCATCCCCCGGCAGTTCGACACCGGAGGCCCGACCATGGGACGCCCCTGAATCAGCTGTATCGGCTCTCGCCTTCGACTTGCACCTCGACGCCCCCTTGGTCTCGAGGGCGAGGATCACTCCAGGGGAACCTCGATCTCCTGCACACGAAGCTCGAGCGGGCGGACCATCCCTTCGGTCACCTGGAGCTCGCCGCGGACGCCATCGAGCGGTGCCGCATCCTCACCGAGCGGTTCGCAGCTCTGCCGAGAGCCCGAGTAGCGAACGATTAGAAACCCGCGTTACCGTGGGTTAGGATCGGGTAGTCCCTCGATGAAAATCCTCGGCATCTCGGCTCACTTCCACGAGTCTGCGGCCTGCCTCCTCGACGACGGGCGCCTCGTCGCCGCCGCGGAGGAGGAACGATTCAGCCGGGTGAAGCACGACGCCGCCCTTCCCGTGTCCGCGGTGCGCTTCTGCCTCGATGCCGGCGGCATCGACGTTCACCAGCTCGACTGCGTCTCGTACTACGAGCGGCCGGAAACCAAGCTCGCGCGCCAGCTCTGGTCGGGACGCGTGCCCGCGAGGTCGATCGGTCTCGACCCGATGCGCCCGCTCCGGGAGATTAGGGAAGCGCTCGGATACGACGGCCGCGTCGAGACCTTCGACCATCACCTTTCGCACGCGGGAGCGAGCTTCCTCTACTCCGGGTTCGAGGAGGCGGCGATCCTGACCGTCGACGGAGTCGGCGAATGGACCACCACCGCCTACGGCAGGGGGAAGGGAGCGGCGATCGAGCTCTTCGAGACGGTGGAGTTTCCGCATTCGCTCGGCCTCCTCTACAGCACCATCACCAGCTATCTCGGTTTTCGCGTGAACGGCGGGGAATACAAGGTCATGGGCCTCGCTCCCTACGGGAAGCCCCGATTCCTGCCGGAGATGCGAAAGCTCGTGCGGAGCGGGGACGGAGGGGCGTACGAGCTCTCCCTCGAGTACTTCGACTTCGTGAAGGGGCAGCGCATGTACTCCGACAAGCTTTCGGAGCTTCTCGGGGAGCCCTCGAGGGCGCCGGAGTCGGAGCTCTCCTCGTTCCACGAAGACGTCGCGTGCAGCTTGCAGCAGGTGCTCGAAGAGATTCTCCTGGAGAAGGTGTCTTACCTTCACCAACGGGTGCCCTCCGGGAATCTCTGTCTCGGCGGAGGGGTGGCGCTCAACTGCGTCGCGAACGGACGGATTCTCAGGGAAGGTCCCTTCGCGCGCCTGTTCGTCCAGCCCGCGGCCGGAGACTCGGGAAGCTGCCTGGGGGCGGCGGCTCTCGCCCACGTTCGCCTCACCGGCAAGCGCCACACCTCGGCGGCTCTCGATCATGTGTACCTCGGTCCCCGTTTCCCGAGCTCGAGCGTCGGCGAGATGCTCGCCGCCGCCGGAATACCCGCCGAAGACTACCGCGGCCGCGAAGAGGAGCTTCTCGAAGCGACGGTGGATCGTCTCTCTCAGGGGAAGGTCGTCGGCTGGTTCCAGGGAGCGATGGAGCTCGGACCGCGCGCCCTCGGAGCCCGTAGCCTTCTCGCGGACCCGAGGCGGCCGGACATGCGCGAGCGGCTGAACGCGCTGGTGAAGAAGCGCGAGGCGTTTCGGCCGTTCGCGCCGAGCATCCTCCTGAGCGAGGCGAACCGCCACCTGGAGCTCGACCATCCCTCGGCGTTCATGCTCGAGACCTGTCCGGTTCGCTCGCCCTTCGGGCTTCCTGCCGTGACCCACGTCGACGGCTCCGCACGTCCCCAAACGGTGGACCCCCGCCACGCGCCGCGCTACGCGAGACTCCTCGAGGCGTTTCAGAGGCGCACCGGCTGTCCGATCCTCGTCAACACCTCGTTCAACGTCCGCGACGAGCCCATCGTTTGTACTCCGGAGGACGCGGTCTTTTGCGCGGTTCGCACCGGAATCGACGCCCTGGCGATCGAGGACTTCCTCGTGGACCGGAGCGGGTTCTCTCCGGAGCTCATCGAGCTCGCGCGCCATCGCGATCGGATGGCGGCGCGACAGAGCTCGATCGAAGCCGCGCTCTACACCTTCATTTGAGCGCATGGCACGGGATCCTCGGAAGAGCCTCTGCGACGAGTTGGCGGGGGAGCTCGTTTCGGAGCGCGGCTCGCGGATCTCCGCCTGGCTTCGTTTCACCGAGGCGTTCGGCGGCCCCCAGGAACCTTCCTCCTTCGGCTCTCACAGGGCGCCCTCCGAAATGGCGCAGAGTCTCGCGCGGAAGTATCTCGAGGGCGAGCCTTCCCCCATCGGGATCTGGAAGCCTTCGACCTCTTCGATGGAAGGCGAGGAGGTCGCATTCGTGCGCGAGGAATCGGCGCTCACCCACGACTGGTGGGCGCCCACGCGTAAACTTCTGCCGAAGACGTCGCTTCTTCCGCTGCGTGTGGTCCTCCTCGGCGAGTCCACGGCCGCCGGATGGTTCTACGCGCCCGAAATCACGCCGGCGAAGGTTCTCGAGGCGCAGCTTCGCGCGGCGCGCGGTCCCAGGAGCTTCGAGGTCATCGACCTCACCATGGTCAACCTGCAGCCGGGAGCCCTTCTCGACCTCATGGGCGCCTCGCTGCAGCTCACGCCCGACGTCATCGTGGTCTTCGCCGGGAACAACTGGCCGCTCCGGCTCGCGAGCATCGAGGCGCTGTCTCCGCCGGACGCTCGCGGGGCAGCGCTGGCGTTCCGGGACGACGGAGTTCGGGGGCTCGTCCGCTTCGCCGACCAGCGCTCCCGCGATACCGCTTTTCGAGTCGCGGAGACTCTCGCACGGGTGAGCGACGCTTCCGGGGTTCCGGTGGTGGTCGTGATTCCGGAGGCGAACCTCGCCGACTGGCAGCGAGATCGACCGGTGCCATGGCTCCCGGGGAACCGGACGGAAGAGTGGCATCGCGCAAACCGCGACGCGGGCCGCCACGAGGCATCCGGGGACGGAGAGTCTCTCTGCGCGAGCGCGAGGCGGATGATCGAGCTCGACTCCGGGGTCAGCTCCGCGTCCTTTCGCCTTCTCGCCCGCGGGCTTCAGGTGCTCGGCAGGATCGATGAGGCGCATGAGGCCTACCTCCGCGCGCTCGATCTCAGGAGCTGGGACAACGTTCCCTCGACGCCGTCGGCCACGACCGGTGTCCGGGAAGCGCTCCGGGCGTCGGCCAGCTACGGGGCCACGCTCGTCGACCTGCCGGAGATCTTCCGGCTCCACCTGGGCGCCCGCATTCCCGGGAGGGAGCTGTTTCTCGACTATTGCCATCTCACGCTCGAAGGCATGAGAGTGGCGATGGCGGCGGTGGGAGCGGAAGTGCTGAAGCTCACGGACCCCGCGACCGCGGCCGAGGACTGGCGCTCGGTCCTCGCGCTCTCCGGGAGCGATCCCCCGAAGGCGATCGTGGACGGAACGGCGAAGCTCCTGACCGCGCTCTACAACGCGCACTACGGCTCCGGCCACGACGTCCACAGCGGGCGACAATCGGGGGGGGAGAAGGGGATTGTGCGTCACTGGCTGCGCGAGGCGGAAAAAGCCTGGCCGGAGGCGCGCGATCTCATGGACGCCTACGCTTCGACCCGCTTCGGCGGGTCGTTCACCGCCGACCAGCAGCGCTGGCACCGGCTCCTCGGAAGACTCCAGCGAGAGGCCGCGATGAGCGCCGGACTCGATCCCGAGGTCCTTCTGATCCTGCAAGAGCATCTGAGCCGGAAGGCGTCGTTCGGCGAGATCGCCGAAGGAGGTGTCCTCGACCTCTCTCAGCCGAGCTTTCATTGGAGCGTATCCGATCGGCATCAGGAAGAGGCGAGAAGCCCGCAGAGTCTCTTCTACCGGGCGCGGTGGCCGTTCTCCCATTTCTGCCTTCCCGCGAGCGGGGCCCGCGGCGTCTCCCTCGACCTGACGGCGCGTCTTCCGAGGATCGGCCGCGAGCGCGAGGCGAAGGCGGAGATCTTCGTCAATGGCAAGGCGGTGGCGCGGCTTTCGTTGCGAACGTCATGGGAGCGGCGGAGAGTCGCGGTTGCGGCGAGCGACCTCCGCGCCGGCTTCAATCAGGTAACCGTCGCCTGGCCGCCGCTCTCCGCCGAAGGGGACGAAGCCCTCGCCGAGATCGGCCGCCGGCTGGAGGAAGGCATCGCCGCCGATCTGCATCCTCGCTTCGGCGAGATCTACGCCCTCCGAGCCCGGGGGTGAACCTGGAAAGAACGATTCCCCTGTCCCCGTGCTCAGGGCTCGAGAATCACCTGCGCTCTCGCTCGGTGCGCGAGCGCTTTTTCGAGGTCCAGGGCTCCGCTCTCGTAGAGCCGCGCGAGCCAGAGGTGGGCGCCTGCGGCCTTCGGGTCGAGGGAGAGACAGGTCTCGAATGCCTCGATGGCCCGTCCGCGCTCGCCGATTCTCGCGAGCGCCGCGCCGAGATGGAAGTGAGCCGGGGCGCGGTCGTGCGCGAGCCAGACCGCATGGAGAGCTTCCTTCGCGGCCTCCTCGGGGCGATCGAGCTCCAGGAGCGCTGCCGCCAGCCCCTCTCGCGACCGGGCCTCCCCCCCGTCGATTTCGAGGGAGCGGCGATACGCGCGGGCGGCTTTCTCCCATAGTCTCATCTGAAAGTAGGCGCTCCCGATCTCGTGGTGGAGCCGCGGAAGCCGAACCCCCGACGCCTCGGCTCTCTCGAGCCTTTGCAGCGTTTCCTCCGTGCGGCCTTCGAGAAAAGCGAGAAACCCGAGAAGGACGTCGGCCATCGGGGGGCGCGCCGGAGCCGCCTCGAAGCTCGAAAGGACGGCGCGGCACCGCTCGAGCTCTCCCGTGGCGTAGAGCGCCTGCGCGTGCAAGAGCGCGAGGTGGGCCTCGTCGGGGAGGTCTTTCCGCAGCTCCTCCAGGACGGCAGAAGCCTCCTCCGCGCGGTCTGCTCCCAGGAGGGCGCGAGCTAGGTTGTACTGAAGCGCTTGCGCCGGCTCCGCTTCGTCACGGGGGATAGAAAGGTCCTCGAACGGCTCGATGCGCTCGCTCGGCATCCCGAACGAGCCCGCCCGCGACTCCCAACTGGGAATGCGCTCGAGAGCAGGCTCTCGGGAAAGAATTTCGACGAGGGGCCGGCCCTCGAGGTCCTCGCCCAGTGGAACGCCTTCGAGTGCTACGAGCGTCGGGGCGACGTCAAGCAGGCTAGCGCCGTAGATGCGCTCGTCCTCGCGGATACCGGGACCCGCGGCCACCAGGAGTCCCCGCGCGCGGCGCGCTTCCGCGAAGGGCGGGGTGAAGACCATTCCGTGGTCGGAGACCATCACCACGACGGTTTCGGCGCCGGCGAGCTCCATCAGGCGACCGAGCATCATGTCGTGGAACCGATAGGCGCCGTCGACTACGTCCTTGTAGGCGAGTCGTTCGTCTTCGGGGGTTGCTCCGTTCGAAGCGGTGAAGCGCAGAAAGCCCGTCGAGAGCGATGCGATGGCTTCGTAGCGAACGGCGCAAAAGTCCCAGCGCTCGTTCTCCACCAGCCAGGTGGCGGCGGCATGCACCGTCGCGCATTCGGCGAGGACCTTCGCGATCGTCCGGAGTCTCCCGTCACCGCCGGTCGCGAAATCGCGAAGTCCGGGAACGAACGGAGCCAGGTGGGCCTCGGTGATCTCGTCGGGTCGAAGCCTCAGGTCGGCGAGCGTTTCCTCGAGCTCTCGGGGGTGCACGGTGCCTGCCGGGAGCGGCGAGCCGAGGTTTCGGTGAAATCGGTCGGAGAGGTAGACCCCCTCGATGGGCTCCGCGGGGTGACTCGCGGGCCAGCCGATGACGAGAGAGCGGAGGCCCGAGTGGCTGAAGAGATTCCAGACAGCTTTCGATCGCCGCGAGGTGCTTCGTGCGAGATGGACGCCCCCGCCCTCGTCCGGCTCCACGTCGCCGAGGATGCCGTGGGCGTACGCGCGCCGCCCGGTGACGAGCGACGTCCAGAGCATGGAGCCCACCAGCGGCTCCGGGGTCGCGAGGTCCGCGACGACTCCGCGCTCGATCAGACTCTCGAGACTCGGAAGAAAGCCGGCGTCGAGAAGGGGTGCCGCGAGATTCCAGTCCGCGCCCTCCCAGCCGACGAGGAGCACCCGCGGCCGGGAGCTCATGAGGGGTTTAGCCCCGCGCCCGCCGTTTTCGCCAGGCCAGGAGGCCGGCCGCGCCGAGCGCGAGAAGACCGAGGGAGCCGGGCTCGGGAATCCCGGCGCCGGCCAAGATCGCCTTCTCCGAATCGCTCTCGACGGCGAAGTCGTGGAGGGTGATCCCGAGATCGTCGTCGACGGACAACCGGACCCAACCGAAATGGGGGCTGGAATTTGGGACGTCCACCATCATCCCGAGAAACGCGTTGGTCGCTCCCACCCACTCGCCGGTCGGGGGGCCAGGCTGGACCGCGACTCCCAGGTCGAAGTTCCGGCTGAAGTCGTTGGCGTTGTCGGGACCGATCTCCCTGTTCAGATTCACCGGATTCGGAAGGGCGGCCGCCATGTTGTTCAGACTGTTGAAGGTCAGATTCCAGGCGTTGTTCGTCGTATCGAAGTTGTAATTGATGACGGCGTCCGGCTTGTTGAGGTTCGGGTTCAGAAGGTTCGAAAGGTTGATTTGGATGGAGTCCTGTCCGGGGGAGATGCGGACATCATCGGGATTGTTGTAGATGGGAACGGCGTCCGCCTGTTCCGCGGCCAAAGCGCCGCTCAGGGCCGCCCCGGCGAGGGCCACGGTCTTCGCTCCGCCCCCGAGAGCCCGCCGCTTCATGCGCACTTGATATCGTCGTCCCATGATGCCGCTCCTGGCCCGTGAGCCTGTGAAGGCCACAGTCTGATGCATTGTTATTGGGGGGTGGCAAACCATACCACCTCCGAGCCCCTTCGAGCAAGGGGGGAAAAATCTAGAGACGGAAGCGGACGCCCACCTGGACCAACTGCGGCGATCCTGGAACGATGCCGCGGACGCGGTCGGCGATATAGAGCTCGTCGGTGAGGTTCTTCACGGTGACGAAGAGGGTGGAGCGGATCTCCTCCCAGTCGTAGCTCGCCGTCGCGTTCCAGAGGGTGTACCCGGGAATGAGACCGCGCTGGCCGTCGGCGGACGGATCGAGGGAATTCAAGTCGTCGGCGAACTGCTCTCCCACCAGGACCCCTTCGAGGAACAGGTCGAGCCCCGAGGAGTGCTTGTAACCGAAGGAGACGTTGAGGAGGTTCTCGGGGGCGTAGGGCAGGCGATTGCCTTCGACGCTCACCGTGCTCGATCCCGGAATGTTGCTGAACCGCTCGCCCTGGAACTCCGCCGTCGGGACGAACGTGTAGGCGACGCGCGCGAAGAGATCGAGGGGGGTCGAGAACGCTGCGCCGAAGTCGAGTCTCGCGCCCATCTCGAATCCCTGGTGACGCGTCTTTCCGCCGTTGGTGAGGGTGGCGCCCTGGCCGCCGGCGACGCTCGCGGGCACGACTTGGTTCTCGTAGTCCATGCGGAACCAGGTGGCGTCGACCCGAAGCCCCGGTGAAGGCTCGCTCCTGACTCCGAGCTCGTAGTTCCAGGAGAGCTCCGGGTCGAGCTCCACGACGCCCCCGGTGGCGTTACGGATGACGTCCTCGGTTCGTGGAGGAGCCCAACCGCGGTGGACGCCGCCGAACGCGGTGCCGGCCGCGCCGATCCGATAAGACGCGCCGATCCCCGGAACCCACTGGACGAGGTCGGTGGTCCCGCTCACTCCCGCGCCCCCGTTCGCCAGGTGGTTCGTTCGCTCGTAGCTCACTCCCTCGACCCGCACTCCCGGAGTGATCGTCCAGTCGCCGAGGAGCGTCCGGTTCTGGACGAAGAGGGAGTAGGCGTCGTTCTTCCTCTCGTTGTCCTCGACGGTGACCCCGCTGCGCGACGTCGGACCATCCCCGTTCTGCTGGATCCGGTCCTGATCCTCGAAGTGGAGCCGCCCGCCGAGCTCGGCCTCGCTCCGCGCGCCGAAGAGGCCGTGGCCGAAGCGGACCCGGGAATCGACTCCGAAGTGGCTGTAGTCGCGGAGGCGCCCCTCGATTCCACAGGTGGCGTTCAGGTTCGCCATCCCGCCGCAGTTCGGGTCGGCGGAGTCGTTGGGTCGCTGGCCGGAGTTGCTCGACTGGCGCCACCAGTCGCGGGAGAACGCCATACCGTAGAGCTGCGTCGTCAGCAGGGTATCGGGGCGCAGGAGAAAGGAGTGGGTCGCGGAAGCTCCGATGCGATCCCCGTAGAAGAAGTCGTTCGCGAAGGGGTTCTGGCGCGGGTCCTGCTCGTACTCCGCCTGACGAAGACCGGAGTAGGTGACGTTCGATTCCTCGCCGTAGTAGTTCCCCTTGAAGGTCAGCGTCTGGCGCGGCCCGAGCGTCTGTACGAGCTTCAGGGTGAAGTCGTTCACTTCGGAGTAGACGTTGTCCCGGGCGCCGTCTCCCTGTTTGCGCGTCGCGTCGAGGAGGAGCCCGGTCATCCCCCACGTGCCTCCATAGGCGACCTTGGCGTCGAGGAAGTCGCGGTTGCCCGTGGTCACCATGGCGTAGCCCGACGGGTGGAGCGGGGGAGCGGGCGTGAGGTAGTTGATGACCCCGCCCACGGTGACCGGGCCGTAGGCGATCTGGCTCGATCCCTTCATCACTTCGATGCTCTGGAAGCGCTCGATGGGCGGGTGATAGTACGAAGCGTTGTCGCCATAGGGAGCGTAGGTGACGAAGAGACCGTCCTCGAGCAGCAGCACTTTACTCGAGCGGGTGGGGTTGAGACCGCGGAGTCCGATGTTGGGCCTGAGGCCGAAGCCCTCCTCGTCGCGGACGTTGACCCCGGTCGCTTTCCGCAGCGCTTCGGAGAAGTTGAACGGGTGGCTTCGCGCCAGGAGCTCCGGGTCGATGACCTCGATCGAGCCCGGGATGCGCTCGAGCGTCTCCCGTCTTCCGCCGAGGTGGCTGGCGATGACCGTGACCGACTCGGTGAACGTGCCCGGCTCGAGCGTCACGTCGAGCGAGAGCGTTTCCCCCGGCTGGAGCAGGACGCTCTTCTGGGCGAGCGAAAAACCCGCCGCCACCGCTTCGAGCACGTAGCTGCCCGGAGAAACGTCCGAGAACCCGAATCGGCCTTCGCCGTCGCTCGTTGAAAAACGCTCGCCCGCGCTTCCGGCCTGCCGCAAGATGAGGGACGCGGAGACGATGCTCGCCCCGGTCGAATCGAGCACTCGGCCATTCAACTGAGCCACGGTTGGCGCCTGGGCGGCGCCCTCGGAAAGGGTCGCGAGCGCGAACCCGAGCCCCGAAATCAAAGAGACCATCCTGCGGTGCAGCGCCGATTTCATCGGTACGGAACCTCCATCGAGTCGTCATCATATTGAACTCGGTTTTCATTATCAAGTCAAATTGGATGGCGGGAACTGGGCCCGTTCCATTTCGAGTTGGAACTGAAATCCGAAGTCACTATACTTCCGGCTCTCACTCGTACCGAGAAAGGATCGGCATGAACTCGAAACTCTTCGCTCTCGCATTTCTGGCCCTTCCGGCGGCGGCGATCCCCGTGCTCTCGCAGGAGGTGAACGTCTATTCGACGCGGTCTCATTACGGCTCCGAGCCGGCGTTCGAGCTCTTCACCGGGAAGACGGGGATCAAAGTGAACTTCTTCATGGGAAACAACAATGAAGTCCTCGAGCGCCTTCGCGCGGAGGGAAAGAGCTCGCCCGCCGACGTCATGGTGACCGTCGACGCGGGCAACCTGTGGAACGCGGCGCGCGAAGGGCTCCTTTCTCCCGTCGATTCGGAGACTTTGGACAAGAACGTCCCCGCGCACCTCCGCGACCCGGAGAACCGGTGGTTCGGGCTCGCGGTTCGCGCCCGTACCGTCATGTACTCGACCGAGAGGGTGAAGCCCGCGGAGCTTTCGACGTACGAGGGGCTTGGCGACCCGAAGTGGAAGGGGAGACTCTGCCTGCGCACCTCCAACAGCATCTACAACCAGTCGCTCCTCGCGGCCGCGATCGAGCGGGCGGGCGTGCCCGAGACCGAGGAGATGGTCCGCGGCTGGGTCGCGAACGATCCGGTGATCCTCGACGGCGACACGACTCTTCTCGAGGCCATCGCCGCCGGTCAATGTGACGTGGGGATCACCAACAGCTACTACCTCGCGAGGCTCGTCTCGGAGAAACCCGGCTTCCCAGTGGCCCCGTTCTGGGCGAACCAGGGGAAGGGCGGCACTCACGTGAACGTCTCCGGCGCCGGCGTCACCGCCCACGCGAAGAACCGGGAGAACGCGATTCGCCTCCTCGAGTTTCTGACCTCTCCGGAGGCTCAGGCGACGCTCGCCGCCTCGAGCTTCGAGTATCCGGTGAGCCCGCAGGCGAAACCCCACCCCATCCTCGAGAAATGGGGCTCGTTCGAGCAGGAGACGGTGGGGGTCGCCGCTACGGGGAAGAACCAGGCGGAGGCGGTCAAGCTCGCTGACCGTGCCGGATATCGGTAGCGCTTCTTCGCGAAAACTCGGCGGCTTCCGCGCCGCCGCCTGGCTCACGGCGCTCGTAGTGGGGGCACCCGTGCTCGCGGTCGGCCTCAATCTTCTCACGCCGCGGTGGGACGTCTGGAGACACCTCGCGGAGACGATGCTCTTCGAGCTCGTCCGCAACACGGTGTGCCTTCTTGCGGGAGTCGGCGTTCTTGCGGGAATGCTGGGCACGAGCCTCGCGTGGCTCGTCTCGTCGCATCGATTTCCGGGACGCTCGTTCTTCGAATGGGCCCTGGTTCTTCCGATGGCGGTGCCCGCCTACGTGATCGCGTTCGTCTTCGCGGGCCTGTTCGGGTACACCGGTCCGGTCGCGACCCACCTTCGCGCCGCGTTCGGCCCCGATGCCTCCTTTCCCGACGTGCGGACGTTTCCAGGAGTGGTTCTCGTCATGAGCCTGGTGCTCTACCCCTACGTCTACCTCCTCGCGCGGGCGGGTTTCGGGAGCCTCGGGGCCGCTCCCCTCGAGGCCGCGCGCAGCCTGGGCTCGAAGCATCCCTTCTGGCGGGTCGCCTTTCCCCTGGCGCGCCCGGCCATTGCCACCGGCCTTTCGCTCGCGCTCATGGAAACGCTCGCCGACTTCGGCGCCGTCTCGGTCCTCGGGTATCGCACTTTCACCACCGCGATCTACCGCGTCTGGTTCGGCATGTTCGATCGCGTCGCGGCGGGACAGCTCGCGGTCGCCCTGATGCTCTTCGCCGTCGTTCTGCTCTCGCTCGAACGGTGGGCCCGGGGGCGGGCGCGCTTCGTACAGCGGCACGGTCGTCCGGCGACGGACGTCCTTCCGCCGCTGTCACGCGTCCGTGCTCTCGGCGCCTCCGCGTACTGCGCCGCCGTCTTGTTCTTCGCGTTTCTCCTTCCGACGGGGATACTCGGCTACTGGACGATTCGCGCGGCCGTCGAGCGGAAACTGCCATCGAACTTCGTGAGCCTGGTCGCCAACACCATGACCCTCGGCGCCGCCGCGGCCCTCGCGACTCTTGCCGCGGCTCTGGTCCTCGCTTACGGGCAAAGACTCGAGCGGTCCCCCTCCCTCCTCTGGGCGTCCCGCATCGCCGGGCTGGGATACGCCGTTCCCGGATCGGTCATCGCCGTGGGGGTCCTCCTCATTCTTTCGCACGCCGACCGCGCCCTGGGCCGACTGGTAGAGAGCGCGACCGGCGGAGACGTCGGGCTCGTCCTCACGGGCTCGGCGTTCGGGCTTCTCTTCGCCTACGTGGTTCGCTTCGTCTCGGTATCGTTCTATACCGTCGAAGCCGGGCTCGAATCGATCGCCCCGAGTCTCGACGAGGCCGCGCGATCTCTCGGCGCCTCCCCCCGCCGTCTACTCTCACGCGTCCACGCGCCCCTTCTCAAGGGCTCGGTCCTGACGGCCGCGATCCTGGTTCTCGTCGACGTCATGAAAGAGATGCCGGCGACGATGCTCATCCGTCCCTTTGGAACGGACACGCTGGCGGTGGACGTCTGGCAGCGCACTGCGGAGGCGATGTGGCGGGAAGCGTCGCTTCCGGCGCTCACCATCGTGCTGGCGGGCCTCTTGCCGGTAATCCTCCTCGTTCGTCTCGGGAGGCGGCGCCAATCCGTCCTCCCCTCGTGAGACGATGAGCCTCGGATGAGAGTTTCCCAGATCGTCCTCGAAGGCGTCGGCAAGCGTTTCGGCGCCGGAGCGCCCGCGGTCGAGTCGCTTTCTCTCTCGATCGAGCCAGGAGAAATCTTCGCTCTCTTTGGCCCGAGCGGCTGCGGAAAGACGACGACCCTCCGTCTCATCGCCGGATTCGAGCGGCCTGACGAGGGCCGGATCCGTCTCGGGAGCCGGATCGTGGCCGACGGCGAGCTCGACGTGCCGCCCGAGGATCGCGGGGTCGGGTTCGTGTTCCAGGATTACGCGCTCTTCCCCCATCTCACCGTTTCGGGGAACGTGGCTTTCGGGCTGCGCTCGATGACCGCCCCGGAGCGGCTCGCGCGCGCCCGTGAGGTGATGACCCTCTCGCGGCTGGATGGGCTCGAGGACCGCTTCCCGCACGAGCTCTCGGGCGGGCAGCAGCAGCGAGTCGCGGTGGCGAGGGCGCTCGCTCCCGACTACCCGACGGTGCTTCTCGACGAGCCTCTATCGAACCTGGATTCCTCGCTCCGGACCTCGCTGCGCGCGGAGCTCCACAGGATTCTGAAGGCCTCGGGAAGGACGGTGCTCCTCGTGACCCACGACCGCGAGGAAGCCTTCGAGATGGCCGACCGGATCGGCGTCATGTCGGAAGGACGGCTTCAGCAGGTGGGAGCCCCCGAAGCGCTCTATCGCCGGCCCGCGACCGAAGAGGTGGCGCGGCTGGTGTGCGACGCGTCTTTTCTTCCCGCCCGCCGGGCAGGGGGCTCGCTTTCTACGGAGCTCGGTCTCCTGCCGATCGGGGAGCAAGCGCCCGCGGGAAACGACCTGATCCTGCTCGTTCGCGAAGACGCCGTGAGCCTCTGTCGCGACGATTCCGGAGAGGGGGTGGTGGAGAAGCGGGTCTTCCGCGGGCCGGGCCACGTCCTCCACGTCCGCCTCGCCTCGGGAGCTTCGATTCGATGTCGCCGCGATCCGGCCCCGGACGTCGAAGTGGGCGAGCGCGTGCGCGTTCGGCTCGAGCCTCGGGATATCGTCGTCCTCCCGGGGAATACCGGGCGGAGTTGATGATGAACGCAGGCGACCAGGCCCGGGTCTCGGTGCTCGTCGAGATCGATCCCTCGAAGAGCTGGGGCTAAGGCGCCTTTCGCTCCTTGACTCCCTCGACCGCGCCGCGGATGAGGTTGTAGGCGGCCTTCAAGGAGAGTCCCTCCTTGTCCCGGTCGCCGTAGGGGGTCGAGGCGATTCCGAGCGCGGCGGCCTTTTCGTACCGGAACATCTCCTTCAGGGCGGAGCCGAGCTCCTCGCTCGTCGGTCCGTCGGGGACGGTGAGGGGATGCCCCGGGACCTCGCGCGGATCGAGCACGTCCATGTCGATATGGATGTAGATGAGATCGACGAGCGACGAAAGCCGCTCCATCTGCGCGTGGATCTTCTCGGAGCGCGTGCGAATGTCGTCGACCGAGATGCTTTCGACTTCGGAGCGGTCGATGAGCTCCTGCTCCAGCGGGTCGGTATCGCGCACCGCGCCGAGGACGATGTAGCGCACGGGAAGCGCGGGCTCGAGTCCCGAGGTCACTCGCAGGTTCCTGAGGCACAGCCCGGCGGAGATGGCGACCGGCATTCCGCCCAGCATTCCAGACAACGTCGTCTCGGGGGTATTGAAGTCGCCGTGGGCGTCGATGAACAAAAGGCCCACCTTGAGAGGTCGCCGCGTCGGCCCGGAACGCTGGAGTCCCCCGAGGACCCCGATGACCGAATTGCAGTTGGCTTCGAGACCGATGCTGAGGTATCCCTCGCGCTCGTTCTCCGCCACGAAATCGCCGAGATGGCGGTTCGCAAGCCCGAGTCGGTGCCAGGTGCCGTAGTCGTCCTCCTCCTCTTCCGTCAGCTTCACCGTGGGAGTGGCCTTCAGCCGGGCCCCGAGTCCCCCGAGCAGGGGGAGAAGGCCGCCTTGCTCCAGGTAGTCCGGACCTCCCGAGTACTCCGTCACGTTGCGCTCGCCCGAGAACGGCATCTTGACCAGAGCCACCTTGAGCTTCCCGTCCGGGTCTCGATACTTCTGTGCCCATACCGGCGCCGCGGACGCCAACAGCGCGAGAGAGACGAACCAAGAGGCCTTCATTCGGTTTCCTCCTTTCCCCCCTGGTTGGCGTTCTCCTCGATTCCCCGACCGGTGTCCCGCACGGCCGAGTCTTCGGGGTCCATGGGGCCGCGGCGGAACCGTTTGATCCAGATCGCTTCCAGTTTTCCCACGCGGCTCATTGTAGTCGGAATCTGCGGTATGCTTCGACCAAAGGAGCCTGTTTCATGAACGTGATATTTTCGCCGCTCGTTGTCGCGGTCGCGCTCGCGTCCTCGGCCAAGGCCCAGCAGGACTTCAGCAAGGTTCAGATCCAGACGGTGGATGTGGCCCCCGGAGTCCACATGCTCGTCGGCTCCGGCGGCAACATCGGTGTTTCGTCCGGAAGCGACGGAGTTCTCCTCATCGACGACCAGTACGCCCCGCTCACCGAAAAGATCCGGGCGGCGGTATCCGCGATCCGCAAGGATCCCATCCGCTTCCTGGTGAATACCCACTGGCACGGCGACCATACGGGCGGAAACGAGAACCTGGGGGGCGCGGGCGCCATCATCGTCGCCCATGAGAACGTTCGCCGGCGGATGTCGAAAGAGCACATCAGCGAGTTCTTCAAGAGAACCACGCCCGCCTCTCCCCCGGGGGCGCTCCCGGTCGTGACCTTCACCGAGGATGTTTCGTTTCACGTGAACGGCGACGAGCTTCACGTGTTTCACGTGGACCCGGCTCACACCGACGGGGACTCCATCATCCACTGGAAGGGGGCGAACGTGTTCCACATGGGAGACCTCTACTTCTCCGGAGGCTTCCCGTTCATCGACCTGGAGTCGGGCGGGTCGATAGACGGGGTCATCGCGGCCGCCGAGAAGGTGCTGGCGCTCGCAGACGACGGCTCTAAGATCATCCCCGGACACGGCCCGCTTTCGACGAAGAAGGACCTGACCGCCTACCGCGACATGCTGAAAACGATCCGGTCCCGGATCCACTCTGAAGTCACCGCAGGCAAGACTCTCGACGAGGTGAAGGCAGAGCGCCCCACGAAGGATTGGGACGACGCGCTGGGGAAGGGATTCATCAACGGCGACCGATTGACGGAGTTCGTCTATCGGAGTCTTGCCAAGAGGTAGGCGGGACAAAAGAAAATTGGGAACCGCCCCCAACCACTGCGCGGGCGGTTCGCCGGCTCCCCGATTTCATCGAGGGAGCTCCACCAACCGCTATGGGTCCAAGAGGCACTTGGCCCGTGACCGAACTTTAACTTGACGTCTTCCGAAACGGCGAGTAACGTAAACCCCACGACACATTTCCTTCCTGATCCG
>Ga0299906_10001870_pt1 | contig 17849 bp, 10 predicted proteins | sample RVTome_14_FD_200259 | JGI IMG/M metagenome (GOLD analysis project Ga0299906, IMG submission 200259) | Soil microbial communities from uranium-contaminated site in the Upper Colorado River Basin, Wyoming, United States - RVT145D125 (version 2) ...
CCCCTGTATCTTGGGGTACGTACGCCGCTCGGTGCCCCGGACGAAGGTAAGGCGAATCGACGCGTCCCTCCGGGCGGGTTTGGCGTGGCAATCCCCGCAGTCCAGACCGGCGTGCTGGCCGACGAGGTCGAACCCGGTCGTCGTGTGGTCGAACCGGTCTTCGGCGAAGTTCTGGATCTGATGCCAGCCGGTAGGCGTGTGGCACTCCGCACAGGTTACGCCGAACGCGCCGTTGTGCGCGTCGTTGTGGCAGGCGGTGCAGGTGGCGAAGGCAAGCCCCTCGTACCGTGTGAAAGCGAGGGCCTCGGCCGGCGTTTCCCGGCGGTGGCAATCCCGGCAGGCTACCTGCTGGTGCCGCCCGGTCAGCGTGAAGGGGGCTTTGTTGTGGTCGAATGCGCCGGCCTCTTCCCACTGCTCGGTCGTGTGGCAGGTAGTGCAGTCGTCTCCCGCAAACTGGCCGGCATGCGGGCTGTCCGGCTCGTGGCAACTCAGGCACCGGGTGCCTAGGCCCAGGAAGGTTCGGTCGAGGGCACCATGCTGCGTTTTGAAGATACGTACGTCTCGGGCGACGATGAATGCGGGTTGGTGGCACGTCCGGCAGGCCACTTGCCGGTGCGAGCCGGTGAGGGTAAAGCCGGTATCCTTGTGGTCGAAGCGCGTCGTGTCGAATCGAACGAGTTGAAACGTCTTGCCGAAATGTTCTTTGTGACAGGCGGTGCAGTTCTGGTCGGCCACAGTCGCATGAAAGCCGGTGCGGGCGTCGAGGCGTGCTTTCAGCGGTTCATGGCAGGTCAGGCACCGTACCGGGTCGATTCCCTTGTTGCCCAGCGTATGGCATGACGTACAGTTGCGGATGCCTTCGAGGTCCTGGTGGGCGCGTGAGAGGCTGCCCGGCGAGATGAGCTGGGCGTGTGCCGGCGGTGCCGCTATGCCCGCTACCCGCACGACGATGGTGAAGGCGAGCCATCCATACGTCGCCGAGGCACGGCGGGAAGCGTGCCGTGCCGCGGACGGCCTCTTCCGTGCCCGACCGGCCGGCTTTGCGTGCCGTCTGGAGAACCGTATGGCGCCGTGGGATCTCATGGATGTTGCATCGTAGCCAGGCGCCGGAGGGCTTCTTGGGCCATGGTCTTCATAGTAGGATGGCCGTCCTGGCCGGCCACGCGTTCCCATGTCGTACGGGCTTCGCCGGAGCGGCCGGTGTTGGCGTAGATCGCGCCCAGGTTGTAGAGGGCGGAAGGGTCGTCGGGATACTGGCGGAGCAAGGACTGGGTGGCGACCAGCGCTTCGGGCCAGCGTTCCAGTTCGCCGTAGCAACGGGTCAGGTCCAGCCAGGCCTGGCGGCCGGCCGGGTGAAGGTCGAGATAGCGTCGGTACAGCGTCACCGCCTCCTCGATCTGGTGGCCGTCCTGCTTCAGCCGGGCCAGCCGGATGAGTGCCGTCGTATCCCGGGGGGTCTCGGCAAGCCGTTTCTTGAGCGCTTCCATCTCGACGTGAAAACTCGGAGCGATGTTGTCGCCGTCCGGGACGAAGGCGGTGCTTTGCTCATGCGTCGTCAAAAACGGCGAGGTGCCGAAGGCGATGGGCGGGTTGCCGGTGGCGGTTCCTTCGGCTTGCGCCGGGGCGCGCCCGGTCACGGCTACCGACGCTTCGCGCAGCGACGGCTTCCAGAAGAACCAGCCGAGGGCGATGAGGAGAAAAAGGCCGAGCAATCCGGGCGTCAGGTAAGGGGTACGCATGGCGCGGAGCCGTCATGGGGTACGGCACACGTTAGTAAAATCCGTCAAAAAATCCAGGTATATCCAAAGACGATCGCTACGCCGACGTGCACGAGGAACGTAACGAGCATCACGAAAGCCAGCGGCAGGTGCAGCACATGCCAGTAGCCGAACAGACGTTGAAACGGCCCGGTGACCAGGCGTTGCTGGCCCAGGCGGGCGCTCTGTACGAGCAGCGGAAGGGCCGCCTGCGTCTGTTCGGGGGAGAGAGACTGCGCGGCAAGGGCCTGCCGGGCCTGCTGGCGGAGCGTTCGTTTGGTGAGGTCGAACCGAAGCGCGGTCCACAGCGCGTCGAGGAAGCTGCGCGGCGGCCTGGGGCGAAACCAGGCCATCAACGCGGCGATTTGTTCTCGGGGCAGTGCCGTCGTGTTGTGTACGTGGTCCGTCAAAACTTGTAGCTGACGTTCGATTTCCTGTTCCGAAAAAAAGAGGCCCTCGGCGGTCTTGGGGATATGCACGTACACGTATCGCCCGAAGATGCCGCTGACCACGACGACGCTCATGCTCCAGAAGGCGATGGAGGCAATGTTGCCGACCTTGAACGTCGTGTGGAGCAGGATCAGAAACGGCCCCAGCGTGCACAGGAAAATGTGAAAGGTCAGCCACGAGCGGAGTTTGCCGAAGCGTTGTATCCGTCCCCACCGTTTACGCAGGCCGTAGGTAGACACGCCGACGATTATCATCAGGCTCCCGAAGATGCCCAGGCCCTGGCCGATCAGCCCGGAGGGTTTGAACGGGTCGTGCAGCGCCATGAACGGCCGTTCATCCAGCGGCATGGCATAATACGCAAAGCCTTCGATCAGCGGATAGAGCGCCAGCGCCATCCAGAGCACGGGCAGCAGGATCCTGTGGGGTATTGGACGGAGGATACTGCTCTTCATGACCCGTTCATGGGCAATTGCAAGGCGAACACCGTAGAACAATACATACGCTTCAAAATCGGTGCCAGGTCTCTCAATGTACCGGATGCACCCGGTAGAGGCATCCGGGGTGTAGCCCTGCGAACAACCTGCACACCGGGGGTGCGTCCCTGTGCAAAAGATGCACACGACCCATTCCGGTCGTGTGGTGGGGTTGCGGCGCCCTGTGCCATGGAGCGCCGGGCCATGGAAACGTACGGGCGGAGCGGCTCGTTGGACGGTGAGCAGCATGCGCCCGGCGGGCTGAGGGAGCCGAACGGGGAACGACGCCGCTAGATCCTCACGCTACAACCATGACCCATCTTGCACCAGACGGCAGGGACGTCGTCCTCGTGGACGGGTGCCGCCTTCCGTTTCTTCGGTCCGGCACGGCGTTCGTGGATCAGCGTGCCTACGACCTGGGCCGGATGGCGCTGAAGGGGTTGCTGACGCGCACCGGCATCGACCCGGCCCGGGTGGATCGCGTGGTCATGGGTTCGGTCGTGCAGAACATACACACGACCAACGTGGCGCGCGAGGCGGCGCTCGGCGCCGGTTTTCCGAATAGTGTGCCGGCCTTTACCGTCACGATGGCGTGTATTTCCAGCAACCAGGCCGTCACAACCGCCGTCGAACTCATCCGAAGCAACCAGGCCGACGTCGTCGTGGCCGGCGGGACGGAGACGCTCTCCGACGTACCCATCCTGTTCAAGCGCACGGTGCGCAAAAAGCTCATCGAAGCGCGCAAGTACAAGTCGCCGGCGGAGTATGTGCGGTTGATCCGTCGGTTGCGGCCCCGCGACCTGTTGCCCGAGGTGCCGTCCATCGCCGAGTATTCGACGGGAGAGACGATGGGGCAGAGTGCGGACCAGCTGGCCGCCCTGTTCGGCGTGTCCCGCGAGGCGCAGGACGCCTACGCGCTCCGCTCGCACCAGTGCGCCGCGCAAGCCCGCGACGATGGCCACCTCGCCCTCGACATCACGCCGGCGATGATTCCGCCCGCCTTTGACCCGATCCTGGTGGACAACGGCATCCGGGACGATACGAGTATCGAGAAGCTCCGGGCGCTCAAGCCCGCTTTTCACAAGCCCTACGGCACCGTCACGGCGGGCAACGCGTCGTTCCTGACGGACGGGGCGTCGGCTACCTTGCTGATGGCCGAGGAGACGGCCCTGGCCCTCGGGTATCGGCCACGGGCGTATCTCCGGCACTACACCTACGTCGCCCAGGACCCCGGCCGCGAGTTGTTGCTCGGCCCGGCGTACGCGATTCCCAGGGTCCTCGACGCCGCCGGCCTGGCGCTCGGCGACATTGACGTAATCGAGTTGCACGAGGCGTTTGCCGGGCAGGTGCTGGCCGTGCTCACCGCGCTGGAGGCGTCTTCGTTTGCGGAGCAGCTAGGACGCACCCGGCCGGTGGGGCCGGTGCCGATGGAGAAGGTCAACACCTGGGGCGGGTCGCTCTCGCTGGGGCATCCGTTCGGCGCGACGGGGGCGCGCCTCGTGATGATGGCTGCCAGCCGCCTGCACCACGAAGACGGCACGCTGGCCTTGCTGGCTGCCTGCGCGGCCGGCGGCCAGGGCCACGCGATGCTGCTCGAACGCTATGGATGAGGGTTCCGCATGAACAACGCGTATCTGACGCTGGAGCAGGACGACGGCATCGCGTTCGTCTGGATCGACCAGGCCGGGGCGAAGGTCAACACGATCTCGCCCGCAGCGCTGGACGCCGTCGCGGCCGTCCTCGACGCCATCCAGCATGACCCGGCGATCCAGGCCGCCGTCTTCATCAGCCGTAAGCCGGATACCTTCATCGCCGGAGCCGACCTCGGGGTGTTGCAGACGATGACCGAGCCCGCCGAGGCCCGTGCGCTCAGCGAAAAAGGCCATGCCCTCGTCGAGCGGGTTCGAGCCCTGGGCAAACCCACGGTGGCCGCCATCCACGGCGCTGCCATGGGCGGCGGTCTGGAGGTTGCCCTGGCCTGTACATACCGCCTCGCAACGAACGACGACAGGACGAAGCTGGCTTTGCCCGAGGTGATGCTGGGATTGCTGCCCGGCGGCGGCGGCACCCAACTGCTGCCTCGCCTCGTCGGCATCCAGCAGGCGCTTGAGATGATGTTGACGGGCAAAAACGTCTATCCCCGCAAGGCGCACCGGATCGGCCTCGTCGATGCGCTGACCTACCGCTACGGCCTGCTGAATGCGGCCCGCGAGGCGGCGCGCAGCCTGGCGGCCGGCATCCTCATGCCCGAGCGCGACGACGCGGGCTTGCGCGACCGGCTGCTCGAAAGCAATCCCGTGAGCCGCCGCGTCTTGTATCAGCAGGCCGCCGCGCGGGTTCGCAAGCAGACAAGAGACCACTACCCCGCGCCGCTCAAGATCATCGACTGCGTGCGGGCCGGCATGGAAGACGGGCGGGCTGCCGGGTTTGAAGCCGAAGCCGACGGCTTTGCCGAGCTGGTCTTTACACCCGTATCACGCGCCCTTGTAAGTCTCTTCTTCGCCCGGCAAGCCGCCGAGAAAAACCCGTTCCGAGAGGCGGCCCGGCCTGTCCATCGCATCGGGATCCTCGGCGCCGGACTGATGGGGGCCGGCATCGCCGAGGTGAGCGCGGAGCGAGGCTTTTCCGTGATGATCAAAGACCGGGACCTCCAGACGGCCGCCCGCAGCAAGAGACACGTGTGGGAGGGTGCTACGAAAAAGGTGCGCAAACGCATCCTGTCTGCGTTCGAGCGCGACGTGGTGGTCGAACGCGTCGCGCCGGTAGCGGGCTATGAACCTTTCGGTTACGTCGATCTCGTCATCGAGGCGGTTCCGGAGAGCCTGTCGCTCAAAAAGGCCATCCTTGCCGATACCGAGGCGGTAGCCGGGGTCGACTGCATCTACGCGTCCAACACCTCCTCCATCCCGATCCGCGACATCGCGGAAGCGTCCCGGCGACCCGCGCAGGTCATCGGCATGCACTATTTCTCGCCCGTGGCCCAGATACCCCTGCTCGAAATCATCAAGACCGACCGGACGCCCGACTGGGTGCTGGCGACGGCGTACGAGACGGGGCTGCGGCAGGGCAAGACCGTCATCGTCGTCAACGACGGACCGGGCTTCTACACGACGCGGATCCTCGGGGTCTACATGAACGAAGCCTTGCTGCTGCTTGCGGCCGGCGCCGACCTCCGGCAGGTCGACGCGGTCATGGAGGACTTCGGCTTTCCGATGGGTCCGTACGCGCTTTTCGATCTCGTCGGCCTCGACGTAGCGGCCAAGATCAGCGAAGTCATGAACCGGTATGCCACGGGGCGCGACCTCCACGTCAGCGCGGCGGCCCGGGCGCTGGCCGAGGCGGGCTACCTGGGGCAGAAGAGCGGCAGCGGATTCTACCGGTACGAGACGAAGGACGGGCGGCCCGCCAAGAAGGGTATCAACAAAGCCGCCTATGCGTTCTTCGGCGGGGCGCGGCGTCAGACGCTCGACGAGGCGACGATCCAGGACCGGCTGGCGTTGTTGATGGTCAACGAGGCGACCTACTGTCTCGAAGAGGGCATCCTTGCCTCGCCCCGCGACGGCGACCTCGGGGCGGTCTTCGGGCTCGGTTTTCCGCCGTTTCGGGGTGGCCCGTTTCGCTACATCGATGCCGAGACCCCCCAGGCCGTTGCCGTGCGCCTCAGTCGCCTGAAGGTCCAGCACGGCGAGCGGTTTGCGCCCTCGGCGTTGTTGCAACAGCATGCGCAGACGGGTACGGCGTTTTATTAGGAAACTGCCATTGCCGAAGGGTGCTGCTCGTCCTGCGTCATTGTTGCATCGGGCAGGGGCTTGTTGCGCCACCAGTTCGCCAGGGCTGATCCCGAGATGTTCATCCAGGGTCCGAAGATGGCCGGGGCGAGGCCCACCGTGGCGGCCATGCCCATCTTGGCGGCGATGCCCGTGGCCAGCCCGCCGTTCTGCATCCCTACTTCCAGCGAAATCGTGCGGCACGATTGCTCGTCCAGGCCGAGGAGGCGGCATCCCCAGTAGCCGAGGATATAGCCTACCGCGTTATGCAGGATGGCGGCCACGAAGAGCAGGGGGCCGATGACCAGCAACGCATCGCGCCCGTCGGCGACGATGATGGCCAGCACGACGGCGATGGAAGTCATCGAGAGGATCGGCATGGCCCGGTGCAGCCACGCCGCCCGCCCGGCCATCACTTTGTTGAAGAGGAGCCCCAGGATGATCGGGACCAGCACGATTTGCGCGACGTTGATCATCATCGCGACGAAGTCGATGGGCACGAATTGACCGGCGAGGAGCTTCATGAGCAGCGGCGTCATGAGCGGCGCGATCAGCGTGGCGATGGCCGTCATCGTGATCGAGAGCGCCAGGTTGGCCCTGGCGATGTAGGCCATCACGTTGGACGCCACCCCGCCCGGCACCGAACCGATCAGCACGATCCCCGCTGCAATCTCCGCTGAAAAGCCGAAGCTCCAGGCTATCGTGAGCCCGACCAGCGGCATGATGGTAAACTGACACGTCAGCCCGACCAGCACGGCTCTGGGCATCTTGACCACGCTGCCGAAGTCCTTCAAACTCATCGCGGTGCCCATGCCGAACATGATGATCATGATGAGGGGGACGATGAGCCGGGGCAGGGCAAAATCACCCACCTGCAAGAAATACTGCGGGTAGTACATCGCTACCGAGACCGATGCGAAGATCCAGAGTGTGAAGGCCAGTTGACGGAGCATAGGGATGCTGCGGCCCCCAATGGCCAGGCTCACAAAGAATCCGACGACCAGGGGACCCGTGGCGGCACCGCGCCCGGCGATCAGCAGCCCCACGACGCCCGGCACGCAGAGGGCGGCGAGGGCCAGGAAGGCTTTGTAAAGGGTTTGCACGATGGACCCGGGTAATGAGTTAACATGAAAGCGGGCATCTTGCCGTCACATCATAATCATTCCATGACGGCCTGCTCCAGCATCGACTTGTCGCCGGTCAGTTCCCAGTAGATGAGGGACACCGGGATGACGCCCATCCGGTTGAAATCGTCCATGAAGTCCTTCAGCACGAACCGGCCGTTCCGCTGACGGGCGTATTCGGCGATGAGCCGCTCGATTTCGATCTTGCCGATCACGTAGCTGGTGCCGTAGGCGGGCTGTTGCAGGTAGAACTGCTCCTCGTGCTGGATGGTGCTCCCGTCGGCGGGGAGGAGGTTCCAGGGGGTCCATTGCGAGGCGAACCGGGTGGCTTCTTCGAAAGTCATCTCCAGGCCGTGCTGGTAGAGGCCGCCGAGGCCGCGGGCAGCCCGCTGGGCGAGGAGGACCCAGACCAGCTCACGGGCGCGGGGCCTGTCGTCCAGCAGTCCCGCGTGCATCATCATCTCTTCCATGCCGGTGGCCATGCCCTCGGCGCGGCCGTCGAAGATGTTGTAGAGGAGCGGCGTGCGGCGGATCGGGCTTTCGTTCGGCTCCTCGCGCATCCGGGCCAGGTCGAACCAGTGATAATGATGCGTACGCATCACGATAGGGTCGCGATAGGTGATCTCCGAGAAGAACCCCCGCAGTCCGTCGGACGGCTCAAAACGCCCCATCTGGGCGCGCAGGGCGGCGTCCATGTACGGCTTGATCGGGACGATGGCCTCCTCTTCCAGGAACGTCATGTACTCCGTAACGGCCTCGTTCAGCAGCCGGTCGTAATCCTCGGCGTTGTCGATGCGCGAGAGCCCGGGCAGGTCGCGGTTGCGGTGTTCTTCGAGGCGCAGGGCACTGTGCGCCCGTACCAGTTCACGCTGCATGAGGAGCACTTCGTCGTTCCACGCGTAGGGGAGCAGGTGGACGTTTCTGAGGTTCCAGGTGTAGTGGTCTTTGCCGACGCCCGACAGGTTTGTCTTCGAGGGGCTTTGCGCCGCAAGCCAGTCGGCGAACCGGTCGGAGGCGTCGCGAGCCTCGTGCGCGGCGGCAGCCAGCGCCGGGTGCCCCTCGGCCACCGACTCGACAAAGGCGGTGAGGGCGGCGCTCTGCTCGCGGATGCTGCGGGTGCCGGTAACCCACAGGTCGCGGGCCGTACCCGTCAGGTTGACCCGGGCCTGCTCAAAGACCGCCGACGCCTTCCGAAGCCGGTCCGCCAGTTCCTCGGCGTCGGCCTCGGAGAGCGGCCAGGCATAGTTCGGCAACTCGATGGCTCCGTGGATGTTAGGGCCTTCGCGTTCCGGAACGTCCGTCGGGGAGGGGTAAAACCACACGTAAAAGGCGGGATCCCGCGCCCACGGCTGCTTCACGCGATGGGCGAAGTCGAGCCCGTTCATCTCGGCCCACACCAGGTACCAGTCGACCTGGTGCGCGATGGGCCATGCGGTCGTGTCGAAGGCGGCAAGGCGGCGCTGCCAGCCGGCCAGCGCGCGGTGCTGCCGCGTCAGGGCGGCCTTCGTGTAGTCGGGCACGCCGTCGATCATCTCCGGCGCATGAAAGGTACGCCAGGCAACGAAGAGGTCGACCAGGTCTTCGTACGTCGAGGCCGTTCCCCCACGCCCTGGCATTTCCGGCTGGGCCTGGAGGCGGGAGGATCCCCCGCCCAGGGCGGCAAAGAGCACGAGCAGGGTGAGGAGGGGGCGAGTGCTTGCATCGTGGGGCATAATCAGAAGGGGCATCCCTGCCGTTTCAGGGCCATCGCATCAAGCGGGCTTCGGTTAGGAGAGTCGATCCGCCTCGTTAGGTTCGCGGTGTAGAAGGCAGCGCCCCGGTGGGCGGTCTCTCTGCAAAAAGTAGCGTGCGGCAGGCAGGCATGCAACGGCAGCCGGTGCAGTAGGTACGCCGGAAGACAACGCCGTCGGGGCGGTATCGCACAGGATCGTTGTCTCCGCCGAAGCCCTCAGGATGTGCCTACGGCGGCAAGGCCCGGTAGGCGGCATCGCGACCCGTGATCTCTCGCCGGAGGGCTCCCAGGTCCAGCGAACGATCCCGCGTGCGGTCGACCCACTCGGTCGGAGGCGACGAACCGGGATCGAAGCGCACGCCCCAGATGGGCTCGAAAGCCTCCGTACGCAGCGAATAGCGTGCATCTCCGATGACCTCGGGCGCATCCGGCGCACGGGCAATCCAGCCGCCGGAGAACCACCGAAAACGTTCGAAATCCTTGACGATGCGTGGGTTCGCCTGAGCCTGGGGGGGCAAATCCTCAAGATTCACGGACGCAACCGTGGCCCCCGGCGTCCACTGGGGGGGGCCGGGCCAGGGCACGCGGATCCGGTCCGAATACAGGCGGTCCCCGGCTTCATAGAGCGAGCGCCAGACGAGGAGGTTGCCTATCGTGGGAAAGACGGTGCGCCGTGGCGGTATGTGTTCACGTTGAGCGGCGATCTGAGCCTGGGCTGCCAGTGCCCGTTCCCGCTGCACGGTACCCAGGCCCAGGTAGGCCAGGCACAGCCCCAGGGCCACGGCCGCCGGGGCTCGCCGCCGCGCGCGCGCGGCCCACACCACGCCTGCCAGCAGCAGGAGGGTGAAGACGGGGTCGATGATGGCGATGCAGTTCCAGGCCACGCGCATCGTCGAGAACGGCCAGAGGAGCTGGGTCCCGTAGGTGGTACAGGCATCCAGGAGGCCGTGCGTGGCATAGCCCGCTGTCGTCGCGCCCAGGACGGTCTTCCACTGCGTCCGGTACCGCCGGCGCACAAGCCAGGGCAGGCTAGCCACGGCGCCGCCCACAGGGATGAAGGCCAGCGCATGGGTGAACTGGCGGTGGTACTCGGCGGCCAGCAACGGATCCTCCGCGCTGCGGATGAAGACGTCGGCATCCGGCAGCACGCCGCCTACGGCGCCCAGGAGCCAGGCCCGCCGGCCCAGTTGTTTCGTGAAGAAGGCTTGTGCCGCTGCTGCGCCGAGCAGGCCCTGGGTGACAGGGTCCATGATGATCCTCTATGAACGGACGAGAGCATCCGGGGGAGGGGCAATATAGCGCGTTTATCCGAAGAAATGCGCTGCTGCGAACGCTCCTTTTGGACTGTATGCGTAATCGTAAAATGCGTATACTGATCTCCTTCGTTCGCTCCTCCTTCCCACAACACCATCCAGAGGTTGTCATGATGCGCTACGCATGCGGTGCCCTGCTTGTTGTTCTGTGCCTTGTGTATCCCGCATGGGGACAAACTTTGTATACCGAAGGGGCTGCCTCAGGGCTCGGCTTTGGCGGTGCCGTAGCGGTAGGAGATCAGGAGGTGTTCGTCGGCTCCGCTCCCGTCGGCTGGCCGCGCGGCGAGGAGCCGGCCGGGACGGTCTATGTCTTCACCCGTACCGCCGAGGGCGCATGGATCGAAGCGGCCCGCCTCCAGGCGTCCGATACGCGCTTCGGCGACAACTTCGGCAGGTCGCTCTACGTGCAGGGCAAGACGCTTATCGTCGGTGCACCGGGCGTGCAGGCGGCGTATGTCTTTGAAAAAGACGGTGCCGGAACCTGGAAGGCGGCCGGCAAGCTGATGCCCACGGCGCTGGAGCCAGGGGCCGAGTTCGGCGGGGCCTTCGAACGCGGAGGCTATCGTACCGGGGCGCTGGCTATGGCGGGCGACCGTATCGTGGTTACGGCATACGCCGACGAGGCGGCCACCGGCGCGGTGCATGTGTTCCGCAAGGAGGGTATGACGTGGCAGGAAGAGGCGATGCTGAAGCCGGAAGACGCAGGAGAAGGGTTCGGGTGGTCCGTCGCCGCCGAGGGGGATCAGGTATTCGTCGGGGCCGTCCGCGCAGACGAATACACCGGGGCCGTCTACGCGTTTACCCGCGATGCCGCGTCGGGTGCGTGGAGCCGGGGAAGCCGTCTGGCGGGGGATGAACTCGAGGCGCGCAGCAGCCTGGGCCAGGCCCTGGCGACCCACGAGGGGCGGCTGTACGCGGGGGCACCCGGGGCCGGGGGCTATGGGGCCGTGCTCGTCTTTGCAAAGGACGGCGAGCGCGGCGCGTGGTCGCAGGCCCACCGCCTGGAAACGGTAGAACCCACCGATGGATCGCGACGGAGCCGGGGGTTCGGAAACAGCCTCGCCCTGGCGGGGGAGACCCTGCTCGTCGGTGCCAGAGGGGGCAACGTAGCCGTCGTGCAGACCGCCGCGCTGGATGCGACCGGCAGGGCGTCCATAGCCCCCGGCGACGACCGTAGCCGGGCGAGCTTCGGCGTAGGCCTGGCCGTACGCGGGGACGTTGCCGTCATCGGATCCCCCGGTGCCGATTATGAAGAGGGGCTTGCTACCGTGTATGAGCGCGATCCGGCGACGGGAGCATGGATGCCGGTCAGCACCCTGATCAGCGATGTGGCCTACCTGGCCTCGGTCGTCGGCGATCAGGTGGAATGCGAAGAGGGCTCCGCCGATGTGTTTGACTGCGACAAGGTCGATCTCGTCTCGTTCATTTCCGTCGAGACGTTGACGGATCAGCGCGGCGTCAAGATGACCGACCTGTGGGGGTGGGAAGATCCGCAGACGGGCAAGGAATACGTGCTCCAGGCGCGCACGGACGGCGTGGCGTTCGTAGATATCAGCAACCCTTTCAACCCGGTGTACGTCGGGCAACTGATGAAGACCGCCGCGTCTCCGGGCAGCGCCTGGCGAGACGTCAAGGTCTACAAAGACCACGCCTTCATCGTCGCCGACGGGGCCGGGGCGCATGGGATGCAGGTCTTCGACCTCACCCGGCTGCGCGACGTAGCGCCGGCGGACATGCCCGTGACTTTCGAGGTAACCGCCCGGTATGAGGGCGTCCACAGCTCCCACAACGTCGTCATCAATGAGGAGACCGGGTTTGCCTATGCGGTGGGCAACGGATCCGGCGGAGAGACGTGTGGCGGGCAACTGCACATCATCAACATCCAGGACCCGAAAAATCCCCGGTTCGCCGGCTGCTTCACGCATCCGGAAGCGGGAGGGACCCATGATTCGCAATGCGTGGTCTATCGCGGCGACGATACCGAGTACCAGGGGAAGGAGATTTGCTTCAACTCAAACGGCTCTTCGTTCGTCATCGCCGACGTGACGGACAAAGAGAACACCGTCACGCTGGCCCGCGCGACGTATCCGAACCTGGCCTATACCCACCAGGGCTGGCTCACGGAGGATCACAACTACTTCTACATGAATGACGAACTGGACGAACTCAACGGCGGGGTGGGGCAGACGCGGACGCTCATCTGGGATGTCCAGGACCTCGACGACCCGCTCCTCGTCAAGGAGTTTATGCTGAGTACGAAAGCCAGTGACCATAACCTGTATGTGCGGGATCATTTCATGTATCAGTCGAACTACCAGAGCGGCCTGCGTATCCTCGACATCTCCGATCCGGTCAACCCCCTCGAAGTAGGCTACTTCGACACGGTGCCCTTCGGCAGAGATGAGGCGGGCTTCGGAGGCTCCTGGAGCAACTACCCGTACTTCAAGAGCGGCGTCATCGCCGTCAGCAGTCGGGGCGAGGGGCTTTTCCTGGTGAAAAAGCGCGACATCGATCTGTAGGGTGCATGGATTGGGTTTTTATCGCATTACTGGTCGGCATCTTTCTGGGCTTCGCGGCGCAGCGTCTCTTCAAGCGGCTTCTCGACAGGGTTGCCGCAGCCCGGACGCCGGCGCCCGAGCCGGACCCCCCGTCGACCAGGGCGGCGCAGGTGGATCTCTACACGCTGGCCGACCGCCTCAACGACTATTTTCAGCAGAGCGCGCATCCCCGGGACCTGCTCGAGCACGATGACTTCCAGCGTGGGGTCGCCTGCCTGGGCGGCCCCCGCTACGGCATCGACGCGGTGCTCGTTTATGCTACCGGCGAGCATGTGCTGATCGCTTGCATGGCCCTCGAAGCCCTGCACCACCGCGACGACGTCGGCGGCGACCTCATCGCGCGGCTGGTGGATCACGTGCCTCGGAGCTACGTCTGGCCGCTCTTTTTTTTGCTGCGGGTGCTTCGGGCTCACAGCCCGGAGCCGGTCGTAAGTGCCGTGCTCTTGAGCGCCCAGGAGTGGTGGCCGCAGAACGGCAGCCTGCTTCAGATCCTGCGGGCCTTCATCGAGCAGCGGGTAGGCGACGGCGAGGAGCCGGCCCTGGGCGATGCGCTCGAGGCACTGCCGGGTGAGCGTGTGGCTGCGGTGGAGGCGCTCCTGGAGGCCCTGGGCACCGCGCCGGCCGCCGCCCTGCTTGACGAACTCTGGCAATGGCAACACCGGCGCGTCGATACGGACTACCTGCAATCCGTCGGGCGAATCTGGCGCGACGACGGCGAAAGCGAGATCATCGAGCACCCTGCCCTGCGCGAGTACCTGGCCGTCATGGAAACGGCCCTGCTGAAGCAACCGGCGCGCTCGGTACTCCTGACGGGTCCGGAGGGCGTGGGGAAGACGGCCTTGATCCATGTGCTGGCGCAGCGTATTCGCCAGCAGGGATGGACGGTCTTCGAGGCGGGCGGCGTTGAGATCCTGGCGGGCCGGGTCTACATCGGTGAACTCGAAGAGCGGGTGCAAGCCCTCATCAAGGCGCTGGGCGGTGGCCGCAAAGTGCTCTGGGTGGTCCCCGGCTTTCATGACCTGGCCTATGCCGGGCGGCATCGCTACAGCCCGAGCAGCGTGCTGGACATGGTCCTGCCGTTCATCGAGAACGGATCGTTGCTGGTCGTCGGCGAGATCCGGCCGGCGTCCTACGACCGGCTGCTTCAATCGCATCCCCGGCTGCGTGCCCTCTTCGACGTCCTCCGGATACAACCTCTCGACGACCAGGACACCCTGGCGCTGGCCGAGGCGTGGATTGCCCGGCAGCCCGGCCCGGCGGTGCTGCTCGACGACCAGACCCTGAAAGAGGCGTTTCACCTGGCGCAGCAGTACCTGGGCGACAAAGCCGCGCCGGGCCACCTGCTCCATTTTTTGCAACGGGCACGGCGTCACCTGGATGCCGCCGGCCGTGCCGACGGTGCGCTGTCGATGGACGACCTCCTGGTAACGCTCTCCGGGCTGACGGGGCTGCCGACGAGTATCCTCGACGATCGCCAGAGCCTCGACCTCGGCACCCTGGAAGCCCTGTTCAAACGGCGGGTGCTCGGCCAACCGGAGGCCGCCGAAGCGCTGGTCGAACGCGTCGCCATGATCAAGGCCGGCCTGACCGATCCTACGCGCCCGCTCGGCGTGTTTCTTTTCGTCGGGCCGACCGGGACGGGCAAGACGGAGATCGCCAAGACCCTGGCGACGTTTCTCTTCGGCTCCCCCGAGCGTATGATTCGGCTCGACATGAGCGAATTTCAGATCCCGGAGTCGCTCGACCGCCTCATCGGGGAGTCGGACGAGCCGTCCGGGCAGGAGGCGCTGGTCAACCAGATCCGGAAGCAGCCCTTTGCCGTCATCTTGCTCGACGAGTTCGAAAAAGCCCACCCGAGGGTATGGGACCTCTTTCTCCAGGTCTTCGACGACGGGCGGCTGACGGGGCGGCGCGGCAACACGGCCGATTTTCGCCACAGCATCATCATCCTCACCTCCAACCTGGGCGCCGTCGCTGCGCGGGGCACGAGCATCGGGTTCGGCGCGCCGGGTGCGGCTTTTTCTTCGGGCAGCGTCCAGCGAGCGGTGAAGGAGACGTTCCGGCCCGAGTTTATCAACCGGATCGACAGCGTGGTCGTGTTCCGGCCCCTGAGCCGAGGCGTCATGCGCGACATCCTGCACAAGGAACTGACCGACGTGTTGCAACGCCGGGGCCTGCGTACCCGCGGGTGGGCCGTCGAGTGGGAGGACTCGGCCCTCGAATTTCTGCTGGAGAAGGGATTCACGGCCGATCTGGGTGCGCGGCCCCTGAAGCGATCCATCGAGCGCCACCTGCTGGCTCCCCTGGCGCGAACCATCGTCAGCCATCAGTTTCCCGAAGGCGATCAGTTTCTTTTCATCCGCAGCGACGGGTCGCGGCTTCAGGTAGAGTTCATCGACCCCGAGGCGCCCGCGGACGAGCCCGTAGTGCCTGTCAATGGGGCGCTGGAGACCTCGGAGGGGCTGCTGGTCCTGGAGACGTTGATGCTGGATCCTCAGGGGCAGCGTCCCGAGGTGAATTTTCTGAAGGGGGTCTACGACCGGCTGACGGCCACGATCGGCACGGAGGCGTGGGCGGCGCAGAAGCAGGACGCTCTGGGGCAGATGGGCCGGGAAGACTTCTGGGAGTCGCAGGACCGTTTCCGCGTGCTCGGCGACGTAGAGTACATGGACCGCATCGAGGCCGGGTTGCAGACGGCCGGCTCGCTGCTGCAACGGCTGGGCGGGACCTCTTCGACGCAGCGGACTTCCTTTTCTCGGGATCTGGTGGGCCGCCTGGCCCAGCAACTCTACCTCCTCGACGCCGCATACACAGGGCTCGAAGAGCAGTTGCCGCGCGATGCGTTCCTGATGGTCGAGGCCCGGCCCGATGCGCAGCGCCCGACGGATACGACCGAGCACTTTGCCCGACAGATCAGCCGGATGTACCAGCGGTGGGCTGAGAAACGGCGCATGCGGTATGCGGTGCTTCGCGAGGCCCACCGCGACGGGCGCTACTACTGCCAGCTGGCGGTTTCCGGGTTCGGCGCGTTTCGTTTATTGATGCCGGAAGCCGGTTTTCATGTCTTCGAGGCGCCGAGGGGAGAAGGGGACAGAGCCTTTCTGCGGAGCAAGGTGTGGGTGCGTGTAGCGCCGCAGCCCCTCGTGCCGCCGATGGAAGCGGAAACCTTGTTGGAGCAAGCGACCGCAGCCTTTGCCGGGGAAGGGGACGCCGCGACGACCATCGTCCGGCGTTACCGCGAGGAACCGTCGCCGCTGGTGCGCGACAGCGCCCGGCAGTGGCGCACCGGCCGTCTCGACCGCGTCCTTGAAGGCGACTTTGATCTGATCCGCTGAGACCTCTCTGAAGCGGGTTCGTTGGATGCGGCTGATGCCCGGCACCTATTCGTGATGTGAGCCGTACCCCAGGATTTTCAGCATAAGCCGGGCCGTAAGCCCGGGCGTCTTCTTCGGGGTGGGAGGGAGGCAAAGCGGCGGGGGTATGTAGTACTCAACCTCCCAATGACGCAGCGCGGGATACACCGATTTGATGTTGCGCTGCTCCTCGGCCGAAAGATTTTGAAACCGCTCCGGCGTCATGGTTACGCGCGTGGAAGCATCGAGAGGATGTAAGGTTTGAACATGCATGGGGTTGCCTCATACCGTTTGCATCGGGCCTGTATGCCGAAATGTTGCGGCACGGTAATTTCAAGGACTGTGCCGATATCAAAACGATAAAGGCACGTGGTGTATGGATTCTGTGGCTGCGTGAGGCGGCCAGGCTACCGCACGTGGGTGCTTCTTTGCATGCCACACGGCAGGGAGAATCGACGGAGGAAAGAGAGCAATGCGATGCCTGGGGTCGACGGTGCGGCCTTGGACTCACAAAGGCTTTCTGAAGCAGATGATGCGGTGGACTTCCGTAAAGCCCAGGGACTGATGGGCCGCCGCGCTGATCCTGTTCTCGATGCCGGTGTCGGAGCCCATTTCTGTGCAGCCCTGGTCCCGGCCCCACTGCTCGGCGGCTCGAACCAGGCCCCCCCGATGCCTTCGCTGCGCCGGGCCGGGTCCACGTACCATCCTTCGAGATAGGCCACACGCCCTGAATAGCACCCCTCGGCATAGGAACGAATCGATACTTCAGCGAAACCGACAGCCGTGCCGGCGGCGTCAAAAGCCATCAGCACCTCGGCCGGATTGGCGCGGTTGCCCTGCAGGAAGGCGGCTATCTCGGCGGCATGCTCGCCGTCTTCGGAAGGCCAAAGCGCCTGCCGCATGCCCTCCCACTGCGCGGCGTCGGTCGGCTCGATGGTTCGTATCAGCATGGCGTGGCGTTCTACCTGTTGTTTTGCCGCCGGAGTGGGTAAGATAACGCAGCTCGCCGTAATCAGGCGGGTTGGGAGGAGAGACGAAAAAAAGCACGTATTCCCGGATTATAGGCCCAGCAGCACCCGCCATTGATCGCCTTCGGCGGCGGCTTTGATGGCCTCGTTGCGCTGTGCGAGGAAGCGTTGCATGTAGCGCGTTCTTTGACGGCAGGCCGCACCCTATCTTTCTTGACGAGGGGCTGCCTTTCGGGATGAACCACGTTCAAGACCAGGTACTCATGTCTCGCTTTGCGTCTCACTACGATCTCTACGGGGTGACGATCGCCCTTCGGTCCGAGGCGGCCGAGGTGCAGGCGGCCGGCGTTGCGG
>Ga0299906_10001871_pt1 | contig 17832 bp, 12 predicted proteins | sample RVTome_14_FD_200259 | JGI IMG/M metagenome (GOLD analysis project Ga0299906, IMG submission 200259) | Soil microbial communities from uranium-contaminated site in the Upper Colorado River Basin, Wyoming, United States - RVT145D125 (version 2) ...
ATCGCGGCGTCGAGAAGGCCCTCCTCGGCGGGCCGCATCGCGCCACGAGACATCAGATCGAAACGGCTGCCGGCGACACGAGCATCGCTCATGCCACCGCTTACGCGATGTTGATCGAATCTCTCGCCGGAACGGAAGCGCCGTTGCGCGCCCAGTGGATTCGTGCGATCGCCTTGGAGCTCGAGCGTCTCGCCAACCACGCCGGCGACCTGGGCGCACTCGCCAGCGACGTCGCGTTCCTGCCCACCGCCGCCGCATGCGGGAAGGTTCGCGGTGACTTTCTGAACCTCACGGCGCTGATGTGCGGCAATCGATTCGGACGCGGCCTCGTACGTCCAGGAGGCTGTCATTACGACCTGGAGCCGGCGCGCACTGCGCGAATGAGCGAAGCGCTGCGCGCCGCGCTCGCCGAGCTGGACAGGGCTTCGGTTTGGCTCTGGAGCGCGAGCTCGGTGAGAGCACGCTTCGAGGGCACCGGCCCGCTGTCGTCCGCACAAGCCACGGAGATGGGGCTGGTGGGTCCTACCGCGCGCGCCTCCAGCCTGCCGCGTGATGTACGGTTCGACCATCCGGCCGGCTGGCATCGATTTGCCCCAGTCGCGGTCTCGGTGTGGCCTGATGGAGATGTCTTCGCCCGCGCCCGCGTGCGGTGGCTGGAGAGCCGGCGCTCCGGCGAGCTTCTCACCCACCAGCTCGTGGCGCCGCCCGCAGGCGGGGTGCGGGCCGAAACAGATCGTCCCGCCGCCGACGCGCTCGCGATTGCGCTCGTCGAGGGGTGGCGCGGCGAGGTTTGCCACGTCGCCCTGACGGATGCCGAGGGCAGCTTCAGGCGCTACAAGATCATCGACCCATCGTTCCACAACTGGATCGGGCTTGCCCTGGCGCTGCGCGGTCAGGCCATCTCCGATTTTCCGCTGTGCAACAAGAGCTTCAATCTTTCCTATTGCGGCTTCGATCTATGACCATGTTCGCGCTGGAAACAGTCTCCTACCGGCTGCTGAGCGGCCGCCAGACCATGGCCTACCCGGATGGTCCGGCGCCGGCCCTGCCCGAGCGCCACGGTGGCGCGTTGCGCGTCGACGGCAGCAAGTGCAGCGACGGCTGCGCCGCCTGTGTGTCCGTCTGCCCGACCGAGGCCATCACGGTGGGGGCGAACGATGCGGTGGCTCTCGACGTCGGTCGTTGCATCTTTTGCGCCGCCTGCGTCGAGATCTGTCCGACGGGCGCCATCACACAGACGAACGACCATCGGCTGGCGAGCCGCCGCCGCGAAGACCTCATTCTGGGAAGCCCGGGGGCCGAGGAAGTGCGTCTCGCCGGCGAGCTCGACGAGCGACTGCGGCGGCTGTTCGGCCGGTCCCTGCGGCTCCGCGAGGTCAGCGCCGGCGGGTGCAACGCCTGCGAAGCCGATACGAGCGTGCTGGGAACGATCGGCTGGGATATCGGGCGCTTCGGCATCCAGTTCGTCGCCTCGCCGCGTCACGCCGACGGCCTGCTGATCACCGGACCGGTCTCCCAGAACATGCGGGGGGCGCTCGAAAAGACCTACGCCGCCGTGCCGCAGCCGAAGATCGTGATCGCCGTCGGCGCCTGCGCGATAGCCGGTGGTCCGTTCGTCGGTCACCCGGAAGTCTGCGACGGCGCGGCGGCCGTGGTCCCCGTGGACTTGTTCATCCCCGGTTGCCCGCCGCATCCGCTCACGATTCTCGACGGCTTGTTGCGTCTGCTGGGGCGATTGCCCGAGGAGCCACGGCGAGCGGCCGATCGATCTCGGTGACTTTTCGGAGTATACGCGGGACGCTTGCCGGCGTTGCGGCGACCAGATGCGCTGAGGTTCAGCGGGCGTCTTGCCGGTGCGTAACCAGGGCGGGTCTCTGGCCAGGTATCCGGCCGCCGGGCCGCTTGGTACAATCTGTTCGTCGGGCGCTTGGAAAGCGTTTCGCTGAATCACCGACATCGCTCCGGGCTTGATGACCGGACGTGTTCGTGCCGAGCGCCCGCTGGCGGTATCTCGAAGGACCTCTTCCCGGCCGCCGACCTCACCTGATCGCCCCCGACGCCTTCTCGCCTGACTTCGGTGTGATGCTGCGTCGGCGGACGCCCCCACTACTCATGCGACTCTTTCGCAACACAAGGATCGATTTTCTGTCACTGCGTTGGCACGCCACCGTGCTCTCGCTGCTCGTCATCGCCGCCGGCGCGACCTCCATGGTACTGAAGGGCGGCTTGCGGATGGGGATCGACTTCGCCGGCGGCTCGCAGATCATCGTTCGCTTCGCGGAGCCGCTCGACCCGGGGGAGCTACGCGCCGTCCTGACCGACGGCGGTCTCGGCTCGTCCCAGGTGCAACAGCTCGACGACGCCGACGAGGCGCTGATCCGCACGCCGCTGGTCGGGACAACGGACAGCAGCGAGATCACCGAGGAGGTCGCCGCGGCGCTCGACCGCATCGGCGGTTACACGATCGTCGGCTCCGAGTGGGTCGGCCCCCAGGTCGGCCAGGACCTGCGCCGCCAGGCGGCACAGGCGATGGTGTTCTCGCTCGCCGGAATGCTGGCCTACATCTCCTACCGATTCGAGATGAAATACGGTGTCGCCGCCGTCATCGCGCTCGGCCACGACGTGCTGGTGACATTGGGGGCCTTCTCGCTGGCCGACCGCGAGATGAACCTGCCGGTCATTGCCGCCCTGCTGACCATCGTCGGCTACTCGCTCAACGACACTGTGGTCATCTTCGACCGCATCCGCGAGAACAATCAGGCGCTGCGCGGCGCTTCCTTCTACGAGCGGATCAACGTGAGCGTCAACCAGACCTTGTCGCGCACGATCCTCACCTCTGCCACCACGTTGATGGTGGTCGCGGCCCTGTTCTTCTTCGGCGGGCCGATGATCAACGACTTCGCCTTCGCGATGCTGGTCGGCGTGATCGCCGGCACCTACTCAACGGTTTTCATCGCCAATCCGATCGTCCTCCACTGGGAGGCCCGCGTGACGGCGCGGCGCCGGGCGCAGTCGGGTCCGGCGCCGGCGGCTCGGGCGCGTCGACGCGCCCGGCCATGAAGCAGCACACCAAGATCGCTCTCGGCCTGCTGGCCGGGGCCGCCAGCGGCATCGCCGCGAACCTGCTGTTTCCAGGCGCCGCCTGGGTCCTTTGGATCGCCGAAAACCTCGCTGTCCCCATTGGCCAGCTGTTCCTGCGGCTGCTGCTGATGACCGTGGTGCCGCTGGTGTTCGCGTCGCTGACGGTGGCCGCCGGCGGGGTCGGCGAGCTCGGCAAGCTCGGGCGGCTGGGCGCCCGCACGATCGGTCTCTTCCTGCTCTCGACGCTGACGTCGGCCGCGATCGGGCTGGCACTGGTCAACGTGGTCCAACCGGGGCGTGGCCTCGACGACGCGGTGCGGCGCCAGCTCGTCGCCAGCTACGGCACCCGGGCCGAGGCGCTCATGCCGCCGGAGCGGTCCGGGTTCGGCGTCGACATGTTCCTTGAGATCGTGCCCGTCAACCCCGTGCAGGCAGCCGCCGAGATGGACATGCTGGCGGTGATCTTCTTCTCGATTGCGTTCGGGGCGGCCTTGACCCGGGTGGCTGCCGGCAGCAGGCAACAGCTGCTCGACTTTCTGGAGGGCGTCAACGAGGCGATCCTGGTGATCATCGGTCTCGTAATGCGACTGGCGCCGTACGGTGTCTTCGGCCTCGTCTTCGCGGTCACCGCCCGTTTCGGGTGGCACCTGCTCGGCCAGCTCGCCATCTACGTCGCGGTCGTGCTGTCGGGCCTGTTCCTGCACGCCGCCATCGGCCTCAGCGGTCTGGTGCGCATCCTCGGCGGCTTCTCACCACGCCGCTTCTGGTGGCGTGCCCGCGCCAGCCTGGTGACGGCTTTCTCGACCAGCTCCAGCAACGCCACGCTGCCGACCAACATCGCGGTCGCCGAGCGCCAGCTCGGCGTTCCCGCCGAGATCGCCGGCTTCGTCCTGCCGCTGGGGGCGACCATGAACATGAACGGCACCGCCCTCTATGAAGGCGTCACCGTCTTGTTTCTCGCCCAGGTGTTCGGCATCGAGCTCGGCCTCGGCCAGCAAGTGGTCGTGCTCATCCTGGCGGTCCTCACCGCGGTCGGCTCGGCCGGCGTGCCCGGGGGGTCGCTGCCCCTGATGATGATCGTGCTCGGCACTGTCGGCGTACCGCCGGCGTCGATCGCCATCATCCTCGGCGTCGACCGTATCCTCGATATGTCCCGCACCTGCGTGAACGTCTGCGGCGACCTGGCGGTCGCGGTGGTGGTGACGCGGCTCGAGGGCGGCGCCCCGGGCCGGCAGGCGGCGTGACAGAATCGAGCGCCTGATGCCTGTCTGGCTGTGGTTGGCCTTCCTGTTGTTCGTCGGCGCCCTCGTGCTCCTCGACCTCGGCGTGTTCCATCGGCGGGCGCACGTGGTCAGCTTGCCGCAAGCGCTGGCCTGGACCGCTTTCTGGGTGGCGCTGGCGCTCGCCTTCAACGGCCTCGTCTATTTTCTCTATGACGACAACACGCCGGCGTGGCTGGGCATATCGACGGCGCACCTGACCGGCGGCGAGGCGGCGGTCCAGTTCTTCACCGGCTACCTGACGGAGAAGTCGCTGTCGATCGACAACATCTTCGTCATCGCCATGATCCTGGCCTACTTCCGGGTGCCGCTGGCTCAGCAGCACCGCCTGCTGTTCTGGGGCGTGCTCGGCGCCGTCGGCTTGCGCGGCGCGATGATCGCGATCGGCGCCGTCCTGATCGAGCGATTCGACTGGATCGTCTACGTGTTCGGCGTCTTGCTGATTGCTTCGGCCATCAAGATGCTGGTGTTGCGGCACGACAACATCGACCCCGAGAACAACCTGGCGATCCGGCTGACGCGGCGCGTGGTCCCGGTGAGCAGCGAGTTTCACGAGGGGCGCTTCTTCGTCGCTTGGAACGGTGGTCGCGCCGCAACACCGCTGTTCTTGGCTCTCATCCTGGTCGAGACCAGCGATGTGATGTTCGCCGTCGACTCGATCCCGGCGATCTTCGCGATCACCCGCGACCCGTTTCTGGTGTTCACCTCCAACGTCTTCGCCATCCTGGGCCTGCGCTCGCTGTACTTCGCCCTCGCCGGGCTGATGGATCGCTTCCGCTACCTGAAGATGAGCCTGGTGCTTCTGCTCGCCTATGTGGGCGTCAAGATGCTGCTCTCGCATCACTACCCGATACCCAACCCGGTGTCGCTGGCGATCATCGTGGCGATCCTGACGGGGGGCGTGTTGGCGTCGGTGGTCGCCTCCCACCGCGACACGGCGCCGCTGGTTTCGCCGCTCGCCGACGAGCTCGCCCATCTCGCCACGGTGACCTATCGCCAGGCCCGGCGGGTCGTCATTCTGATCGTCGGCTCCACCGTGCTGCTGATCGGCGTCGTGATGTTGGTGCTACCCGGGCCGGCGATCGTCGTGATCCCGTTGGGGCTGGCGATCCTCGCCCTCGAGTTCGCCTGGGCGCGCGCCTGGCTGGCAAGGGTGCGGGCGGCCATCGACGAGACCCGCGAGCGCGTGCGCGACCGCCTGGCGCCGCGCCAAGGGTCCGGGAAGCGCTGACCCCGGTGTGACGATCGTCTTCGCCTGTCCTACTCGGCCTTCAGCACGACGATTGGGTCGACGCGCGTGGCGCGCACGGCCGGTACCAGGCAGGCGGCGCCGGCGACCAGCGCCAGGACCAACGGGACGGCGACGAACGTCGGCGCGTCGAACGCCGAGACCCCGAACAGCCAGGACTCGACGAAGCGGGTCAACCCCAGCGCCGCGCCGACGCCGACCACCAGGCCGAGGCCGGCGATCTTGAAGCTTTGGACGAGCACCAGCAGCAGCACGCCGCCCGATTCCGCGCCCAGCGCCATGCGAATGCCCATCTCGCGGCGGCGCTCGGCGACGAAGTACGACATGACGCCGTAGGTCCCCACCGCCGCCAGCGCCAGCGCTAGGCCGCCGAACACGCCGAGCAGCAAGGTCAGGAACCGGGGCCGCGCCAGCGAGCCGAACACGGCGTCTTCCATCGTCTGCAGGCTGGTCAGCGGCAACGACGGGTCGAGCGACCAGACGGTGCGGCGCGCCGTCTCGCTCAGCGAGCTCGGATCGAGGCTGGTCCGCAAGACGACGTTCATCGTCGACTGCCCGAAGCCCATGGCGGCGCTCTGCGGGGCGTAGAAGTAGAGCTCGGTGCCGGCCGCCTGGTCCATGCCGCCGTTCTTGACGTCGCCGACCACGCCGACGACCGTCATCCACGGCGCGTTGCCGCCCTGGCGGATGCGGCGTCCGATCGCTCCTTCCGGCCAGTAGAGGTCCGCCATGGTCTCGTTCACCACCACCGCCGGCATCGCCGCATCGCCGTCGCCGGCCGCCAGCATGCGGCCCTCGAGCAGCGGGATCCGCATTGTCGACAGGTAGTCGTCCATCACGGCCTGGAAATAGTCGACCTCCGACGGCGGCCCCTCGTCGCTGAACTGAATGCCCTCGAACTGCATTGTGTTGGCGTTGAGCCGCCGGATCGGAGGCAGGCCGCTCATCAGCGTCGCCGACTCGACGCCCGGGATCTCGAGCAGCCGCGCCTTGAGCTCCCGATAGAAGGTCATCTGCTCGGGAGGACTCGCGTAGGCGGCGGCGGGGAGAAACAGCCGGAAGGTCAGCAGGCCGTCGTGATCGAAGCCCGGATCGACGCTTTGCAGCGTCGCGAAGCTGCGCAGCATCAGCCCGGCGCCCACCACCAGCACCACGGCCAGGGCGATCTCCGACACCACGAGGAGCTGGCGGAGCTGATGGCGCGCCGAGCCGGCGGTGGCCCGGCCTTCGCGCAAGGAGGTCGTCAGGTTGGTGCCGGTCAGATGAAGCAGCGGCGCAAGCCCGAACAGCAATCCGGTGGCCAGCGACACGGCGAGCGTGAACCCCAGGACCGGCAGATCCAGGCCGATCTCGTTGAGGCGCGGAATGCTCCCGGCGTTGGTGGCGAGCAGCAGGCCGACGGCCCACCTGCCCGCCGCCAGCCCGACGACACCGCCGAGCAGTGCCAGCAGGGTGCTCTCGGTCACGAACTGCCGCAGCAGCCGGCCCCGGCCGGCGCCGAGCGCCGTGCGCACGCCGATCTCTTTGTGCCGTGATTCGGCCCGCGCCAGCAACAGGTTGGCGACGTTGGCGCAGGCGATCAGCAGCACGAAGCCAACCGCCCCCAGCAACGTCAGCAGCGCCGGGCGCACCTCGCCGATGACCTGTGTCCGCAGGGGCTCGAACTGGATCTCATGGCCGTTGGGACGGATGTGGGCATCCGGGTAGGTCTCCAGCCAGCCGGCGACCAGCACGTCGAGCTCGGCCTGCGCCTGCTGCGGCGTCGTGCCGTCGCGCAGCCGTCCGATGCCGTACAAGAAGTGGGAGAATTGGTTGCCGGGGTTTTCCGGGTCGATCTGCAGCGGGCGCCACACCTGCACGCCGTTGTCACCGACGTCGAAGCGCGGCGGCATGATGCCGACCACCGTGCTCGGCGCGCCGTTCACAAGCAGCGTGTCGCCGACGAGATCTTCATGGCCGCCGAAGGCGCCCATCCACAGCTCGTACGACAGCAGGGTCGCCGAATCTCCGCCGGGCAGGTCTTCCGCGGGGGTGAAGATCCGGCCACGGTGCGCCTCCACGCCGAGCGTGGTGAACAGGCTCGCCGATGCGAACCCCGCCGGCACCCGGATGGGCGTGTCGGTGCCCGTCAGGCTGACCTCGCCGGTGGTGTACACCCCCATGTCGGCAAACGACGCACTCTGCTCGAGGTACTGCAGGTACTCCGGCGCCGACACCCAGAACTGCTCGCCGTACGATTCTCCGGGGAAGTTGCTGCTGATGAACAACAGCGCGTCCGGGTCGCGGTACTCGAGGGGCTTGAGAACGACGCCGTTGACGACGCTGAAGATGGCGCTGTTGGCGCCGATCCCGAGGGCGAGCGTGAGAATCACGACGGCGGCGAACCCCGGCGCCTGCCGGAGGTTACGAAGCGCGTAGCGAAGATCTTGGGCGAGCGTCTGCATGATCGGCACCATTCCGTTGCAACCGGGGAGTCGCGTGGCTGAGCGAGGTAGCTTATCACAATTGCTAGATAATTAGCACGCGGGAAAGGGCCGGAAAACGTCCGCCTCCGCCACCCCAAATCAATGAACACAGGTCGTGTTGCGGGCGATCCGAGCGTTGCTCGTCGTCGCCGATGGCTCCGACATCGACTCTGCCTCGCGCCTTGATCTCCCCCGCAACACACCTGCAAACATCATCGAATGTACGGTACGGAACACTAAGCCGCCTTCATTCGGAGCGTAGGGTCACCACCGGATCGACGCGGGCGGCGCGCCGGGCCGGGGCCAGCGTCGCGATCACCGCCACCGCGCCCAACAGCAGGACGACGGTGGCGAAGGTCGTGGCGTCCAGGGGGCTGACGTCGACGAGAAAGGCGCCCAGGAACCGGGTCAGCCCGGCCGCCAGCCCGAGGCCGATCAGCATGCCGGCCGCGGGGGCCCGCAGCCCTTGTCGCAGCATCATGCCGCGCACGTCGGTCAAACAGGCGCCAAGGGCGATGCGCACGCCGATCTCGCGAGAGCGTCGAGAGACCGAGTAAGCGGTGACGCCGTAGGTCCCGATCGCGCCGAGGATCAAGCCGAACAAGCCGATGACCCCGGTGATCCAGGCGGCAAGGCGTTGCGGGAACGAAAAGATCTCAAGGGCTTCGGTCAACGGCGCCGCCGCCAGCATCGGCACCGCGGGATCGAGGTCGCCGGCGATGGACACAACGCCCTCCCAGATGGGCGCCATCGCCGCCTCCGGCTCCACCCGCAGGTGGAGGACCATGTCGTTGTGTGGCCGCTGCCGGTGCGAGAAGTAGGCGAAGTACGGCGTCGGTTCGACCAGGCCGTGGTATCTGGCATCGGCAACGACGCCGATCACCTCGACCGGCTGGCCCTGCCCGAGCGAGAAGCTCTTGCCGGCGGCCGGCTCCCCCGGCCAGAAGCGCTCGGCAAGCGTCTGGTTGACGATGGCGACCGTGGGCGCGCCGGCATCGTCGCGGTCCGCGAACGTCCGCCCGCTGTGCAGCGGGATGCGCAGGGCGCGGAAGTAGTCGGCCGACACGCTCTGGTAGTGCAACGAGAACTCTTCGCCGCCGTCGGGACGGACGTGTCCGTCGACGTACATGGGGCTGCCGGAGGCCCCGGCGAGCGGCATCTTGCCGGCCACCGATGCCGCCTCGACGCCGTCGAGCAACGCAGCGCGCTCCACCAGGTCGTCGAAGAACCGGCTGGCAGCAGCCTGCGAGTATCCGTTGAGCCCGAGGTCGAAGGTCCCCACGTGCACGTTGGCCGCGTCGAAGCCGGTGTCGATGGTCTGCGCCGAGCGTATGGCCTGCAGGAACAGGCCGGCGCCGATCAGCAAGACGATCGTCGTAGCCATCTGCCCCGCCACCAGGACGCTGCGCAGGCGCGAGCCGGGCGAGACCCCGCCGGCGCCGGCGTCCTTCAGCGCCGCCACCAGATCGGGCCGCGTGGCGCGCAACGCCGGCACCAGGCCGAACGCCAAGGTGGTGATCCCCGTGACCGTGACCACGTAGGCGAGGACGCGGGCGTCGGGGCTGAAGTCGAGCTCGAGGCGCATGCCGGGGAACGGCAGGACCGGTGGCTGCAAGGCCATCAACAGGCGGGAGATCCACACCGCCAGCAGCCCGCCGGCGGCGGCGGCGAGGGACGCCAGCAGCAGCGACTCGGTGAGCAGTTGCCGCACGAGGCGCCCCCGGCTCGCCCCCATCGACAGACGCACGGCGACCTCCCGGCTGCGCTGGGTGGCCTTCGCGAGCAGCATGTTGGCGACGTTGACGCAGGTGATTACAAGCAGGAGGCCGACGACGACCGTCAGGATCAGGAAAAAGGCGGCGGCGCCGTCGCGGACGGGGCCGGGGATGGCGCCGTTGAGAACGACGCGCAGCGGATAGCTCGCCTCCGGCCCCTCCTCGGCGCGGATGAAACCGTTCGCCAACGCCTGGACCTCCGCGGTTGCCGACGCCGCCGTGGCGCCGTCGGCGAGGCGCCCGAGAACCTCGAGCACGCTGTCGCGCGGCCGCTGCAGGTTGTCGCGGTGCAGCTCCGGCGCCGGCAGCCCGAGGGGGACGTAGACGTCGATCTTGGCGGCCGCGACGTGGCCGCCGAAGCCGCGCGGCGCGACGCCGATCAGCGTCGCCGGATAGCCGTTGATCAGCAGCGTCTTGCCGAGAACGTCGCGATCGCGGCCATAGCGACGCTCCCAGAGATCGTCGCTGATGACCACGGCGTCCTCGACGCGCGGGTACCACGATTCCTCCGGCGCGAAAAACCGTCCTGCTTCGGGAACGGCGCCGATCACGGAAAAGTAATTGCCGGTGACCTGCAGGCCGAAGTACACGTCGGGAACGCCCTCGCCGCCGATTGCGATCGAAGCCACGTCGAAGGCCGCGATGTCCGACAGGGTCTCGCTGTTGTTGCGCAGGTGCTCGAAGATCGGGTAGGAAACCGACACGAAATCATCGCGCTCGCGGCCCTGGATGATATCGACGAGGCGGTGCGGCGCGGCGATCCCCGGCAGCGGACGCAGCATCAAGCCGTTGACCACGCTGAAGATGGCGGCGTTGGCGCCAATGCCGAGCGCCAGCGTGACGATCGCCAGGGCGCTGAAGCCGGGGCTCTTGCGCAACCCGCGAAGCGCGAACCTGATATCCTGGGCGAGGGCGTCGAAGAAGGCGATCCTTCGGCCGGCCGTGGAGAGTTCGGCCTGGATCCCGTGGCACTGGCGGCGGATCGAGTCGACGTCGCCGAACGAGCGGTGCGCCTCCCGCTCGGCGGCATCGGGGCCGAGCCCGGCGCCCTGCAGCTCCGCGGCCTTCATCTCGAGGTGGGAGCGGAGCTCAACGTCGACCTCGCGCCGGCGGTCGCGCGGCAACCGGAACAGGCGCCTGAAGCCTGGCATTCTCAAGGGTCAGGCCTCGCGAGCGTTGACGACGCGCGACACCGCTTCGGAGGATCGCTTCCAGCGGGCGACCTCGGCGTCGAGCATACGCCGCCCGCGGTCGGTGAGCGAGTAGAACTTGGCGCGACGGCCGGTGTCGTTGATGCCCCACTCCGACTCCAGCAGCCGATCGCGCTCCAGCCGGTGGAGCGCCGGGTAGAGCACTCCCTCCTCGACACGGAGCTCCTCCTCGGTCGTCCGCCGGATCCACTTGCTGATCGCGTAGCCGTGCAGCGGGCCCCAGCTCAGGGCTTTCAGGATCAGCACGTTCAGCGTCCCCGGAATGATGTTCTCGCGCTTCGCGGTCATCGCATCGGCCGTCCCATGCATACACAGAATATGCATATGTTACATATGCATTAGGCGGGGTGCAAGCCGCCGTTTGCCTTAGAATTCCAACGACAGGGGCCCACGAGTAGTTCCACCGGCGAGGAGGCAAGCGACATGGCGGACGTGAGGGGAGGCGGATCGAAGCCCGTTCACGTCGCGTTCCTCGGCTGTGGGTTCATCACGCGGGTACACAGCCGGCACCTGCGCAAGATGCCGGGCGCCTTCGTCCGCAGCTACGCGAGTCGCGATGGGGCGCGGGCGGCCGAGTATCAGCGGCGCCACGGCGGTGCGGGGCACTACGGAAGCTACGACGAGGCGCTTGGCGACCCCTCCGTCGACGCCGTCGTCGTCGCGGTGCCGCCCCGCTATCACCTCGAGCTGACCCTCCGGGCGCTCGAAATGGGCAAGCACGTCCTGGTCGAGAAGCCGGCCTTTCCGCAGCTCGACGACTATCGGACCGTCATCGAGGCCCGCGAGCGGGCCGGCCGCGTGGTGCTCGTCGGCGAGAACGACCACTACAAGCCGCTGGCCGTCGAGCTCCGCCGCCTGCTGGCCGGCGGGGCGATCGGCGAGCTGGTGTTCGGGCACTTCATGACGGTGGCGCACCGGCCCAAGCCGGCATCCGACTGGCGCAACGACGAGGAGATGGCGGGCGGCGACGCCTTCTTCGAGGAGGGGATCCACTGGCTGCACCTGGCCGGCAGCCTCGGGCCCAGCATCCGCACCATCCACGGCTATCGGCCGCCGCGATCCGAGCGTGGACCGCTGCAGGGGGACGCGCGGCGCAAGAGCATGCTGGTCGCCTTCCAGTACGACAACGGCGCCGCGGGGGCGCTCTACTATTCGCGCGAGATCCCGTCGCTGCTGGGCGGGCTTCGCCTCTCCAAGCTCTTTGGCCGCGAGGGCGTGATCACCTTCGAGTCCAACGGCGCGTTCATCGTGGCGCGCGGCGCCGGGTTGCGGCGATTCATCCTGCCCGGCTTCCGCGACATCCGCGGCTATCGCGCCATGTACCGCGATTTCGCCGCGGCGATCCGGCAGGGGCAGGCGCCGGAGATGAGCCTGGAGCGGGCGCGGGACGACCACCGGCTCATGGATGCGGTGTACGAGAGCGTGCAGAACAAGGAGCCCGCCCTCCCGTGACCGAGCGCTTCGACGTCGTCATCATCGGCAGCGGCATGGGGGGCGGCACCGTTGCCCACACGCTGGCGGAGACGGGGGCGCGCCTTCTGATCCTCGAGCGCGGCGACTTCATCCCTCAGGAGCCGGAGAACTGGAGCCCGCGGGCGGTGTGGGGCGAGCTGCGCTATCGCACCGCGGAGCGCTGGCTCAACGGGCGCGGCGAGGAGTTCCTTCCCTACACGCACTACTGCGTCGGCGGAAACTCCAAGTTCTGGGGGGCGGTCCTGTACCGGCTGCGGCGCGAGGACTTCGGCGAGCTGCGGCATCGGGGCGGCGTATCCCCCGCGTGGCCCATCACCTACGAGACGCTGGCGCCCTACTACGACCGCGCCGAGCGGCTCTACAGCGTGCACGGCGAGGAGGGTCCCGACCCCACCGAGCCGCCTCGCGCGCCGTTCCCGCACCCGCCGATCGCGCACCAGGGGCGTATCGCGGTCATCGTCGAGCGGCTGAGGGCGCTGGGCCTGCATCCGTCCCACCTGCCGCTGGGCCTGCTGCACCCGGGCGAGACCGACGGCTGCATCCTCTGCAGCACCTGCAACTCGTATCCGTGCCGGGTGCGCGCCAAGAGCGACGCCGACGTCTGCGCGGTCTCGCCGGCGCTGCGGCGCGATAACGTCAGCTTGTGGACCAACGCCTACGCGGAGCGCCTGCTCAGCAACGGGCGCGGCGACAAGGTGGTCGCCGCCGAGGTCCGCCGCGACGGCAAGCCGGTGCGCGTCGAGGCGCCGCTGTTCGTCGTTTCCTGCGGCGCGGTCAACTCCGCCGCGCTGCTGCTGCGCTCGGCGGGCGGCGCGCATCCCGCCGGGCTCGCCAACTCGTCGGGGTTGGTCGGGCGCAACTACATGGCCCACCTTTCCACGATGCTCGGCGGGTTCATGCCGACCCGCCACGACACGGTCTTTCAAAAGACCGTGGCGATCAACGATTACTACCTGCGCGGGCCCGGCACCGACTATCCGCTCGGACAGATCCAGTCGCAGGGACGCTCGAACGCCGTCATGGCCAAGGCCGGCGGCCCTCCGGCGGCCCGCTGGGTGCCGAACTGGGCGTACGACGCCTGGTTCGCGCGGGGCGTCGAGTGGCTGGTGATGTCCGAGGATTTGCCGAATCCCGACAATCGGGTAACCGTCACCGACGGCGGGCGCATCCGGCTGCAGTGGAAGCCGCGCAACGCCGAGGCCCACCACGAGCTCGTCGCCGTGACCCGGAGGCTGTTCCGCAAGGTCGGGTTCTGGTACGTGCTGCCGATCTCGCTGGGCGTCGTCAACACCACGCACCAGTGCGGCACGGCGGTGTTCGGCAACGATCCGAAGACGTCGGTGCTCGATCCCTGGTGCCGGTCGCACGACGTCGAGAACCTCTTCGTGGTCGATGCCTCGTTCTTTCCATCCTCGGCGGCGGTGAACCCGGCGTTGACGATCGCCGCCCAGGCGCTGCGGGCCGCCGACCACATCGTGGACACCGAACTGAGATAGGCAGGTAAACGTGAAGACGCGATTCTCGAGACTACGCGCGAGGGCGCGATCGTTCAGCATTTTGGGCAGGTACGCATGAAGGCGCGGTCGTTCAGTCACACCGGCGTCACGGTGGCCGACTTCGACAGGTTCGTGCAGTTCTACGCCGACAACTTCGGCTGCCGCCTGGTGGGCGTCGGAGACAGCGATCCCGAGCGGGTGCGCACGGTCTTCGGCGTCGACCACGAGGCGCCGGCGTGCAAGATCGGCTGGCTGCGGACGCCCGGCGGCGGCATGCTCGAGATCTTCGACTTCCGACCCGATCAGCCGGCCGCAGACATCGTCTGGAGTCGCGTCGGTCTGACACACATCAGCTTCGACGTGAAAGATCCGTACAAGTGGTACGACTTCCTGAAATGGAAGGGCGTCGAGATCGTCAGCGAGGTCGAGGAATCAGCGCACGGTCACGCGTTCTTCTTCGTCAAGGACTGCGACGGCAACCTGATCGAGCTGATCGACCTGAGGTACCGCTACCCCTTGCTGAGGTATCTGGGCTGGTTCGCCGGCTGGCTCTTTCGCCGCGGAAGGTACAGGCAGCACTACGGGCCGGCGGCGTAGCGGCCCGCTACGAGCCGCCCCTGCATGGCACGCAGGTCTTGTCGGCGAGCGCTCGCATGCGCTCACTCTAGCGGAACCCGGAGCCCGACCGAGCGCCACGTCATCGACGCCGGCTTTCCCGGTAGGTAGAGCCACAGGCGGTCGCGCCCGCCACGACCAGCAAGGAGAAGGATCTTTGCATTCGAAGGCCTTTCGTAGCAGGGTTTTGCAGGCATTTTACGTGTTCGTAGTGTTCTCGTTACACTTCCAGGCGAGCCAGTCGTTACTCTCTGTATGGGTGCTTATCTTCTCGTTTGCCAGGATCAGCCGATGCACCGTGTGGCAACGATCCCCGATGAAGAGTCTTTACCGATGACTGTCAAACTGCGCAAGGGAGCGGCGGCAATCGCCTGCCTGGGGATCGTGCTGGTTTCCGCCGCAGGGTGCTCCGCCGGCCCTTTGGCGGCGGCCTCCGCTTCCCTGGACCAACCGGTGTTCGATCCGACGGCGGAGGTGATCGCGGTCCGTCGAGGTCCGCTGCGCCAGACGCTGCTGCTGAGCGGCGAGCTGCGCTCGGTCGGCGGCGCCGACATCGTCGTGCCCGACTCGCCGCAACGCGACCCGGTGATCCGCTGGATGGCCGAGGAGGGCACCCACGTCGAGCCCGGCGACCGCATGGTCGAGCTCGACACCTCGGAGATCGCCACGCAGCTCGACGAGCGGCAGATCGGCCTGGAAGAGGCGATCAACGAGCTCAACAACCGCGCCGCGGAGATCGTCGGCGAGATCGCGCAGATGGGGTTTGAGGTCGAGCAGGCGCGCATCAATCTGCGCAAGGCGGAGATCGACGCGTCCGTGCCCGAGGACCTGCAGTCGCAACGCGAGTACCAGGAGTTCCAGCTCGCCCTCGAACAGGCCCAGAACGACCTCGTCAAGATCGAGAACGAGTTCACCGCGCTCGTCGAAGGGTCGGAAGCGGAGCTCGACGTGTTGCGCATCGACGTGCAGATACAGGAGCGAGAGGTCGAAGAAGTGCGGCGCGCCCTCGAGACCATGGTGCTGCGGGCGCCCCGCCCCGGCATCGCCGTGGCTGCCGACAACCGCCGCGAGGGGCGCAAGTTCCAGGTCGGCGACAGCACCTGGGATGGCGCCGAGATCATGCTCATTCCCGATCTCTCGCTGATGGTGGTCGACACGCTCATGTCCGACGTCGACGACGGCAAGGTCACCCCCGGGATGCGCGTCCTGTGCACGCTGGATGCCTATCCCGAGCGCCAGATACCCGGCTACGTGCGCACGGTCACTCCGGTTGCGCAGTGGCTGAACATGCGCTCCGAGCAGCGCTACTTCCGCATTATCGTCGATCTGGAGGCAACCGACGCCGAGATCATGCGGCCGGGTATGTCGGTGAAGGTCGAGGTGGTCACCGCCGCGCGCGATGACGAGCTGCTGGTGCCCCGCGGGGCACTCGAGTTCGGCCCCGAAGAGGTGTTCGCTGTGCTGGAGAACGGCGAGCGGCGGCGTATCGAGCTGGGCTCGTGCAGCGCCCACGAGTGCGCCGTTGTCTCCGGGCTTTCCCAGGGAGCAAGGGTTCGCGTCCGGCAGTAACAGAGGGTTCGTGTCCGGCCGCAGGAGCGGGTTCGCGGCCGGCAGTCAACGACAATCGAAAACAGCGAGAGGAAGAAGCCGATGCAGTACGTGACGAAGAAACGAGTCCTGATCGCCGGTGGGGTGCTGGTGGCGGCGCTCGTCACGACGAGGCTCGCGGGCCTGGGCGCCGAAGACGACCTGACCTGGGCGGAGGTGGTGGTCGACGACCTCGTCATCACCGTCGCCGTCGAAGGCACCGTGATGTCGACCGACTCGAGCATGCTGACGCCGCCGCGCACAGCGACCCGTTCCTTCGACTTCCAGATCGCCATGATGGCCCCCGAGGGCGAAGAGGTGAGCGCCGGCACGCCGGTGCTCGCCTTCGACACCACGGAGCTCGAGCGCAACCTCCGGGACCGGCAGACGCGCGCCCAGCAGGCCGTCAAGAACCTCGAGAGGCTCGACAGCCGATTGGAGCAGCAGCGCCTCGGGTTGCAGTTGCGGCTCGCCCAGGCGGAGGCCAACGTTCGTCGCGCCCAGCTCCAGGTGGAGGTGCCGGAGGACCTGAGCTCGGCGCGCGAGCTCGAAAAGGCGCGCCTCGACCTGCGGCTCGCGGAAATCGAAGTCGAATCCGTCAAGCAGCAGATCGACGCCGCGGAGCAATCGGCCAGGGCGCAGCGCGCCGTGCTGGAGGGCAACCTCGCCCGCGCCGAGACCAACGTTGCGGAGATCGAGCAGACGATGGGCCAGTTGACGGTTCTCGCGCCGCGTTCGGGGACCGTCATCTACGTCGCCGACCGGCAGGGCCAGAAGAAGAAGGTAGGCGACTCCGCCTGGCGCAACGAGGAGATCATCGAGCTGCCGGACCTCAACTCCCTGATCGGCAGGGGCGAGGTCGACGAGCCCAACGCCGGGCGCGTCGCCGTGGGGCAGCCCTTCCGCATCCGCCTCGACGCCTACCCGGACGTCGAGTTCACGGGGACCGTCGGGGCGATCTCGCGGGCGATCCAGCAAAAGTCCTTCTCGCGCAATCCGCTCAAGGCGGTGCACCTCCAGCTTCATTTCGACGAGATCGACCGGCGGCGCATGCGGCCGGGGATGAGGTTCCGGGGGACGATCGAGACCGAGCGCGTCGCCAACACCCTGATGATCCCGTCGCGCGCGGTGTTTCCGAGCGCCGAAGGACCGATCGTCTACCGCCACGCGCTGCTCGGACCCGAGGCGGTGGCCGTGACGCTCGGGCGGCGCAGCGCCACCATGGTCGAGGTCGTCGACGGCCTCGAGCCGGGTGATCTGGTGGCCGAGACCTACCCGCAAGGGGACTGACGTGCGCCTGTCCAGCCGCAAGGCGCAGATCGGCCTCGCCCTGCTCGTTTCGACGGCGATGCTCGCCTGGGCCGGATTCGAGGTCATCGGGCCAATCGGCGCCGGTGTCAGCACCCCCGTATCGGAGGTGACCCGCGGCAGGTTCGTGAATCGCATCAACGCCGACGGCCTCCTGGCCGCGGAGACGGCCACCGCGATCACCGGACCGGAGACCCGCCGCGATATCTACATCGCGTGGATCGCCGAGGACGGCACGACCGTCAAGGAGGGCGACCTGCTGTTCAGATTCGATTCCACCGAGCTCGAGATC
>Ga0299906_10001872_pt1 | contig 17822 bp, 19 predicted proteins | sample RVTome_14_FD_200259 | JGI IMG/M metagenome (GOLD analysis project Ga0299906, IMG submission 200259) | Soil microbial communities from uranium-contaminated site in the Upper Colorado River Basin, Wyoming, United States - RVT145D125 (version 2) ...
GGGCCGCAGGCGCGGCACTTCGCCCAACGACATCACGAGGGTCAACGCGCGGTCCGTCTACCCAGCGAGCGCGTCGAGGCGCGGATTGCCTACCTGAAGACCGCCTTGAAGATCACCGACGCCCAGCAAGTGCAGTGGAACAGCTTCGCGGACACGCTGCGCAAGCACGCGCGCGATGCCGACCAGCGGGTGCAGGCGATGCGCACCGAAGGCGCCGACCGGCGCGAGAAGGGTGCGCGGCCCACGGCGATCAAGCGGATGGAGCGCGGGCAGCAGCGCCTCGCAGCGGCTTACACCAGGCAGTCCGAGATGCTGGCGGCCGCAAAGCCCCTGTACGAAGCGCTCTCGGCCGAGCAGCAGAAGATCGCCGACGATCTGCTCACGCCCCGCCGGCAGGGCATGTCCCGCCACGGCGGCGGACGTCCGCGCGCGTAAGCGTCAAATCCCCCGACACATTCGTGCCTCCCCCCTTTAACAAAGGGGGGGTTAGGGGGGATTCGGTCGCCTCTGCCGTTTGATACCGCTCCCTGGCTGGATTAGCATGTAACGAACGCTATTCCTTACGAGTCGGGCGGGGTCCCCGCCGGGAGGTCTCAGATGGCAGTCAGGAAGAAAGCGAAGCCCAAGCGCAAGAAGGCTCCGGCAAGAAAGCCGGCAGCACGCAGAAAGACGGCAAAGAAGGCGGCAAGGAAGCCGGCAAAACGGGCGCCGGTCCGGCGCGCCGCGCCCAAGTCGACGAAGCCCGCAGCGCGGCCGGCGGCACCCAGACCGGCGCCAGTCAGCCCGGCGAGCATGGCACCCCCGGGCGAGCGCATCGGCGTTGTGACCCACTACTTCAGCCATCTCGCGGTCGCGGTCGTAAAGCTGGAAGCGGCGCGGCTGCGCGTCGGCGACACCATCCACATCCGCGGCCACACCACCGACTTCAAGCAGCGGGTCGATTCATTGCAGGTCAACCACGCGCCCGTCCAGGAAGCGGGGCCCGGTGACGACTTTGGGCTCAAGGTGCGCGAGCACGCGCGCGAGCACGACGTCGTCTACAAAACGACGTAGCCGGAGGGCGTGCCGAGGATGGTGGTGCGCTCCATGTGCCGCAGCTGCGTCTCGTCGAAGTCGCCGAGCGCCTGGTGCATCACGCAGCGGTTGTCCCAGGCGAGGATGTCGTTCTTCCGCCACGGGTGGCGATAGAGGAATTCCGGGCGCGTGGCATGCCGCACCAGGTAGTCGATGAGCGGCAGGCTCTCTTCCTCCGTCATGCCGTCGAAGCGCTTCACCTTCTCCCCGATGTAGAGCGCCTTCCTGCCGGTTTCCGGATGCACCCGCACCACGGGCTGCGCAACCGGCGGGTTGATGCGCTTCTGTTCGTCCGCGCGGACGACACCGGTCGTGTCGTTCGCGAGCTTGCGCGTGCCGGAGAGGTGGATGCCGTGCACGTCCGCGATCAGCTTCTTCATCCCGGCGGACAGCGTGTCGTACGCCAGGTACATGTTGGCGAACAGCGTGTCGCCGCCGACCTCGGGCACCGCGTAGCTCTTGAGTAGCGACCCGAGCGAGGGTGCCGTGGTGAACGACATGTCGGAATGCCATTGCCGGCCGGTGTACTTGGTATCGGAAGGGCTGCCGTCCGGCTTGGGCTCGTTGGTGACCATCAACAGCTCGGGGTACTCGGGGTGGCGGTCGCGCGGCAGCGCTTCGTGCCGGTCGAGCGCGCCGAAGCGGCGGCTGAACTCGATGTGATGCTCGCGCGTCACGTCCTGGTCGCGGAACAGCAGGATGCCGTGCGCGAGAAACGCCTGGTAGATCTCGCCGAAGGTCGATTCGCTCATGGGCTGAGCGACGTCCATGCCGCACACCTCCGCGCCGAGCGCGTACGAGAGCTTGCGAAGCCTGATTGCCATCGATGCTCCTCTCCGTCCTTGGAAGCAATCATATCTGTACCGAAGCGGGACGCGGTAGCGCGGGCCGTTTGACCGGTCACCGGGGTTGCGCTAACGTCGCGCGAGACCCGTTGCTGAGGCAGCTTTTAAAAAATCGGGGAGACATCATGCTTCGAACCTGGACGCTACCCGTTGTGCTTGCCGTCGTCGCGGCCCTCGCCGGACCCGCTTCAGCGCAGAACTATCCGGTACGGCCCATCCGCCTGCTGGTTCCGTTCGGCCCGGGCGGCGTCGGCGACATCACGGCGCGGGTGGTCGCGCAGAAGATCGGCCCGGCGCTCGGCCAGCAGATCGTCATCGACAATCGCCCCGGCGCCGGCGGCATCGTCGCGAGCGAGATCGTGGCCAAGGCCGCCCCTGACGGCTACACGCTGCTGCTGCTCAACAACGCGCACGCTGTCAGCATGTCGCTGTTCAAGTCCCTGCCCTACGACACGCTGCGCGACTTCGCCCCGATCTCGTCCATGGCCACCTTCAGCATCGTGCTGCTCGTAAACCCGGACTCGCCGATCAAGTCGATACGGGATCTCATTGCCGAGGCGAAGGCGCACCCGGGCAAGCTCAACGTCGGCACCATCCAGATCGGCGCGACGCAGCACCTCTCCTCGGAGCTGTTCAAGTCCATGGCCGGTCTCGACTGGGTGCACGTTCCGTTTTCCAACACGGGCGCGGTGCTGACCGGGCTGCGCGGGAGAAGCGTGCAGCTCGTATTCGAGTTCATCGCGCCGGTGGTGGGACAGGTGAAGGCGGGGGCCGTGAGGGCGCTCGCGGTCAGCACCCGCACCCGCTTTGCCGGCCTGCCCGACATCCCCACCGTGCACGAGGCGGGCGTGCCGGGCTACGAGGTCATGTCCTGGAACGGGCTCGGAGCGCCGAGCGGCACGCCGAAGGCGGTCATCAACCGACTCAACCAGGCGGTCGCCAAGGCGCTCGCGATGCCCGACGTCAAGCAGCGCTTCGCGGAGCTCGCGGTGGACACACGCCCCGACACGCCCGAGGGCTTCCGCAAGCTCGTCGCCTCCGAGATCGTCAAATGGGGCAAGGTAATCGAGACCGCCCGGATCCCCAGGCAGTGAACGCGTGTTCACGCTGAGCCTGCACACCGACCGCCTCGGGCCGAAGGTGGAAGGCCGGCTGCCCGGCTGCAACCGAGTCCTCTACGTGCGCGACGGAGACGCCATCGTGCGGGCGCGCACCCAGGCGGCCGGGCTTGCCGCGAACAGCGCGTGGCACGGTCGGGACCCGGTCACGCTGATCGCGGGCGCCGCTGGCGCGACGCTGCTGCGCTGGGAGCTCGGTGCCGTTGGCGAAACACCGGTCGCGTTTGCCGGCGAGGGCGTGACTTCAAAGCCCTCGCTTGCTCATGCACTCGAGCTCAATGATCCGGGCGGCTACCTGATGCGCTGCGACCGCGTGGACTTTCCTCCGGGCGGCATCGCGTACACGCACGTGCACCGCGGGCCCGGCATCCGCTGCCTGCTCGCGGGCGGGATTCGCGTGGAAGTGAACGGGAAGGTGCACGACATCGCGCCGGGCGGCGCGTGGTTCGAGGCGGGCCCGGACCCGGTGCTCGCTACCGCATCGAAAGCCGCCCCGACGGCGTTCGTGCGGGTCATGATCCTGCCGCGGGAACTGCGGGGGAAGAGCTCGATCCGCTACGTGAAGCCGGAGGACGCCGACAAGCCCAAGCTCCAGACCTACCGCGTATTCGTCGACGAGTTCATCGAGTTTCGCTAGAAGTGCGTGACATATTGCACTCTCCTCGCCCGCGTTTGTTGCCCGGGCCAGCGGTGGCGGGGATAATTCGCGCCATGAACATGCGGCGCAATGAGTACGACGTCACCAACCGCGTCAACGTGGAGGTCGCCGAGCAGGTGCGCGATGCGGTGCTGGAAATATTCGCCGCGCGCTACCCGGGCGAGGACCTGGCGCCGCTGCGGCGCGCGTTCGACGACATGAAGACCCTCTTCGCCGGCCGCTTTCCCGGCTATCTCGCCTGCGACACGCTCTACCACGATCTGCGACATACCCTCGACATGACGCTCGCCACGGCGCGCCTCATCGACGGCCACGACCGCGTTTCCGCGCCCGCGGAGCGGCTCGGCGCGCGGCGCGCGATGTTCGGCGTGATAGTCGCGCTGCTGCACGACTCGGGCTATATACGGCGCACCTCGGAAACCGGCGTCGAGAACGGCGCGGTGTTCACCAAGGTGCACGTCAGCCGCAGCGCCGAGTTCCTGAGGAGCTACCTGCCCACGGCAGAATTCGCGCAGGAGGCGGACACCGCGGCAAAGCTCTCGCATTTTACCGGCTACGAGCTCGACATCGACAGGATCGGGCTCGCGGACGCAAGAGACCGCTTGATCGGCTGCATCGTCGGCACTTCCGACCTGATCGCGCAGATGGCCGATCGCCAGTACATCGAGAAATGCCGCGATTTCCTCTACCTGGAGTTCGTGTGGGGCAGGATCGCGCGCGAGATCCAGCCCGACGGCCGCGAGATCGTGCGTTACGCCTCGCCCACCGATCTGGTCATCAAGACGCCGGGGTTCTACCAGTACCTCGCGCGGCCGCGCATCGACAAGACGCTGGGGGGCGTGGACCGCTACGCCGAGGCACATTTCGACGGCCCGAACCTGTACCAGCTCGAGATCGAGCGCAACATGGAATATCTGCACGAGACGATCGAGCGCGGCGAATTCGACCGGCTGCGGCGCGTCGCGCACTCGATGTCGCGCCCGGTCCCCGACCAACCGAGTGACAAATGACGAGAAGCACCCCCTCCCCAACCCTCCCCCTCAGGGGGAGAGATAGGGTGGGGGTGGTTCCCATCACCCTCTGAGTCTGTCGCCGGCGGCGGCAATGCCGTCGAGATAGTGCTCCCACACGCGCAGGTTGCGCTCGCAGGCCGCGACCACCGCCTCCTCCATGTTGAGCTTCCGCGCGAAGCGCTCCACGGCCCGCCAGCCCGCATCGCTGTGCTCGATATCCGCCTGCTCGTGCAGCTCGAAGAAATCGAGGTCCGCGCCGGCGAGCTTGAACAGCTTCCCCCAGCGGTGGCGCTCGAGCCCGAACCAGCCCACTTTCCGGATGAGCCCCGTCCCGTAGCCGGGGATATTTACGCGCTCGGCGCAGGTGTTGGCGACGATGCCCTCCAGCCAGTGCCGGTTCGCCATCAGCCCTTCCCAGGCGGCCCATGCGAGCCGCGTCGAGGGCAGCGGCTGCGCCTGCTGGATCACCGCGCGCCGCATGCCGATGCGCACGCCGAGGTCCTCGAGGATCCGCCAGTGCGGCCGCCCGCCGCCGTGCTTGTGGTCGGCGATGATCTCCTCGCTGCAGGCCTGGATGATGCCGATGCGGGTGTCCCAGTCCGGGCAGTTGGTGGCGACCTTCAGCTTCAGCACGGAGTTGCGCTGGCGCGTGTTGAGCCGGTGCTGCAGGACGAACATCCTCGCCCGGCCCCGCGTCATGGTCTCGTGGAAATAGCGGCAGCGCGCGACGAAGTCGTTCACCACCCGGTCCATGCGCGCGATGACGTTTTTCTTCATGCCGCCGTCCCGACCTGTTTCGCAAAGGCGAGGAGCTGCTCGAGCGTGTTGCGCCCGTTCTGGTGCGGCGGCAGCACGTTCCACAGCTCGGCCCGCGGCATCAGCTCCTTCAGCGCGCACGCCGCCGAGTGCGCGTGCGAGGCGTCGTCGCCCGACTGGATGAACGCCGGGATCTGGATCTCCATCAGCTCCGCGCCGCTCGCTCCCGAGGGCATGGTGTCATTGAACAGCGCATCGCGCGAGCGCTCGCAGATGCCGATGTAGTGCGCAAGTTCGAGCTCCTTGAAGCGGGCAGCAAAATCGGGGTCGACGATCGTCGACGGGCCCCACGGCCCGATCTCCGGATCGTCCCAGAAGCTCTTGCCCTGCGGGGCGCGCTTGACCACGGCCTCGAATCCGTTGGCGCGCACGAACTCGATATGGCGCCTGAAGAAGGCGTGGCCCTTCGTCATCCAGCGGTAGCCGCCCACGGGCCAGTGCAGGTAGAGCCCCGTGCACGCCGCGGGGTGGCGCACCGCGAACGCGAGCGCGAGCGCGGCGCCCATGCAGCTGCCGAGTATGAGCGCGTGCGGCACGCCCGCAAGATCGAGCAGCCCCTTCGCCTCCTCGACGTAGAGGTCCCAGGTGAGCGGCTCGACGCGGCCGCCGGACTGCCCCGCCTCGCGGCGGTCGTAGGCGATCGTCGTGAAGTGGCGCGACAGCGTGGCGAGCGCGTCCATTTCCTGCCATTCGCGCTTGCCCCCGGCCGCGGTCCAGCGCGACATGACCGAGCCGAAGCCGCCCGGCGCGAACATGAGCAGCGGCGGGCCCGACCCCTGGATCCGGTAGTTGATCTTGATTCGGTTGATCGTCGCGAACGGCACGAGTCTCCTCTTCCGGCTTGACGACGCCCGTCCCCTCACCCCTTGCGCCCGCGGAGGGTTGAGCAGGTTCCAAGCGCATTATGCTTGGATGCGACCCCGGAGCGGAATGCAGCGCCGCACTGGCCCGCGTGCTTACGTGCGCCTCCACGGTCGCATCCCGCAAGCGGGCCCCTGCTCCACGTTCCGCCGATCCCTGCTCCACGTTTCGGCGCACCTCTCCCAAACGGAGAGGGCAAATGGACGGCGGCAAATGATTAGCCAACCATTTACCGAAGGCTCAAATGGTGGGGAATCGTGGCGATTATGATCACGCCGTTCATATTGAGAAGGGAATAGGAGGAACGTCATGCCGAGTCGATTCCGGAGCTGCCCGGCCATCGGCCCGGCGGCGGTATGCCTGCTGCTCGGCGCCCCTGCAGCCGGTATCGCCCAGAAATCCGGCCGGCGGACGACCGGACCCTTCTTCTGACTTCTGATTTCGGCCTTCAGGGGAGACGCAGCGGCTCCTCCTCCATCGCCGCGATCTGCTCGCGCAGCTCGAGGATGCGGTCCTGCCAGTAGCGCTGCGTGCCGAACCAGGGAAAAGCTGCGGGGAATGCGGGATCCTCCCAGCGCCGTGCAATCCATGCCGAGTAGTGGATCAAGCGCAGCGTGCGCAGCGCCTCGATGAGCAGGAGCTCGCGCGGATCGAACGCGCTGAAATCCTCGTAGCCCTTCAGCACATGCGCAAGCTCGTGCGCCATCGAACCGCGGTCGCCCGAGAGCAGCATCCACAGGTCCTGCACTGCGGGCCCCGAGCGGCAGTCGTCGAAGTCCACGAAGTGGGGGCCGGCGTCGGTCCACAGGACGTTGCCGCTGTGGCAGTCGCCGTGCAGGCGAATCCGCCTCACCTCCCCCGCGCGCTCGTAGCAGCGGCACGCGCCCGCGAGCGCGAGCGCCGTCACGCTCTCCCACGCCTGGAGCAGATCGGCGGGAATGTGGCCGCTCGCGAGCAGCCACTCGCGCGGCTCGGTGCCGTGGCTCTCGATATCGAGCGCGGGACGCTCGCGGAAAGCCCGGGAGGTGCCGACCGCGTGGATGCGGCCGATGAAACGCCCGATCCACTCGAGCGTTTCCGCGTCCTCCAGCTCGGGCGCGCGGCCGCCGCGCCGCGGAAAGACGGCGAAGCGGAAACCCTCGAATGCGTGCAGCGTGGCGCCGCCGATGGCGAGCGGCGCGACCACCGGGATCTCGCGCTCCGCGAGCTCCCGGGTAAACGCGTGTTCCTCCAGGATCTGCGCGTCGCTCCAGCGCGCCGGGCGATAGAACTTCGCCACCACCGGCGGCGGCTCCTCCATCCACGCCTGGTAGACGCGGTTCTCGTAGCTATTGAGGGAGAGCAGCCGCCCGTCGGGCCGCAGCCCGACGCTCGCGAGCGCGTCGAGCGCGCGGTCGGGCGTCAGTCCGGAGTAAGGAGCGGGCTGCACCCGCTCATTCTAAATGTCAGCTCTTCGCGAATATGGCGTCGAGCCGCTCGAGGTCGTTGATGACCTTCCACTCGGATGCCCCGGCCCCCTCCACCCGCTTCTGCCAGGCCTCGAGCCGGCCGAGGTAGCGCCGCGGATCGATGTTGTCCGTGCCGAGCTTCGTCACGTTGACCGCGATCACCCGGATGTTCTTCAGGCTGATCGGGAAATTGCGTACCGTCACCTTGTCCAGCTCCTCCTGCATGTCGGAGAAGATGAGAATGGTCTTCTTTCCCGCGCCGGTCTCATTGAGGAACTCCGCGCCCTGGATCATCCCGCCGGTGATGTCCGTGTAGGCGCTTCCCTGGACCGTCCTCAGGAACGCGTCCGTCTTCTCGCGAAACGCGCGTTTCTGCGCATTGGCCTGGCTCGGGCGCTGGTCGAACACCGCCTTGGCGATGATGTCCTTCTCGGTGAAGCTGCGGCTCTGCACCCGCGCGACCGCCAGCGAGTCCCCCGGCTGAAGCGTGCCCAGCAGGTAATTGATGATGAGCTGGGCCTTCCCGGCCTCGCGGGAATAGGTACCGGAAGTGTCGACCAGCACATACACCGCGTGGGTATGGTTGCGCGGGTCCACGCAGCCCGCGGCGGCGACCGCGAGCCCCAGGGTCAGGAGCAATGCCCACAATGCTCGCCTGTTCATGACCGGCCTCCTCTCAAGGCTTCAGTTCGCCGGTGGAATCGAGCGGACGCGAACGCACCGCGGGCCCGCCACCGCGCAGGGACTTCACCAGGTGCTCCACCATCAGCGGCAACACCACCAGCAGATCGTAGAAGTGCAGCAGCAGGCGGCCCAGGTGCCGCGTCAGATTGCCCAGCACGCGCAGCGCGAACGCGAGCATGCGGACCAGATCGGCCAGCATCGACCCGCCGATATTCCGCCCCGCGTGGATGAACGACTCGAGGGGAATCGCGACGAACGCGAGCGCGAACGGCAGGATGAACCCGAGCAACATCTGGCCGGCCGTCGGGATGCGCCCGACCCAGCCGTCGCTCGTTGCGGCCGCCGGCGCCGCGGCGAGCGACTGCACCAGCGCCTGCTTATCGGCGATCAGCATGTCGCGCATCAACGCCAGAGCCGCCTCGACGCCCGCCAGGATCACGAGCAGCGTGAGCGAAATCCAGATCATGCGGCGCCGCGCGCGGTCGTTCAGGTTGGAAATGCGCGGGAAGAGGTGCGTGATGCGCAGCGCTTCCATCAGGAACAATCCCATCGACGCCTCGACGAGGATGATGACGAGCGCGGCCACCTCGGATGTGCGCAGCGACGCGGTGATGTAGTCGCCCGCGCCAACCATTTCCGACATCGGCAGCGCGATCAGCTTGAAGTTGACGAACGCGCCCCCCAGCGCAATCGTCAGGACGACCACCGCGATGTTGAACTGCGTGAAAGCGGAGTTCGACAGGATGGCCTCCGCCTCGTCGGTCTTGGCGGCGATCTTCTGGTATTTCTTCATCTGCGTGTCCACGGTCGCCGCGTTGTCCGCGAGGTCCGACATCTTCTTGTCGACGAACTTCAGGGTCTTTTCGATGGAGCGCCAGAACGGCAGCGCGCCCTCGAGGATGTCGTGCCGCTCCTCGTAGGCGCGGCGATACTCGCCGATGCCCTTGTCGTGGATGCGCTCGACCGACTGGCGGATCTCATCGAGGATTTTCTGCACCACCTCTCCGCCCCCGGTCTTGATCTGCGCGACCGCGGCGACGGCTTCCACCCAGTCGGGAGGGGGCGGCGGCACCTCACCGCATTTCTTGTAGTCTTCCTCGATGCGCGTGATGGCCTCGAGGAGCTTGCGCTGCAGGACCGGATAGCCCTGCAGGTCGCGCGTTACCAGGATGCCGACGCGCTCGAACTCGCGCTCGATGCGCTGGCCGACTTCCCGGCGCCCCTGCGCGAGCAGAACGGCCTTGTTGCGCTCCTTCATGGCCGCCGCCGCGGCAAACAGCCAGCGCGCCGCAAGGCGCAGGGCCGTCGCGAGCGCATAGGCGGCGGTGCGGATGATGCCGTGCATGGGCGCGCGCACCGCATAGAGGCCGATCATCGCGAGGAGCACCAGGACCAGCACCGACAGCGCAATGTTGTCCGGCCAGATCATCCAGTCACGCATGCTCGTCATGGGAACCTCCTTCGACTTGCCGACCGTGCCGGGTACGATAGACCAGCCCGAAAGAACTTTCCGGAAAAAATCGGGCGCTTCAGGACTTATTGCCCGAATCGGCGTGCTAATTGACGCGTTTGACGCGAAAAATCAGGACCGAAGCGAGCTGGAAGTAATACAACGCCGGCGTCTCCAGGTTTGTCGCCGTTTCCCGACACAAGGTCCGCCTGCATCGCTGCATCGCGTCACCGCTCGGCTCCTGGAACCTGGACCTTGATCCATTCGGCGACCGGTTTCGGTTCGCCCTTGCGAAGCTTGATTTCGACTTTGCGCCCCTGCTGCAGGTCGGCCATCGCGCCGCTCCGGTTAGGCTGCTTCTGCAGGCTGCGGTCGAGCCAGATCAGCGTCCGCTCCGTGAACGCGACGGTCTGCGCGCCGGACGGACCCGAAACGGTCACGGTCCTCTTTCCCGCGTCCACCGACTCGAGGTTTCCGATCAGGCTCGACTTGCCCGACAGCCCGGGAGACTGTCCGATGGGAATGTAGATTTCGGTCGCTTCCTGCCCGTAGGCAGCGAGGGCGCTTCCCAGCGCCATAACCACAGCCGCCAGTCGCAGGCAACGGTTCAACATGACTCGTCCTCCTTCCATTCTCTGGTCGCCTCTCAACCGCTGGCGCACTCAGCGTGCCTCGGTAAGCTGCGCGCGTGCTTTACGCTGCTCATCGATAGCCTGGCCGGCGAGCGCGCCGCGCCTGAAGAAGCTGCGGGCCGCCTTATCCGCGAGCTTCCTCGCTTTCTGCAAATGGGCGACCGCTTCGGGATGCAGCCCCGCCCCGTCCAGCACCTTGATGCTGTCCTGCGTCTCGCTCACGGCGCGTTCGAGCAGCTCTCGGGCGTCCTTGCGATCCGCAAATCCCTTCGCGCCGCCCGCCTCCAGAAGCTCGATGCTCTGCCGGACGTTCTCAAGAGCGTTGATCACCCTCAGGAAGGCGGCGATGGCGACGATTTGAGTTCCATCCAGCTCGATCCCAACTTTGTTTGGATCAGCCGCGGCCAGCGCGCGACCAGCGGGGGAATTGTTGAACGCCTCGCCATCGTAAAATGCCACCGCCCCTTCGATGGTCTCAATGGCATTGTTATGGAAGAAGGGTCCGCTGTCGGCCGCTTCCACCAGCGGGGGTGTGTTGAAAGTGCCGTCGCCGGGTCTCCCGAAGCCGTCGTCAGGCGGGTTTCGCTCGCCGGCCAGATTGGCCGGCTGGTCCGGCAGGTTCGCCACGCCGGTATTGAAGTTCGCGTTTCCGATGTTGCCGCCTCCAAAGTTCGCCGTCGCCCCCGCGTTGACGTGGCAGAGGTTGCACTTGCCCAGGCGGTTATCCAGGAAGATTTCCTGGCCACGCTTCGAAACAATCCCCTTGAGCGGCAGCGGCAGGACGAGATCCTGCTGCCGGCCGAGCGAGAGCATGAAGGCCTCGAGGGCATCGAGCTCCACGTCGGTCGGGAGCCGGAAGTCCACCCCCGGCACGCGATTCAGCGTCTTCGTGAAATGCTGGATGACCGCCCCGGTCGCGAACGAGCGCAGCGATCCGTCCCCGGGCGCGCCGTCCCCCGACCAGCCCGTGCGCGGCCCCTGGTTGCTGTTGACGGAGGTCCGCTGCGCGAGCACATGTGGCACGCCGCGCATGACGAACTTGTTCTCCAGGTCGTCGAAGCCGTCGAGATTCTCCAGGATGAGCCCGAACTGGCGCATCAGCTTCGGATTCTCGAAATTCTTCTTGAGGTCGGGGTTGAACTCGGCGACGAACAACGGATCGGTGGGCGGCAGCGCGGCGATGAAAGCGGGATCGATGGTGAAGTTGTTGCGCGCCGGGTGGCAGGTGCCGCAGGTCCGGCCGTTCCCGTTGAATGTCTGGTTGAAGAAGATCTCCTTCCCTCTGGAAACGGGATCGATTGGAGAAGGCGGCGGCACCGTGCATGCCGGGAGCGCCGACAGTGTGCCCGCCAGGGTACACGAGACCGCGAGAGTGGATACATTCCTGCTGCGTCGAATCCGGCCAGGCCGCTTGCTCATACGCTCCTCCTCGGCAGGAGATGGATTTTGATTCTAGCGTTTCCCCGTTCACGCGGTTCGCGATCCACTGGCGTTTTTCGTATTAACGCCGTCGCCGATTGACGACAATTTCTTGACATCCCCATTCCCGCGCGCAACCATCATGGCCAGCATGCGGTCCCGCGGATTGCGTTCCCTCTCTGCTTGCCTCGCCCTGGTGGCTGTCGCCGGCGCATACGCGGACGAGGCGGCCGATTTTGCCGAGATGCGGCGCGCGCTCGCCGATGCCATCGAGCAGGGCGTGAACCGCATGCGCCAGCGTACCGGAGCACAGGCGATCGATCCGCGCGTGATCGCGGCGATGGCCAAGGTGCCGCGCCATGAATTCGCGCCGCCCCCGCTCCGCCCCTACGCCTACCTCGACCGTCCGCTCCCCGTCGGACCCGACGCCACGATCTCGCAGCCCTCGCTGGTCGCGGTGATGACCGACCTCCTGAAGATCGAGCGCGGCCAGAAGGTGCTGGAGGTCGGAGTCGGCGGCGGCTACCAGACCGCGATCCTGGCAGAGATGACGCCGGAGGTGTTGAGCGTCGAGTTCCACGCGAATGTCGCCGCAGCCGCGCAGAAGAACCTGGCGCGGCTCGGCTACGGGAGCGTCAATGTCAACGTCGCCGACGGCTACTACGGCTGGCGCCCGGGAGCGCCCTACGACGCGATCCTGGTGCGCATGGCGATCCCCGATGTGTCATCCGCGCTGCTCGAGCAACTCAAGCCCGGCGGGCGCTTGATCGCCCCGGTCGGCCCGGCCACGGGCCCTCAGCAATTGATCCTGTTCCATAAAAGCGCCGACGGGCGCGTCACCGAAACCTCAATCATGGAAGTGATCTTCCGCTCGCTGCCCGGCGGAACGCGCCTTTGAGTGTCCCCACCGACGTTATTTAGGAAACTGCGCCGCCAGCGCCGGATCGAACTTGCCGTCGATCAGCACGTAGAGCATCTTGGTGACCTTGCCGGAGCGGTTGCTCCAGGCGTGGCTCGTGCCGCGCTGGATCACGACATCGCCCGCCTTGAGATTCACCTCGCCCTCGTCGAGGATCAGGGTGATCTCGCCCTCGAGCACCACCGCGTAGTCGACGGTCTCGGTGCGGTGCATCAGCGGATGGCGGCCGCCGCGCCCCCAGGTCGAGGCCTCCTCCGCGCCGCTCGCGCGGAACGCCTCGCGCGCCTGCTGCGGAGTCATGTTGCGAATGACGTCGGATTCCGGCGGCACTTCGGAAATTCGGAACATCGTGCCGTGCGGCGCCGGGTGGAGCTGCCGCTTCCCGGTGACGGGATCGGGTTCCTCGCGCCCGATCGGGATCGGCATGGCGTTCGTTTTCCAGACTTCGTGCGAGCGCTGGCCGGGGCGCAGCGGATTGCCGTGGACCGGCACAGGGCCATCCGAAATGACGACTGCTCTTCCGTTGCTGTCGTGGCCCGTGACGACGCGTCTGATAGTGTCTGCCATGGCTTCTCCGTTTCTCGTTTCTCGTTTCTCGTCTTTCGTCTCTCACTCCTGGTCTTCAAGGACCTCCACCAGGAGCTGCAGCCCGGCCCCCGCGAATGCGAGCATGTTGGCGTAACGGTCGCTGCTGCCGGTCTTGAGGGTCTGTGAGCGTTCCGTTGGCCCGGTTACGGCGAGGCAGGTGTGCCCCGGCGGATCGCCGTAGCGGTTGCCGGTGGGACCGGCCGCGCCGCTCTCGCCCACACCCCACGTCGCCGCGCAGCGGCTGCGCTGCGTGCGCGCGATTAAGAGCGCCCACGCCTCGGTCGCCCCGCGCATTCCGGCGAAGATCGCCTCACCCGCGCCGCTCAGCGCGAGTATGGACTGGCGCGTGTAGAGCACGCCGCCCCCGATGAAATAGGCGGATGCGCCCGGCACCGCGAGCAGCGCCGCCGAAATGAGGCCGGCGGAGGACGATTCAGCGACCGCGACGGTCTCCTTGCGCCGCTTCAGGAGCGCGGCGGCCCGCTCGGCTAGCGGCAACAGGTCATGAGTAAACGGGTCCATGAGAACCACCCCCACCCTATCCCTCCCCCTGAGGGGGAGGGTTTCCGGATTATCCCTCCCCCTGAGGGGGAGGGTTGGGGAGGGGGTTAGAGCTTGCTCGCTGTGACGCGCTCGAAATGCTCGGCGACCGGCGGCTGGGCGAAGAAACCCCCGACCAGCGCGCGGAACTCCTGGAATTTCGGCGACTGCCGGAAATTGACCGTGTGGGATTCGACAGTCTCCCACCGGATCAGGAAGTGATACCGGCCCTTGGTCTCGATGCAGCGCTGCAGCTCGTGCGAGATGTAGCCTTTCACGCTGCGGAAGATCGGCTCTACCTTCGGGAAGACGACCTCGAACTTTGCGATCTCTTCCGGCTTGATGTGCAAGATGGCGACTTCGAGAATCATGGCGGCTCCTAACCTGTGTGTCGTTGACGCTCTGATCTCTTCCGCGCCGCCGCCCTGACCGGTGGCCACAGGCGGGTGGCCACGTTGGGCGAGCCCGGCGCGTGAATCAGCTTCCGCACCAGCGTGTCGGTCCACGCCGCCATCTCGGGACGCGCATTCTCGTGAAACGGGAAGTGCTCGTCGCGCGCCGAGAGCGACTCGAACTCGTAGAGCACGGCGTGCTTCGCCCATCCCGAGACGGAGTTGAGCTTCCGGATGCCCAGGCACCCCGGCAGCTTCGCCATCGAGGGCAGCCGCCAGTTGGCGTACCAGTCGAGGATCTCGTCCTCATCCGCGGATCCGGCATTGAAGCTGCCGAGCTGGATGCAGGGGGCGAGCGTGTAGCGGCCCTCACGCTTTTTCGCCGCCGGGCCGGCCGCCCGGTCCTCCTCGGTCACGATGTTGACGCGCTCGCCTACGCGCAGCGCGATCATCTTCCGGTCTTCCGGCGTGAGCTCCGGCTCGAGCTTGCGCCGCGTGAGATTGGCGAACGCGTGCGCCGATCTTCCGCCGAAGATCAGGATGTAACCGTTGCCGGTCGGCACCGACGGGTCGTCGGTGTGGCGCAGTCGCGGCTTGCCCCCGGAGTGAAGCGGCTGCGCCTGAGATGCGTAGTGCGCGCCCCAGAGCACGCCCGGCTTCTTGAGCATTCGCGGCATGAACTTGCCGTGCAGCCAGGCGAGATACGCGTCGCGCCCTGCTTCGGGGAGGCCATACCAGGAAATCCAGAGCCCTCGGTCCAGCAAGGCGTCGTCCCTCCTTTCGTTTCTCGTTTCTCGCCTTCAGGCCTTGCCGACCTGCGCGTACTTGCCGGTCAGCTGCGGCGTCTGGCCCTCGAGCTTCTTCTCCTGGCGGTCGAGGCGCGTCTCCCGCGCCCAGGTGCGCTTGAGATCGTCGCGCACCATGATGTGCAGCCGGCCCAGGCCTTCGGTCTCGAGCTCGATCTTGTCGCCGTCCTGGAACGCGGACAGCCCGCGGTGATTGGTCCCGGTGGCGATGACGTCGCCGGGCTCCAGCGTGTGGATGGAGGTCATCCACTCGATGCAGCGCGGGATCTTGTGCGCCATGTCGCTGGTGTTGAAGTTTTGCTTGAGCACCCCGTTCACCCACAGCCGGATCTGGAGGTTGTGGGAATCGCGGATCTCGTCGGCAGTGACGATGTAGGGCCCCATCGGCGCGAAGGTGTCGCGCGACTTCATCTGGTAGAACGTGTTGCCGGCCGGCGGCAGGCCGCGCGCGGAGCCGTCGATGAAGTTGAGATAACCGAAAACATGCTTCATGGCGTCCGCCGCCTTGACGCGCGTGGCGCGCTTGCCGATGACGAGCGCCATCTCCGCCTCGCCCTCGAAGATGATGGCGGGAACATCGGGCAGCACCATGGTGTCGCCGTCGCCGATGACGCCGCTCGGGGACTTGTGGAACGCATTGATCGGCGCGGGCTCGGTGCGGGTGCCATCCTCCATGTAGTTCACCGCCATGCAGTCGATGTTGTGCGGCTTGGGCAGCGGCGGGCGGATCCGGACCTTCGAGAATGGTATCCCCTTGCCGGTGGCCGCCGCCTTTTCCAATTTGGCCTTGACCTTCGCGAAGCGCTCGATCAGGCCGCTGATGAGGTCCTGCGGCCCGGTGTGCGGGATGTCCGCGACCAGCTTCGATACGTCCACCACGGTGTCGCCCCTCAACACACCGAGCTTGAAATCATTGAAGAACAGAATCTTCATCGCATCCCCCCTGTCCGGCTCTGCTTGTGGAGTGGCGAGTTTACTAGACTATGCGAGAATCCGGGCCAGTCCACAAATTGGAAGCCGCCATGACTCGCAGAGAAGATTTCCGCCTGGTCACCGGAGCGGGCCGTTTCACCTCTGACTGGAACCTCGAAGGGCAGCTGCACGCGGCGTTCCTGAGGGCAGACCGCGCGCACGCGGAGATCGTCCGCCTGGATGCGACCCGGGCGCTCGCCGCGCCCGGCGTACGGGCGGTGCTCACCGGAGAGGACGCGCGCGCGGCGGGATTCAAGTCGCTCCCCAACATCGTCACCTACCCCGGCAAGGGCGGCCAGCAGGTGAAGAAGCCCCATCACCCGGTGCTCGCCATGGGGCGGGTGCGCTTCGTCGGAGAGGCGGTCGCAATGGTCGTCGCCGACAGCGCGGCGCTTGCCGAGGACGCGCGGGAGCTGATCGACATCGAGTACCGGGACCTTCCCGCAGTGGCGAGCTTCGACGCCGCGGTGCGGCCGGGCGCTCCGCAGCTTCACGACGACGTACCGGGCAATCTCGCCTTCGAATACGAGTCCGGCGACGAGCAGGCGGTTGCGGCCGCGTTCGCGCGGGCGCGCCACGTGAGCAAGGTCACCATGGAAAGCCAGCGCCTCGTCGGCAACATGCTCGAGCCGCGCGCCTGCCTGGTGGCGTTCGACCCGTCGAGCGGGCGCTACACCATCCACGCGCCGATGCAGGGCGTCAGCAGCATGCGCGGCCAGATGCTGCAGGTCACCGGGCTCGAGGCGGATCGCCTCGCCCTCGTCGCCCAGGACGTCGGGGGAAGCTTCGGCGTGCACGGCGCGGCCTACCCCGAGTACTTCGCGGCGATGATCGCCGCGCGCAAACTCGGGCGCCCGGTGAAATGGGTGGGGACGAGGAGCGAGGTCTTCATGAGCGATTTTCACGGCCGCGCAATCTCGTTGACCGGCGAGCTCGCGCTCGACGCGGACGGAAAGTTCCTCGCCATCCGCTTCGACGACCGCGCCGACCTGGGAGCCTACGGCGGGACCTTCGGGACGTTCATCGCCACGCGCAATCTCACCATCACCATGGGCGGCGTCTATCGCGTTCCGGCTCTCTACGCCCGCACACGGCTCGCCTACACCAACACCGTGCCGGTGTCCGCGTACCGCGGCGCGGGGCGCCCCGACATCGCCTACGCCATCGAGCGGCTGGTGGACTACGCGGCAGCCGAGCACGGCATCGATCCGGTCGCGCTGCGGCGGAACAACCTGATTCCGAAGGCGGCGATGCCGTACAAGACGCCGAATGCCGGCACCTACGATTCCGGCGATTTTGAAGGCGTGATGGACGACGCACTCAAGCGTGCCGGCTGGTCAGGATTCCCGGCGCGGCGCGCGGCGGCACAGCGGGCCGGCAGGCTCCGCGGCATCGGCATCGCGACCTACCTCGAAGCGGGCGGCGCGGGGGCAGTGCCCAAGGACCAGGTGGCGGTGGAGTTCGACCGCAACGGCGCCATGACGCTCTCCGCGCTCACGCAATCTTCGGGCCAGGGGCACGAAACGGTGTTTCCGGAAATCGTCGCCGGGACGCTCGGCATCGACACGCGCTACATCCGCTTTCGGC
>Ga0299906_10001874_pt1 | contig 17813 bp, 13 predicted proteins | sample RVTome_14_FD_200259 | JGI IMG/M metagenome (GOLD analysis project Ga0299906, IMG submission 200259) | Soil microbial communities from uranium-contaminated site in the Upper Colorado River Basin, Wyoming, United States - RVT145D125 (version 2) ...
GAAGCCGTCCCGCTCCATGGCCACCACGGTGTCGACGAGATCCGGGGCGCCGAGCCCGGCGAGGATCGTCAGTACCTCGTGGGCATCGGCGTCGGTGATCGCCCAGTCGAAGAGGCCGTAGGTGAGGTTGTCCTCGATCCTGGCGTAGTCGCCCGACACTGCCCGGCCGACCACGCCGGCGCCCTCGTGGGCCACGTGCGCCAGCTCGTGGACGAGGAGTGCGAGCCCCCGCGGCGTCCGCGGGTCGTAGCGTCCGGCGCCGAAGACGACGTCGTCGCCGACGGCGTAAGCCAGGGCGTTCTCCCGCCGTGCGGACTCGGCCGCCCGCACGTCCGTGTGTACCCGGACACGGCTGAAGTCGTGGCCGAGGCGCCGGCCGATCGCGCCACCCACGGCGGGATCCAGCGGCCGCCCGGGCCCGAGCGCCGGCTCGCCCTCCACCGCGGCCCCCACGGCGGCGCTGACGTCGCCGTCGCGCCGATCCGCCCGTCCCCGGGCCTCGAAGAGTCGGGCCGCGGTCGCGGCCCTCTCACCGCGGGCGGGTGTGAGGTCGGACGGGGTCTTGGGCACAAGCGCCTTGTCGTGCACGAGCGTCTCGTTCCTCGCTATCGCCGCTGAGGCGCCTGGCATCGTGGAATCTCGGGCGCGATCGGCGCGATCGCCCGCAGCGTGCGCGCCCGCGCCTCCCGCGACGACGTGATGTCCCTGGGAAATCCTCCGGTCGCTTGCTCGAGCCGGGCGGTCCGCGACGTCAGCTCCTCCTGGCTCACCTCCAGCGACTGCCCGAGCTGCCTGCGCGTTCTCCGAATTGACCGCCGTTCCCGGGCCGCCTCCGGCGACTCGCCGTCGGGCGGCCGCCGACCGGCCTGAGCGAAGTCGCCGCCCCACTCGCGCTGCAGCAGCGGATGGTCGCAGCGCGGCCGTGGAGTGTTCTGCACCACCACTACGGTCCTGTTCACCACGGAGCCGTCGTAGATGGTCCGGGCCATCGGCTCGTTCAGGCGCACGCAGCCATGGGACAGCGGGGTGCCGTCCACCGGGAAGTACTCGTGGAGCGCGATGTCGCGCGGATCGACGAACTCCGTCCACAACCTCACCCCGCCCCCGGTCACCGGGATCTTCTTCGCGACCGGGAAGCGCCCGACCGGGGTCCAGGCCGAGCCGGAGACCTGGGTCTGGCCGGCGGTGGGGCCGTCCGCTCCGGGCTCGACACAGCACTGTCCCTTGCCGGTGGAGGCGATGTCGGTTTCCGTGCGCCCGTCGCTCCAGTGCACGGTCACGGTCTGGGTCGTGCTCTGGTCCACGACGATCTCGCGGATCATGGGCTTCGCCGTTCGTGCTCCGCCCTGCCGCTCTGCGGCCCTTTCCGACCGCGTGGCGGCGGCCTCGTGGCGGGCGTGCCAGGCGGCGAGGAACCGATCGAGCTCGTCGGACTCGGCGAAGTGGAACTCGTCACGCAAGCGTGCCTCGCCGACGCTGTCCAGGATGACCGCCAGCTCGGCGTCCCGGGATCCTTGCAACAGGTCGAGGATCGCGCGCTCGTCGTCGTCGCCGGTGAAGCCTGAGATCATCTCCTCGATGAGGAGCACCTTGCGACGGACGGTCAGGGCGTAGCGGTCGTCGCCAGCCTTCCACCGCTGCACGATCACCCGGGCCTTGTTGTCGCTGTCGTTGTCGTCCTCGATCCGGTTCTCCACGTCCAGATACCGCAGGTAGGCGAGCAGCTCGTCGTCGCTGAACGTGCCGCCGCCGAAGAAGCGGGCGAAGAACTCACCGACCGGCACGCGCCGGATGAGGCCCGGCCCGGCCGAGTCCTGCTGGATCGTGTGGGCGAGCTCGTGGGCCAGGAGGCGGCGTCCGTCGCCGGAGCCGGGATCGTAGCGCCCGGCGCCGAAGAAGATGTGGCTGCCGAGCGTGAAGGCCTGCGCGTTGACGGCGCCGGCAAGTTCGGCGGCGCGCCGGCTCGTGTGGACCTGCACGTGGGCGAAGTCGACGCCGAAGCGGGGCTCCATGAAGGCTCGCGTGCCGGCGTCGAGACCCAGGCCGGCGCCCTGCTCGGCGTCGAGCCGCGCGCCGAACGTCGTGCCGAGGCCCGCGCCGGCCGCCGGGGAGGGCGCCGGCCGCTCCCACCGGGCGATCGTGGCAGGCGCGGACGCCGGCAACGCCGGGCGCCCGGCGCGCCGCGCCGGGCGCGACGCTGGCGTGCCCACGATCGCGTCGGCGACGCGTTCGGCCTCGTGTTCGGCCGGGTCGCTCGAGAGGCCGACCTGCAGCTTGGTCTGGAGACCCCGGCGCCCGAAGGTCCGTTCCCGGTCGCAGTCCCCGCAGCGGCCGGCCAGGCCCGCCGAGCCCCCACAGGCGCACGCGCGTTGCACGAGGCCTTGCGTCACCGATCGCCGGTTCCCGCCGGCCGACGCGCCGGGTCCCCGCGTCAGGCTCGCCGGGGCCTTCATCGCCTCATGCCCTCCTGCACCGCCCTCGCGACGGCCGCGCCGACGCGCTGGCCGCTCGCCGTCCCGCGCACCGCGACCGCGACCTCATCGACGACGGTCCGGCGCCTGGCGCGGGCGCCCGGCGTCTCGCGGGCCAGCTGCCGGGTCAGGTCCCTGACCAGCGCGGCGGTGATCGCCTTGCGGTCCCGGGGATCGACCCCCCGCAGCACGAGCCGGCCGATGTGGACCTCGATCCGACGTGGCGGCCGGGTCATGCGACGGCCTCGGCTTCTGCCTTCGACAACGGCCGGTCGAGCTTGGCGTACTCGGCGCGCGCGGCGTGGAGCACGTGCGACATGGTGATGGCCGGCTTCGCCTCCCCGGCCGCGAGAAAGGCGGCGTTCAGCGCGATGTTGCGGATGTTGCCGCCCGGGATCTGCAGACGCGCGAGGCGGTCGACGTCCAGGTCCCGCGTGGGCGCCTTCGCCGGGAACGCGCGGTTCCAGATCTGCGCCCGGGCCGCCGCGTTTGGGAAGGGGAACTGCACCACGAAGCGGAGGCGCCGCAGGAAGCTCTGGTCGAGCGCGTCCTTCATGTTCGTGGTGAGGATCGCCAGCCCGTGATAGGCCTCCATGCGCTGGAGCAGATAGCTCACCTCGATGTTGGCGTAACGGTCGTGGCTGTCCCGCACCTCGCTACGCTTGCCGAACAGCGCATCGGCCTCGTCGAAGAGGAGAATGGCGCCGCTGTCCTCGGCGGTGTCGAAGATGCGTCGCAAGTTCTTCTCCGTCTCGCCGATGTACTTGCTCACGACCTGGCTGAGGTCGATGCGGTAGAGATCGAGGCGAAGCTCGTTGGCCAGCACCTCCGCCGCCATGGTCTTGCCCGTTCCACTCGCCCCGGCGAAGAGGGCGGCGATGCCGAGCCCCCGCGGCCCCCTGGTCGCGAAGCCCCACGTCTGGTGCACGATCGTGCGGCCGCGGACGTGCGCGGCCACCTGCCGCAGCACGCCGACCTGCGCCTGGGGCAGCACCAGGTCGTCCCAGGTCGCGACCGTGTCGATCCGCTGGGCGAGATCGTCGAGCGCTCGCCGAGCCTCGATGCGACAGGCGTCCCACAACGTGGCCGGCCGCGCCCCGCTGTCCACGGGGTCTCCCACGGCCGCGCAGGCGGCGCGGATGGCGTCGCCGTCGAGACGGAACTGCGCCACCACGGCGGGCACCTCGTCGCCCAGCCCCCTCTCGTCGGTGCCGAGCGCGTGCCGCCACATGGCGGCCTGCTCCTCGGCCGGCGGTCGGACGACGTCGAGGCGGACGGAGGGCCGGCGGCGCAGAGTGACGCTCTCCGCGGCGGCGACGATCACCGGCCCGGCCAGGTCCTCCAGGAAGCTGACGAGCCGCGGCAGCCAGGTGTCGGCGCCGCTGACGGCACCGCCGTCGACCAGGAGCACCGCGTTGTCGAGCGCCAGCTCGCGCTCGCACAGCCGCGCCAGCGCCGCCCGCTCGCCGGCGCTGGCCGGGATCTCGGCGGCGGGTAGTCTCAGCGCCCTCATGCCGACGGACCGGCAGGCCGCCGCCGTGATCGCCGACTTGGCACCGCGGTCGGGTCCCGGGAGCTGGATGGCCGGCCAGAGCTCGGTCGTCGCGTGACGGCCGAGCACGTCGGCCACCCGTTCTGCGACGTCCTGGTGGGAGGGCACGAGCCGGTCGGGAGCGGGCACGGCCTCGATGAGCCCGGCCAGGCGGTCGTCGCGGTAGCGAACGCCGGTCAGGTAGTGCAGCACGCGCTCGTCGATCCGCAGCGGCCCCGCGGTCAGCGTGTCCGCCGGCGCCAGCTCGATGAGTCGCCACCGGCGCAGCGGCCGGGCGGGCGCGAGCGCGCTCCAGTGCGGGTGGTCGAGGGCGGCCAGCGCGAGCCCGAGTGTGGGATACACGCGGCGCGCGTCGCCATGCGCCTGGGCGCACAACGCGGCCAGGCGCGCGTCCAGCTCGACGCCGGCGCACAGCAGCAGGATGTCACGCTCGAACGGCGTCAGACCGAAGGTATGGCACAGGGTCTCCAGGGCCGCCGACTCGTCGCCGGGGAGGTCGGTCGCACCCGTCGGGGGCGAGGGCGCGCCACCGGCGTCGGCGTCCTCGTCGAGGCGTCGAACGTACGCTTCGAGGCGCTCGCGCACCACGGCGAGGGCGGCGTTCAGGTGGCGCTGGTTGGCCTCGAGCCAGCGCGGGTCGTCGGCCACGCTCACGGGATCGTCACCCGCTGGGTGGGGTCGAACCGGGGCGGCGGGCTCGACCGGTCGATCAGGATGCTCTCCACGGCGTCGACGCGCAGCCGGACCCAGTGGGTCGTCCCGCCGACGAAGCCCCCGGCGGCGAACGTCAGCGTCGCATTCGACGGCGCCCCGAGCGGCTCGGCCGGCAGCTCCCGGTCGTCGACGATGAGCGCGGCCGTCTGCGTGTTCCGCACCGGCGGGCTGCAGGTCGCGGTGAAGGTCACCCGGCCGGCGGCCAGCACCGCCGTGATGGCGACGAGGCGCGGGGCGAGGGCGAGCGGCAGCTCGTTGGTCAGCCGGTCCGGTTGCCCCGCGCGCTGGACGCGCACCGAGACGTTGTAGGCGCCGGCCTGCCAGCTCGCCGGATCCGCCGGCGAACCCGGCACCACGGGGCCCGCCGGTGGATCGGGCGGCAGCTGCACGCGGACGCTGGCCGCCGTGGCGCCGGCCAGTGCCGGCAGCTCCTGCGCGCGCCGGGTGCGCGGCTCCACGAAGCGCACGAAGACCTGGGCGCCGTCGAGGTGATGGCCGCTCAGCGTGAGCACTTCCCCCAGCCGCGCGGCGATCTGCCGGTTCGCCGGCTGCAGGCTCTCCAGCGTCGGGAACGGCGGCAGCAGGCTCGGCTGCACGACGACGCCGCGATCGCGCCCGGTGCCCGGGATCGCCGGCCCCCGCGTCAGGACCGGGAGCGGCGCGCGCCGGGGCCGACGGCTCTCGATGAGGACGACGGAGACGCGATACGCGGTCGTGGTCCGGTAGTGGGTCTGCAGCGCCGTCCACAGCTTGGACATGTCGTCGACGCTCAGCGTCTCCGGCACCACCTTGATCAGCTCGACCTGATCGGCCAGGTCGGAGGCGGCCAGCGCCTGGAAGGCCGGCGGCAGCAGCGTGCCGTTCACCGCGCCGCCGGCCAGCGTGGTGCGCAGCGTCTCGCGGCCGATGACGGGTGTCTCGTGCAGTAGCTGCATCGCATAGCCGAGCAGGATCTCGCTGTCCAGCTCGGCGGCGCCGTAGGCGGTCAGCATGTAGTGCAGGTCGAGCGCGAGCCGGGGGGGCTGGACGAGGTCGCCGCGCGCGTCGCGCGTGGGCAGGTCGGCGTTCTGCCAGCCCGAGTTCGGCGTGACCTGGTGCAGGAACAGGTTGAGCTGCGTGGTGAAGGCCGTGCCGTTGCCCCCGGGCACACGGTCGGGCGGCAGCGCCGTCACGCTGACGTTGCCGACGGCGGCGCTCACGTCGTTGTCGATGAGCCCGTCGTTGAGCAGGTCCATCAGCGCGCGGGTCACGGACGCGATCGCCAGCGCGTTGCTCACCGGCGGCTCCGCCCCCGGCCACTCAGATAGTCGGCGAGCGACATGAGCGTGCTCTCGACGCGGCCGGGCGGCGGCGCCGGCGGCGGCGTGGCCTTGACCTCGACCCGGCCGATGTCGATGCGCACCACCCCGGGTTCAGGCTCCGTCTCGTCCGGCGCCACGCGGTGCTCCAGGCGCGCCGCGCGCGCGGTGGCCGGCAGGAGCCGGCGAGGCGTCCGCGGGGCCGGGGCGCTGTCGCCGTCGTCCGGCCGGGGCGGCGATGTCCGTGGGTGCCCGGGCCCCGCCCCGGCGGCGCGCCCGGACGCCGGGCGGACGACGGCCACCACGTCGACGTCCTCCGCGGGCGCGACCGCCTCGCGGTGCTCGTCGTCCGCGCCCACGTCGGCCGTGGATGCGCGGTCGGCGCCGTGCGGCGCCGGCCGCCGGCGCTCGGGGGTCTCCGCCGCCGGGGACCCGGACGCCTCGCGGGTCGTCGCCGACGCGGACGGACGCGCTCCTGCCTCGGGCTCGCGCTCGGGTGGCACTGGACGGTCGGCGGCGCGCGCCGCCGGGTCGTCGCGGCGGATGAGCCGGCGATGCTCGGCACGGGCCGCCGGGTAGGACTCCACCGGCTCCGGCGGCGAGGGAACGAACGGCGCGTCCAGCCGCGGCCGCACCGTGCCGGCGGGATGGAGGGTCCGCTCCACGAGACGCGTGAAGAAATCCGACGGCATCAGACGCCGATCTCGAGATAGAGCTGGCGCCGGGCCGGGCTCATCGCCAGGATGTCGGACTCGCGCCAGCCATACCGGCGCGCCAGGGCGTGGACCTCGTAGCCGAGCTGGCGGGCGCGGGCGGCGACCTCCGCCCAGAGGAAGCTCGCGATGTCGAAGATGGCGCCCCAGCCGTGACCGCACTCGGCGCAGGCCAGGCGCAGGGTGATGTCGGCCTGCGGATCGGCCTCGGCGATCCGTTCGACGACGGCATCGACGACCGCCGCCGGCAGCGCGTCGACCTCGACCGGGTGGCCCGCGTGCCGGGCCGCCAGGACGCAGCGCGCGACGAGCCTCCGCCGCGCGGCGTCCGCCCCTGGCATCATGACGGCATCGGCGAGATCGCCGCTGTGCGGGCAGCGCAGGCGGAAGACCCATTCGTCGAGGCTCCAGCCCCACGCCTCGGTCGGGGCCGTGGCCGGCGGCAGCCGCACCCGGCCGGCCTCGAACGAGAACTCGAGCCCCACGCCGCATTGCGGGCAGGTGGCGGTGGCGTCGAGCTGCGGGCCGAAGGTGCCCGCGCGGACCTCCAGCAGCCGGGCGTCGCGATCGCCGAGCGGGAGGGCCGGCAGCTCGTCGTCGCCGAGGTCCGGGTACGCCGCCGCCAGGATCAGCAGCGCCCGGTCGAGGAGGTGACGGTCCCGTCCTCGCTCCCACACCGACAGCACGTCCGACGCGGTCAGGGCCACGGACACCGCGACGTCTCTCAGAAGGCCAGCTCGGCGGGCTCCGGCACGTCGGGGTCGCGCTCCCAGCCCTCGTTCTCCAGCTTCAGGGTCTGGATCGCGACCGCGTTGGCGTTGGCGTCGAGATCGGGGAGTGCCTGGAACTCGGAGGCCCAGCAGCGGTAGACCTTGTAGGCGAGTGCGAGCTGGCCGGCCTCGTTGTAGACCTCGATGATGATGTCCTTGCGGAAGTCCCGGAGGGAGACCTCGCGGCCCAGCCCGGCCCCGAAGTTCCACACCTTGTTGGCCCACAGCTCGAACTCGGGGTCGTGAGTGACGCCCCGCTCCAGGGTCACCGCCTCGTACTTGGTGCGCCCCGGCGACTTGCGGCTGGTGCTCGGATCGCCGCCCTCGCGGTGCTCGACCATCTCGGTGGTCCGCTTGAGCGCGCTCACCTTGCTGACCCCGGCCACGTAGCGGCCGTCCCACTTCACGCGGAACTTGAAGTTCTTGTAGGGATCGAAGCGCTGCGCATTGACGCTGAACTGTGCCATCGCGTGTCCCTCAGGTCTGGAGCTGACCGGCGAGCTGCTGGATCTTGATGATCACGAACTCCGCGGGCTTGAGCGGCGCGAAGCCGACCAGGATGTTGACGATGCCGAGGTTGATGTCGTTCTGCGTCGTGGTCTGGCTGTCGCACTTCACCAGGTAGGCTTCCTGCGGCGTCCGGCCCTGGAACGCGCCCTGCCGGAACAGGTTCTGCATGAAGGCCCCGATGTTGAGGCGGATCTGCGCCCACAGGGGCTCGTCGTTGGGCTCGAACACGACCCACTGGGTGCCGCGGTAGAGACTCTCCTCGAGGAACAGGGCCAGGCGGCGGACGGGGATGTACTTCCATTCCGAGGCGGCCTGGTCGCTGCCGTCCAGCGTGCGGGCGCCCCACGCCACGTTGCCGTAGATCGGAAACGTGCGCAGGCAGTTGAGGCCGAGGGGATTGAGGGCGCCGTTCTGGGGGTCGGTCAGCGCGACGTCGAGCCGCTGCACGTTGCGCAGCCGCGCTTCCACGCCGGCCGGCGCCTTCCACACGCCGCGGGCGGCGTCGGTGCGGGCGTAGACGCCGGCCATGGTGCCGCCGGCACCGACCGACCGCAGGCGGAAATCGTCGAGCGGATCGCCGATCTGCACCCGCGGGAAGTAGATCGCCACGTTCCGGTGGCGCAGGGTGGCGTTGCGGTCGGCCCACGCGATGATCTCGGGCACCTCGTCGATGCCGGCCGGCGTGTCGACGATGAGGAAGGCGCGCCGGCGCTCGCAGTAGGTCGTGGCGGCCGCGATGACCGAGGACGCATCGGTCTCGCTCATGGCGTCGGGGCCCGCGCTGACGGCGATGCGCGGCAGGCAGAGGATGTTGAAGAGGTCCACGGCCTCCAGGGCGAAGATCCCCGTGCGGTTGGCGAGGCTGCCGATGAGGTCGAGGGCGCCCGGCGGCGCTCCCATGGCCCCGGCCGGGGCGCCGCCCTGGGCCGTGCTGGCGATCGCCGCCCCGGCGCCGAGCGCGTAGCTCTGGACGTTGGCCTGCGCCGCGCCGGCGTCGAGCCGCAGCTCGTTCGCGCTGGTGGCGTCGGCGGGGGCGGCGGCGAACGTGACGGTGTCGCCGGCGACGCCGGGGACCACGACGAGGCGGTTGTCGCCCCCGACCGCGTAGTCGGCCACGCGCGCGCCCGCGAACGTCGCCGCCGCGTCGGCCGCGCGGACCGCCGCCTGGAGCGCGGCGGCGATGGCGGTGAGCGTGTTGGCATTGGCGCCGAAGGTGGCCGTGCGGGGCCCGGAGCCGCCGATCGCCACGCTGACGACCGCGCCCGCGTTGACGGTCGGCACCGGGTTGAGATTGTTCGAGACCGTCGAGGTGACGGCGGTCACACCGCCCGCCCCCGTGAGCCCCAGGGTGTCGGCCGTCGTGTCGGCGCCGACGACGGCGAAGCCGACGCCGGCCCCCGGCACGCCGGCGAGCACGATCAAGCGGCTCTGGCCGGCCTCGCCGTGCAGCGCGACGCGCGCCCCCGCGAGTTCCGGCGCCGGGTCGGCGGCCCGCAGCTGGGTTTCCAGCTCCGTGCGGGCCGCGGCCGGATCGGCCATCGGCGCCAGCGTGAGCGTGAAGGGCCCGAGCGCGCCGATCGTCACGTCGACGTTGCCGGTGACCGGCGCGCCGAAGGCGCCGGCGACGTCCGCCGACATGACGCCCTGGAGCACCTGGGCACCGAGGAGCCCGAGCGACGCGGCGGTGGGGTCGGCGCCGGAGACGTCGAAGGTCACCCGGGCCGTCGTGGGCTCGGTCGGCCCGGCCAGGATCCGCAACCGGTTGCCGGCGACCACGACCGTGGCCTCGCCGAACGCGCGCCGCGCCGGGTTCGCCGCCCGGATCGCCTCCTCGAGCAGGCGGCGCGCCTCGGCCAGCGTCGTGGGCCGGCCGGCCAGGCGCGCGGTGGCCGTGCCCTCGGCGCCGATGGTGACGCGCAGCTCCGGCTGGGCCGCCGTGATCGCGGGGAACGGGCTGAGGAGGCCGGACAGCGTGCCGGTGAGCTGGGGCCGGGCGGCACCGGTGGCGGCCACGCGGACCAGCTTGGAGCCGGCCTGCGCGTCGTTCACGATGGTGGCCACGAACCGCGGATCGGCGCTGCTCATCGAGAGATCGCGGAACGTCTCGGTCGCCGCGATCGCGGTCTGCCCGCGCCGGGTCTCCTGCAGGGTGACGGTCAGGTTGAACCGCGTGCCGGCGTCGGGATCGGGGAAGTCGATTCCGATACGGAGGGCGTTGCCCCACTCACCCGCATTGCGCGCCGTCACCGTGAGCGCGGTGGCGCCGGCGATGGAGGACTGGATCACGACCGACGCGCTGGCGAACGTGCCGGCCGCCGCGCTGCGCACGACCCAGGCTTCGCTGCCGCCGTTCAGGAAGAACTGCTGGATGGCGTAGCTCGCCTCGCTGCGGGCATGGAGGCCGCCGAACTCCCGCTCGAAGTCCGCCATGCCGAAGAGCCGGACCGGGGTGTCCAGGTCCCCGCGCACGAAGTTGTCGACGAAGGCCGCCACCGAGGTGGCGACGCCCGTGATCGTGCGCACCCCACTCGGCACCTCTTCGACGTAGACCCCCGGGTAGGTCACCGGTACCGGCATCGCGCACTCCTTTGACGAGATCCCTTGCTACGGTGGCTACGGGTCGGCGGTTGAAGACACGGCGGAGGCGGGGTAGTAAAGCTCCGATGCGACATGGCGGCAAGATCGACTACCGTGGCTCGTCGGTCAATGGCGAAACCTGCTGAATTCATGGCGCCGTCTGTTGGCCGACGCCATCGTGGGGGACCATGGACGCTCTGGAGCGACTACCGATCATCCTGGCCATCGACGACGATCCAGCCGTCCTCGATGCCATCACGCTGTTACTCGGCGCGACCTGCACCGTGCTCACCGCCGGCACCGGGCCGGCCGGGCTGGACGTGTTCCTCAAGCACCGGATCGACGTCGTCCTGCTCGACCTCCGCCTGCCCGGCATGTACGGCCTCGAGGTCCTCGAGCGGATGCGCGCCTCCCACGCCGGAGCGCTCGTCATCGTGGTGACCGCCGTGACGGACATTCGTGAGGTCGTTCGCAGCATGAAGCTCGGCGCCTGGGACTACGTCACCAAGCCCTGGGACGACGACGAATTGACCGGAGCCGTGGCCCGCGCCTGCCGGGAAGCGCAGGCGGGTGAGGGGGTGCTCCTCGTGAGCGAGGACCGGGCCGTCATGGCTCCGTTGCACCTGGCCCTCGAGCGTCGCTGTCGGGTGACGACGACCGGCACGCTCGCTGCCGTCCGTTCGGCGTTCCCGGCCCGGGTCGTCGTGGTCGACGCGAGCTCCACCAGCCGTGTTCGGACGGGGCTACCGGCGACGCTCTACCAACGCTTCCCGAATGCGGCCTGGATCCTGCTGGTCGACGAGACCGAGGCGATCGGTGCCCCCCGCCCGGCCTCACTGGTGGCCGATGCCATCGCCGTCAAGCCGTACCAGGTCGACCATCTGCTGCCCCGCATCGAGGAGCTCCTCGGTACGCGGGATGGCCAGGACACGGGGTTGCGCCCGCTTCCACGGCCAGTGGCGAGCGCCATCAATCTGATGACTCGCATGTACGCCCAGCGGCTCACCGTGGAGGACTACGCGCGAGCCGTGGGTCTGTCCTATGACCGCTTCGCCCATGTCTTCCGGGAGGCGATCGGGCTGCCGGTCAAGGAATACCTCATCCGGCTCCGGATCGCCGTCGCCCGCCGGCTCCTCGACGAAACCGACCACAAGCTCGATGAAGTGGCCCGGCTGACCGGGTTTGCCGACACGTCGAACTTTTCCCGCGCGTTCACGTCGCGGGCCGGAGTCCGCCCCGGTCATTTTCGCTCGGAGGCTCGCCGGACGGACTAGCCGGCGGGATCTCCACCCGGGCCGGTGTCCTCGAGTGGGGGGAGTTGAACGTTTCCCCGGTTGCGACGAAAATCCCGGCATGCCGCCTGACGCCCCTCGCCCCTGGGCCGGCCGGCTCCGGCGCCTGGTCACCGGGGTCCGGTTCCTGGTCGTCGCCGCCCTGGTGGCGGTCCTGGCCGTGGCCTACACGCTCGCCGGCTTCCTGCTCGTGCCCCGGCTGATCACCACCTACGTGCCCCGGTACGTGCAGGAGCAGCTCCAGCGGCGGGCGGAGATCGGCGAGGTCCGGCTGAACCCGCTCCTGTTCAAGCTGGAGATCAAGCACTTCCGCCTGCAGGAGGCCGACGGGCGGCCCCTCCTGGGGTTCGACCGCCTCTTCGTCGATTTCGAGCTCTCGAGCCTGTTCCGGAGGGCGTGGACGTTCGCCGAGATCCAGCTGGAGGCGCTCCGCCTGGACGCGGCCCTGGGCCGCGACGGCCGGTTCAACGTGGCCGAGCTGCTGGACGCCGTTCCCCGGGGCGAGCCGGCGCCGCGGCCGGCGGAGACGGCGGCGCCGCGGATCCTGTTGCACCACGCCGTGGTGCGCGGAGGCTCGTTGCACTTCACCGACCGGTCGGGCGATGCGCCGCAGACGGCGGCCGTGGAGCCGATCAACGTCGAGCTGCGCAACATCACGACCTTGCCCGAGCGCCGCGGCCCCTATGCCATCTCGGCGACGCTGACCGACGGCGGCGTCGTCGGCTGGAAGGGCGAGGTGTCGCTGGTGCCGCTCGGCTCGACCGGCCGCCTGGAGATCCGCGGCTTCCCCCTGGCCACGGCCTGGCGCTTCGTCCAGGACGATCTCGCCCTGGCCGAGCCGGCCGGTCGGATCGACGCGGACGTGAACTATCGGCTCGCTTATCGGGAGGGGACCACGTCGCTGAAGGTGGACGGTATCGAGGTCACGGTGGCAGGGCTCGTCCTCGCCCAGCGCGGCGTCAAGGCGCCGCTTTTGGCCCTGGAGAGCATCCGCCTCGCCGGCGGGCGGGGCGATCTCGTCTCGCGCGAGCTGACGGTGCCGGAGATCTCCCTCAGCCGTGGCCGGCTGGCCGCCGGTGTTGCCCGGGACGGGACCGTGAACTGGCAGAGCCTAGTGACCACTCCTCCCGCGGCCGCCCCGGCGCCGGCTTCCCCTCCCGCGGCCGCGCGCGATGCCCGCCCCTGGCGCCTCGCGGTGGACAAGGTGCGGGTCGAGGAGGTCGCGCTGTCCTTCACCGACCAGAGCCGCGCCGCTCCGCTCGAGGTCGACGTCGCCGGCCTCACCCTCGGTCTGTCGGCGCGCCTCGAGAGCGGGCCCGCCGGCCTGGCCGGCACGGTGGAAGGCGTGGGGATGAGGCTCGCGCGGGTGGCGCTGCGCGAGACCGCCGCGCCGAAAGCGCCGCTGGTCTCGCTGGAGGAGGTCTCTGTCGAGGGGGGCCGCATCGATCTCGGTGGGCGGCAGGTCGCGCTGTCCCGGGTGGCGGTGACGGGGGGGACCACCACGGTCGTGCGTGCCGCCGACGGCTCGCTGCCCCTGGTGGCGATGGTCGGCCCGGCCGCCGCGGGCAAGCCCGCGCGGGCCCCGGCCGCTGCTCGCGCCCGGCCCGCTCCAGCGACTGCCGCCAGGCCCTGGACGGTCGCGCTGGGGAGGCTCGACCTGGCCGGTCATCGCCTCGCCATTGCCGACCGGAGCGTCACTCCGGCCGTGCAGATCGGGATCGACGAGATCAAGGCCAGCGCCCGCGAGCTGCGCAGCGACGGCAAGAAGCCCTTCCCGCTCGACGCGAGCTTCCGCGTCGTGCAGGGCGGCCGCTTCACGGCCAGGGGGCAGGTGGCGCCGGACGGGCGCGCGGCCGAGCTCACGCTGACCCTGGCCAAGCTCGCGCTCGTCCCCGCCCAGCCGTACGTCGCCAGGAACGCCGCCGTCGAGCTGCGTTCCGGCGAGGTGTCCACGACCGGACGCCTGACCTACCGCGCCGGCCGCGATCGCGCCACGATCACCTACACCGGCTCGGCCGACGTCGACCGCGTGCTCGTGGTCGAGGCGGCCAACGGGGATCCGGTGGTCGCCTGGAACGCGCTCCACGCGGAGACCATCCGGTTCGGGCTCGCCCCCGACCGGCTGGAGATCGACGAGGTGCGGCTGGCCGGGCTGGACGGCAGGCTGGTGATCTTCCAGGACAAGAGCGTCAACCTCGCGCGGCTGATGAAGCCGCCCGGCGGATCGCCGGGCTCCCCGCCGTCGAGCGGCGCGGTCGCCGACGCGCCGGCGGCGGCCCCCGCGGCCACGACCGCCACGGCCACCCCGCCGCCCGCAGCCGCCGGCGAGCCGGCCCCCGGCTTCCCCATGCTCGTCGAGCGCCTGCGGATCGACGAGAGCTCGATGAGCTTCGCCGATCTGAGCCTCGTCCTGCCGTTCGCGACGCGCGTGCACGGGCTGAACGGCGTGGTCGCCGGCGCCGGATCGGACCCGGGGACGCGCGCCACGATGAAGCTCGACGGCCGGGTCGACGAGTTCGGGCAGGTCAAGGTGGCCGGCGCGCTCAGCGCCTTCCAGCCCAAGGTCTTCACCGACATCGCGGTGGTCTTCCGCAACGTGCCCATGTCCACGCTGACGCCCTACAGCGCCACGTTCGCCGGACGGCGGATCCAGGACGGCACCATGAACGTCGACCTCGAGTACAAGATCGACCGGGGCGCCCTGGTGGGCGAGAACAGGATCGTCCTGCAGCAGCTCCAGCTCGGCGAGCGGGTGGAGAGCGCCGGCGCGATGCAGCTGCCCCTCGACCTCGCCATCGCCATCCTGAGCGACTCGGAGGGACGGATCGACCTCGCGCTCCCCGTGCGCGGCAACGTCGATCATCCCGAGTTCAGCTACGGCCACCTCGTGTGGCAGGCGCTGGTCGCCGTGATCACCAGGGTCGTGACGGCCCCGTTCCGGGCGCTGGCCGGGCTGTTCGGCGGCGAGGCGGAGAGCCTGCAGTCCATCGCTTTCGAGGCGGGCAGCGACGTCGTGCCGCCCCCCGAGCGGCAGAAGCTGGGGCGGGTGGTCGAGGTGCTCGCCAAGCGCCCGCGGCTCAAGCTCACGGTGCACGGCGGCTACGAGGCGAAGGTGGACGGCGAGGCGCTGCGCTCGCTCCGTGTGCGCCAGGACCTGGCCGGCCGCCTGGAGGTGAAGCTGAAGCCCGGCGAGGACCCTGGCCCCGTGGCCCTCGATCACGCCAAGACCCAGCGGGCGCTGGAGGCGTTGCTGACCGAGCGCGGTGGTGACAAGGCCCTCGTGGAGTTCCAGGCGGGCTACGAGAAGAGCACGGGCAAGAAGGCCGAGCGCGTCAACCCCGTGCTGGCTCTCGTGGGCCGCGGCAGCCCCGATCGCGCCTTCTACGAGGCGCTGTTCCGGCGGCTCGTGGAGACCGCCCCACTGACGGATGCCGAGGTGATGGCCCTCGGCCAGCGCCGGGGCGAGGCGACGGCCCGCGTGCTGAAGGAGCGCGCGGGAGCGGCCGCCGCGCGCGTGGAGGTCGGTGACACCAGGGCTGCCAGCCGTGCCGAGCGAAACGCCGTGCCCACCCGTCTGGAGCTCGGCGCCGTCGGGCTGTGAGGTCCGGCGGAGGACGTCACGCCCGCGCGCCGGGGCCCGCGCCTCAGCGCCGGTGCGCCGCCGTCGGAGGACCCGGAAGCGCGCTTGGCCAGTCGGGCTCGACCGTCAGAAACGCCGCGAGGCGCTCGATGAGGTCCGGCGCGAGCCCGGTCCGCACGAGGTCCGGCAGCGTGGCGAACGGACGGTGGGCGACGATCTGAAGGGCCTGCCGCCGACCGATCCCGGGCACGGCTCCCAGCTCTTCAACGGTCGCCGAATTGACGTCGATCTTCGCGGGCGTTCCTTGCTCTCGTACCATGTGCAGGCCCAGCAGCCAGAAGAGAAGCTGGCCGGCGTTCGAGGGGCGCTCGGCGGCTGCCGGAAGGCCGGGTGAGAACGCGAGCGAGAGGATCACGAGGCCGCCGGCGGCGAGGACGCGAACCCGAGTCAGCCGGGACTGCATGCCGACCTCTAACGTGAGGGTTGAAGCCAGGCGCGGTGTCCCATGTATGCCACCCCCGGCGGCCGTTGTCCAGCGAGGGGTCTGGACCGGGCTGCCCTCACCCGGTCCGGGACCGCGGGGGCTCGTGGCCCCGGCGGCCGACGAGACGGTGAAGCGAGCGGAGGCCGAGCGCGACCCGCGAGGCCGCCCGCCAGCCGATGACCCGGGCCAGGCGGCGGCGGCGAGAGCCCATCAGCGGCTCCATCGGCGGAACGCCGAGCGCCGCGACCCGACGCTCCGCGAGCCGGCTGAAGACCGTCGCATGGGGATAGTACGCATAGGCCAGCTGCGTGAAGTACCGGGCGGCCGCCTGGCGGCCGAGCGCGGTATCGCGCCGGGACAGGAGGAGCCGGGCGCACCGGCTGACCGCGCGGAGACGGCAACGGCGCGTCGCCGGAGTGTCGAGCGTGCTCAGGCTTCCCGGGTGCTGGCGACGATAGACCACGGCCCGATCGCAGAAGGCGATCCGCGAGGCCGCGAGGGCGAGCCGGCAGAGATACTCGGTGTCCTCGCCGAAGCTGAGGCTCCTGGCCCACGGCCCCGCCCGCTCGACGAGCGCGCGGGGCACCAGCCACGCCGTCGTGGCCACCATGTCGCCGGTCGCGAGGACGGCGGTGACGAAGTCCACCGGGTCGTCCCAGTCACGCGACGTCGCGATGACGGGAAAGACGGCGCGGTCACGCTCGGTGTCGGGGAACTTCCCCTGGGTGCCGAGGGCCAGCGCGGTGGGGACCTCGATGAGCCGTTCCATCTGGCGGGCGATCTTGTCGGGGTGGAGCACGTCATCGGCGTCGAGGAACTGGACGACCTCGCCGCGGGTCGCGGCGACGCCCGCATTGCGAGCGGCGCTGGGGCCGCGCCGCGACTGCGCCACCAGCCGGACCGGATACCGCTTGACGACGTCCCGGCTGCCGTCGGTCGAGCCGTCGTCGACCACGACGATCTCCGTGTGGGGCCACGTCTGGGCGAGCGCCGATTCCAGCGTGTCAGCCAGCCACGGGCGGGCGTTGTAGCAGGGGATGACGACGGAGACGAGCGGCTCCGTCATGCGACCTCACCTGACGCGATCGGCCCCGTCCCGGTGGTGGCTGGCCCGAGCGAGCTTTTCCGCCAGGTCCCGCATCGGCTCCAGCATGTGCGTCATCTGCGTGAGGAGCTGGCCCACGCTGTCGCGGATGTCGGCGTGCCCCTGCTCGAGCTGCCGGTGGCCGGCGGTGACCCGGGCGACGTCCGCCCGCAGCTCGTCGTTCTCCTCCTGGAGGGCCTCGCACCGCCGCACCGTCTCCTGCAGCCGGCGCTCGAGTGCGTCCCGCTCGGCGAGCACGGCGGGGAGGACCTGGTGGAGGACATGCTGGCTTTCCTGGATCCAGGCGAGCACACGTGTTTCGTCGCCGAGCACAGGCTCCATCGATGGCTCCTCGTTCTGTTCGGAGGTTTGAGCGGATCGCGGGGGGCCGACGACACCCGTCTCCCCGCGGCGCGGGGAGAGCGGGATGAGGACGGCGGGATGGTGCGCGATGTCCTCCCAGTAATCCCGCGGACGGCGCCGATCCGTCAGGCACCGGCGATCCGGACCCTCGAGGGGGCCGGCCTGGCCCCGCCGGTCCTGCTCCCGTCGATCGAGCAGGACATGGACCGTGCGGTCGTCCAGGAACCGCCGTCGGATCGTCAGGAACAGGTCCAGACGCTTGCGGGCGACGACGAAGAGGAATCGCGACCGCAGTGGCTCGTGACCGGCTCCCGGCACCATCGCGGCCGAGAGTAGCGCCGGACGCCGACGCGGTCAACGCCGTGGCGTCGGCGCGGGCCCGGGGCGCGAAGATCGAGGCAATCG
>Ga0299906_10001875_pt1 | contig 17807 bp, 19 predicted proteins | sample RVTome_14_FD_200259 | JGI IMG/M metagenome (GOLD analysis project Ga0299906, IMG submission 200259) | Soil microbial communities from uranium-contaminated site in the Upper Colorado River Basin, Wyoming, United States - RVT145D125 (version 2) ...
TTCGGGCGCGCCGCACCGAAGGTGCTCGAGATCGGCTTCGGGATGGGCGAGACGACGGCGGGAATCGCTGCGGCGCATCCCGAGATCGACTACCTGGGTGTCGAGGTGCACACGCCCGGCGTCGGCAGCCTGCTGAACCGCATCGACGCGCTGGGCTTGCGGAACGTGCGCGTCATCCAGCGCGATGCCGTCGAAGTGCTCGAGCACATGCTCCCGCCCGCCGCGCTCGACGGTGTGCACATCCTCTTTCCCGACCCCTGGCCGAAGAAGCGGCATCACAAGCGTCGCTTGATCCAGCCCGCCTTCGTGAAGCTGCTCGCGTCGCGGCTGAAGCCGGGGGCGTACGTGCACGTCGCGACCGACTGGGAGGACTACGCGCAGCAGATCCTGGAGACGCTCACGCAGGAATCCGCGCTCGCGAATACGGCCGACGGGTTCACCCCTCGCCCGGAGACGCGCCCGGAGACGAAGTTCGAGCGCCGGGGCGTCGCGCTCGGCCATCGGGTGTGGGATCTCGTCTTTCGGAGGAAGTCGTGAGCGCATCCTCGGAGAACTGGCATGCCAAGCTTCGGGTGACCGTCGAGGACTATCACCGCTTGGGCGAGGTCGGTGCGCTGGCGCTCGGTCCGCGGGTCGAGCTGATCGATGGGGAGATCGTGAACATGCCGCCGATCGGAAGGCGGTACGCGGCGGTCGTGGAGCGTCTCGTTCCGGCGGTCTTCGCAGCCGTCGCGGATCGGGCCATCGTCCGGATCCACCGGCCGCTGCGCCTCGGCGATCGCTCCGAGCCAGCCCCGGATTTCGCGCTGCTGAAGGCCCGCGACGGAAACCCCCACGCCGCGAACACCGATGCCCTGCTCATCATCGAGATCTCGGAGTCGACCCGGCGCTACGTCCGGACGGTGAAGGTGCCGCTGTACGCACGACACTCGCTACCCGAGGTGTGGGTCGTCGACCTTGCGAACGAGCTGGTGCACTTCTACCGCCGCCCCGCCGGCGACAGCTACGCCGATGTTGTTGCCACCGACCGTCCCGGCGCGACGCCGATCGCCGCGCTGCCCGGGGTCGCGGTCGACCTGACCGGTATTCTCGGCTAGCGCGCCGCGCTGCTCCTAGACGAACTGCACCCCGACGCTGCCGAGCGACCCGAAGTCGGCGCGCAGGACGTCCCCCTTGTTCGCCCACACCGGGCGGATGAACGAGCCGGAGAGCGTGAAGTGGCCGGGCTCGAGCGTCGCGCCGAACCGCCCCACCTTGTTCGCCAGCCACGCGATGCCCAGCGCCGGATGCCCGAGCACTGCGGCCGCGACCCCCGACTCCTCGATCGTCTCGTTGCGATACATGAGCCCCGCGACCCACCGCAGGTCCACGTCGCCGGGGCGCACCGGCCGACCTCCGATCACCACCGCGGCGGCCGCCCCGTTGTCGGAGACGGTGTCGAAGATCTTGCGCGGATTCTGCACGCGAGCGTCGATGATCTCGATCGAGGGGACCACCCACTCGGTCGCGCGCATGACGTCCAGCAGCCCCACGCCCGGGCCCTTGAGCCGCTGGCCAAGCACGAACCCGAGCTCCATCTCGACGCGCGGCACGCAGAAGTTCGCGTGCGGGATCTTCACGCCGTCGTCGTAGAACATGTTGTCCATCAGCACGCCGTAGTCCGGCTCGTCGATCTGCGAGGACTGCTGCATCGCCTTCGACGTGAGGCCGACCTTGTGACCGCGGACCTTCGCGCCGGCGGCGACCTTGGCCTCGTTCACCAGGCTCTGGATCGCATAGGCGTCCTCGATGGTGATGTCGGGCCAGGTCGTGGACAGCTGCACGACGGGCTTGCGCTCCTTCTCGGCCTGGAGCAGCAACTGCGCGGCCTTCTTGCGGTCTTCCGGGCTCATGGGCGCGTTCCTACGTGGGGGAGGGGCCGATGTTGCCTTCGGGCGACCGATCCCGCAATCCCCGGCAGGCGCCTTCAGGCGACGAGCCCGGGGTCGGCCGCGGCGCGGTACTGGCGGTTCGCCTCGGCCTCGCGCCCGATGCGCTCGTACACCCGCGCCAGCGCGACGTGCGCCGCGCGCGTGGGCTGGATCGAGAGGCTCGCGTCGAGATAGCTCGTCGCCTTCCCCCACAGGGCCCGCTCGGCGCAGAGCCGCCCGAGCGTGGCGAGCAGCGCGGCGTCGCGCGGGTGCGTCTTCAGCCAGCGCTCGCACTGCTCGAGGCGCTCGAGCAGGTCGGCGTCGTCGCGGCACTCGCCGTAGAGCGCGGCGAGCTCCGAGGACCATTCGGCCTCCAGGGCGTTGCGAATGAGCGCGTTCGCCTGGCGGCAGCCGCCGAGCGCGATGAACAGCCGCGCCGCGGTCTGCGCGATTCGCGGCGCCGCGCGATCGGCGGCCGGGACCTTCTCCCAGAAGGCCGCGAGGCTCTCGGCGTCGAGCGCCTTCTTCTTCAGGTTCTCGATCGTGGCGGTGATGCGCAGCTGCGCCGCCGACTCTTTGGCGATCGCACCGCCTTTCTCCAGCAGGCGCAGCAGGCGCAGCACCTCGTCCCAGTTCTGCAGCCCCTGCTCGGCGCGCAGCAGCAGACGCTGGGTCGCGACGTGCCGCGGCCCGCTCGCGTGCAGCTCGCGCAGGATGCCGCGCGCCTCCTCGAACCGGCGCTCGTCGAGCGCGAGCTCCGCCTGAGTCGCCAGGCGCGCATGCCGGCTCCCGCCGGGCGCGATTTCAGCGCGCGCGAGCCAGCGCTCGCGCCGCTCGGGGTCGCGCATCTGGTGCGCGGAGCGCGCGGCGAGCAGCGCCGCGAGCCCCGGCGACTCCTCCAGCGCGTAGGCCTTCGCCGCGAACTTCTCGGAGCGCCCGAAGCGCCCCTCGAGGAACGCCTGCCAGGCGTCGCGCAGCGCCTCCTGGGCGCGGGCCACGCGCCGCCGCCGCCGGTACGCGGCGACGTAGGACGGCATGCGGACCGTGTGCGAGGTCAGGCGCAGCAGGCCGTGGAGCGCCACGAACAGCGCGACCAGGGCGAGCAGGAACAGCACCAGCGAGATCTCGATCCGGTACGGCGGATAGACGAGTAGCGCGTAGCCCTCGCCGTAGCGCGCGGCGAGCGAGAACGCGACCGCGGCCGCGACGACGACGAGCAGCGTGATCAGCCAGCGCACGTCCGGGTCACTTCAGCGCCTTCTCGCGCGGCAGCTTGAGGTTGCGCACCGCGCTCAGGCTCGCGGCGATCGTCGGCAGCTCGACGTTGACCGCGGCGGCGTTGAGCGCCGCGAGCGTCTGCGCAGCGGTCGCCACCTGCTTCTGCCTCGGGTCGAACCAGCGCCCGAGCCAGGTCTGCGCCGCCTTGACGTCGCCGCGGAACGCCGACTCGTCGCGCCGCAGCAGCGCGAGGCGCGCGTGCAGCAGGCGCAGCTTCAGGTTCTCGCGGAGGAACAGGCGGCTCTCGGGCGCGAGCAGCGCCGGGTCGGCAGCGTCCAGCCGCTGCACCCGCACCAGGCTCTTGAGCTCCTCCCAGACCGCCCACCAGCTCCGCTGCCAGCCGGCCGGGTCGCCGGCTGGGAGCGCCGGGTCCGGCGCCTTCGGGCGACCGTCGGCGAGCAGCGGCAGCTGGTCGACGGCGGCGGTCAGCTGGTCGAGGCGCAGCGTCATTCCCGCGATGTCCACGCTCGGCGCGTTCCGCAGGCGATCGATGTCCCGGGCGATGACCCGGCGCAGCCCGAGGAACTGCGGGCGGTCCGACCGCGCGAGCCGCGCGTCGGCGTTCTCCAGCGCCACCAGCGCCGCCGGCACGTTGCCGGCGAGCTGCAGCTGCTGGGCGGCGATCGCGAGCGTCTGCTCGACCTCGGCCAGCACCCATTCGTCGCGCGAGCGCGAGAGCTCCTGGTAGAGCGCCTGGAGTCCGAGCTGCTGGCTCTGCGACTCGAGGAGCTTCGCCTCCAGCGCCCCGATGCGGCCCTGCGCGTCCCGCACCGCCTCCTGGACCTCCTTGGCGATCGTGCGGCTGTCGCGCGCGTCCGTCCCGGCCTCGCGCAGCTGCTTCGCCACGCCGTCGCGCAGCTCGGTGAGCTCCGCGCGGGTGCTCCACCACGCGCCGGCGAGCAGCACCACCGCGATCGCCAGCGCGAACACCGCGGCCGGGAACCAGCGCTCGAGCCGCGAGCGGCCGAGCAGGATGGGGGTCTCGGCGGGGTCCATAGGACGCATCACATTCTCTCCCAAAACGCCGCCAGCGCCGCGGCAATCCCCTCGTCCCCCGGCGGGGTCTCGATCACGCGCCGGCAGCCGAGCGCGCGGGCGGTCGCGGCGATGCGCGGGTGCGGGGCGAACAGCGCGGTCTGCTGCAGCCGCTCGCGCCCGTCCGCGCCGAGCAGGTCGAGCAGGTTGCGCAGGCCCTCGCGCGAGCCGATCGTCACCGCGTCGACCTCCCCGCGCTCCCACGCGCGGGCGAGCGGGCCCGGATCGGCGGTCGGCGGCGCACGCCGGTAGCACTCCACGTAGTCGACCGTCGCCCCGCGGCCGCGGAGCGTGTCCCCGAGGAGCTCCCGGCCGCCGTCGCCGCGGAAGATCACGACGCGCCGGCCGGCGACGTCCGCGAGCTCGGGGCGCTCGAGCAGCGCCTCGCTGTCGAAGCGCTCGGCCGGGACGATCACCTCGGCCACGCCGTAGCGGCGCAGCGCCTCCTCGCTCCCACGGCCGACGGTCGCGGCCTTGAGCCCCGCCGGCCATTCGCGGCGCGCGCGGATGACCGGCAGCGCCTTGTCGACCGCACTCGGGCTGACGAACACGGCGAGGTCGTAGGCGTCCAGCCGATCGGCGGCGGCCGCGAGCGGGCGCACGTCCCCGGGATCCAGGATCGCGAGCGCCGGGAACACGATCGGCTCGCCGCCCTCGGCGCGGATCAGCGCCGCGAGGCGCTCGTTCTGTCCGGCGGGGCGCGTGACGACGATCCGGCGGCCGCGCAGCCTTCCGCCGGGTGCGGCCGCCGTCATGACGACGCCGCGAGGATCTCGTCGGCGCCCGCCGCGCGCAGCTTCTGCGCGAGCGCCTCGCCGAGCTCCTCGGGCGCCGCCGGCGCACCGCGCGTCTCGGCGCGCACGACGCGCTTTCCGTCCGGGCTCGCCACCAGGCCCCGCAGCCGGAGACCGCCGTCGGCGAGCTCGCCGTACGCGGCGAGCGGCACCCGGCAGCTGCCGCCGAGCGCCCGGCTCACCGCACGCTCGGCGCGGACGCACGCGGCCGTGGGCGCGTCGTGCAGTGGCGCGAGGAGCGCGACGAGGTCCTCGCGTCCGTCGCGGCACTCGATCGCAAGCGCCCCCTGTCCGGCCGCGGGCAGGCTCACCTCGGGATCGAGCGCGGCGCGAATGCGCCCGGCGAGACCCAGCCGCTTGAGCCCGGCGACCGCGAGCACGATCGCGGCATAGTCGCCGCGGTCGAGCTTCGCGAGCCGCGTCTCCACGTTGCCCCGCAGCGGCCTGACCTCGAGGCCGGCGAAGCGGCTCCGCAGCTGCGCTTCGCGGCGGAGGCTGGAAGTCCCGACGATCGCACCGGGCGGAAGCGCCTCGGGCCGCGCGTGGTCGCGCGAGACGAACGCGTCGCGCGGATCCTCGCGCGCCAGAATCGCCGCCAGCGCAAAGCCCCGCTCCAGCGTCATCGGCACATCCTTCGCCGAGTGCACGGCGATGTCCGCGCGCCCGTCCGCGAGCGCGGCCTCGAGCTCGGTCACGAACAGCCCCTTGCCGCCGACGCTCGCGAGCGGGCGGTCGAGGATCTCGTCGCCGCGCGTCGTCAGGCCCAGGATCTCGACTTGCAGGCCCGGATGCGACTCGCCCAGCCGCGCGCGCACGTGCTCGGCCTGCCACAGCGCGAGCCGCGACCGGCGCGAGGCGATGACGAGGCGTTCGGGGAGCGGCACGGCGGCGTGGCAGCGTGGCAGCGTTGCGGTGGCGCGCGACTCGATACGGCGGCGGGCGATCGACGCGATTGTAGAAGCTCTCCCGCGGCCCCGCACGCGCTGGAAGCGGCGCGAGCGCGCGCGCGAGATCAGGGCAATCGTTCCCCGTTCAAGCGCGGCCGGGGCGCCCGTCCCGCTTTCAGGACCGTGCCGCTCGCAAGGCGCACGCGCGCGAGTTCCTGGGCCCGGTCGCGCACGCCCTCCGGCAGCTTGTGCACCTCGAGCCAGGTCTCCCAGGTCTCGCCTGCGGCCAGCACCTTGGGCAGGCGCCGCTGGCGGCGGTCGACGAACGCGCGCGGCTCGCACTCGAACCAGACCTGGGTCACCAGCACGTCGACCTCCGCGGCGCTCCGCAGCGCGATGAAGTAGCACTCGCGTCCGGGCTGTCCCGGGGACGGCTCCCAGAGGCTCCGGCGCACCGTCACCTTCACCCGGCCGCGGTCGGCGGCGGACTGCATCAGGCCGTTCCAGAGATCGCGCCAGAGCTTCGCCGCAAGCATCGCCGCTTACCCGTTCGCGAGCGCCTTCACGATCGGCCACTGCCGGCGGCTCACCGGTAGCCGGTCGGCGATGCCGTCGAGCAGCACCGCCCAGCCCGCGCCCTCGCCGTCCTCGTCGACGACGCGCTCGAACCCGCGCACGCGGCCGCGAGCGACGAGGCACGACCGGTGCACGCGGACGAAGCGCGCGCCGAATTCCTGCTCCAGGCTCGCCAGCGACTCCTCGAGCAGGTGCTCCCGCTCGGCGGTGCGGACGGTGACGTACTTCAGCTCGGCCTTGAGGTAGACGATGTCGGCGACCGGCACGAGATGGATGCGGCCGCGTTCGCTCACCGACAGGTACCGGCGCGGCCCGTGCCCCGCGGCCGCGGCGGCGCGCTCGAGCGGCTCGCGGCGCACCGCGCCTCCCGCACGCGCCCGCGTGAGCGCCGCGGCGAGCCGCGGCCCGCGGACGGGCTTCAGCAGGTAGTCGAGCGCGTTCAGCTCGAACGCTTCGATCGCGTACTGGTCGTGCGCGGTGACGAAGACCACCGCGGGCGGACGCTCGAGCGCGGCGAGATGGCGGGCGAACTCCATGCCGTTCATCTCCGGCATGTGGATGTCGACGAGCGCGACGTCGACCGGCAGCTGCGGCAGGAGCGTGAGCCCCTCGGGGCCGGTCGCCGCTTCGCCGACGACGACGTTCGGGAGCTCGCCGGCGAGGTCGCCGAGCACTTCCCGCATCCGGTCGCGGGCCGGCCGCTCGTCGTCCACTAGGAAGATCCGGAGCGGCGGCGGCGCGGTCATTGCGGCCTGTACCAGCGGGAACCGGTCACGGGGTCACCTCTCGAGCGCTAGGCCGCAGCTCGCGAGTCGGGCGCCGGGCGCGACGCGGCTCGCCGGTAGGGCATCGCCATCCGGATCTCGAAGTTCGGGCCGCTCACCTCGGTCGCGAGCTCGGCCTCGACGTCGAAGTGGAGCTGGAGGCGCTCGCGGATATTGGCGAGCGCGATCCGGTTGCCCTGCCGGTGCTGGTGGTCCGGGTGATAGGGGTTGGTGAGCTTGACGTGCAGCCGGTCCCGCTCGCGCCGGATCGCGATCTCGATCGTGCCCGGCGCGGCGCCCGGCTCGATGCCGTGATAGACCGCGTTCTCGACCAGCGGCTGCAGGAGCAGCGGCGGCACGAGCGCATCGGCCGGCGCGTCCTCGATCTTCCACTCGACCGCGAGCCGCGGCCCGAGGCGGAGCTGCTCGAGGTTCAGGTACTGGCGGGCGAGCTCGATCTCGCGCCCGAGCGTCGTGAGGTCGGCCGCGTCGGCCATCACCATCCGGTACAGGTCGGCCAGGTCCTCGAGGGCGTGCTCGGCGCGCTTCGGGTCCTTGCGGATGAGCGAGAGCACGGCGTTGAGCGTGTTGAACAGGAAATGCGGCCGGATGCGCGCCTGCAGCGCCTGGAGCCGGGCCTCGGCGAGCGCGGGCGATAAGGCGCGGTTGCGCAGGTGGAAGTAGCCGGCTAGGAACGCGGTGAGAAGAAGCGCGAAGCTGCCGGCGCGCAGGACCCCGAGCGCCTCGCTGTCGACGCTCGCCCGCAGCCACTCCGCCCCGGCGGTGAGCCACATGACGCCGACGGCGATCACCGCGACCCCGACCCAGTAGGGCCGGCCCGCGAGCCACCGGTTCGCCGCCCACAACAGGCACAGGCTGGCGATGAGGACCGGCTCGACGACGAGCGCGATGTCGACGAATGCGTCGGCGAGCTGCCCGAGCCCCGGGGCCTTGACCGCCGCGGCGAGGAGCGCCGCGAGGTTGACGATCACGAGAATGCGGGCCACCACGCCGAGGTTGCGAAAGTCGGGCAGCGCGTCGCGGACGTGGTTCACCGGGGCCGTGGGGTCCTGTGCGTCGGAGGGCGGACGGGCGTCGCCCCCTGAATGGCTTAGAATCGGGTCTTGGATTTCCCGCCGGGCGAGGCAAGGTAAGTTGTTGTCTTGCGGGCGATTCTCGGGTCTGACCGGGATCTTATCAAGCCACCATGTCGACCCCTGAGGAAAAGGGTCACACTGCCTGGTCCGGCCGGTTCTCCGAGCCGGTGGACGCCCGCGTCCAGCGTTATACCGCATCGGTGTCGGTCGACCGACGGCTCGCCGAGTTCGACCTCCAGGGCTCGCTCGCCCATGCCCGCATGCTCGCCGCGTGCGGGGTACTCGCCGCGCCGGACCTCGCGGCCATCGAGCGGGGCTTGAGTGCGATCGGCGACGAGCTCCGGGCGGGGACGTTCCAGTGGTCGCTCGAGGCGGAGGACGTCCACACCAACATCGAGCGCCGGCTGACCGCGCTCGTCGGCGACGCCGGCAAGCGCCTGCACACCGCCCGCTCGCGCAACGATCAGGTCGCGACCGACGTCCGCCTGTTCCTGCGCGCTGCCATCGACGACATCGTCGCGCTTCTGGAGCGGCTCAGCGGCGCGCTCGTCGATCTCGCCGAGCGCCACGCCGCGACCGCGATGCCCGGGTTCACGCACCTGCAGGTGGCGCAGCCGGTCACGTTCGGCCATCACCTGCTCGCCTACTACGAGATGCTGAAGCGCGATCGCGAGCGGCTTGCCGGCTGCCGCAAGCGGGTCAACGTCCTCCCGCTCGGCGCGGCGGCGCTCGCCGGGACGAGCTACCCGATCGACCGCGAGCGGGTCGCCCGCGAGCTGGGCTTCGAGGGGATTTGCGCCAACTCGCTCGACGCGGTCTCCGACCGCGACTTCGCGATCGAGTTCGCGGCGTGCGCCGCGCTCGTGATGGTGCATATCTCGCGGTTCTGCGAGGAGCTCGTCCTGTGGTCGAGCCCGCGGTTCGGGTTCGTGCGGCTGCCCGACCGCTTCTGCACCGGCTCGTCGATCATGCCGCAGAAGCGCAACCCCGACGTGCCCGAGCTCGCGCGCGGCAAGACCGGCCGCGTCGTCGGCGATCTCGTCGCCCTGCTCACCCTGATGAAGGCCCAGCCGCTCGCCTACAACCGCGACAACCAGGAAGACAAGGCGCCGCTCCTCGACACGGTCGACACGCTCGTCGACACGCTCGCGATCTTCGCCGAGCTGGTCCCCGGCATCGAGGCGAACGCGGACGCCATGCGCGCGGCCGCGGCCGAAGGCTTCGCGACCGCGACCGATCTCGCCGATTACCTCGTGCGCAAGGGCGTGCCGTTCCGCGACGCGCACGAAGCGGTCGCGCGTGCGGTGCGCGAGGCGGAGCGCGCGGGCTGCGGCCTGGGCGACCTGCCGCTGCCGGTCCTGCGCCAGTTCGCGCCCCAGATCGACGCGGATGCGCTGGACGTGCTCGGTATCGACGGGTCGCTCGCGGCACGAAATCACGCCGGCGGGACCGCCCCGGAGCAGGTCCGGGCCGCCGTCCGGCGGGCGCGTGCGGAACTTTCACGCTAGCCGCGCGTCACGCCCTTGAACTCGGTCACGGCGGGGGTTATTACAGGACCCTCCCCATGGACCGGATCGGCAAGTACCAGGTCATCCGCAAGCTCGGCGACGGCGCGACGAGCGAGGTCTACCTGTGCCACGACGAGTTCGCCGGCCGCGATGTCGCGGTGAAGATCGTCTACCAGGAGCGCCTCAACGATCCGCAGGGCGGGAAGGTCTTCCGCAAGCTGTTCGTCACCGAGGCCTCGCTCGCCGGCAAGCTCTCCCACCCGCACATCGCCCAGATCTACGACGCGGTCGTCGGCGACCAGATGTCCTACATCGTCATGGAGTACGTGCCGGGGGGCACGCTCGAGGCGTTCTGCGCCCCCGAGAACCTGCTGCCGCTCGACAAGATCGTCGAGATCGTGTTCAAGTGCACGCGCGCGCTCGACTTCGCGCACAAGCTCGGCGTCACCCACCGCGACATCAAACCGGCCAACATCCTGATCGTCGGCGGCACCGACATCAAGGTCTCCGACTTCGGCTCGGCGATCACCACCACCGGCGACACGACCCAGGTCACCGGTGTCGGCTCGCCGGCCTACATGTCGCCGCAGCAGATCAAGGAGCAGCCGCTCGACCACCGCACCGACATCTACTCGCTCGGCGTCGTGATGCACCAGCTGCTCACCGGCGTGCTGCCGTTCAACGCCAAGAACAACTTCAGCATGATGTACCAGATCACCACCGTCGAGCCGTCGCCGCCCTCGGCGCATCGCAAGGAGGTCCCGCGCGAGCTCGACGCGATCGTGAAGAAGGCGATGGAGAAGGACCTCGAGCGCCGCTACCAGAACTGGGACGAGCTGTCGTTCGACCTCGCGGCGGTGTTCCGCTCGCAGGAGATCTGGCGGCGCACCGACGAGGTCGCCGACAGCGAGAAGTTCAACACCCTGCGCGCGATGGAGTTCTTCGCGGAGTTCACCGACGCCGAGCTCTGGGAGGTGCTGCGCATCAGCTCGTGGCAGGACGCCGCGCCCGGCACGGCGCTGATCCGGCAGGGCGACGCCGGGAACTACTTCTGCATCCTCGCCTCGGGCGAGGTGAAGGTCACCAAGCGCAATCGCCTCCTCAACATCCTGAACACCGGCGAGTGCTTCGGCGAGATGTCGTATCTCTCGCGCCAGACGAACGAGCGCAGCGCCGACGTGATCAGCCTCTCGCCGTCGCGCGTCATCACGATCCGGGTCGACGACCTCGCCCGCGCGTCCGATGCCTGCCGCCACCGCTTCGACCGGGCGTTCATGTCGATCCTGGTCGAGCGGCTGACGATGGCGAACAACCGCCTGACGGCGGTCTGAGCGGCGCGATGGCGCAAGGGGTGAGGGCGAACGAAGCGGCCGCGCCGCTCGCCGATCATCCGTTGCTCTCGCCCGCGCTGCGCGCCACCCTCGAGGACACCATCACGCGCGTGACGGGCGAGCGGTTCGCGATCGGGCAGGCGACGCCGGCCGCGGGCGGCTGCATCCACTCGAGCTGGGTGCTGGCCTCGGGCGCCGCCCGCTACTTCGCGAAGATCAACGACGAGCGCTTCGCGGCGAGCTTCGAGGCGGAAGCCGACGGCCTCGTGGCGCTCGGGGGGGCCGGCATTCGCGTGCCGCGTCCGGTCGCGCACGGCGCCGCCGCCGGTCACGCGTTCCTCGTGCTCGAGCACCTCGCGCTCGGCCCGCAGGGCGACGCGGCGTTCCGCGAGCTCGGGCGGAGCCTCGCCCGCCTGCACGAGCATCGCGGCGACCGGTTCGGCTGGCACCGCGACAACTTCATCGGCCGCACGCCGCAGTCGAACGCGCGGCACGCCACGTGGGTCGAGTTCTGGGAGCGCGAGCGGCTCGCGCCGCAGCTCGCCGCCGCCGCGCGGAACGGCTATCGCGGACGCGTGCAGTGGCTCGGCGAACAGGTCACGGCGGCCGTCCCGTGGCTGCTCGCCGGCCACGACCCGACCCCGTCGCTCCTGCACGGCGACCTGTGGAGCGGCAATGCCGGGTTCCTCGGCGACGGGACCCCGGTGCTCTTCGACCCCGCCGTCTATCACGGGGACGCCGAGGCGGACCTCGCGATGACCGAGCTCTTCGGCGGGTTCCCCGAGAGCTTCTACGACGGCTACCGGGAAGTGCGGCCGATCGCCGGCGGCTACCGGCTGCGGCGCCTCCTGTACAACCTGTACCACGTCCTGAACCACCTCAACCTGTTCGGCGAGGGCTATCGCGGCCAGGCCGAGCGGATCATGGAGCAGCTCGTCGCCGCCACGAGCTAGGTCCCGCGCCTGGACGGCGCGGGAGGGGTCTGGCATCGTTCGCCCCTTCGTTCTTTCGCCTCGAGGCAACGATGTCGAACACGGACTGGCAATCGGCGATGACCGCTGCGCTCGCGCGCTCGACCGCCTCCGGCGTGAGCCCGATCGAGACGCTGCGCACCCAGTCGGGTCTGGAGTTCCTGCGGGGAATGATCGACGGGCGCCTGCCGCGGCCGCCGATCTGCGACGTGCTGAACTTCCTGCTCCTCGAGGTCGAGCGCGGCCGCGCGGTGTTCCAGGGCACGCCGCAGGCCGAGCACTACAACCCGCTGGGTTCCGTGCATGGCGGGTGGCCGGCGACGCTGCTCGATTCGTGCATGGGGTGCGCCGTGCACACCACGCTCGCCGCCGGCCAGGGCTACACGACGGTCGAGTTCAAGCTGAACCTGGTGCGGCCGATCTTCGCGGACACCGGTCCGCTGCGAGCCGAGGGCAAGGTGGTGAACGGCGGCCGCACGATCGCGACCTCGGAGGGCCGCCTCGTGGACGCGAGCGGGAAGCTCTACGCCCACGGCACGGAGACGTGCCTGATCTTCCCGCTGTAGAGAGTCCGGCGCTTCCTACGCCGTCTGCTTCGCGGCGAGGAGCTTCTGCAGCTCGCCCGACTGGTACATCTCCCGCAGGATGTCGCAGCCGCCGACGAACTCCCCGTTGACGTAGAGCTGCGGGATCGTCGGCCAGTTCGCGTACTCCTTGATGCCCTGGCGGATCTCCGGCTCCTCGAGGACGTTCACGCTGAAGAAGTCCTGCACGCCACAGGCGTTCAGGATCTGCACCGTGGTCGCCGAGAACCCGCACTGCGGGAACCGCGGCGTGCCCTTCATGTAGAGCACCACGGGGTGGCTGGTGACCTGCGCTTTGATCGTTTGCTGAACGTCCATCGTCGATCCTTTCCGTGAATTCCCGACCGAATTTCTCAAGATTCTAGCACCGGCGATCGGAGTCGTCATGCGTAGCCGACGCTGCGGTGATCGATGGCCACCGACTTCACCAGCGCGTACGCCGGGCGGCCCGGCGCGAGCCCGAGATCATCGGCCGAACGCCGCGTCAACCGCGCCAACAGCGACACCCGCCCGACCTCGATCCGGACGTCGATTTCGGGGCCCCGCTGAGTCCCGATCTCGGCGATCCGCCCGGCGAGCACGTTGCGGACGCTGATCCCGGCGGGCGGCTCGAGCGAGATCGCCACGTCCCGCGCGCGGATGCGCACGCGGACCCGCTCGCCGGGCAGCGCGTCGACACCCGTGCACTGCAGCTCGCCACCGTCGAAGGCGAGCGTAGTGATCCCGTAGTCGAGGTCGTGCGCGGCGACCACCGCGTCGAGCACCGCCCCGCCCTCGAACCGCCCGGTCATCGGCCTGAGGTCGAGCCGCGCCATGATCTCGGAGACCGAGCCGAACGCGACCGAGCGACCATCCGACATCAGCACCATCCGCTCCGCAAGCCGGACGATCTCCTCGATCTCGTGGGTCACGTACACCATGGGGATCCGCAGCTCGTCGCGCAGGCGCTCGACGTAGAAGAGGATCTCGGTCTTGCGCCCGGGGTCGAGGGAGGCGAGGGGCTCGTCGAGGAGCAGGATCCGCGGGCTCGCGAGGAGCGCCCGTCCGATCGCCACGCGCTGCTTCTCGCCCCCGGACAGCCCGGCCGGACGGCGATCGAGGAGCGGCGCGATGTCGAGCAGACCGACGATCTGGTCGAGCATCGCGTAGCGATCCGCGGCCGGAGTGAAGAAGCGACCGTACAGAAGGTTCTGCCGTACCGTAAGGTGCGGAAAGAGCCGGCCTTCCTGGAACACGTAGCCGACGCGCCGCCGCCGCGCCGGCACCCACACGCGGCGGGCGGTGTCGAGCAACACCTGCCCGTTCACGACGACCCGCCCTTCGTCGGGCCGGATCAGGCCGGCGATGACGTTCACGATCGTGGTCTTGCCCGCCCCGGACTTGCCGAACAGGGCGGTCACCGCGGCGTCGGACGCGAACGACGCGTCCAGGCGGAAGCTGCCCTGGCGGTGCCGGATGTCGACCTCAAGCATCGCGCCCCGCCACGCGCGCCGTCGCGCGCCGCACCATGACCTCCGAGACGAGCAGCGCCCCGAGCGACAGCACGATCGCGATGATCGAAAGCCGCAACGCCTGGAGGTCGCCGCCGGGAACCTGCGTATAGGAATAGATCGCGATCGGCAGGGTCCGGGTCTCGCCGGGGATGTTCGACACGAACGTGATCGTGGCGCCGAATTCGCCCAGGCTGCGGGCGAACGAGAGCAGCGCCCCGGTGATGATCCCGGGCAGCATGAGCGGCAACGTCACGCTCGCGAACACCCAGGCGGGGTTTGCGCCGAGGGTCGCGGCGGCCGACTCGATCCGCGTGTCGATGGCCTCGATGGAAATGCGAATCGCGCGCACCATCAGCGGGAATCCCATCACCGCCGCCGCTACGGCGGCCCCCGTCCAGCGGAACGCGAATACGAGGCCGAAGGTGCTCTCGAGCCACGCGCCGAGCGGCCCTTTGCGTCCCAGGAGGAGCAGCAGGAAGTAGCCGACGACGACCGGCGGAAGGACGAGCGGGAGATGCACCACCGCGTCGAACAGGCTCTTGCCGGGGAACCGGACGCGCGCGAGGAGCATCGCGATCGCCACCGCGAGCGGCAGGCTCGCGGCGACGGCCCACAGCGAGACCCGGAGGCTGAGCCGGATGGCCTCCCATTCGTCCGGCATCAGCATGGTGGTCGCGTCACTCGAGGACGGTGAACCCGTGCTTTTCGAACACCGGCTTGGCCGCCGCCGAGCCGAGGAACTGCAGCAAGCTCGCCGCCCCGGCGCGCTTGGCGGTCGCGGTCATCGCGGCAGGATATACGATCGGAGGGTGCGTGCCGGCGGGGAAGGCGCCCAAGATCCGGACTCTCGGCTCGGCAGCGGCGTCGGTGGCGTAGACGATGCCGAGCGGGCATTCGCCGCGCGCCACGAACGCGAGCGCGGCGCGCACGTTCTCGGCCCGCGCCAGCTTCGGCGCGACGGCGCTCCAGGCGCCCAGTGCTTGGAGCGCCGCCTTGGCATACTTTCCGGCTGGGACGGCGTCCGGGTCGGCGACTGCCAGGCGTCCGTCGCCGAGGGCCCGTGCGAGCACCATGCCCCGCTCGACGGCAAGATTGGTCCTGCCGTCGCGCGGCGCGATCAGCACCATCCGGTTGCCAAGGAGGTTGACGCGCGTCGCGGGCCGGATGAGCTGCCGGGTCTGGAGGTAGTTCATCCACTCGAGGTCGGCCGAAATGAAGAGGTCGGCGGGCGCGCCCGCCTCGATCTGCCGCGCGAGCGCGGAACTGGCCGCGTAGGACACCGTCACCCTGGTCCCGGTCCGCTGGCCGTGGATAGCGACCGCTTCGTCGAGGGCGTTCTTGAGACTGGCGGCCGCGAAGACCGTCACCGCGGCGCCCGTTTGAGCGAATGACCCGGGCGCGACGAGACAAGCCGCGAAGACGAGGACGGCCGTCGAGGCGACGCGAGTCAACATGGTTGATTTCCCATTCGATCGAGCGCTAAGCGGCCCGCCCGCCGCTCACCCTGACGATCCCCGCCAGATCCGGCCAGCTCGCGACCTCGGCGTAGCCGTACATCGCGAGCAGGCTCTTGCAGCGCTCGGCCTGGTCGTACCCGTGCTCGAACAGGAGCCACCCTCCCGGCACGAGGTGCGCGGCCGCGCCCGCCACGATCGCACGGATCGCCTCCAGCCCGTCACCCCCGCCGACGAGCGCTTCCTCCGGCTCGAAGCGCAAGTCGCCTTCCTGCAGGTGCGCATCGCCGCGCGCGACGTACGGCGGGTTCGATACGATCACGTCGAAGCGCTCGCCGGCCAGCCCGGCAAACCAGTCACCAAACATGAACCGGATCGACGCTGCGTACCGGCGCGCATTCTCGCGCGCGACCTCCAGCGCCGCCGCGGACGCATCGATCGCCACGATCTCCGCGTCCGGCGCCGCGTGCGCGAGCGCGACGGCGATCGCGCCGCTGCCGGTGCCGAGGTCGAGGACGCGGCCGGCGCGGTTCGGCAGCCGCGCGAGCGCCAGCTCGACGAGGAGCTCGGTCTCCGGGCGCGGGATGAGCACATCGGGCGTGACCCGGAACGCAAGGCCGTAGAACTCGCGCTCCCCGGTGAGATACGCGACCGGCTCGCCGGCCCGGCGGCGCAGGAACAGGCGCTCGACCCGGCGCGACGCCTCCGGACCGAGCGGGCGACCCGCGTCCGCGAGGAGCCGCGCGCGCGGGATGCCGAGCGCGTGCGCGGTAAGCACCTCGGCTTCGATCGCCGGCAGCCCGCTCGCCGCGAGGAGGGAAGCGATGGTCACGGACATCGAACCCCTCAGCTCACCGCAGCCCTCCCCCGGACGGGGGCGCGGGGGTGGCTCAGGCGGGCACCTCGGCGAGCGCGGCGAGCTGCTCGGCCTGGTGCTCGGCGGCGAGCGCGTCGATGAGGTCCTCGAGGTCGCCGTCCATGATCGCGGCGATCTTGTAGAGATCCAGCTTGATCCGGTGGTCGGTGACGCGGCCCTGCGGGAAGTTGTAGGTCCGCACCCGGTCGGAGCGGTCGCCGCTGCCGACGAGCGAGCGCCGGGTCGCCGCCTCCTTCGCCTGCTGCTCGCGCAGCTGCTGGTCCTTGATCCGCGCCCCGAGCAGCGACAGCGCACGCGCCCGGTTCTTGTGCTGCGAGCGGTCGTCCTGGCACTCGACCACGATCCCGGTCGGGAGGTGCGTCACGCGCACCGCCGAGTCGGTCTTGTTGACGTGCTGCCCGCCCGCCCCCGAGGCGCGGAAGGTGTCGGTCTTCACGTCCGCGGGGTTGAGCACCACGTCGCCCACCTCGTCGGCCTCCGGCATCACCGCGACGGTCGCGGCCGAGGTGTGGATGCGCCCCTGGGTCTCGGTCGCGGGAACGCGCTGCACCCGGTGCCCGCCCGACTCGAACTTGAGCTTCGAGTACGCACCCTGGCCGGCGATCCGCGCGATCACCTCCTTGTAGCCGCCGAGCTCGGAGGGGCTCGAGGAGAGCACCTCCACCGGCCAGCCGTGCCGCTCCGCGAAGCGCGAGTACATGCGGAACAGATCCCCGGCGAAGATCGCCGACTCGTCGCCGCCGGCGCCGGCGCGGATCTCGAGGAAGATGCTGCGCTCGTCGTTCGGGTCCCGGGGCAGCAGCCGGCGCTGGAGCTCGGTCTCGAGCGCCGCCAGCCGCTCCCGGGCCGCCTTCGACTCGGCCTCGGCGAAGCTCCGCGTCGCCGGGTCGGCGAGCATCTCGGTCGCGGCCGCGAGATCGGCCTCGACCGACTTGTGCTCGCGGTAGCGCTCGACCACCGGCGCGATCTCGGCGTGCTCGCGCGAGAGCCGCCGGAACTGATCGAGGTCGCGGGTCGCGTCCTCGGACGAGAGCAGGCGGTCGAGCTCCTCCCGGCGGCGGGCGAGGCTCTCGAGCTTCGCGGCGATGGAAGGCTTCATGGCGGCGGCAGCCGTCGCGGGCGGTCCGGCCGGAGCTAACGCCCGGACCGGAGCTGGAAGAGCCGTGCCACCAGCTCGCGGACCTCGTTGCGGTCGGCGGCGGGCGCGTCGCGCAGCGCCTGGGTCGGCGCGTGCATCAGCTTGTTGGT
>Ga0299906_10001876_pt1 | contig 17802 bp, 17 predicted proteins | sample RVTome_14_FD_200259 | JGI IMG/M metagenome (GOLD analysis project Ga0299906, IMG submission 200259) | Soil microbial communities from uranium-contaminated site in the Upper Colorado River Basin, Wyoming, United States - RVT145D125 (version 2) ...
CCGCCAACGACACCGAGTACGGACTCGCCGCGGCGGTCTTCGGGGGCGACGTGGAGCGGGCTTTCGCGGTCGCCCAACGCATCGATTCCGGCATCTGTCACGTCAACGGCCCCACCGTGCAGGACGAGGCGCAGATGCCCTTCGGGGGCGTCAAGGCCTCCGGGTACGGCCGTTTCGGCGGCAGGGCCGGCATCCACGAGTTCACTGACCTGCGCTGGATCACGATCCAGCGGTCACCGCGGCACTACCCGCTGTGAGCTGAGGTCCTCGGGGGGAGGCACAGGCTCAGCAGGACCTGAGCCAGGCCATCGCCTCGTCAACCGTCTCGAACAGCTCTACGATGAGGCCCTGCTTGCGCCGCTTCTGCAGGACGCTCTTGAGCTGGAGCGCGCCGACCGCCATAGACGGCACGACGATCGCCCAGTACCGGAACCCCGCCATCTGAACGCGCGGGTGCCAGACTGCGTCGGCCCACTTCATGTCCTCCGGCGCGATCACCACGTTGTTCCGGTCGTCAGAGAGCCACTTCTTCACGCCGTGCTTCTCCAGCACGTCGGCACCGGTGCTGAGCAGCCTCTCGAACACGCCCGGGGTCAGGAACGTCTTGATCTTGTGGTGCACCACCTTGGCGTCCACGTGGTACCACAGGCTCACGAACTCGTCGTCGATGAGCGTGATCGGCGGCGGCACGGTTAGCCCCGGACCCCGCGGCCCACATCCGGCGAGACGTCCTGGGCGTGGGACGCGGCCTCAAGCAGCGTGGAGACGCCGATGCAGCCCTGGATCAGCGTGTCGTGCATCTCCCGGGCAAGTCGATTCCGCTCCTCCAGCACGAGAGCGAACTGCTGGCGGATCCGCCGCAGGTGCATCCTGTAGCCACCCGAGGCGACTGCGGTCGCCAGGCCGATGCACAGGGCGAGGAAGAGCGGCGTCTCGTAGAAGTGTGGCCGCCAGGCGAGGCTCAGGATCTGCTCCGTCGCCTTCTGCGGAGCGTCGATCTCGTAGGCCACCACGCCCTGGCTGCCGCGGTGTCCCTGCCCATCGCCGGGGTGGCGATGCGCGTCTGCCCGCCGCTTCCCCCGACGACCTGGGAACGGATTCGGGACTACCGGGCCCAGACCGTCGCGGATACGGTGATGTACCGCCAGGCGCTCGCGGCTGCCGCGGGGACGCGCGGGTGGTCCGTGCACTGGTACGAGGCGAAGAAGGTGCTCGGCGCGGCGTGCGGCGCGCTGGGAGTGGACGACCTCGGCCCCCTTTATGCCCGGATCCGCGAGGCCGTGGGGCCCCCCTGGGGGAAGGACCAGAGGCTCGCGATGGCGGCCGCGATCGTCGCGGGGGCGCGAGAGCCCTGAGCGGGCGCGCCAGCCCGGACGGGGAGGACTTGACGGATTCCGCCCCTCCCACGATCCCGGCAGACATCCGACTGGGGGCCTGGGAACCGCTTTCCGGCCGTTCCACGCGTGCTAAGCTTCATCCGCGGGCCGGGCTCCGTCTGTGACGGGAGAGGAGGAGTCTGGCCGAGAGGAGTCCCCGGGCGCCCGACAGTCCAGCTCTTCGCATTCTCCTCGTGGAGGACCGCGAGGACGACGCGGTCCTCGTCGTCCGGGAGCTGGAGCGGATCGGGAGACCTCTCGCCTGGGAGCGGGTGGACTCGCCGGGGGCGATGCGAGCCGCCCTCGAGCGCGAGCGCTGGGACGTCATCATCTCCGACTTCGTCATGCCCGGGTTCGGCGCGATCGCCGCGCTCGCCCTGAGCCGGGAGCACGACCCCGATGTACCGTTCCTGATCGTCTCGGGGACGATAGAGGAAGAGACCGCGGTCGAGGCGCTGCGGCTCGGGGCCGACGACTTCATCACCAAGGGACGTCTGGCGCGGTTGGGCCCGGCCGTGCTGCGCAGCCTGAGGGACTCGGAGGCGCGTCAGGCGCGCCGGACCGCCGAGCAGCGCCTCCGACAGGCGCAGAAGATGGAGCTGGTGGGCCAGCTCGCGGGCGGCGTCGCCCACGACTTCAACAACCTTCTCGGCGTCATCCACGGCTACGGCGAGCTGCTCCGAAAGGGCCTGGCCGACGACGAGGGCTCCCAGCGGAGGCTCGATCACATCCTGGAGGCGGCCCAACGCGGTGCCGCGCTGACCCGCCAGCTGCTCGCCTTCGGACGCCGACAGCCCCTCGAGACCCGAGTCGTCGGCCTCAATGCGCTGGTCTCGGGGATGGAGCCCATGTTCCGAAGGCTGATCAGCGAGGACATCGAGATCGTCACGGTGCTGGACGAAGGGCTGTATACGGTCCTCGCTGACCCGACTCAGCTCGAGCAGGTCCTGTTGAACCTCGCCGTCAACGCCAGAGACGCCATGGAGCCGGGTGGTCGCCTCACCATCGAGACAGCGAACGTGGCGCTCGATGCAGCCTACGCGGCGACCCACCCCGATGTGACGCCGGGCGACTATGCGGTGCTGGCGGTGAGCGACACGGGACACGGCATCGATCGAGACACTCTCGGCCACGTCTTCGAGCCGTTCTTCACGACGAAGGAGCCGGGAAAGGGGACCGGCCTCGGCCTCGCCACCGTCTACGGCATCATCCGCCAGAGCGGCGGACACGTCGCCGTCTACAGCGAGCCGGGACGCGGCACCTCTTTCAAGGTCTACCTGCCCCGCGCCCACCACTCCGAGGGAGAGCGGGCGGCGTCGCCGGTGCCGCCCGTGGGGACGCTCCGCGGGGGAGAGACCGTCGCCCTGGTCGAAGACGAGCCGGCGCTGCGGCAGGTGATCCACGACCTGCTCGCGGAGGGGGGCTACGCGGTCATCGACGGTCCGAGCCCCGCCGAGGCGCTGGAGGCGGCCGAGGCCCACCCCGGTCCGATCCACCTCCTGTTGACCGACGTCGTCATGCCGGGACTCAGCGGACCAGAGGTCGCCGCGCGTCTCGAGCGCACGCGCCCGGGCATCAGGGTGATATTCATGTCGGGATACGCGAACGCGGCGGCGGATCACAACGGGCAGCTCCCTCCGAACCGTGCGTTCCTCCCCAAGCCGTTCAGCTTCGAGTCGCTGCTGCGCAAGGTCCGCGAGGTGCTGGACGACCCGGGGCATCCCGCGTGACGGAAGCCCCGGCGCGGAGCGTGCTCCTGGCTCGGGTGGGCTCCCGCCTCTGCGCCCTGCAGCTCGGCCACGTCGTCGAGGTCATGCGCCCCCTTCCGGTCACCCCGCTCGAGGGCGCCGCAGCGCCGGTCCGGGGGCTGGCGCTGATCCGCGGACAGCCGACCCCCGTCGTCGACCTGGGCCGCCTGCTCTTCGGGGCGGAGCCGGCCGCGGTCGCCCGCTTCGTCAGCGTCCGCCTCGGAGGGGGACGGCGCGCGGCGCTCGCGGTGGACGAGGTCCTCGGCGTCACCGAGCTTCCGGATGCTCCGGCCGCGCTCCCGCCGCTACTGGCCGGGGCGGCCGCGAGCGCCGTGGCATCGGTCTCGCGTCTCGACGCGGAGCTCCTGCTGGTGCTGGAGGCGGGTCGCACCGTCCCGGACGAGCTCTGGAAGCACCTCGCTGCGGGACAGGCTGGATGAGCGTCGAGCCCGCCCACGTCGAGCGCTTTCGGCGCGCCGTCGGGTCGCACCTGGGCCTGCGCTTCGACGACGCCCAGACCTCGCGGCTCGCCGAGGTGCTCGCCGCACGCCTCCGCGCCACGTCGCTGGGAGCCGAGGACTACCTCGGCCGCGTCGAATCGGGGCCCGCGGACCGGGCCGAGCGCCGGGCCCTGGCCCGGGAGCTGACCGTCGGCGAGAGCTACTTCTATCGAAGCTCCGGTCAGCTTCGGGCTTTCACCGATGCCGTGGTGCCGGACCGCCTGCGGCGCCGGGAGACCTCGCGACGGCTGGACGTCCTCTGCGCCGGATGCTCGTCGGGCGAGGAGCCCTACACGCTCGCGATGCTGCTCCGAAGCTGCCTCCCCGCGGGCTGGGCGGCGGCGATCCGCGCGGTGGACGTGGACGCCGCAGCCCTCGCGCGCGCCTCGGCAGGCGTGTACTCGGAGTGGGCGCTGCGCGAGACGCCCGACGCCGCTCGCAGCCGCTGGTTCGTCCGCGAGGGGCAGGGCCTCGTGTTGCGTGACGAGGTGAAGCGGGCCGTCGAGTTCGAGGAGCGCAACCTGGCCGAAGCCGAGCCCGGCCTGTGGCTGCCCGGAACCTACGACGTGATCCTCTGCCGCAACGTGTTGATGTACTTCACGCCGCGGAAGGCGCGCGAGCTGTCCGAGCGGATCGCGGCCGCTCTCGCCCCGGGCGGCTACCTCTTCCTCGGTCACGCGGAGACGCTGCGGGGGCTCTCGAGCGCCTTCAAGCTGCTGCACACCCACGACAGCTTCTACTACCAGCTTCGCGAGGGCCTCGCGGCGACAGTCGGAGAACCGTACGCCACGAGCGACGCCGTGACACCCGGCCCCGTTTCCCTGGTCCCCCACGTGGAGGCCGCCGGGAGCTGGGTGGAGGCGATCGCCCGCGCGTCCGAGCGGATCCGCGAGCTGGACACCAGCGGCTCCAGCCCTCCGGTCGCGGCGAGTCGCGCGCCCTGGGACCTCGGTCTGGCGCTGGAGCTGCTGAGAGCCGAGCGGTTTGGTGACGCGCTGGACCTGCTGAGCCGGCTGCCTGCGGACGCTCGCGGCGATACCGGCGTGCTGCTGCTCCGCGCCACGCTGCTGGCGCACAGCGGGGCCCTCGCCGAGGCCGAGGTCACCTGCCTCGAGCTTCTGGAGTCGGACGATTGCAGCGCCGAGGCCCACTATCTGCTCGCGCTCTGCCGCGAGGGCCGGGGCGACCTGGCGGGCGCGCACCACCACGACCAGCTCGCCGCCCACCTGGATCCGGCTTTCGCGATGCCTCGGCTCCACCGGGGGCTGATGTCCCGGAGGGCGGGCCGCGGTGCGGCGGCGGGGCAGGAGCTGGCGGAGGCGCTCGACCTGCTGAGGGGAGAGGAGCCCTCGCGGCTGCTGCTCTTCGGCGGAGGGTTCAACCGAGCGGCGCTCGAGGCGCTCTGTGCAGCCGAGCTGGCCGCTTGTGGGGGAGGCGCTTGAGCCGCGACGCGGAGCGGAGCCCGGCAGGCGAGCTGAGGAGCGCCTTCGACGAGGCCTTCTCCCGGCCAGCCGAGCCTTCGAGGCCGGCGGCAGCGGCCGCCCTGGCGCTCCGAGCGGGGGGGCGCCCGCTGGCCGTGCCCATGCGGGCGGTGGCCGGACTGTTCCGGGACGTGGCCGTCATCCGCTTGCCCACCCCGCGCTCCGAGCTGCTCGGCATAGCGAGCCTTCGAGGTGTGGCGGCGCCGGTCTACGACCTCGCCCGCCTGCTCGGCTTCGAGGCCTCGCGGGCCCCGGTCTGGCACCTGCTCCTGCGCGGCGACGAGCCTGCGGCCGTGGCCTTCGATTCCTTCGAGGGCCAGTTCGAGCTCCCGGGCGGCTCGGCCACGTCCCCCGGAGACTCGGCGCTCACGCCCAGAGGGACCGTCGACCCGTGGGGTGTGCTGCGCGAGGTCCTGGAGGTCGAGCCCGTCCTGGATCAGATTCGCCGCCTGGCGCGGCCGCCGGTTGAGGAGAGCTGATGCTGCAGACCTGGACGTTTGGACAGAGGCTGGCTGCGGGCCTCGCGGTCATCGTCGCGCTCACCCTGCTCGTCGGCGTGGTGGCGCTCCGGGCCCTGGACGCCGTCGTCGAGAGCAAGGACCGGCTGCTCACACACGAGCTGCGGCTGCTCCAGGACGCGCAGCGCCTGGACAGCGCTGCGGAGCGGAAGGTCGCCGCGTTCCGCGGCTTCCTTCTCGTCCGCGACCCGGCGCACCTGGAGCGCGCCCGCGAGGCCCGCCGCGAGCTGCTCGGGCTGCTCGAGCGGCTCGAGGCCGGAACTCCGGACGCGGAGGGGCGCCGCCTCCTCGCGGCAGTCGCTGGGGGCGAGGCCGCCCACCAGGAGGCCGCGGAGCGGGTCATCTCGCTGCGCGACCAGGGGCGCGGGCTCGAGGAAGTCGCCGGGGCCTTCGAGGCCGAGTCCACGACTCGCCGCGCGCAGCTCGCCGCGGACCTCGACGCCTACGTGGGGCGTCTCGAGGCACAGGTCGAGGAGGCCCGCGCCAGCTCGAACGCGGCGGCGGAGGCGGCGAGCCGCACGACGCAGCTCATGCTCGCGACCGTGGTCCTGGTGGCCGCCGGCATCGCTTTCCTGCTCACCCGGACCCTGTCCAGCCGAATCGCCGGTGCCGTGGCCAGCATCGAGAGCTCCTCTGCGGAGCTCCAGTCGGCGGCGAGCCAGCAGGCCACCGGTGCCAAGGAGCAGGCCACCTCGATGAGCGAGATCACGACCACGATCGGCGAGCTGGTGGCGACGGCGCGGCAGATCGCCGAAAGCGCCGGCCGCGTCGCCCGCATCGCCGGCCAGACGGCGGAGGCCGCCGGCGCGGGCGGCGATACGGTTCAGAAGGCCCAGGACTCGGTGTCGGGCATCCGCCGCCAGGTGGAGGTGGTGGTCGGTCACATGCTGGAGCTGGGCAAGCGCTCGCAGCAGACGGGGGCCGTGATCGACATCGTGACCGAGCTCGCGGAGCAGACCAACATCCTCGCCATCAACGCGACCATCGAGGCGGCCGGCGCAGGCGAGGCCGGCAAGCGCTTCGCCGTGGTGGCGGACGAGATCCGCAAGCTCGCCGACCGCGTGGCGGCCTCCGCAAAGGAGATCCGATCCATGGTCGAGGACGTCCGCGGGGCCGTGAACGCCACGGTGATGGCGACCGAGACCAGCTCCAAGGCCGCGGAGGCGGGCACGCGGCAGTTCGCCGAGGTAGCGGCCCGCTTCGGAAAGATCGCCGAGCTGGTGTCCACGACCACCGAGGCCGCGCGACAGATCGAGCTGTCGACGCAACAGCAGACGACTGCGGTGGAGCAGGTCAACATCGCGATCGCCAACGCCGCCCAGGCCAGCCGGGAGACCGAGGCCAGCTCGAGCCAGACGCTGCAGACCTCGGGCACCCTGGCCGGGCTCTCTCGCGACCTGTTGCGACTCGTGAAGCGGGACGCCGCGGCCTGACCGTGGCGCAGGACCCGTACCGCTACTTCCGCATCGAAGCGAGGGACCTCACCGAGCAGATCGTCGGAGGTGTCGTGGCTCTCGAGCGAGCGGGAGACCCGGCGGCGGTGGCGCGCCTGCTGCGCCTCGCACACACGCTCAAGGGAGCGGCCCGGGTCGTTCGGCAGGCACGCGTCGCAGAGCTGGCCCACGCCATCGAGGACGGCCTGGCGCCGTTCCGGGACAGCGCGGACCCCCTCCCTCGGGAGGTGGCCCAGGAGCTGCTTCGTGCGGTCGACGACGTCACCGCCCAGGTGGCCGGTCTCACCCCCCAGCCGGAATCCGGCGCACCCCGGAGGCCGGAGGAGGAGTACCGAACGCTGCGGGCGGAGGTCGCTGACGTGGACGCGCTCCTGGCCGGCGTGGGTCAGGCTCAGTTGCAGCTCTCGGCGCTGCGGGACGCCGCGGACACGCTCGTCGGCCCGCGCCGGCTCGCGCGTGCCGCGGCGCTGCGTGGGTCTGACCCCGCGCTGGACGGGGATGGCGGAGCGGATGAGCTGGGCCGGGTCTTGACAGACCTCGACCGGACGCTCGCCACCGAGCTGGAGCGGATCGAGCGCGAGCTGGAGCAGGTGCGGGGTGCCGCGGAGCGGCTGCGCCTGCTGCCGGCCGACGTCCTGTTCCCGTCCCTCGAACGGGTCACCCGCGACGTCGCCGGGGACCTGGGGCGTCGCGCCGTCTTCGACGGGCAGGGGGGCGACGTCCGCATCGACGGCCACGTCCTGGCGGCCGTCCAGACCGCGCTGATCCAGGCCGTCCGCAACGCCTTGGCCCACGGGCTCGAGCCGGAGGGCGAGCGGCGGACCGCCGGCAAGCCCCCTGAGGGGCGCGTGCGCCTCTCCGTGGAGCGCCGGGGTGGGCGTGTCGCGTTCACCTGCGTCGACGACGGCCGGGGCATCGACGTGCGGGCGGTCCGTGAGGCGATGGAACGCCGTGGTGGGCCGCTTCCGGAAGACGCGGGCCCGGAGGAGATACTGCGGCAGCTCATGGCCCGTGGCGTGACGACCTCCCGTTCGGTGACCGAGGCGGCGGGTCGCGGGCTGGGTCTCGACATCGTGCGGGAAGTGGCGGATCGCCTGGGAGGCCAGGCGGCCCTCCGTTCCCGGGCCGGCGGCGGTACCGAGCTGGAGCTGCTGGTGCCGGTGTCGCTTTCGTCGCTCGACGCCGTGCTCGTCGAGGCCGGCGGTATCACGGCCGCCATCCCGGTCGAGGCGGTTCGCGGGGCCGCCAGAGTGGAGCAGCCGGCCGCCAGATCGCCGGCCGCTCCGACGGTGGCGCACGCAGGTGGCGCGCTGCCCGTGACGCCGTTGGCTCCGCTGCTCGGGCGGGAGCCGCCGGCCGCGCCCCACCGTCTGGCCCTCGTCGTGGGGGGTGGCGCCGGCACCGTCGCCTTCGGTGTGGATCGCCTGCTCGGCTGCCAGACGGTGGTCGTGAGGCCGCTTCCCGCTCTCGCGAGCGTGGACCCCGTGGTCTGCGGGCTGGCCGCCGATTCTGCGGGACGGTCGCAGCTCGTGCTCGATCCCGAGCGCCTCGTCCGGAACGGCCGCCTCGCGCCCCGCCCGCCCGCCGCGCTCCCTCCGGCGGCTCGGCCGATCCTGGTCGTCGACGACTCCCTGACCACGCGCATGCTGGAGCAGAGCATCCTCGAGTCCGCCGGCTACCAGGTGGAGCTGGCCAGCTCGGGAGAAGAGGCTCTCGAGAAGGCTCGCGCTCGGCGCTACGGCCTGCTCCTGGTCGACGTGGAGATGCCCGGCATGGACGGCTTCACGCTCCTGGAGCGGATGCGTGGCGACCCCGAGCTGCGCGAGATCCCGGCGCTGCTCGTCACCTCGCGCCACGCCCCCGAGGACCGCGCCCGGGGCCTACGGGCCGGGGCTCGGGCCTACATCGTCAAGAGCGAGTTCGACCAGATCGAGCTGCTCGAGACCATCCGGAGCCTCTCGCGTTGACGGCGCGCATCCGGGCGCTGGTAGTGGAGGACTCGCTGACGGTGCGGGCGCACCTGTGTCAGGTGCTGGCCGGAGACCCCCAGATCGAGGTCGTGGGCGAGGCGTCGGACGGACGCCGCGCCATCGAGCTGTGCCGCGAGCTGCGTCCCGACATCGTGACGCTCGACATGATGCTGCCGATCATGAGCGGGCTGGCCGCCACCGAGTACATCATGGCCTATTCGCCCACGCCGATCCTGATCGTGTCCGCCTCCACCAACCGCGGGGAGCTCTTCAAGACCTACGAGGCCCTCGCTGCCGGCGCCCTCGACGTGCTCGAGAAGCCGTCGCCCGAGGAGCCCGCCGAGGACTGGGACCGCCGGCTGGTCGCCACGGTCAAGCTCCTCGCGGGCATCAAGGTCATCACCCATCCGCGGGCACGGCTCGCCCGGGGGCGCCGGCCTCCGCGACCCGACTCGCTCTCGGACACCCGCCTGCGTCCCCGACTCCTCGCCCTGGGCGCCTCGACCGGCGGGCCCGCCGCTCTGGTGGAGCTGCTGCGCGGGCTGCCGTGGCCGTTCCCGCTCCCGGTACTGGTCGTGCTCCACATCGGCGAGGTCTTCGCGCCCGCCTTCGCGGACTGGCTCGACGGGCAAACCCAGCACAGCGTCCGCTACCCCATCCACGGGGAGCGGCTCCCCTCCGGCCCTGGGGTCCTGATGGCACCCCCGGGCCGGCATCTGGTCCTGAGCGGCGGAGAGCTGCTGACGACGGAGGATCCCGAGCGCCACTCCTGTCGGCCTTCGGTCGACGTGCTCTTCGAGTCCCTCGCCCGAGAGCAGGGGGCGGTAGTCGGGGCGGCCCTGCTCACCGGCATGGGCCGCGACGGCGCCGCAGGGCTGCTCGCGATACGCCGCGCCGGGGGCCTGACGGTGGCGCAGGACGAGGCCACCTCGGTCGTCTACGGCATGCCCCGGGAAGCGGTGCTCCTCGACGCGGCGGAACGCGTCCTGCCGCTCGCCGAGATCGGCCCCTTCCTGGCCGAGGCCGCGGGGGTCCCGGTGTGAGCGCCGCCACGATCCTGATCGTCGACGACAGCCTCACCGTCCGCATGGACCTCGCCGACGCTTTCGAGGCGGCGGGCTACGAGCCGCTTCCCTGCGCGACTGCCGCGGAGGCCCGGCAGCGGCTCGGGGAGCGCCCCATCGACCTGGTCGTGCTCGACGTGATCCTGCCCGACGGCGACGGCATCGAGCTGCTGCGGGAGCTGCGAAGCCGGCAGGGCGGCGCCGCCACACCGGTGCTGCTGCTGTCCAGCGAGGCCGAGGTGCAGGACCGCATTCGCGGCATGCGGACCGGCGCGAACGAGTTCGTCGGCAAACCGTACGACCGCAATTACGTCGTCGCCCGGGCCCGAGAGCTGGTCCTCGCGGGGGCACCGGCCCGGGCTCCCGAGCGGGCCACCGTGCTGCTGATCGACGACAGCCCCACGTTCCGAAACGAGCTGCGCCGGGTGCTCGAGGAGGCCGGCTACGCGGTCGCCACCGCCGAGACGGGGGAGGAAGGGCTGCGCCTGGCGGACCTGAGCCGTCCCGCCGCTGTCGTGGTCGACGGCGTCCTGCCGGGGATCGACGGAGCCACCGTCGTCCGCCGACTCCGCCTCGATGCCGCGCTGCGGCGCACGCCGTGCATCCTGCTGACCGCGAGCGAGGGCCCGGGCAGCGAGCTGAACGCTCTGGAGGCCGGGGCGGACGACTTCGTCCGCAAGTCGGAAGAGCCGCGCGTCATCCTGGCCCGCCTGGCCAGCCTGCTGCGGGCCTCGCCGCTGGGCGCCGAGGCTCACTCCGGGAGCGCGCTCGGGCCCCGGCGGCTCCTCGCGGTGGACGACAGCATCACATACCTGGAGGAGCTGGCGGCCCGCCTTCAGGAGCAGGGCTACGACGTCGTCCGCGCAAGCTCCGGCGAGGAAGCGCTGGAGCTGTTGGCCGTTCAGAAGGTCGACTGTATCCTCCTCGACGTGATGATGCCCGGCCTCAGCGGCCCGGAGACCTGCGAGAGGATCAAGTCCGACTCCGGTCTGCGCGACATCCCGCTCGTCCTCCTCACGGCCCTCGAGGACCGCGAGGCGATGGTCGAGGGGCTCGCCACCGGTGCCGACGACTACATAGCGAAGTCGAGCGACTTCGAGGTCCTGCTGGCCCGCGTGGCCGCCCAACTGCGGCGCCGGCAGATCGAGGACGAAGCGCGCCGGATGCGGAGCGAGCTGTTCCAACGGGAGCTGGAGGCCGCCGAGGCTCGCTCGGCCCGGGCGATCGCCGAGAGCCGCGAGCGCCTCGTGGCGGAGCTGGAGCGCAAGAACCAGGAGCTGGAGGCCTTCAGCTACTCCGTGTCCCACGATCTGCGGGCGCCGCTGCGGAGCGTCGACGGTTTCAGCCGCCTCCTCGCCGAGGAGTGCACCGAAGCGCTCGACGAGCGGGGCCGCGACTACGTGGAGCGGATTCGCGGCGCCGCGCGGCGCATGGGGGAGCTGATCGACGACCTCCTCGAGCTGTCCAGGGTGGGGCGCGCCGAGCTGGAGTGCACGGACGTCGACCTCTCGGCGCTGGCACGCTCCGTCCTGGAGGCGATCGCGCATCGCGAGGGTGGCGAGGGTCTCGCCCTGGAGGTCGCCGAGACGCCCCCGGCGAGTGCGGATCCGCGCCTGATCCGCGTCGCGCTCGAGAACCTGCTCGGGAATGCCTGGAAGTTCACCGCACGCGCCGGGATCCGCAGGATCGGGTTCCACTCCGAGTGCACGGACGGCGAGACCCGCTACATCGTCGAGGACAACGGAGTCGGCTTCGACATGGGCTACGCCGGCAAGCTGTTCCGCCCCTTCGAGCGCCTGCATCGCGAGGCGGACTTCCCGGGCACGGGGATCGGGCTCGCCACGGTGGCCCGGATCGTCGATCGGCACGGCGGGCGGGTGTGGGCTGAGGGCGAGGTGGGGGTCGGGGCGCGCGTCACCTTCACGCTCGGTCCGGCCGGGGAGGCGAACGGCCGGTGAAGCGCAGCCGCCTGATCCTGCTGGTGGAGGACAACCCGGACGACGTGGAGCTGACCCTCAAGGCCTTCGAGAGGAGCCCGGTGCCGAGCCAGATCGTGGTCGCCTCCGACGGGGAGGAGGCCCTCGACTTCCTCTTCGCCCGGGGACTTCATGCGGGGCGTGACGTCACTCACGTACCGGACGTGGTGCTGCTGGACCTGAAGCTGCCCAAGGTCGACGGGATAGAGGTGCTCCGGCAGATGCGAGCCGACGCCCACACCCGCCACATACCGGTCGTGATTCTCACGTCGAGCCGCGAGCAGCGCGACCTCGTGGCCACCTACGATCTCGGCGCGAACAGCTACGTCCAGAAGCCCGTGGACTTCGGCGAGTTCATGGCCGCCGCGCACCAGATCGGCGTGTACTGGCTCGACGTCAACCAGGTGCCTCCCCTGGGCACGCTCCCGGAGCCGGGCTGACCACCCGAACCCCCCTCAGGGGAGGTGGACCGCGGAGCCGGACACCGCGATGCCTCCTTCCGGCGGAACCTCGACGGAGAGCCGGCTGGGCCGCCCCATGGCCTCGCCCTGGCGGATGACGAAGCTGGCCGGCGGGGTCAGGAGCCCGGCGGCCCGCAGGTAGCCGCCCAGTGCCGCGGCCGCCGCTCCCGTGGCGGGATCCTCGACCACGCCGCCCACCGGGAAGGGGTTTCGCGAATGGAAGAGCGCAGCGCTCTCCCGCCACACGAGCTGCAACGTGGTGAGCCCGTCGTCCCGCATCAGGCCGTCGAGTCGGTCGAAGTCGTACTCGAGGCTGGCCAGGCGATCGGCGCGTGCGGCGGCCAGCACCAGGTGCCACGCCCCCGCGTAGGCCCGGGCCGGGGCGATCGCGGGGTCCAGCTCGTCGCGCCGCCAGCCCAGCGTCGACAGGACATCCTCGAGGAGCGCCTCGGGCACGGGAGTGTGCTCGGGCTCCACCGAGACCAGCGTGGCTTCCCGGACGTCGTTCCGCAGGCGCACCCGGACGGACACCTCGCCGACGGCAGTCTCGAGGTCGTAGCTGCCGTCGCCAGTCTGCTCGCCGAGCAGCACGCCCGAGGCGATCGTGGCGTGGCCACAGAAGGAGACCTCCGCCCTGGGGCTGTAGTAGCGGACCCTCCGCCGGGAGCCCGAGGTGGGGGCGAGAAAGGCCGTCTCCGAGAACCCGACCTCGGTGGCGATCCTCAGCATGCGCTCGGGTTCCGGAAGGCGCTCGCCGACCCAGACGCCCGCGGGATTGCCGCCCCGGGGGTCGGTGGTGAACGCTGACAATCGATGGAGGGATCCCTCGGTCATGGCCTTTCGGACCGTTCACGCTCCACGTGAGAAAGCGGGGTTCCCCCCGATCGGGTTCGCGTCGGGCCATGCGATTCCGTGCTCGGGGTCCGCCCAGTGGCAACCCAGATTGTCATCGCGGCGGTACCGGTGGTGTCGGTGCCGCCCACCGGCAGCATGTCCGCGGTCATGGTGCGGCGTCGGGCAGGCTCGGCGCGAGCCGGCGGCGCGAGGCGAGCTGTTCGAGCCAGAAGCGCGCGAAGCGAGGTCCGGACGCCAGGCCGAAGCGAAGGAAGTCGCCGAGCTGTCTCCGGCGCGAGCTCCATCCGGGGCGCTGCTCGGCGGCCCGTCGCAACGCGTCGATCCAGGCAGGGTCGCCCACCCTCTCCAGGTAACGGGCCTGTGGGGGGCGATCCAGCGCCGCGTATCTCCCGTCCCAGTGCAGCGCGTAGAAGCGCAGGATCGTCACCCGGTCGACGTACCGGGTCCTGGCGCCGCGGCGCGCGCGGTTGTAGAACTCGCGGTCGCCGAAGCGCGAGAGCGCTCCGTTCCAGTAGCCGACGCGGCGAAACAGATCCAACCGGTGGACGCAGTTGATCGAGCCCATGAACCAGCGCCGGAGGATGCGGGCGCCGGGGAAGTGCTGCCACGTGAAGGCGAAGAAGTGCGGGTCGAGCGTATCGGGGTAGTGTACGGCGCACGGTCGCAACGCCACGAGATCCGCGCCGCTCGCGCCAAGCTCGCGGATCGCTATCTCGAGGTGGTCGCTGAGCAGCAGGTCGTCGTCGGTCATGTAGGCGACGTAGGGGCCCGCCAGGCCGCGAAGCACGACGTTGCGGTTCGCGTAGCCGAAGCCCCTTCCCTTCGGGAAGGCATGGAAACGGACGCGGGGGTCGCCGAATGCCGCCACGGCGGCCTCCGTCTCGGGTCCACAGCCGTCCCCTACGACGTGCAATCGCAGGGAATCGTGCGTTTGGTTCAGGACCGACTCGATCGCGCAGCCGAGCGAAGGGCGCTGGCCGGGGGTCGGGAGGACGACATCCACGGTCACGTCATCATTCGCGACGGGGCGGAACACCTTCATCGGCGGCACAGCCAAGCCCTCGCGGGACGCTACTGAACGGCCGTACGGGTGTCAAGCGAGACCCGTCCCAGCTTCGCCAGACCGCAGCCGCTGGCGAGCGCGAGGAAGGGCACGATGGGATGCCGAAATCGGCTGGAGCCCCACGGCCCGCCCGAAACCAGCGTGAGGCCCAGGGCGACGAGCACGAGCATCCAGATCTCGGGGCGCCCCCGCCTGAGCGCGAGCCCGACGCCGAGCCAGATCGGCACCTGTGCGAGCGCGAGCAGGGCCCCGGTCACCTGGACCCGTCGCGGCGCCACGGAGAGCGCGGCCGCCGCGTCGCCATCGAGGATCGCGTGGCTCGCGACCTTCTCCCCGGGCGGGAGCGGGCCGAAAGCCTCGAGCAGCGAGAGCGCTCCCGGCAGGAGCAGCGTACGGAGGCAGCCTGAGAGGTACGTTCGCGCGACCGCGAGGGGCTCGTCCCGAACCCGGTCCAGCGCGGACGCTCGCAGCGCCCGGTAGAGCCGTCCGTCCTCGTTGCCCGGTGTGAGGGCTCTGGATCTGGCCCGGGCGCGCAGCTCCGTCATCGAGTCCCCCCGCGCCTCCGCCTCGAGGGCAGCCACAGTCGAGAAGGCCAGGAACCGGTCCGGCTGGCTGGAGAAGCCCCAGTAGTCCGCGACTCTGCCGTTCCGGACGTGCCAGGGAGCCGCCATGAGCAGGCCGCCGCCCACCACGAGCGCGGCAGCGCCGGCCGCTCTACGCCGCCGGCCTGTTGCGGTCAGGAACAGGGCGATCGCGACGATCGCCGGCATCGCGTAGCCCACGAAGCGAACGTAGGCCGAGCTGCCCGCGGCCAGCGTGGCCACCATCAGCCAGCGCCGCTTCCCGCTGCGCCAGTGCTCGACGAGCCCGTAGAGCGCGGCGGCGACCAGGCAGGTGAAGGGCACCTCCGCCATTACCCGGCCGCTCCATGCGAGATGCGTCGGGTCCAGCGCGACCAGCCAGGCTGCGGTGAGCGCGGCTCGCGGATCGGGGTCGAGCCGCCTCCCCGCCAGATACACCAGCCAGACCGTGAGGCAGCCGAGCAGGGCCTGCGCGCTCGCCGCCCACAGCTCGGGATGACCGAGGGCTACGCCGGGAATCAGGAACAGCGGGTACCCGGGAGGACGCATGAGCTCCGGCCCCAGGGGGCCGTCGTAGCGGGCGTCTTCCCACAGTGAGCGCGCCGCCTCCAGGTATTGGGGCGAGTCGGCCGTGCGCAGCACCGTGACGGAGCCGGCGCGGACGCAGGCGAACGCCGGGATCGCGAGCCGAAGCGCGGCGGCGACGACGAGAACGACCGGCAGTGAGCCACGGCTCATCACGCTCGGAAGTCTAGAACGATCGGCCCTGCCCGCTCGGGCTCGTCTGATGGGCATTGCGTTGCCGCGAAGTCGCGCTCTGGTATTCTACGAGCGCCCCACGGCCGGGGCGGCTGGAGGTGCACCCATGAAGGTTTCGTCGCGGCAGTCGCTTCTGCTTCTCACTCTCGCGGCGGTCCTGCTTCTGCTCCTGGCGGTCGAACCCGCCCTGGCGGCCCCCGGCGGTCTGATCAAGCAGGCGGCCCGCACGACCTGGGGGAAGGTCGCCCTGTTCGGGCTCGTCCTCTTCTTCCTGCCGCTGATCCTCTGGTACGCCGCGAAGCGGGCGATCCTCGTGCGGCGGACGCGGAGGGCTCTCCGGGCGCTCGGCCGCCGGGCGGCGCAGTTCGAGTGGATCCCGCTCAAGGAGCGCATCGGCACCGTCTTCCTCTGGGTCCACTCGGCCTGGGACCAGCAGAAGATGCGGCTCGCCGGCGACCACGTGACCGAGTGGTTCGCCGGCAACCAGCAACTGAAGCTCGACAAGTGGAAGCGCGACGGGCTGCGCAACATGACCTCCGACGTCGCGATCAAGCGCCTCACGCCGCTCTATCTGAGCCACGAGCCCGGCTCCCTTGAGCCAGACCGGATCGTCGTGGAGATCCGCGCGGAGATGCGCGACTACCTCGTCAAGGAGGCGACGGGAGAGGTGGTGGAAGGGGACAAGACCCTGGGCGAGCTGACGTCCGTCTGGAGCTTCGTTCACGAAGGGGGCCGCTGGCTCCTCTCCAGCATCGAGCCCGACAGCACGTCGCTCGAGTACCTGGCCGAGCGCGACCGGGTGCGGCAGGAGCGCGTCGCGCCGCGGCCCGCGTGAGCGCGGGCGCCCTGCCGCGGGTCGGGCTCGAGGCGGAGAGCCAGCTCCCGACCCACCGCAGGATCCGCCTCTACATCCGCAACCCCCGGGACGCGTTCTCGATCGTTTCGCCGCGCGAGCAACTGATCGACGCGTCGTGGATCTTCGTCCTGTATTTTGCGGTGAAGCTCCCCGTGGTGCTCCAGAAGCACGTGGCGGCCGGCCGGCAGCCGGACTGGGAGCTCGCGGAGTGGATCGTCCTGGGTGTGGCGGGACTCCTGCTGGGCGTTGCCGCGACCGTGGTCGGGATCCTCGTCGGCGCGCTGGTGCTCCATCTGCTGCTGAACGGGCTGCTCCGGGCGGGCCGGAGTTACGGCGACGCGGTTCGCCTGTTGGTCCTGTGCATGGCTCCCTACCTGCTCCTCGTGCTCGAGTACCCGACGCTGCTGCTGGCCTACACGGAGCAGAGCACGTTCCTGGTGTTCGCCGTGTTGCGGCTCGTCGCCGGCGTGCTGATGTTCCGGACCCTGTACTGGGGGCTGCGCAAGCTTTTTGGCCAGACCGCACGGGTCGCGATCGCCGTCACCCTGGTTTCGGCCGGACTGCTCCTGCTCCTCGGACTCGCCCTGGCGGCCGTGTCCCTGGGCACACCCGGGGCCTGAGGCGGGGAAGGGCATCCTGGTTCTCGGAGAGTGAGACCCACGACGCACCGTCGAAGCTGACTGCGTCATCGACGCGGTACGCCGCCGACGAGTCCCACGGGCCACGCCAGTTCAGACCCTTCGGACCGGGCTCACGGGCTCGATCGGGAACGGCGCTACGCGGAGGTGCTCGGCCACGAGCTGGGCCACGCCGTCTGGGCTCTCGCTGATGCGTCGCGGGCCCGCCACCAACTGGCGCTTCGGAGCCGGCAGGTGGAGCTCGCCCGGTCCCTCCTGACAGCGGAGCGCGGCGCTCGGGTGCTGATCGGCACCCGCATGAGGGATCTCGACGTGCAGGCCGAGGCACTCGAGACACCGGGTCGGGCAGCGGAGGCTCGGGTGTGGCACGAGCTGTCGGCGAGCCAGGGGGCGAGACGCGGGCGGAAGGCCGGCCCCGCCTCGAGAGAACTGGAACCGTCCGCGCTCTGCCTGTCTGTTGTGCTCCCCACATCCAAGCCCTATCCCGATGAGTTTCCGCACG
>Ga0299906_10001878_pt1 | contig 17784 bp, 19 predicted proteins | sample RVTome_14_FD_200259 | JGI IMG/M metagenome (GOLD analysis project Ga0299906, IMG submission 200259) | Soil microbial communities from uranium-contaminated site in the Upper Colorado River Basin, Wyoming, United States - RVT145D125 (version 2) ...
TCGCCGCCGCGCTCGTTCCGGGCCGGTAGTAGCGCTCGGTGACGAGCTGCTGCTCGAGGGCTGCCAGCGCTTCCTGGGCGCCGGGTCCCAGCAGGCCCCGCGCCACGCCCCCCGCCGCGACCACGGCCGCGGCGGGGGCGTCGTAGTCGAGGTTCCGGTTCGGTCCGGGCACGGGGCCCAGATCCGTGAGCTGCCCGCTCAGGGAGCGAAGATCCCGGCTCCACGGCACCAGCGTCTCGAAGAAGGCCACGGAGCTGTATCCGTACACCCGGGCGGCGACCACGGGAGACAGCGCCTCGGCGCCCACCAGGCCGACCAGGCCGTCGAACCAGGCGACCGCCGTGTCGCGCCCCGTGGGCTCGGGGGCGGCCAGGAGCGGGGGAGCCGCGCACACCGCGGCGGCGGCGAGCGCCGCGGTGAGGAAGGCAGGTCGGGGGGCGCGCATCGATCCGCCGCGCATTCAGTACCTGACCACGAGGCCCGCCGAGAAGCCGGTGGTGTCCCCCGAGTTCCGGCCCGACAGGGTGGTGAACCCGTGCGCCACGACGCCCCAGCTCTCGGAGAGCTGCCCGTAGAGCTTCGCTCCCACGCGCTGGGTCTCGTCTTCGTTGCTCGGGAACGTGAAGCCGGGCTCTCCGATGTCCGTTCCGCCGTCGGCCCAGTAGCCGTTGTAGAGGAGCGAGACGGTCGCCTTGCCGAAGCCGTACCCGAGCTCCGTGTACACGGGGAAGCCGTTCGGCGCCTCGCCTCCGCGAGCGTCGAAGCCCACCTGCTGCGACCAGTAGAAGCGGCCGGCCTGCATCAGGTAGACGAGCCGCAGCAGCCCGTCCGCGGTCCCGTCCCCGATCGAGACCGGCTTGTTCCCCTCGTAGTCGGAGGCGATGGTCCGGATGCCGCCCGCGAGGACCAGGCTGCTCCGGACGCTGCCGCCGATCGCGCCCACCCGGACCTTGAGCAGCGCCGCCACGTCCTGCAACCCGCGCTCGGAGAACCCGGCCAGGCCGTCCCCGCGCGTGTTCACGTAGGGCAGGTTCGCGACGAGCGAGACGCGATCGGTGAGACCGTGCTGCGCGAAGAGCGTCGTCGAGTTCGTGGAGACCGTCCCCAGGGCGGGCTCGTGCACCTTGTTCGCGCCCGCCCAGAACTCGTCGTAGCTCTCGGCGGTGAAGGAGACGACCACGACTCCCTCGCCGGCGGGCTCGAGGAAGCCGTTCACGTCGGTGGCGCGGGCCGTGGAGGACACTGCGAGCAGCGTCCCCATGAGCACGAGGGCACCTTTCCAGCGGAGTCGCGACGTCGGCATGAAGCTCCTCTCGGCGTTTGGTGTTTGCCCCGACACAGCAAGGCCCGTGCCGCCACGAGTCCCGGGGAGGCCGGGCCCGGAAACCCAGAACCCGGCTCAGGTTGACAGGACCCGCACGCATCGGTGGAATCCGCGACGCATACGACCTATGGCGGAGCCTGCGTGGTTCCTATGGCGGCTCGCCTCGTCCGATCGCCCCGGACGCCCGACCCAGCCCGGTACGGTCGGGTACGGGCGCGCCCTGGCCGGCGGTACGATGGGAGACGAATGAAGCTGGTCCTGATCGCGTTCCTGTTCCGCAGAGGGCCCGGAGACGGAGAGCCGGTGAGACGTTGGCGCCGGGTAGCCGTGATCGGCGCGGTCGCCGTCCTCGCCGGCCTCGGCGTCGCGCAGCGGACGAACCGCGCGGAGGCGGTGCTGGCGGCGGTCCTGCTCTACCAGCTCGGCCAGTTCGCGGAGCCCGACGGCTCCCTTCCCCCCGTGTGCGTCGAGATCGTCGACCCCCGTGGGGCGGGGGACCCGGGCTCCCGGCTGCTCCGCAGGATGCGACGCGTCGCCGACGTCCGGAGGATCTCGGAATGCAGCGTCGCCGGCCAGCGGCCCACCTTGAGCTCGACCGGTGAAGCGGCCGTGGTGCTCGGTGCGGGCCCGATCGAGTGGACGGGTCCGGACGAGGCGAGGGTTCGCGCTCGCTACGTGAGCAGCCCCACCTCCTTCGCCCGGCCCGTCTACCGGGTGGTCCTCGAGCGCCGGCGCTGGGTGTGCCTGGGGCCCATCATCGAGGGGACGCCCCTGTAGCCGACGGGAGCGGTCCTCGCGGGGTCCCGCGGAGGAGGGAATGAAGGGAGACCAGCCCGGCGGCCCGATCCGCTGGCGGATGCACGTTCCCGTTCCGCCGGAGCGGGTGTTCGAGGCCCTGAACACGGACGCGGGTCGCGCCTCGTTCTGGGCCGAGTCGGCGGTGGAGCGGGACGGCAGGATCGAGTTCCGCTTCCCGAACGGGGAGCGCTGCGAGGCCGCGGTCCTGGACCGCGATCCGCCCCGGCTGCTCGCCCTGGAGTACTTCGGCAGCCCGGTGCGCTTCGAGCTGGCTCCCGACGGACGCGGCGGAACGGACCTCCTCCTCACCCACGAGGGCGTGGCCTCCGACGAGTGGGGCGAGGTGCACGCCGGCTGGCTCAACGTGCTCTTCCCGCTCAAGGCCCGGGTCGCCCACGGCGTCGACCTGCGCAACCGCGATCCCGAGCGCTCCTGGGACCGCGGCTACGCCGACCCGTGACGGAGGCGCTCCGTCGGGGCGCCGGCGCGGTACGATCCGTGGACGGAGTGGGGACGCGAGGGAAGCCATGAGGTACATGTCACTGGACCGCCGTGGACAGGAGGAGCTGCTCGCGGAGCTGGCGTCGATGCCGGACCTCCTCGAGGAACGCTTCCGCGGCCTCGAAGCAGAGCGGGCCGCTCGGCGGCCGGACCGGGATCTGTTCGCTCCCGTGGAGCACTGCTGGCACCTGGCCGACCTCGAGGTCGAGGGCTTCGGGGAGCGGATCCGCCGCCTCGCGGAGGAGCTGGAGCCGCAGCTCCCCGACTTCGACGGCGGCCGCCTGGCCGAGGAGCGCCGCTACCGCAGCCGGCCCCTCGCGGACGGCATCGCGGCCTTCCGGTCCGCCCGCCGCGCAAACCTGAGCCGGCTGCGCGCCCTCACGGCGGAGCAGTGGCTCCGCGGCGGCACGCAGGAAGGCGTGGGCCGGCTGTCGCTCTGCGATCTGCCCGCGATGATGGCCGAGCACGACGCGGCTCACCGCGAGGAGATCGAGACGTGGCGCGCTACGTAGCCCTGCTCCGGGGGATCAACGTCGGCCGGGCCAAGCGCGTGGCGATGGCCGACCTGCGCTGGATCGTCGAGGAGCTGGGCTACGCCGACGTCCGGACCCTGCTCAACAGCGGCAACGTGGCGTTCAGCGGACCCCGGGGCGGGACCGCCGGCATCGCGTCGCGCATCGAGGCCGCTCTCGCGAGCCGGGTCGGGGTCGAGTCCCGCACCATCGTGCTCACCGACCGGGAGCTCGCCGGGATCGTCGCGGAGAACACCCTGACCGGGGTGGCGAAGGACCCGTCCCGCCTGCTGGTGGTCGTCCTGCGTGCGGCCCGGGACCGCCGGCTCCTCGAGCCGCTGCTCGAGGAGAGCTGGCGCCCCGAGGCGTTCGCTCTCGGGAAGCGGGCGGCCTACGTCTGGTGTCCGAAGGGCGTCCTCGAGAGCCGGCTCGTGGAGGCCGTGGGCCGGCGGCTGAAGGACGCCCACACGATCCGCAACTGGTCGACGACGACCAAGCTCGCGGCGCTCGCCGGCATCGCGAGCTGAGAAACCGCCGGTCGTCTCCGCGGCAGTATCCCAAGGGGCTGCTTGCGGCCGCCCCCCGGGGCGGACAGACTGCGGGGGTGAACCCGGTCTCCCTGCTGGCCGTCGGCGTCGCGGTGCTGGCGGGCCCCGCGAGTGCTCCTCTTCCCTTCGCGCCGGGGGAGCGACTGGAGATGGAGCTGCGTTACGCTACGCTCCTGGCGGGGCGCGCCCGACTGCGCATCGACCGCGGGCTGGAGGGCGATCGGCCCGTGCTCCGTTTCGTGCTGGAGGCCCACAGCGAAGGGAGCTTCGCCCGGCTCCTCAACTACCGCGTCAGGGACCGGACCCGGGCGACGTGGGTCCCTGAGAGCGGCTGCTCCCTCGGGATCGAAAAGCAGCTGCGGGAGGGCCGCGCGACGCGGGACCAGGTCGTGCGGATCGACCCCGAGGCGGGCACGGCGCGGGTCGAGGACGCGAAGATCGAGCAGGAGCACTTCGAGATCGGCCCCTGCACTCTAGACGTGCTGTCCGCGCTGTTCGTGACGCGGCTGCGGGGCGTGCCGGAAGAGGACAGCCTGCGCCTCCCGGTCTTCGACAACGGGGAGCGCTACGTCCTCGAGGTGCGCCACCTCGGCCGCGAGACGCTGGACCTCCCCGAGCCCTTCGGGCCGGGGACCCCCACCGTCGTGGTGGAGCCGGTGCTCGCGGAGGGGACGGGGCTCTTCGTGAAGGAAGGCCGGCTCAAGGTCTGGCTCACCGACGACGCCCGGCGGGTGCCGGTGCGGATGGCCTCCAAGGTGCCGATCGGCTCGGTGATCGCCGAGGTCGTCGCGTACTCCCCCGGCGGGGAGGGGGCGCCGTGAAGGTCCACCTCGTGGACGGGACCTTCGAGCTGTTCCGCGCCTTCTTCGGCACGCCGCGGGGGAGTGACGCGACCGGGAACGAGGTGGGGGCGGTGCGCGGGCTGATCGCGACCCTGACGGCCCTGCTCCGCGAGCCCGACGTGACCCACGTCGGGATCGCCTTCGACCACGTCATCGAGTCGTTCCGCAACGACCTGTTCCCCGGCTACAAGACGGGGGAGGGTGTCGAGCCCGAGCTGCTGGCCCAGTTTCCCCTGGCCGAGCGCGCGGCCCGGGCCCTCGGCCTGGTCGTCTGGCCCATGGTGGAGTTCGAGGCCGACGACGCCCTCGCCACGGCCGCGTTGCGCTACGCGGACGATCCGGCGGTGGAGCAGGTCGTGATCTGCTCACCGGACAAGGATCTCTCGCAGTGCGTCCTGGGGGAGCGAGTCATCTGCCGCGACCGGATGCGGGGGACGTTCCGCGACGAGGCGGGAGTGGTCGCGAAGTTCGGGGTGCGGCCCGAGTCGATCCCGGACTGGCTGGCCCTGGTGGGGGACAGCGCCGACGGCATCCCCGGGATTCCCGGATGGGGCGCGAAGTCCGCCGGAACGGTCCTCGCCCGCTACCGGCGCATCGCCGCGATCCCGGACGATGCGTCGGCGTGGGAGGTGAGCGTGCGCGGCGCCGCCCGGCTGGCGGGCTCCCTGAGCGAGCGGCGCAAGGACGCGGCGCTCTACTGGACCCTGGCCAGGCTGCGGGAGGACGTGCCCCTCGACGAGAGCCTCTCCGATCTGGAGTGGACCGGAGCGCCCCGTGGAGAGCTGGAGGCCCTCTGCGAGGAGATCGCCGCCCCCGAGCTGCTGGACCGGATCCCGCGCTGGAAGTAGCTCGGGCCGGGCGGGAGGACTCCGCGGAGGACCGCAGCCCTGCCGTGCCGATCGGCGAGGACCGCACGGGGAGCGCCGCCCGGCTCGCCAGCCGACAGCCACCGCCGACAGGCAACCACCGACGACCAGCCGGAGGGCGGCTAGGGCAGGACCCGCCTGTGACGGGCGGCCTCCTCCTCGTAGTACTTCCGGTACAGGACCTCCCACTCGTCGGAGCCCTCGGCGATGATGCGCTTCTGGCTCTCGATCTTGCGCCGCACCGCGGCGTCGATCGCCTCGTCGGTCCGGAGGTCGTCGGTGATGAGGCGGACGATTTCCTGGCGCACCTCCTGGGGCGCGGCGAAGAACTCGACTTTGTCCTCCTTGTTGAGGTAGTCCAGGATCAGGTGAGAGAGGTGCAGGATCCGCTCCCGGGACAGCTTCACAGGATGAGGCCCTTCTCCTTCGCGAGCTTGCGCTTCACCATCTTGAACATCTCGTTGTAGGTGATGTTCGAGCGCGCCATCTCGTCGGAGTGCTGGACGAGGACTTCCCTCACCTCCTCGTTCAGCTGGTCCTCGCGCTGCAGCTCCCTGGTGATGATGCCGCCGATGGCCTCCATCACCCCTTCCACCCCCTCGACCTCCAGCTTCCCATCGGCGATGAGTCTCTTCACGACCTTTCGCGAGAGGAACTGGACCTCGTTGGGTGTGAGCCGCACGGCGAGGCAGTATATAACAGAAGCTTCCGGGCACCGGGCCCGTGCTATCCTGCGCCGGACTCGCTCATGGCGCTCCACGTCGTCCAACACCCCCTGATCGAGGACGTGATGGCCCGTCTGCGGGCCCGGGACACCGCGCCGGCGGAGTTCCGCCGCCTGGCCCGGAGGGTGAGCCTGCTGCTCGTCGCAGAGGCCGCCCGCGACCTCGAGCTCGAAGCCGCCCAGGTCGACACCCCGCTCGCCAGGACGGAGGCCCGACGCCTGGCCGGGCGCGTCGTGGCGGTGCCCGTGCTGCGCGCGGGGCTGGGCATGCTCGACGCGTTCCTGGAGCTGATCCCGGGCGCCCAGGTGGGCTACTTCGGGCTCGAGCGCAACGAGGAGACGGCGGTGGCGCGGCGCTACTACGAGAGGGTCCCCCACGACCTCGAGTCGGCCGTGGTGTTCCTTCTCGACCCGATGCTCGCCACCGGCGGCTCCGCAGCCCACGCCGTGGAGGGCCTGCGGGGCTTCGGCGCCAGGGACGTGAGGCTGCTGTCGATCGTGGCGGCCCCCGAGGGCGTCGCGCACCTCGAGCGGGAAGCCCCCGACGCCGAGGTCTACACGGCGGCGCTCGACCGCGGCCTCGACGAGAGGAAGTACATCGTGCCCGGGCTGGGAGACTTCGGGGACCGCCTCTACGGCACCTGACGCCCGTCCCCCGGTGGTATAGTGCTGCCGCCGAGCGGCGCCCCCCGGCGCACATCACGCTCCAGAGTCCTCTAGTCTTCAGCGGACCCGGCCGATGTCCCAGATCTTTCACCACAGCACGAACACGCTGTCGAAGTTCAGCATCTTCGGCGCGGTGTTCGTCGTCGCCGGCGGGATCTGGCTGCTGATGGCGATCAACCGCTCGCCCTACGTGACCGGTGCCGGGATCGCCCGGGAGCAGCCCGTGCCCTTCAGCCACGCGCACCACGTGGGGGGCATCGGGATCGACTGCCGCTACTGCCACACCGGCGTGGAGACCTCTCCCTTCGCGGGGATCCCTCCCACCGCCACCTGCATGAACTGCCACTCCCAGCTGTGGGCCGACAGCCCCACCCTGGAACCGGTGCGGGCCAGCTTCCGGGACGACAGCCCGATCCCCTGGGTGCGCGTCCACGACCTGCCCGACTTCGCCTACTTCGACCACAGCGCCCACGTGAACCAGGGCGTCGGGTGCAGCTCCTGCCACGGTCGCGTCGACCAGATGCCCCTGATGTGGCAGGAGTCGACGCTCCAGATGGAATGGTGCCTGGGCTGCCACCGCGAGCCGGAGCGCCACCTGCGTCCGAGGGAGGCCGTGTTCGACGCCGCCTACGAGCCCCCCGAGGACCAGCTCGAGCTGGGGCTGCGGCTCGTCGCGGAGTACGGCGTGAAGCCCCGGCTCTCCTGCTCGACGTGCCACCGATGAGCGAGCAGCGCATTCCGCTCTCCGACCTGCGCCGCCGCGCGGGAAGCTCGCGCCAGCCCTGGAAGAGCCTCGACGAGCTGGCCGCGTCGCCGGGCTTCCGCTCGTGGCTGGAGCGGGAGTTCCCGGAGGGGGCCTCGGAGTGGGACGACCCCGTCGGCCGCCGCCGCTTCATGAAGCTGATGGGAGCCTCGGTGGCCCTGGCGGGGGCCGCCGGGTGCACGCGGCAGCCGGAGGAGAGGATCTTCCCCTACGCCCAGCAGCCCGAGCAGGTGATCCCCGGCAAGCCGCTCTTCTTCGCCACGGCGCTCACCCGCGGCGGCTACGCGAACGGCGTCCTGGTGGAGAGCCACCTGGGACGCCCGACCAAGGTGGAGGGGAACCCGCTCCACCCCGCGAGCCTGGGCGCCACCGACGTCTTCGGCCAGGCCGAGGTGCTGCAGCTCTACGACCCGGACCGCACCCAGACCGTGATGGAGCGGGGAGAGATCCGCTCCTGGAGCGCGTTCCGGGACGCGCTGCTCCCGGCACTCGAGGCGCAGCGCGCCCTCGAAGGCGAGGGGTTGCGGATCCTGACCGAGCCCTTCACCTCGCCCACGCTCGCCTCCGAGCTGGAGGCGCTCCTCGTGCGCTTCCCGAAGGCGCGCTGGCACCAGTGGCAGGCCGCGGGCCGGGACGCGGCCTACGAAGGCGCCAGGATTGCCTTCGGCGAGCCGCTCGAGGTGCGCTACCGGATCGAGGCGGCCGACGTGATCCTGAGCCTCGACGCCGACCTCCTGGGCGAGGGGCCGGGGCAGCTGCGCTACACCCGGGAGTTCGCGCGCCGCCGCGGACCCGACGTCGAGGGCGGGATGAGCCGCCTCTACGTCGTGGAGAGCAGCGTCAGCATCACCGGCGGCATGGCCGATCACCGCCTGCCGGTGCGCGCCTCGGAGGTGGAGGGGATCGCCCGGGCCGTGGCCGCTGCCCTCGGCGCAGCGGTGGCCGATCCGGGAGCGGGCGACCGCGCCGGCTGGGTGGCGGCGGTGGCCGAGGACCTGCGCTCCCACCCCGGCCGGAGCCTCGTCGTGCCGGGAGAGTCGCAGCCCCCGGTCGTGCACGCCCTGGCCTGCGCGATCAACGAGGCCCTGGGCGCCTTCGGCTCCACCGCGGAGCTCACGGACCCGGTGGTCGCCCGCCCCGAGAGCGGCGCGGCCTCTCTCGCCGAGCTGACAGCCGACATGGCCGCCGGCGCGGTGGACCTGCTGCTCGTCCTCGGGGGCAACCCGGTCTACGACGCCCCGGCCGACCTCCGCTTCCGGGAGGCACTCGAGCGGGTGGAGCTGCGCGTCCACCTGGGGCTGCACGCCGACGAGACGTCGCAGCACTGTCACTGGCACCTGCCCGAGGCCCATCCCCTTGAGAGCTGGGGCGACGCCCGGGCCTTCGACGGCACGGTCACGATCCAGCAGCCGCTGATCGCGCCGCTCTACGGCGGGCGCTCGGTGCTGGAGGTGCTGGCCCTGCTCGGGGAGCGCCCGGACCGCACCGGCTACGACGCGGTGCGCGATCACTGGCGCGGCCGCCTGCCGGGAGACTTCGAGAAGGCGTGGCGCCGCGCCCTGCACGACGGCGTCGTGGCCGACTCGGCGTTCGCGCCCCGGACGCTCCCCGTGGTGCTGGGCGACTGGGCGACCGCTCCGCCGGCCCCGGGGGGAGAGCTGGAGCTGGTGTTCCGTAGCGATCCCCGCGTCGGGGACGGCCGCTACGCGAACAACGGCTGGCTGCAGGAGCTGCCGAGCCCGCTGACCAAGGTGACCTGGGACAACCCGATCCTCGTCAGCCCCGCAACCGCCGAGCGCATCGGGATCTCGCCGCCCCGGGCCACGAGCCGCGGCCACGTCGCCGAGCGCGTCGAGCTGCGCCATGCCGGACGCTCTCTCGCGGCGCCCGTGTGGATCGTCCCCGGCCACCCCGACGGGACGCTCACGCTCCATCTCGGCGGCGGGCGGACCCGCGCCGGCCGGGTGGGCGACGGCGTGGGTGTCGACGGGTTCTCCCTCCGCACCACCGGAAGCCTCGGCTTCGCCGCCGGGGTCGAGCTGGTCAGGACGTCCGGCTCGCACCTGATCGCCTGCACCCAGGACCACTGGACCATCGAGCGGGAGCACGCCGCCCACGAGCGCCACCTGGCGCGGACCGCGTCTCTCGAGGAGTACCGGGAGGACCGGGAGCTGTTCCGGAAGATGGGTCACGAGCCGCAGCTCAGCCTGTACGAGGAGCACCCCTACCCGCAGGGCGATCAGCCCTACCGGGGCGCGTGGGGGATGGCGGTCGACCTGAGCAAGTGCGTCGGCTGCAACGCCTGCGTCGTCGCGTGCCAGGCGGAGAACAACATCCCGGTGGTGGGCAGGGAGGAGGTGGGCCGGGGACGCGAGATGCACTGGATCCGGATCGACCGCTACTACGAGGGAGGGCTCGAGAACCCCGAGTCCGTCAACCAGCCCGTGATGTGCATGCACTGCGAGAACGCCCCGTGCGAGGTCGTCTGCCCGGTCGCCGCCACGGTCCACAGCGACGAGGGCCTGAACGACATGGTCTACAACCGCTGTGTCGGCACCCGCTACTGCTCCAACAACTGCCCGTACAAGGTGCGCCGCTTCAACTTCTTCCTCTACCAGGACTGGGAGACTCCCCAGCTCGCCCTGATGCGCAACCCCGACGTCACGGTGCGCAGCCGCGGCGTGATGGAGAAGTGCAGCTACTGCGTGCAGCGGATCAACGCGGCCCGGATCGACGCGAAGAACGCGGGCCGCCCGCTCCGGGACGGGGACATCCAGACCGCGTGCCAGCAGGCGTGCCCGTCCGAGGCGATCGTCTTCGGCGACGTGAACGACGCCGGCAGCCAGGTGGCGCGGCTCAAGGCGTCCCCCCGCGACTACGCGATGCTCGCCGACATCAACGTCAAGCCCCGCACCAGCTACCTCGCGGCGGTCCGCAACCCGAACCCGAAGCTCGCCGATGCCTAGGCTTCCCGAGCACGTCGCGATCGTCCGCCCGGGTCATACGCTGGGCTCGGTCACCGACAAGATCGCCTCCATCGCCCTGGCCCGGCGCACTCCCTGGGGCTGGTTCCTCGGCTTCGGCATCTCGTTCTCGCTCTTGATGCTGCTGATCCTCACCATCGCGAGGCTGCTGTTCGTGGGGGTGGGGATCTGGGGGATCACGATCCCGGTCGGCTGGGGCTTCGACATCATCAACTTCGTGTGGTGGATCGGGATCGGCCACGCCGGCACGCTGATCTCGGCGATCCTGCTCCTGCTGCGCCAGGAGTGGCGCACCTCGATCAACCGCTTCGCCGAGGCGATGACGCTGTTCGCCGTGGCGTGCGCGGGCTTCTACCCGATCTTCCACATGGGGCGCCCCTGGGTGGGCTTCTACTGGCTGCTCCCCTACCCGAACACCATGGGGCTCTGGCCGAACTTCAAGAGCCCCCTGATCTGGGACGTGTTCGCCGTGAGCACCTACGCCACGGTCTCGGCGATGTTCTGGTTCATCGGCCTGATCCCCGACATGGCCACGCTCCGGGACCGGGCGAAGAGCAAGGCCTGGAAGATCGTCTACGGGATCGTGGCCATGGGCTGGCGCGGCTCGGCGCGCCACTGGCACAACTACGAGACGGCCTACCTGCTGCTGGCTGCGCTCGCCACGCCCCTCGTGGTCTCGGTGCACACCGTGGTCAGCTTCGACTTCGCCGTGGGGATCGTCCCCGGCTGGCACGCCACGATCTTCCCCCCCTACTTCGTGGCTGGGGCGATCTACGCGGGCTTCGCCATGGTGCTCACCCTGGCCATTCCCCTGCGCCGCTTCTACGGCCTGGAGGACTTCATCACCAGCCGCCACCTCGACAACATGGCCAAGGTGATGCTCGCCACCGGCCTGATCGTCGCCTACGGCTACGCCGTGGAGGCCTTCATGGCGTGGTACAGCGCGAACCCCTACGAGACGTACATGATCTGGAACCGCATGACCGGTCCCTACGCCCCGATGTACTGGGCGCTGATGCTGTGCAACGTGGTGGTGCCGAACACGCTCTGGTTCCCCAGGCTGCGGCACAGCGTCCCCTGGCTGTTCGCGGTCTCCCTGGTGGTGAGCGTGGGGATGTGGCTGGAGCGCTACGTGATCATCGTGACCAGCCTCCACCGCGACTTCCTGGTCTCGTCGTGGGGGACGTACACCGGGACGGTCTGGGACTGGACCGCCTACCTCGGTACGATCGGCCTCTTCCTCACGCTGCTGTTCCTGTTCGTGCGCTTCATCCCGGCGATCTCCATCTTCGAGATGCGCACGATCCTCGAGCCCGAGGAGGAGAAGGCGTGAAGGGGATCTACGGGCTGATGGCCGAGTTCCACGACGCCGAGCAGGTGGTGGAGGCCGCGAACCGGGTGCGCCTGGCCGGCTACCGCAAGGTGGACGCCTTCAGCCCCTACCCCATGGAGGAGCTGACCGAGGCCCTGGCGATCCACGACTCGCCGCTGCCGAAGCTCGTGCTCGGGGGCGGCCTGGTCGGGCTGGCGGCGGGCTGGGGGCTCCAGTACTGGAGCTCGGTGATCGAGTACCCGCTGAACGTCGGAGGCCGGCCCTTCAACAGCTGGCCCGCCTTCATCGTGCCGGCCTTCGAGACCACGGTGCTGTTCGCCGCCGCCACCGCGGTGCTCGGGATGCTGGCCCTGAACGGCCTCCCCGAGCCGTACCACCCGGTCTTCAACGTGCCGGGCTTCGCCCTGGCCAGCCGCGACAAGTTCTTCATCTGCGTCGAGTCGAAGGACCCGAAGTTCGACCGGGAGGAGACCCGGCGCTTCCTGGCGGGGCTCTCCGGGGTGAGCGACGTCAGCGAGGTCGACTACTGATGCGCTCCCGGGCCCTGTGCGGGGCGCTCCTCGCGGCGGCGAGCCTCGGCATCGGCTGCCGCCAGGACATGCACGACCAGCCGCGCCTCGACCCGCTGCAGGGGAGCGACTTCTTCGCCGACGGCCGCGGCGCCCGGCCGCTGGTGGCGGGGACCGTGGCCCGCGGCCAGCTCCGCGAGGACGAGCACCTCTACACCGGGAAGGTGGACGGGCGGAACGCGACCACGCTTCCCGTGCCGGTGACCCGGGCGCTGCTGGAGCGGGGTCGCGAGCGCTACGACATCTTCTGCAGCCCGTGCCACGACCGGGTGGGGACGGGCAACGGCATGGTGGTGCGCCGCGGCCTGCGCCGGGCCGCGTCGCTCCACGACGAGCGCCTCCGGGGCGAGACCCCGGGCTACTTCTTCGACGTGATCACGAACGGCTTCGGGGCGATGTCCTCGTACGCGGCGCAGGTCCCCGCGGAGGATCGCTGGGCGATCGTGGCCTACGTCCGGGCGCTCCAGCTCAGCCAGCGGGCGGCCCTCGACGACCTCCCGGAGGGCGAGCGGACGAGGCTGGCCGGGGCCGCACCGTGAGCGAGGCGACCCTGCCGGTGCCCGCGGAGATCCAGCGCGCCCCGGGCCGCGCTCTCGCCGTCGGCGTCGCCGGACTGCTCCTGACTGTCCTGGGCGGGGTTGCGGACCGCGAGCAGCTCTTCCGCTCCTACCACTTCGCGTTCCTGTTCTGGGTCGGGCTGGGCGTGGGCTGCCTCTCGGTGCTCCTGATCCAGTTCGTGACCGGCGGCTTCTGGGGTGTCGCGATCCGGCGCGTCCTCGAGGCCGGGAGCCGGACCCTGGTGCTGGGGCCGGTCCTCTTCCTTCCGGTCGCCTTCGGCATCGGGGTGCTGTTCGAGTGGGCCCATCCCGAGGCCGTGGCCGCGGATCCGATCCTGCAGCACAAGGCCGCCTACCTGAACCCCACGTTCTTCTTCGCACGGGCGGCCCTCTTCTTCGCCTGCTGGATCGGCCTGAGCCACCTCGTCACCACCTGGTCCGCCCGGCTCGACCGGGGCGACGCCAGCGTGGCGGGCCGCCTGGAGGCGGTCTCGGGGCTCGGCCTGGTGCTGCTCGCGCTGACCATCACGTTCTCGTCGGTGGACTGGGGGATGGCTCTCAACGCCCACTGGTTCTCCACCATCTACGGTGTCCTGTTCATGGTGGGGCAGGCGCTGGCGGCCCTGGCCCTCGCCACCCTCACCGTGGCCCGCTTCGTGGGCGAGCCGCCCTACTCCCGGGTGATCAGCAGCGGCACCGTCCACGACCTGGGCAAGCTGACCCTGGCCTTCGTGATGCTCTGGGCCTACGTGAGCTTCTCCCAGTTCCTGATCGTCTGGTCCGGGAACCTGCCCGAAGAGATCCCCTGGTACGCGCTGCGCACCCGGGGCGCCTGGGGCGGTGTGGCGATCGCGCTGGTGATCTTCCACTTCGCGCTGCCGTTCCTGCTGCTGCTCTCCCGGGACATCAAGCGCAACGTGCGTCTGATGGGAGGGATCGCCGCGGCGCTGCTGCTGATGCGGGTCGTCGACCTGTACTGGCTCGTGGGGCCGGACCTCCACGGGCACGCCGGGGCGGCCGGGGCCGGGCTGCACTGGATGGACGTGACGGCGTTCCTGGGCGTGGGAGGGGTGTGGGCGTGGTTCTACGCGCGCCAGCTCGGGTCCCGCCCGCTCCTGCCCCTCGGGGAGCCCGAGGTGCAGCGCCGCATGCAGGGAGTCGAGGCGTGAGCGCACACGGCTCGGTGCGGCACGAGGGCCGCGACGTCCATCCCGCTTCGATCCGCCGGGCCGGGGTGCTGCTGCTGGCGGTCACGATCGGGGCGATGCTGATCCTGCTCCCGTTCCTCGCAGTCCTGGAGCGGGGGAGCGCCGGCGCCGACGCGGAGCCGGGCCCCCTCGCCTTCGAGTCGGACCGGCTCCCCCCCGAGCCGCGGCTCCAGCCGCAGCCGACGCTGGACCTCGAGACGCTGCGCGCCGAGGAGGACGCGGTCCTGCAGGGCCACGCCTGGGTCGATCGCGAGGCCGGGGTGGTTCGGATTCCCATCGAGCGCGCCATGACACTGCTGGTGGAGCGGGAAGCGGGGAGCGAGCGTTGAGGCCCCTCGCCGCGCTGCTCCTGCTGGCGGCCGCACCCGGCCTCGCCCAGGACGGGCGACCCCCCGCGCTCCGGGACCTGGGCTTCGACCAGAAGCTGGGGGAGCCGTTGCCCCTGGACGTGTCGCTCCGGGACGAGTCGGGCACTCCGGTGCGCCTGGGGGACTACTTCGGCGAGAAGCCCGTGGTCCTCACCATGGTCTACTACGAGTGCCCGATGCTCTGCACCCTCACCCTGAACGGGCTCTCGGGCGCCATGGACGTGCTCCGCTTCGACGCGGGGGCGGAGTACGAGGTGGTCACGGTGAGCTTCGACCACCGGGAGACGCCCGAGCTGGCCCGGGCCAAGAAGGCGGCCTACGTCGAGCGCTACGGCCGCTCCGGGGCGGAGCAGGGCTGGCACTTCCTCACGGGTGACGAGGCCGAGCTGCGGCGCCTCACCGACGCGCTGGGCTTCCGCTACGCCTGGGACGAGGAGACGCAGCAGTTCGCCCACCCGGCCGGGATCGTCGTGGCCACGCCCGACGGCACCATCGCCCGCTACCTGTACGGCATCGAGTACGCCCCCAAGGACCTGCGGCTCGCCCTGGTGGAGGCCTCCGAGGGCCGGGTCGGCTCCGCGGTGGACCAGGTGCTGCTCTTCTGCTACCGGTACGACCCCGCCACCGGGCGCTACGGCGCCGTGGCGCTCAACCTGGTGCGCGCCGGCGGGGTGCTGACGGTGCTGGCCCTGCTCGCCTTCTGGGCCGTGATGTGGCGCCGGGACCACCCGCGCCCCGCGGAGACGCCCCCCGGGCCATGAAGGACTTCGGCTTCTTTCCCGACGCGGCCTCCACCTACGCGGGCGACGTGGACGCGCTGTTCTTCTTCCTGGTCGCGCTCAGCGTGGTCTTCGGGCTGCTCATCGCGAGCCTGCTCGCGGCCTTCGCGGTCCGCTACCGGCGCCGGGACGCGGCGCAGCAGGGGGAGGCGGTGGGGAGCCCGCTCTGGCTCGAGCTGGCCTGGTCGCTGATCCCCCTGGGGCTGGTGATGGTGATCTTCGTCTGGTCGGCGCAGCTCTTCTTCAAGCTGCACCGTGTCCCGAAGGACGCCATCGAGATCCACGTCGTGGGCAAGCGCTGGATGTGGAAGGCGCAGCACGTGACCGGGCAGCGGGAGATCAACGAGCTGCACGTCCCGGTGGGGGTCCCGATCCGGCTGACCCTCACCTCCGAGGACGTGATCCACAGCTTCTTCGTCCCGGCCTTCCGCATGAAGAAGGACGCCGTGCCGGGCCGCTACAACACCGCGTGGTTCGAAGCGACGAGCCCGGGCGAGTACCATCTCTTCTGTGCCGAGTACTGCGGCACGAAGCACTCGCAGATGATCGGGCGGATCGTGGTGATGGAGCCGGCGGCGTTCCAGGCCTGGCTCGCCGGAGGCGCGGAAGGCGTCTCGATGGCCGAGGCCGGCGAGCAGCTCTTCCAGAAGTACGCCTGCGTCACCTGCCACCGGGACGACTCCGGGGGCCGGGGTCCGAACCTCGCGGGCGTGTTCGGCTCCGAGGTGGAGCTGCAGGGGGGCGCCAGGGTGCTCGCCGACGCCGAGTACGTCCGGGAGTCGATCGTCACCCCCTCGGCGCGGATCACCGCCGGCTACCAGCCGATCATGCCCTCCTACAAGGGGCAGCTCAGCGAGGAGCAGCTCCTCCAGCTGATCGCGTACCTCGAGACCCTGGGCGAAGCCGCCGAGGCCGAGATGCCCGTCACCGCCGCCGCCCCCGGGGTCCCGGAACCCGCCCGGGCCCAGGATCCCGTGAGCCCATGACCGACAAGCCCGTCGAGAACTACCTCAACGTCGACTACGGCGTGCGCTCGTGGCTGCTGACCACGGACCACAAGCGGATCGCGCTCCTCTACCTGGCGAGCATCACCCTGATGTTCTTCATCGGGGGAGCCTTCGCTGTCGGCATCCGGCTGGAGCTGGTGACCCCCCCGGGGGACCTGCTCCAGTCCGAGACCTACAACAAGTTCTTCACGATGCACGGCATCGTGATGATCTTCTTCTTCCTGGTGCCGTCGATCCCGGCGGTGCTGGGGAACTTCCTGCTGCCGATCATGATCGGGGCCAGGGACCTGGCCTTCCCGCGCCTCAACCTGGCGAGCTGGTACATCTACACGGTCGGCGCGCTGTTCACGCTGTGGGTGATGCTGAACGGCGGCATCGACACCGGCTGGACCTTCTACACCCCCTACAGCACCGTCTTCTCCAACACCCACGTGCTCGTCACCGGGGTGGGCATCTTCATCACCGGCTTCTCCTCGATCCTCACCGGCCTCAACTTCATCGTCACCATCCACACCATGCGCGCACCGGGGCTGACCTGGTTCCGGATGCCGCTGTTCGTCTGGGCCCACTACGCCACCTCGATCATCATGATCCTGGGCACCCCGGTGCTGGCGGTCACGGTGCTGCTGGTGGCGGTGGAGCGGGTGCTGCGCCTCGGCTTCTTCGACCCCAACCTGGGGGGCGACCCGATCCTGTTCCAGCACCTGTTCTGGTTCTACTCCCACCCGGCCGTCTACATCATGATCCTGCCGTCCATGGGGGTGATCAGCGAGATCGTCACCGCCCTGGCCCGCAAGCGCATCTTCGGCTACTCCTTCGTGGCCATGGCCAGCCTGGCGATCGCCCTCGTGGGGTTCCTGGTCTGGGGCCACCACATGTTCGTCTCGGGCCAGTCCACCTACGTGGGGATGGTGTTCTCGCTGCTCTCGTTCCTGGTGGCGATCCCCTCGGCGGTGAAGGTCTTCAACTGGACCGCCACGCTTTACAAGGGATCGGTCTCGTGGGACGCGCCGATGCTGTACGCCATCGGCTTCATCGGGCTGTTCACAATCGGCGGCCTGACCGGGCTGTTCCTGGCCGCCATGGGGCTCGACATCCACGTCCACGACACGTACTTCGTGGTCGCCCACTTCCACTACATCATGGTCGGCGGCGCAGTGATGGGCTACCTGGGCGGGATCCACTTCTGGTGGCCCAAGATCACCGGGCGCCTCTACCACGAGTGGCTGGCGCGCATCTCGGCGGTGCTCGTCTTCGTCGGCTTCAACCTCACGTTCTTTCCGCAGTTCATCCTGGGCTACCTGGGGATGCCCCGTCGCTACCACTACTACCCCGAGGAGTTCCAGGTCCTGAACGTGATGTCGTCCGCGGGAGCCTCGATCCTGGGCATCGCGTACCTGATCCCGATGGCCTACCTGACCTGGTCGATGCGCTA